>FWPV01002104.1_pt1 | contig 50468 bp, 45 predicted proteins | sample 2228371 | NCBI WGS metagenome assembly FWPV01 (sample SAMEA103939776, study PRJEB20133) | metagenome | reverse complement strand
GTCGAGGCCTTCCTGTGACATGCAGATCAGGATGTGCGGGTGCTCCACGTACGGGTACTCAATGGGATCGTCCGAGATGACGAGCTGGGCCGCACAGGCCCCCCCGCGGGCCTCCGGGCCATAGGACTGGATCAGGGTGGCGTGCCTCTTGTCGAAGATCGTCGCAGCCTTGCCCAAGATGTTCCCGGCCAGTATCACCCCCTGTCCGCCGAACCCTGTGATCATGATCTCCCGATATCCAGCTCCTCGCGGCATCACGCCTCCTTGGAAATGGCCTGCGCCCTGGTCTCGGGCCATGTCTGGCGTCTCTCCCCCAGGAGCCCGGAGAGCCTCTCCTGGAAGGTCGGGCGCTGGGTGTCAACGAACTTGCCCAAGACCAATTTCCTTCCCTCGCCCATCACGGTCTCGTCCGGGTGGGCGCCATTCCTTATGACGCTGTTGTGCTTGTAGAACCTCAACATCTCGAGGGGGCTGCCGAGGCGGTTGCGGCGTCCGAAGGCGGTGGGACAGGGGGCGATGACCTCGATGAAGGAGAAGCCTGGCTTGAGCAAGGCCTCCACCATGGAGTGGGCCAGACGCTTCACGTCCAGGGACAACCAGCGTGCGACGTAGACCGCCCCGCACGCGGCGGCCAGGGAGGGGAGGTTGAAAGGCTCCTCGGGGTTTCCATAGGGTGTGGTGGTGGTGCGTGCCCAGGGGGGGGTGCTGGCCGAGACCTGACCGCCGGTCATCCCATAGTTCATGTTGTTGACACAGATGACGGCCATCTCCACGTTCCTCCTGGCAGCGTGGATGAAGTGATTCCCCCCGATGGCGAAGAGATCCCCCTCACCGCTGAAGACGAAGACCCTCATCTCCGGCTTGACGAGTTTGAGACCTGTGGCGAAGGGGATGGCCCGTCCGTGGGTGGTGTGAAAGGAATCGATCTTGAGATAGCCCGCGGCCCTCCCGGTGCACCCGATCCCCGACACTATCGCGAACCTGTCGTAGTCGATCCCTGTCTTCTGGATAGCGGCGATGCAGGCCGAGAAGGCGCTCCCGATCCCGCATCCTGCACACCAGATGTGCGGGATGCGATCCCCCCTGAGGAGATGATCCTTCGGGTGTTCGACTCGTGTTTCCTTCACTTGGCGCGCCTCCTCCCTTTGTACCCGAGCCGCCTCAAGGCCTCCTCCACACCCCACACGATTTCCCCCGGGGTGTGGATCCCGCCCCCAGCGTGGGGGATGAGGGTGGTGATGGCCTGGCCCGCGGCACAACGCTCCACCTCTAGGACCATCTGCCCGAAGTTGACCTCGGGCACGACGAATGCCTCCACCTCCCCGGCCAGCCCCTTGATGAGCCCCTCCGGGAACGGCCACACGGTCTTGAGTTTGAGGAGGCCCACCTCCAGGCCCCTTTCCCTGAGGGAGCGCATGGCCCTCAGGGCCGGCCTCACGGGGGAGCCATAGGCCACGAGCAGCACCTTGGCGCGGTCGAGGAAGTAGCCCTCCCAATCCAGGATCTCGTCGATGTGCGTTCGGATCTTCTGGACGAGACGCTCCACCATCTTCCTCTGGCAATCGGCCTCGGTCATGGGGTATCCCCTCTCGTCATGGGTGAGCCCTGTGACGTGGATCCTGTATCCCTGACCAGCGTCCGGCAGCACCGGGATAAGCGAGGCGTCGGTCCGGTAGGGGAGGTAGGTCTCAGGGGGCTCGGATGGCCTGCGCCTTGTGACCAACTGGATCTCATCCGAGGGCGGGATGGTGACTCGCTCCACGGTATGCCCCACCACCTCGTCGGCCATGATCAGCACCGGGACCCTGAAGGCCTCCGAGAGGTTGAAGGCCCTGATGGTCAAATCGAACATCTCCTGGGGGGAGCTCGGGGAAATGGCGATGATCTCGTAATGGCCGTGGGAGCCCCACCTGGCCTGCATCATATCCCCTTGACCGCAGAGGGTCGGCAGCCCTGTGGAGGGCCCGCCCCTCTGGATGTCCACTATGACGCAAGGGGTCTCCGTGACGATCCCGAGGCCGATGTTCTCCATCATGAGGCTGAAGCCAGGGCCAGAGGTGGCAGTCATGGCCTTGGCCCCGCCCCAAGAGGCACCCAAGACAGCCGCCAAGGAGGCGATCTCGTCCTCCATCTGGACGTAGATGCCACCGACCAGCGGCAGTCTCTCTGCCATCCTCTCGGCGACCTCCGTCGCCGGGGTGATGGGGTATCCGGCGAAGAAACGACAGCCCGCAGCCAGTCCCCCCTCCGCGCACGCCTCATCCCCGTTGATGAAATGCTCTCCTGTGAGAACGGCCTGGGAACTCATCTGTCGGCTTCCTCGAAGCTTGGTCCTCTCCTATCCGGCCTCGGTGCAGAAGATGGCGAACTCCGGGCAGAGCTCCTCGCAGAATCGGCAGCCCAGGCATCCGTCTGCATCGACGACAAGGGGAGGATGATACCCCTTGCGATTGAAGGCCTCCGACATCCTCAGGACCTGGCGGGGACAGTATTCCACGCACAGGCCGCACCCTTTGCACCGGTCCTCTATGATGTGCACCTGCCACAAGGAGGGGCGGCTGCCTTCCTTGTCCAGCGGTGTCCTCCAGATCCTGACCATTTTTTTCCTCTTGACATCGGGCCATAAAGAATATTAAATGCCGAATGCGATATATCGTATACCACGCCTCGATGGGGAATTCAACCGGATGATCATCCTTTAGGGAGCGTGGCTCGAGGGAAGGCATGAACCAGCCGGTGCCCATAGCCAGATCCAAGACCCTCAAGGAGCAGGCCTACGAGGTCCTCAAGGCGATGATATTGACTGGGAGGATCGAGCATGGGAGACTGCACAACGAGAAGAGGTGGGCCGAGGCACTCGGGGTCTCCCGCACGCCGGTGAGGGAGGCGCTATTGGAGCTGAGCCGCGAGGGGATGGTCATCTTCTTCCCTGGCAAGGGCTTCAAGGTGCGGGAGTTCACGGCCTCGGACATCAGGGATGTCTTCGAGGTCCGCAGGATCATCGAGGGCCACGTCATAGAGGTCGTGGCGACCAAGCTCAGCCCGGCTGATCTGCTCAGGCTAGAGAAGATCACTTCGAGGCTCGACCGGCTGGCCGCCAAGGCCGACCGAGTGGGGTTCATAGAGGCGGACAAGGAGTTCCATCTGTTTCTGGCCTCCAAGACAGGCAACCTCCAGATAAGGGACATCCTCGTCAACCTTCGGGACCAGATCCACCTCTTGGGGATACAGGCGATCAAGCAGGACGCACGCATGGAGCAGGTCCTCCACGAGCACAGGAGGATAGTTTCGGCACTCAAGGCTGGAGATGCCACCAGGGCGCGCGAGGAATTGCTGCTGCACCTGGAGAACACCGAGGAGATCCTCGCGGCCAACGCCTCGGGGGAGGCCAAGGAGGGGGTGTGAAGATGAAGGCCGCTGAGTTGGACGAGTTCTATGCCAGAATGGACAGCAAGGGCTTCTTCAAGCTCGACATCCCGGAAAGGCTCAACATGGCCAGGATCGCAGTGGACTTCTGGGCCGAGCACGGGAGGGCCGATGATGTGGCCATCTATCATCAGGACCAGAGGATCACCTATGGGGAGCTCAAGCGGCTCACGGATCGCCTGGGCAATGCCCTCAAGAAGCTCGGCCTCTCCAAGGGCGACCGTTACGTGATCCGGACCCCGAACCAACCGGAGTTCCAGATGAGTTTCCTCGCGGGCCAGAAGATCGGTGCCGTGCCCATCCCCACCAACGTGATGTTCAGGGAGTACGAGCTGGAGCACATCTTCAACAACAGCGAGGCCAAGGCCGTCATCACCACACCGAGATACACCGAGGCCATCAGGAACATCAGGCCCAAGTGCAAGGCGCTGGAGCACATCATCAGCATAGGCGGGTCATTTCAGGGTGAGATCCCCTTCGAGGACCTCCTGAAGGAGGAGGCAGACCCACCGCCCTTTGTGGAGACCCACAAGGACGATCCCGCCTATTTCCTGTATACCTCTGGTACCACCGGCCCTCCCAAGGGCGTGGTCCACTGCCATCGTTGGATAATCGGGACAGGAGATCCCATCGGGAAGTTCGTCATGGGACTGGAGAGGGGTGACATATGCGGGGGGCCCACCCCAACCACCTGGATGTATGCCCTGGGCGACAACTTCCTCTTCCCCATGAGGTGGGGGGTGTCCACGGCCATCTGGTCCGAGGAGAGGTTCGATGCCGAGAAGGCCTTCGACTTCATTCAGAGGTACAGGATCACCGTCTTCTCCGGCAGCCCGACCATCTACAGGATGATGCTGGCCGTCGAGGAGGCGGAGAAGAGGTATGACACGAGCTCCCTCAAGTACTGCATAAGCTCAGGCGAGCCCCTCCTGGCGGAGACCTGGCGCGAGTGGAAGCGCCGCTTCGGGGTGAAGATCCTCGACAGCATGGGGCAGACAGAGGCCCACATATTCTGCTCCACCCAGACGAGCCTGCCGGTGAAGATAGGCTCCATGGGGAAGCCACTCCCTGGCATCGAGGTGGCAGTGGTGAATGAGAAGGGGGAGCGGCTCCCCTGCGGGGAGATCGGTCATCTGGTGATAAGGAGGGACTTCCCTGGGCTGTTCAAGGAATACTTCAAGATGGCGGCCCAGATGGAGGAGGTCTTCTTCCCGAACAATTGGTACTGCACCAAGGACCTGGCTTACGTGGATGAGGACGGTTACTTCTGGTATGTCTCCAGGTCCGATGACATCATGACCAGCCGAGGTTACCGGATCTCCCCCGCGGAGGTGGAGACGGCCCTTCAGGAGCACCCGGCGGTTCTGGAATCCGGGGTTGCCGGGGCCCCGGACCCGGAGGCCGGAGAGAAGGTCAAGGCCTGGGTCGTGCTGCACAAGGGGTACGAGCCCACCCCTGAGCTGGCCAAGGAGCTGCAGGAGCACGTCAAGTCCAGGATCGCCCCGTACAAGTACCCGAGGGAAATAGAGTTCGTCTCCGAGCTGCCCAAGACATCATCCGGGAAGATACTGAGGCGGGAGCTGCGCAGGGTGGAAAAGGAGAAGCTCGCCAAGGCCTAGGAGGGCCGCTGGCTGGTCCTGGAGGCAACGGGAGTGCTGATGCTTTTTGTGCTGGAGGACAAGAGGGGCAGGAGGGAAGTCTCTTTGGATATAAAGGGGGGCCTCCTTTGCGGATACACGGGGCGCGACCAGGAGGCGGTGAGGAGACACATTGAGGAGCTGGAGAGACAGGGGGTGGCCCCACCGCCTTCTGTGCCGGCATTCTATCCCAAACCATCGTGGGCCTTGACCCAAGGGGAGGTGGCGGAGGTCGCCAGCGGGGAGACCTCGGGAGAGGTGGAGTTCGTCCTCATCCGGAACGGGGAGGCCTTGTACGTCGGGGTGGGGAGCGACCACACGGACAGGGCCCTGGAGAGGCTGGACATACTGAAGTCCAAGCAAGTATGTCCCTCCTTCCTCTCCAAGGTCCTTTGGGACTACCAGGAGGTCCGAGGACACTGGGACGATATCCAGATCAGGAGCTGGGTCGTCAAGGACGGCGAAAAGAGGCTCTATCAGGCCTCCACCATGGAGGCCATCATGCGGCCCGAGGCGATCCTCTCGGCCGTTGCCGAGAGGGTCAGGGGCCCGATGGATGGGATAGCCGTGTTCTCAGGGACTACCCCTTTGCTGGAAGGGCGGATACTCTTCGCCGATCGGTTCGAGGGGGAGCTTTTCGACCCGCTGATGAATAGGAAGATCTCCATCGATTACAAGGTGAAGCGGATGGAGTGGTTCTTGGAGTGAACAAAAGGAGAGGGAACATGGGAGATGAGCAGGCCAAGTGGGTGGGCAAGAGCATGAAACGAAGGGAGGACCTGCGCCTCCTGACCGGCAGGGGGGGCTTCATCGACGACATAAGGCTCCCCAACATGAAACATGCGGCGATCCTCAGGAGCCCGTACGCCCATGCCTGGATCAGGGGGATCGACATATCAGGGGCCATGGGCTTTCCCGGGGTCAGGGGTGTGCTCACTGGGGAGGACGTCAGGAGGATGTCCAGCCCCTTTCCTGTCGGGGTGTCGGTGCCGCCCAAGTACTACTCGTGCGCCGTGGACAAGGTGCGATTCGTTGGGGAGCCTGTGGCCGTCGTGGTGGCGGACAACCGTTACATCGCGGAGGACGCCCTGGACCTGATCCGGGTGGAGTACGAGCCCTTGCCTGCCGTGGTGGACATCGAGGAGGCTATCAAACCTGATGCCCCGATCCTCCATGAGAACATCGGCAGCAATGTCTACACCCACCGCTTCTTCAAGTACGGGGATCCCGAGGGGGCTTATGCGGAGGCGGATCTCGTGGTCAGGGGGAAGTTCCTTTTCCCCAAGTATGGCTCCACACCCATAGAGACCTACGGTGTCATCGCCTCTTACAATCCGTTCACAGACGAGTACGTGATCTACAACAACTACCAGGGTCCCTTCGTGAACCACTCCCTGGTGGCCATCGCACTGGGCATCCCGGAGAACCGGATGCGATGGATCGTCCCCACGGACATAGGGGGAGGCTTCGGGACCAAGACCGGGATGTATCCTTACATCGCCCTCATAGCCTTGGCGGCCAAGAAGACGGGCATGACGGTCAAGTGGATCGAGGATCGAAGGGAGCACCTCCTGGCCAGCGCCACGGGGACCGACCGGGTGACTTACATGGAGGCAGCGGTGAAGAGGGACGGCACCATCCTCTGCCTCAAGGACAAGGCCATAGACAACACGGGTGGTTACATCCGTCCGCCCGAGCCCGGCTGCGCTTACAGGAGCACCGGAAACCACACCGGGGCCTACAGGATCCGAAACCTGGACCGGGAGGTGATGGTGGTGGGGACCAACAAGTGCCTCACGGCCCCGAATCGCGGGTACGGGTGTCAGGAGCTCTACTTCAGCGTGGAGCGAATGGTGGACATGGTGGCGGCCGAATTGGGCCTGGATCCGGCCGAGGTCCGCTTCAAGAACTTCGTTCAGCCGGATGAGTTCCCTTACACCACGGCCACAGGAGGGGTATACGACGCAGGGGACTACCCCAAGGCCTTCCGCAAGGCCCTGGAGATGATAGATTACGAGAAGGTCCGGGAGGAGCAAAGGCGGGCGCGCAAGGAGGGGCGGTACATCGGGATAGGTTTCGCGACCGTGGTGGACCCGTCTGTCACCAACATCGCGTACGTGACCCTGGCCAAGACCATCGCGGAGAGGCAGAAGGAACACCCCAAGAGCGGCTCCGGGGAGTCCATCACGGTGAAGATGGATCCCCTCGGCAAGGTCCACGTCATAGCCTGCACCAACCCGCAAGGACAGGGGCACGAGACGGTCATCTCCCAGATAGTGGCCGATGAGCTGGATGTGGACCCAGAGGATGTGACTGTCAGCGACGTGGTGGACACCCATGATCGCGTCTACACTATCACGACAGGGAGTTACTCCAGCCGCTTCGCCTCCGTGGGGACAAGCGCGGTGGTAAGCGCGTGCCGCAAGCTGAAGGAGAAGATCTTCAGGATCGCCGGGCACCTCATGGGGGTGAGCCCTGAGGGGCTGGAGATGAAGAGGGGGAAGATCTTCGTCAAGGGATCCCCTGAGAAGTCCATCCAACTCAGGCACGTGGCCGGCACCGCCCACTGGAACCAGTCGGCCCTCCCCGAAGGCATGGAGGTCGGCCTGTACGCGAGCAGCCTCTATTCCATGCCCACCTCCCAGCCTCCGGACGAGTCGGACAGGGTGGATTCCTCCAACACCTATGGTTTCATCGCGGAGGCCATCGTGGTGGAGGTGGACCCTGAGACGGGTCAGGTGAAGATCCTCAAGTGGGCGAGCGTCCATGACGCCGGCACCATACTGAACCCGATGATCGTGGAGGGTCAGGTCATGGGCAGTTGCGCCCACGCCCTGGGGGGTAGCCTCTATGAGGAGTGGGCCTATGACGAAAACGGCCAGTGTCTCACCGCGTCCTTCCAGGACTATCTGGTCCCGACGGCCATGGAGGTGCCCAGGATAGACATAGATCACATCGAGACCCCTTCTCCGTTCACGGCCCTGGGGTCCAAGGGGGCCGGCGAGAGCTCCACCATGTCCGTGCCCGCTGCCCTGGGCAACGCCATCGCGGACGCCCTCGCACCCCTGGGGGTCACCATAAACGAGTTGCCCCTTTCGCCCAACAAGATATGGAAATTGATACAGGAGGCGAAGGCGGGGGGGGCAAAGGCACAGGCTTAGGCGACCGTCGAGGCGGAGGAGGAGGTCGATGAAGATAGAAGGCAAGCACGTCTTCAAGGCACCTGTGCAGAGGGTGTGGGAGTTCCTGACAGACCCGAGGCACCTGGAGAGGGCCCTGCCCGGGTGCGAGAGGCTGGATGAGAGGGAGCCCGGCAAGTACGACGCCACGTTGAAGATCGGCATCGCAGCCATCAAGGGGACCTATCATGGCAAGGTGGAGGTGGCCGACCCCGACCCGCCCAGGAGCTACAGGCTGCGGGGGGAGGGCAGTGGGGCCCCCGGGTTCGTGAAGGGGGAGGCCCTCATCGAGCTCGCGGAGCAGGGCCAAACGACCGTGGTCAGGTACGAGGGCGAGATGCAGGTCGGCGGGCTCATCGCGGGGATCGGGCAGAGGATGATGGGCGGTGTCGCCAAGATGATGCTTGGGCAGTTCTTCAAGAAGATCGAGAAGGATCTGGGCGAGAGGGAGTGAACCAGGAGGGGATGGGAGATGAAGCCGGCTGAATTCGAGTACTTCGACCCCAGGAGCGTGGGGGAGGCCATAGGTCTACTACAGCGGTACGGGGATGAGGCGAAGATCCTGGCGGGGGGCCAGAGCCTGGTCCCCATGATGAATTTCAGGGTGGCAAGGCCAAAGGTCCTCATAGACATCAACAAGGTCGAGGGCCTGAGCTATATCCGTGAGGAGGATGGGGAGATCGCCATCGGTGCCCTGACCAGGGAGAGGGAGGTGGAGAAATCCGCCTTGGTGAGGGAGAAATGCCCTATCCTGAGCGAGGCCATCTCCCACATCGGGCACATGCCCATTCGGACCAGGGGGACCATAGGCGGAAGCCTCGTGCATGCCGACCCCTCGGCCGAGATCCCCACGGTGATCTGTGCCCTCGGTGGTTCCATGAAGGCGGTGGGTCCTTCGGGGGAGAGGAGCTTGGGGCCAGAGGAGTTCTTCCTTACATATCTCACCAGCTCCCTGGGGCCGGACGAGATACTGACAGAGGTGCGCATCCCTGTCCTCGCCCATGGGACGGGTTGGTCCTTCTCCGAGCTCAGCCGGAGACACGGGGACTTCGCCATTGTGGCCGTGGCCTGCGTCCTGTGGATGGGAAGGGATGGACGGTGTGACAGGGCGGCCATCGCCATGGGCGGCGTCGCCCCCACGCCCATACGGGCGGTGCAGGCGGAGGAGGCCCTCGTCGGTCATGCCCTTGATGAGGCACTCCTGGGGGAGGCGGGACGTCTGGCCGCAGAGGCAACGGAGCCGGAGTCCGATTACCATGCCTCGGCAGAATATCGGAGGGAGATGGCCAGGGTGTTCGTGCACAGGGGACTCAGGGAAGCGCTCAAGAGGGCCAAGGGAGGGAGATGAGGATGGCTGAGGGGCGTCGCATCGAGGTAAAGGTGAACGGAGTCGTGTACCAGAGGGAGGTGGAGCCCAGGAGGCTCCTGGTGGATTTCCTCAGGGAAGACCTGGAGCTCTTGGGGACGCACATCGGTTGCGAGCACGGTATCTGCGGGGCGTGCACGGTCCTGCTAAACGGTCAGCCCATACGTTCGTGCCTCATGTTCGCCGTCCAGGCGGATGGGGCCGAGATCATGACCGTGGAGGGACTGGCCAGGGACGGGAAGCTTCATCCCATCCAGGAGGCCTTCCAGGAGAATCACGGGCTTCAGTGCGGGTTCTGCACCCCGGGGATGCTCATGACCGCCTATCACTTCCTCCAGGAGAACCCGGATCCCACAGAGGAGGAGGCCAGGGTGGCCGTGGCTGGGGTGCTCTGCCGCTGCACCGGTTACAAGCAGGTGGTGGATTCGGTCATGGCCGCTGCGGCCAAGATGAGGGCATAGTGTTTCTCCAACAGCTCATCAACGGGCTCATGTTGGGCTCAACGTACTCCCTGGTGGCCATAGGGTACACCCTCATCTTCGGGGTCCTGGGGCTCCTCCACTTCGCCCACGGGGAGGTCCTGATGATGGGGGCCTTCATGGGGCTCTACATCATCCTCTGGACCGGTCTTCCCCTTTACATCTCCATGCCCTTGACCATGGTCGCCACAGGGGTCCTGGGCCTCATCATCGACCTGCTCGCCATCAGGCCCATCCGCAGGGAACTTCACCTGGCCCCCTTGTTGAGCACCATCGGGGTGACCATCATCCTGCAGAACCTGGCCATAAAGCTCTTTGGCGGGTACGGCACCAAGTTTCCGGATCCCCTGGGGACCACCAATATCTCCCTCGGGCCTTACTCGGTCAGTGCGGCGAAGCTGCTGATCCTGGGGATCTCGCTCTTCCTCATGGGGGCCCTGTACCTCCTGATAGCTAGGACCAAGATGGGCAAGGCCATGAGGGCGGTGTCCGAAAGCCACCTCACCGCCGGGTTCCTGGGGGTGAACGTGGACAAGGTCGTGTTCCTGACCTTCGGGATCGCATCGGCCCTGGCAGGGGCCGCTGGGGTCATGGTCGGGATTTCCTTTCACGCTGTGAGCCCTTTCATCGGGCTCACCTTCGCCCTGAAGGGGCTTGTGGTCATGCTCCTGGGCGGTCTCGGCAACGTGGTGGGGGCCATGGTGGGAGGCCTCATACTGGGGATGGCGGAGGTGATCAGCATCGTGCTCTTTCCTCCAGAGGTCAACCTTCAGGACGTCTTCTCCTTCGGGATCATGATCCTCATCCTCATCTTCAAGCCGTCCGGGCTCTTCGGGTCGAGGGTGACACAAGGTTAGGGAGGCAGGGTGGATTATCTGATCTCCGTGGGCACCGTGGCCGGGATATACATAATAGGGGCCCTGAGCTTCTATTTGCCCTTCATGACAGGCCAGGTCTCTCTGGGGCAAGCGGGCTTCATGGCCATAGGGGCCTATAGCGCCTCGGTCTGCACCGTCAAGCTCGGAGTCCCATATGTCCCTGCGGTGCTAATAGGTGGGGTGGCCGCCTCCATGGTGGGGTTCTTGCTCGGGCTTCCAGCGTTGCGTATCAAGGGAATCTATCTACTCCTGCTCACCTTGGGCTTCGGGGAGATCGTCAGGGTGATCATCATCAACATCCCATACGTGGGTGGGGCTGCCGGGTTCCAGAACATCCCATATCAGAAACACACCATATTCTATGCCTATGGTGTGGTGTTGATCCTGATAGTCTTCTTCAGCAGGTTGACCAAGTCGCGCATGGGCAGGGCACTGAAGGCCGTGGGGGACGACGAGACAGCCGCGGAGATCGCTGGGGTGGACATCGTCTCGGTCAAGCTCAAGGCCTTCGCCGGGGGGGCGTTCATCGCTGGTGTGGGAGGGGGGATCTTGGCCCATTACCAGGAATACATCGAGCCCCTCATGTTCGGTGTGATGCACGGGGTGGAGTTCATCGTGTTCACCATCTTCGGGGGGGTTCAGGTCTTCTGGGGCCCAATCTTCGGTGCCCTGGTGCTCGGTTTCGTGCCGGAGCTCTTTCGGTCCATCCAGGAGTGGAGGCTGGAGCTCTACGGCGCCCTCCTGATCGTCATGATGATCATCAGGCCTCAGGGGGTCATCGGTCTGGATACCGTGCGCGCAGTGGAGAGATTCCTCGGGATTGGTCAGAGGGGGTAGGGGCATCCCTGGTCGGGATCCAGCATCCGCTGGGACGCTCCAAGAGGTGCCTCCAGCCCGTGATGTCAGGTCCATAGGTGGGGTCGTCTGAAAGGAGGGGCAGCTTGTGATCCTCGAGGTTCGGGGGGTGGGGAAGGACTACGACGGCTTCTGCGCCCTCAACGACCTGGACATGGTCGTGGAGGAAGGGGTGATCCATGCCGTCATCGGGCCCAACGGGGCGGGCAAGACGACCCTCTTCAACCTCGTCAGCGGCATGCACGACATCACCAGGGGGGAGATCTTCTTCAAAGGCCGCAGGCTCAACGACCTGAAGCCTCACCTCAGGGCAGGCCTGGGGATCGGTCGGACCTTCCAGATCGTGCGGCTGTTCCCCTCCATGACGGTCCTGCAGAACGTCATGCTTGGCAGGCACTGCAGGACCAGGGCCGGGATCCTCAAGGCATTCCTGCGGTTGTCCCCCGGGGAGATGGCCGAGGAGCGGCACACCAGGGAGAAGGCCAGGGAGTGGCTGGAGTTCGTGGGGCTGCGGCACAAGCAGGATCAGATGGCTGCAAACCTCCCTCATGCGGAACAGCGGTTGGTGGAGATCGCCAGGGCCCTGGCCCTGGAGCCTGACCTCCTACTCCTGGATGAGCCGGCCGCCGGGATGAACCCCACAGAGACAGAGGAGCTCAACCGCCTGATCCAGAGGATCAACTCCATGGGAAAGACCATCGTCCTCATAGAGCACAACATGAGGCTCGTCATGGGGATCTCCCACGTGGTGACGGTGCTCAACTTCGGCCAGAAGATAGCCGAGGGCAGGCCGGAGCTGGTACAAGACGACCCCGCGGTGATCGAGGCCTATCTGGGGCGAAGGAGGGAGGGTTAGATGCTACGCCTGGAGGATGTCTCCTCAGGTTATGGCAAGATCCTCTCTGTCCACGGGATCGAGATGTCTGTGGAAAAAGGGGAGATCGTGGTCCTCCTAGGGGCCAACGGGGCCGGTAAGTCGACCCTCCTCAGGACCATCTCAGGGGCCTTGAGGCCGGCAAGCGGTCGGATCTTCTTCCTCGGGGAGAGGATCGACGGGAAGAGGCCCCATGTCATCACCGGCCTCGGGGTCATCCACGTCCAGGAGGGCCGGGGGATCCTCTCGAGGATGACCGTGAAGGAGAACCTCGAGATGGGCGCATACCTGCGCTCGGACAAGGAGGGGATAGCCCGGGACCTGGAGCGCGTGTTCCAGAAGTTCCCGAGGCTCAGGGAGAGGTTGGGTCAGAGCGCAGGGACCCTCTCCGGTGGTGAGCAACAGATGTTGGCCATCGGTCGAGCCCTGATGGCGGATCCCAAGCTGCTGTTGCTGGATGAGCCATCCCTGGGCCTTTCGCCGACCTTCGTGGAGTTGATCTTCCAGAGCATAAGGGAATTCCGTGATACAGACGGTTACACCATACTCTTGGTGGAGCAGAACGCAAATCAGGCGTTGGAGCTGGCGGACAGGGGTTATGTGATCGAGTCAGGGAGGATCGTCCTCCAGGGGTCGAGTCAGGCCCTCAGGGACAACGAGGCGCTTCAGACTGCTTACTTGGGAAAGGAGGCCATGGTGAAGGGGGGTGATGACGCCAGGAGATGAGACGGTTTCAAAGGCCAAACGGAAAAGGTGAGATCGAGACATCATCCATCTAAGAGGAGGTGAACGATGAAAAGGAGAGACCTTGCCATGACAGGGGCCCTCGTCCTGGGGCTTTGCCTGGCCCTTGTGGCGGCCACCCCTGCGCACGCGCAAAAGCTCGCGGGCAAGACCGTCAAGATAGGAGGGCTGTTCGGTGTCAGCGGGGTTTGCGCGGAGTGGGGGACAAACGGCAAGATCGGCAGCGAGATCGCCATGGAGGAGATCAACGCGGCCGGGGGGATCGGGGGGCTCCCCATAGAGCTGGTGTGGTACGACGATGAGTGCAAGGGGGCGCCGGCCATACCTCTCTTGGAGAAGCTGGCCAAACAGGACAAGGTCCTGGTGGTCAATGGTCCTTGCCAGAGCTCCACGGTGGAGGTCATGTTCCCCAAGCTGGAGCGCCTTGGGTTGGTGCTGATCTCCTTCTGTTCGTCCAAGCCCGGGCTGTCGGCCTTGGGCAAGGGGTGGGGCTTCAGGAACACCCTGACCAGCGACAAGCAGCTAGAGCCCGCTGTGAAGAAGTGGAAGGAGAGGTACAACATCAAGACAGCGGTGATCTTGTACAACTCCGAGGACGCGGTCTCCACCTCCGAGGGCAAGGACATTATGCCAGTGCTCTTCGAGAAGTACGGGATCAAGCTCCTCAAGATGTTCTCCTTCCAGACCCAGACCGTGGACTTCGCCCCGTTCATGACAGAGATCAAGGCCCTGAACCCCGACGGCATAGGTTTGGGGAGCTGCTACGAGGCTGGGGCCAAGATCGCCATAGAGGCGAGGCGACAGGGGATAAAGGCGCCCTTGCTGGGCGGTGCCTGCAACACCACCCCAGGGCTGATCGAGATCGGCGGCCAGGCAGTGGAGGGATACTATGGATCGACCGCTGCCTGGATCCAGGGGAACCCTGACCCGAGGGTCGTCAAGTTCGTCCAGGAGTTCAAGAAGCGCTCCCCTGCAGGCAAGGATCCCACGTACGGGGGCCTCCGGGCCTATGACAACATGTACATCATCAAGAAGGTCATCGAGGAGCAGGGTGTGACCAACAAGCCAGAGGATCTGGAGAAGGACCGCAAGAAGATCCGCGATGGTTGGGCCACCCTGAAGGACTTCCCTGGGATCGCCGGGGAGACCACTATGGATGAGGTGGGAGACGGCATCGGCGGGGTCAAGACCTTGGTGGTGGAAGGCGGTAAGTTCGTGGTCAAGTGATCGTCTGCGCCGATGGAGGGGTCGGGCGGGTCGAGGGCCCGCCCTTTTTTCCCCACTGGTCGGTGCGCGACAGGAGTTCCCAGCGGAGGACGACAGCGAAGATGAAACCTTATGCGCAGTTGCGGTACACGATAGAGCACAAGGACAGGGGGCTCAGGGAAAAGGTCATGTCCCTCGAGGAGGCCATTGGGCTAATCCGGGACGGGGATGTGGTTGCAGCCGGTGGCTGCCATTACTCCAGGACCCCCATGGCCGCCATCTGGGAGATCATAAGGCAGAGGAAGAAGGGGCTCGTCTACTCGAGGAGCATCACCTCCACCGAGGGTGACCTTCTCCTGGTGGCAGGGGCCTGCGCCCACTTCATCACGAGCTGGTTCAGCCCGGGGGTGACCTGGGGGGTGTCGCGGGTGATGCGCCATTACATGCAGGAGAAGTTGGCGGTGTTCGAGGAATGGAGCCACATGAGCCTGGGCCTTCGCTTCAGGGCCGGGGCCATGGGCATCCCCTTCATCCCCACCAGGGCGATGCTGGGATCGGACCTCTTTCCCAGGGTGCCGATGAAGGAGATGGAGTGCCCTTACACCGGGGACAAGCTGGCCCTAGTGCCCGCCTTGAACCCGGATGTGGCCATCGTGCACACACAGAAGTGCGACCCTTACGGGAACGTGCAGGGCGAGGGGTTGCCCTTCATGGACAACGACATCGCCTTGGCCGCGGACAAGGTGATAGTCACCACCGAGAGGATCATAAGCAATGACCAGGTGAGGAGGAATCCGGATCGCACCACAATCCCCTTCTTCTGCGTGGACGCCGTGGTGGAGGTCCCGTACGGGTGCCTCCCGCACGAGTGCTATGGTCAGTACGAGCCCGATTTCCGACACATGGACTATTACGTGAGGCTCATGATGGGCAAAGGGCCCGACGGGGTCAAGGAGTACCTAGACAAGTACGTCTACGCCCCGGAGACCTGGAACGACTATCTCGAGATGCTGGGGTTCAAGGAGATCCTGCGGGCGACCGTGAGTGGGAGGGGTGTTTACAATGACTAGAGAGGCCTACAACACAGCCGAGTTGGTGACCGTGATGAGCGCCAGGGTCCTGGAGGATGGGAAGATCGTCTTCGGCGGGGCGGGGATGCCTTTGGTTTCTTGCATCCTGGCACAGAAGACCCACGCCCCTCGGCTGACCATCCTGTTCGAGGGAGGGGTCATAGGGCCCCACGTGGAACCGGGCAAGCTCCCCCCTTCCACCAACGAGCAGCGTGCGGCCCGAAGGGCCAACATGCTCCTTTCCATCACGGACATCCTGCTCCTCCAGCAGAGGGGTTACGTGGACTACGGCTTTCTCGGAGGGGCCCAGATCGACCAGTACGGCAACCTCAACAGCTCCTTCATCGGAGACCCCGAGAACCCCAAGGTGAGGCTGCCGGGGACAGGTGGCGCCAACGACATCGCGAGCCTTGCCTCCAAGATCCTGGTGGCCATGCACCACGAGAAGAAGAGGTTCGTGGAGAAGGTGGACTTCATAACCACACCCGGCTACCTCCAGGGAGGCGACAGCCGGGAGAAGGCCGGGTTGAAGGTGGGTGGGGTCTACAAGGTGATCACCCATCTGGGCATCTTCGGCTTCGAAGAGAAGTCCCGCAGGATGCGACTGGAGGCCCTGCACCCTGGGGCCACCGTGAAGGACGTGGTGGACAGGACCGGCTTCGAGATCATCATCCCGAAGGATGTGCCGGTGACCGAGCCGCCCACACGGGAGGAGTTGAAGATCCTTAGGGAGCTCGACCCTGACCAGCGTTACACCAAGGCCAAGGAGGAGTGATGCGGGGGGGTGATGGGAACACGCATGGGAACGGGAACTCGCGGGTTGTCCGAGGGGCATCTCATGGATGACAGGAGGAGAGAGAATCTGCGCTACCTCTTCGAACCGCGCTCCATAGGGATCCTTGGGGCCTCTTCGGACCTCAACAAGGTGAGCGGCCGGCCCTTGGCCTACATGCTCAGGTTCGGGTATCCGGGGAGGATATATCCCATCAACCCGAAATACACCGAGATCGCCGGGATCCCATGTTACCCGTCTATCCAGGAGGTCCCTGGCGAGATAGATGTGCTCATGGTCATCATCCCAGCGGATGAGGTCTTGAGAAACCTGGAGGCCGGCCTCGAGAAGGGGGTCAAGGCGGCCATCATCATAAGCGGCGGGTTCGCCGAGACAGGCCAGAAGGGCAGGGCCCTCCAGCAGGAGCTCACCTCCTTCGCCCGCAAGACCGGTATGCTCGTCTACGGGCCTAACACCACAGGCTTTCTGAGCCTGGTGCACCGCAGCGTGGCCACCTTCTCCCAATCCCTCGAGGTGATCAAGGAGATGGTCCCAGGCAAGACAGGGCTCATCACCCAGAGCGGGGCCTTCGGTGCGGCCATCTTCGTAAGGGCCATGCGGGTGGGATTGGGGATAAGCCACTGGGCCGCAACGGGCAACGAGGCGGACCTGGAGTTCTGCGACTTCCTGGATTACATGGTGGAGGATTCGCACACCAAGGTGATCGCCGGGTTCCTGGCAGGGGTGGAGGATGGCAAGAAGCTGATGAGGGGCCTCAAAGCGGCCGCGCAAAAGGGCAAGCCCGTGGTCCTACTCAAGGTCGGAGGTACAGAGGCTGGAAAGAGGGCGGCCTATTCCCATACAGGGGCCATGGTTGGATCGGCCAGCGCCTATGAGGCGGCCTTCAGGCAGGAAGGGGTGCTCCTGGCCCAGGACATCGACGAGCTCATCGACTTCTCCATGGCCTTGGCCTCGACCGAGTTGCCCAGGGGCAAGAGGGTGGGGATCATGACCGAGTCAGGCGGTGGGGGGGTGCTCCTCACGGAGCGCTGCGCTGAGCTGGACCTCGAGGTGGCGGAGATCTTCGGGCCGACGAGGGAGAGGCTCAGGGAGGTGGTCCCAGCCTTGGGGTCCATCAGGAACCCCGTGGACCTGACCGGTCAGAGCCTGAGCAACCCGGCCCTGGTCCGCGGTGCCGTGGAGGTGATGCTCGAGTCGGAGGACTTCGACCTGGTGGTCCCTCTGCTCCTGATGTCCGAGGCAACGGCTGAGAGGAAGGTGAAGGACCTCTTGGATCTCCTTCAGAAGGGGAAGGGCAGGGGCAAGAGCGTGGTGGTGTGCTGGCCCGAGGGCCCCAAGCCGTGGATACAGCACCTCATCGAGAAGGGGGTGCACGTGTCGGTCACCCCTTCGCGTTGCGCCAGGACGCTGCAGGCCTTGGTCTCGTACGCTGATTTCCAGAGGAGGTCGAGGTGCCCCGATGGAGTATGAAGGGAGGCAAACCGGGGCGGATGGCCGCGCCCGTCACTCCTTCAGGGGGATGGTCGCCACCGCCTCCTCCTTGGGGCCTGGCACCGCGACCTTTGCCTTGGGCTTTATCCTGATGCAGGCATAGCGACACCTCTGACAAACCCCGGTGTGGTGCTGGTGATACTGGGTGTGATCCGGGTCGAGCTGGTACCTGAAGAAATAGTGGCGGTTGCACACCCGGCAGTAGCCCCTGAGATAAAGAGGGGTCGTGTCGAGATCCGACAAGGGGGTGATCTCGGTGCGAAGGTCAGTCATCTTGGTCCATCTCCGTCAATTGAATTGGGGCTCCCTCGGTCTGGCTGGGAGCGGGCCATGGCGAGTCGCAGCCTATGATATGGTAACGCCTCGGCCTCCCATTGCCAAGGGGGAAGAGGAGAGATCGGAGGCCCTATGGCCGTGATCGATTTCCACGTCCACACGGCCTTGTACCAGACGGCCACAAAGAGCTACCAGGGGCTCATCCAGGCCCAGTGGGGGGACAGGGCGGAGGAGATGATCCGCCGATACTCCTCCCCCAAGGCCTTCCTAGGCCTCATGGATGAGTGCGGGATAGACTATGCCGTGATACTGGCTGAGCTTGCCCCTATCACCACAGGGATCGCCGACAACCGGTACGTGGCCAGCTTCTGCTCCGAGAGCCCCAGGCTCATCCCCTTTGCCAGCGTGAATCCGTTCATGTGCACCAGTCCTGCAAAGGAGTTGGAGAGGCTCGTGCTGGAGGAGGGGTTCCGGGGGCTCAAGCTCTATCCCACCTACCAGCACTACTACCCCAACGAGGCCAGGATGTATCCACTGTATGCCAAGGCGCAGGAGCTCGGGATCCCCGTCATGCTCCACGTGGGGTCCTCTGTCTTCCAAGGCTCGAGGCTCAAGTACGGGGACCCCATCTACATCGACGACGTGGCCGTGGACTTTCCGGACCTGGTGCTGGTCCAGTCCCACAGCGGGCGTCCCTTCTGGTACGACAAGGCCTTCTGCCTGGCCCGTCTGCATCAGAACGTCTACATGGAGGTGGCGGGGCTCCCCCCATCGAGGCTCCTCAGCTATTTCCCTGACCTGGAGAGGCTGGCGGACAAGGTGATCTACGGGTCGGACTGGCCAGGGGTGCCGACCATCAAGGAGAACATAGAGGCCATCCGAGGCCTAGGGATAGGGGAGGATGCCAAGGCCAAGATCCTGGGTGGGAATGCGGCCAGGGTGCTAGGCATCCGTGAGTGAACCCGCGCAGGGGACAATCGGAGGGAAAGGCTGGCATGAACGATGAGAAGGCACAAGCGGTGATCAAGCGTGTGGCTGAGGACCAGATAGAGATGATCGATCTGAAGTTCATAGACATATCCGGGCAATGGCACCATCTGACCATACCGGCCTCGACCATCAGCGAGAGGACCTTTCACGAGGGGGTGCCTTTCGACGGCTCCAGCACCGGATTCAAGACCATCGAGGCAGGGGACATGGTCCTGATCCCCGATCCCTCGACGGTCCGGGTCGACCCCTTCTGGGAGGTCAAGACCCTGAGCATGGTCTGCGAGGCCGCGGAGGCCGACACCAAGTCGCCCTTTGCCGGAGACCCGCGGGTCATATCGAGGCGTGCCGAACGGTTCCTGAAGGACAGTGGGATAGCCGACCAGAGCCTCTGGAGCCCAGAGTTCGAGTTCTACATCTTCGACAGCATAAACTACCAGTCCGATATCAACATGGCACAGTACATCATCGATTCGGTGGAGGCCGACTGGAACTCGGGTATGGAGGTGGATCGGAACCTGGGCCACAAGATCCCGAGAAAGGGTGGGTATCACGCCATCCCCCCCTTGGACATCATGTTCAACATCCGCACAGAGATGGTCCGGGTCATAGAGGAGAGCGGGATCCGCGTGCGCTACCATCACCACGAGGTCGGAGGACCGGGCCAATCCGAGATAGAGATCCTGTTCTCCCCTCTGGTCGAGGCCGCGGACAACACCATGTGGATAAAGTACGTGATCAAGATGATCGCCCATATGCGCAACCGCACCGTGACCTTCATGCCCAAGCCCCTTTACAACGAGGCGGGCAGCGGCATGCACATCCACCAGAAGCTCTTCAAGGGGGGGGAGCCGCTCTTCTACGACCCTTCGGGATACGCCGGTCTGAGCAACACCGCCCTGCAGTACATAGGGGGCATCCTGAGCCACGGGCGGAGCCTCATAGCCTTCACCAACCCGAGCACCAACTCCTTCAAACGCTTGGTCCCTGGTTTCGAGGCCCCGGTCAACCTCTTCTTTTCCCTGGCCAACAGGAGCGCGGCCATACGCATTCCCAAGTACGCCATCGAGCCGCAGGACAAGGGCATCGAGTTTCGGCCTCCGGATGCCACATGCAACATCTACCTGGCCATGAGTGCGATCCTCATGGCCGGCATCGACGGGATCCGAAAGGGGATAGACCCCACCGAGGCGGGCTTCGGCCCGTTGGACGAGGACATCGAGAAGGTGAGCAAGGAGCTCAGGGCGAGGCTCAAGCCCCTGCCCGCCTCCCTCAAGGAGGCCCTGGACGCCCTGGAGGGGGATCATCAGTATCTCCTGGAGGGGGGGGTCTTCACCAAGGAGATCATAGATACCTGGATAGAGCGCAAGATGAAGGAGTACTACGAGGTCAGGAACAGGCCGCACCCGTACGAGATGAATTTGTACTATGACGCGTGAAGGTGAGCGAGGTGCCCAAAATGACTGAGCTCGGTGGGGCCCCGGGGCATGGGGTATATCGCACCCATTGCGCCCGCATGGATCACGGGGGTTGCGGGCTCATGGTGACGGTGAGGGATGGGCGCGTGGTCAAGATCCAGGGCGATCCGGACTCCCCAGTGAGCCATGGATACGTCTGCCCCAAGGGGCTCGCCTCCCTTGAGAGGCTCTACCACCCGGACCGTCTCCTCCACCCCTTGGTGCGAGAGGGTAGGCGGGGCGAGGGGAAGTGGAGGAGGGTGGGCTGGGCCGAGGCCATGGGGATCCTCTCCGGCACGATCCTGGAGGCGGCAAGGGTCGGGGGGGCGCAATCGGTCCTCTTCGGGCAGGGGGCGCCCAAGGGGCTGGAGTTCTTCCTCCTGATGCGGCTCGCCAATGCCCTGGGTTCCCCCAATGTGGCCGGTCCCCAGAACGTGTGCCACATGCCCAGGGAGATCTCTGCCACCATGACGTGCGGCTTCTGGCCCGAGGTGGACTACGATCACCCGCCTTCGTGCGTGGTCCTCTGGGGGAGCAACCTGGACCAGACCAACGAGGAGGGGACCATATCCTCGCGACTGCGTCGGGCCCTGGACAGGGGGAGCCGCCTCATCGTGGTGGACCCCCGTCCCACGAGGATGGCGAGGAAGGCCGATGCGTGGCTCAGGCTCAGGCCTGGCACGGACGCGGCCCTGGCCATGGGGATGATGAGGGCGATGTTGGATGAGGGTCTGGAGGACGCGCGGTTCGTGAGGGAGTGGACCGTGGGGTTCCCCGAGCTCGAGGAACGCCTCAAGGAGTATCCCCTCTCCAAGGTCCAGGAGATCACCTGGGTCCCGGCACAGGACATCTCCGCTGCGGCCCGGCTCTTCGCCGGGACCAGGCCCGCGGCCATCCAATGGGGCAACGCCCTCGAGCACACGGTGGGGTCCCACCAGGCCATCAGGGCGGTGCTGTCCCTCCTGGCCATAAGCGGGAACCTGGAGGTACCTGGGGGGAACGTCCGTCCCATGATGCCTCCTGCCATGCCCTTGAGGGACTTCGTGCTCCCCAGGCAGATCCCGGACCGGCGTAGGAGGATGATAAGCGGCCCCTGGGGCCTTCACCCCATGCTGGGTACTGTGCCCGTCCAGATGGCCATTCGAGCCCTGTTGGAGGAAGAGCCATACGGTGTGAGGGTGGTGTACCTCCAGGGGACCAACCCCATGATCAGCTATCCCGACTCGCAGAGGGTGATGGAGGCCCTGGAGCGCGTGGGGTTCCTGGCCGTGGCGGACCTCTTCATGACCCCCACCGCTGCCATGGCGGATCTGGTGCTCCCTGTGGCCACCAACTTCGAGTATGACGATATCGGCCATTACGGGATGGTCCAGGGGATGCTGCTGGCCAGGCCCAAGCTGGTGGAGCCTCCGGGGGAGGCGTGGTCGGACCTCAGGATCCTCAATGAATTGGGCAAGGCCTTGGGGCTGGGTGAACACTTCTGGGGCGTGGAGTCGGAGATGCTGGAGGCAATCCTCGCCCCCTCGGGCCTGGACTACCGGGCCTTTTGCAAAAGGGGCGTCCTCATGGGGGAGAGGCGCTACAGGTCATACCTGGAGGGCGGTTTCAAGACCCCCTCGGGCAAGGTGGAACTCCTGAGCAGTCAGCTCCAGGGGATGGGGCTCGACCCCTTGCCAGGGTACACGGACCCAGTGGGTGGCCAGGAAGGGTCGACCGAGGTCTATCCCCTTTTCATGACCAGTGCCAAGGACCCTGTGTTCTTCCACTCCGGGTATCGGCAGCTGGGCTCCCTGCGCAGGATCTCCAAGGATCCTGAGGTGGAGATGGCCCCCGAGACGGCCAGGGGGCTGGGGATAGAGGAAGGGGATTGGGTACGGGTGAGGACGCCGAGGGGTGAGATCCGACAGAGGGCGAGGCTGGTACCGGGCATGGACCCGCGAGTCGTGTCCGCGGCCTACGGGTGGTGGTACCCGGAGCGAGGGCCAAGGGACCTATTCGGGTGGCGGGAGTCCAACATCAACGTCCTGACGAGCATGGAGCCGCCTTACAACCCAGTGGTGGCGAGTCTGAACCTTCGCGGCGTCCCTTGCGCACTGGAGAAGGAGTGAGAGCTCCTCTGGCACCGGCACGGGAGAGGCCATGTTCTATCCTCTGTTGGCGATCCTAGGCATCTACGCCCTCTTCACCTTGGCCTTTGCCGTGACATCTTTCAGAGAGGGGGTGCCTAGGGCCGGGCTTCTGGGGACCCTGGCCTTCGTGGTTCTATGTGCCATCCTCGTCCTCTACGGATGGGCCGAAGCAGCCGGCCTCCTCTCAGGGGGAGTGGCCCAGGCAGCCCAGGGGGTCCTGGCCCTCGGCCTGGCCCTGTTCACCGTGTCGCTCTTCTTGCCCTTGGGCAGGAATCGCCAGGCCCTCTTGGGCACAGAAGGGATGGCCGAAGGAGAGTCGGAGAGGTTCAATCAGAAGGACACCGCCTTCAACCGGGCCCACGTTGGGGGCTTCGGTCCCGAGGTGGGCAGGAAGAGGTGGTCTCTTCAGAGCAGGGACCCTTACGGCGGCATCTATTGGACCCTGGTCATGGGGCTCAGGGGGCATGTGGACGGGAAGGTCAACCCGACGAAGGCGGAGCCCCTATCTCCCAAGGAGATGACGGCTAGGATCAAGGAGAAGGCCAGGTACCTGGGTGCGGACCTGGTGGGGATCACCAAGGTGAAGGAGGAATTCACCTATACGGATGGCTTTTCGTACGAGGAGTCCAAGTTGGAGGTGGGGCCCGCCGTGACCTACCCCATCGAGCTTCGTCACAAGTACATCATCGTCTTGGCCAAGGAGATGGACTTCGGCCGGGTCCGGACGACCCTGACGAGGAAGAACGAGGAGAGCCTTGGGGAGGTGGGCAAGACTTACTATCAGGTCGCTCAGATCGCCTGCGCCTTGGCCTCCCACATCCGGCAGCTCGGATACTCCGCCCGGGCCCATCATCTTCGAAACGAGCAGGTCTTCCACATCCCCCATGCCATCGACGCTGGCATTGGGGAGCAGGGGATGTTCAACTACCTCATCACCAAGGAGTACGGACCCAGGGTTCGATTGGCATCTGTGAGCACGGATCTCGAGTTGGTGGAGGACAGGCCTGTGGACATCGGGGTCCAGGACTTCTGCGATCATTGCCGGATCTGCGAGATCAACTGTCCTCCCAAGGCGATTAAAGGGGAAAGAGAGCTCATACGGGGCTTCAGGAAATGGGGGCATGACCCCGACAAGTGTTTCCTGTTCTGGGTCTCAGGGGATAACACTTTCGCCTGTTCCCAGTGCCTGAAGGTGTGCCCATGGAACAAGCCCGATGCCTTTGTCCATAGGGTGAGTTTCCTGGCAGCGAGTCGCTCCGTGGTGGCCAGGAGGCTCCTGTATTGGCTGCACGTGATATTCTATGGCAAGAGCCACAGGTGGAAACGGATACCCCTCACCGAGGAAGTGGAGATGCCACCTGAAACATCGGGGTGGAAGAGGTGAAAGGGCATCGAGAGGCCTCGGATTATTGGCCAGGAGCGATTCGCCGATGAAGGGCAGGTACTACGATCCGGAGATAGAGACGGCGTCGCGGGATGCCATGAGGCGCATCCAGGACGAGAAGCTCAAGGCCTTGGTGAGGCATGTCTGGGACAACAGCCGTTTTTACCGGAGGAGGCTGGAGGAGGCGGGTATTACGCCGGAAAAGATACGTTCCGTGGAGGATATCCCGTCCCTCCCATTCCTGACCAAGGAGGACCTGAGAAGGGATCAGGAGTCCTCGCCCCCGTGGGGAGAGCTGTTGGCGGTCCCACCGGAGGAATGCCAGAGGATCCATCTCTCCTCGGGTACCACCGGGAGGCCCCTGAGGATCCTGGACACCCCTGAGGATTGGTCCAGATTCTGCCACATCTATGCGAGAAACCTTTACGCCTACGGGGTACGAAAGACCGATATGGTGATGCCAGCCTTCAGCTTCGGGCCATGGATCGGATTCTGGGCAGGTTACTATGCCTGTCAGGAGATCGGATGCCTGCTGTTCGCATCAGGGGGCATGAAGACGGAGCAGCGGATAGAGGCCCTGCTCACCTTTCCCATCACGGTCCTTGGTTGCACCCCCTCCTACGCGATCCACATGGCCGACCTGGCGAGGGAGATGGGCGTGGATCTGGCCCGAGAGGCCCGCGTTAGGATCTCGTGGCACACAGGGGAGCCCGGGGCCGCCATACCGGGGGTGAAGAAAAGGATCGAGGAGGCATACGGCTGCAAGTGCTTCGACTTCCTGGGCTCCACTGAGATCGGCCCATGGGGGTTCAACTGCGAGTGCCAGTCCGGCATCACCCACGTCAACGAAGATTGGGCCTACCCAGAGGTCTTGGACCTGGAGACGGATCGGCCCGTGGGTCCGGGAGGGACCGGGGAACTGGTGCTCACGAACTTGGAGAGGCGGGCCTTTCCGTTCTTGAGGTACAGGACAAGGGATATCGTTACGGTGGCCGACCGTCAATGTCCTTGCGGTAGGACCTTGTTCGCGCTGGAGGGCAGTGTGCTGGGCCGTCTGGATGACATGAAGAAGATAAGGGGGATCATCGTCTACCCGAGTCGGATAGAGGAGATAGTCCGCGGTTTCGGGGAGGTGGAGGAGTTCCGGGTGGTCTTCAAGCGCGTACACTCCCTGGACGAGATCGTGGTGCAGATCGAGCCTGCCAAGGGGGTCGAGTCGCACGACTACGGGGCCCTCCAGGCCAGGGTGGAGAAGGCCCTCCAGTTGGGGCTGAACATCCGGGCCTCTGTGGATCTGGTGCCCCCTGGGAGCCTTCCCAGGTGGGACCACAAGGCGAGACGGTTTGTGGACGAGAGGGAAGGTGTGCCCTTCTAGGACAGGGATCTGGCCTTGCAGCAGGCCGGATGCCCCCAGAGTCAGAGCGATAGGGAACATGAGGAAGAGAGGCAGGCTCACCACGAGGATAGTCGGACCCCAGGAGCGCTTCGATCAGCGTGAGCAGATGCATACCCTTGCGGCCATGGGGGCCCTAGGGGAGAAGGTGAAGGAGCGCTGGACCTCGGAGTCATTGGACCCGTTTCGACGTATCTTCTACCCAGAGACCCGGGCCATGAACGTCGCCATGCGCTCCTGGCGCAACGTGGCTGACGGGCCCCTCAATCCGAGGAAGGAGCAGGTGCCGGGGGCAGCTCGGATGGCTGCCATCATCAAGGAGGTCGCCAGGTTTCTGGGTGCGGACCTGGTGGGGATCTGCGAGCTGGATCAGGCGTATGTTTACAGCCATACGGGGCTGAGGATCGATTTTGCCAAGGGCACGGCAGGCCAGGAGATCCATCTCCCCCACAGGTATGCCATCTCGATAGCGGTGGAGATGGACTATGGCCGTATGCGCTACTCGCCCGGTTGGGTCGACAACGCAGAGGTGGGGCTCGGCTATTACAACGCCGCCAAGGTGGCCGTGCCCCTGGCTGCATATATCAGGGAGCTGGGTTACCCGGCAAGGGCCCACTTCTTCATCAACGAGTGGGTCCTTCACGTCCCCATCGCGGTGATGGCTGGGCTGGGAGAGCTCTCCAGGAACGGGATCCTGATCACGGCCCCGTATGGCCCGAGGGTCAGGCTGGCTACTGTGACGACCGACCTTCCCATGGCAACGGACAGTCCCGTGGATATCGGGGTGGTGGCGACCTGCACGATATGCAGGAAGTGCGCGAAGAACTGTCCGTCCCAGGCCATTCCCCATGGGGAGAAAGAGGTGGTAAGGGGGGTGGAGAAATGGAATGTGGATGCGGAGCGCTGCATGCGCTTCTGGGTCGCCAACCCCGAGAAGTGGAATGACTGCGCCAGATGCATCAGCGTCTGTCCCTGGAGCCGGCCCAATGTGTGGTATCACAGGCTCTCCACGGAGGCGGTGAGCCGCTCGGAGCGGGCGAGGAGATTTCTCCTGTGGGTGGATGACCTGATCCGTGGGAGGCATCCCAGGCCAAGGGTGAGGTGGCTGGACTACTCCGTGGGGGGCAGTCACATAAAGGAGAGGCCTTTGGAGTGAGAGAGCGAAGGAGAATAGAGGGTGTTCATCCAGCAGCTCTTTAACGGGATCATGTTGGGCAGCACCTATGCCCTGATAGCCATGGCCTTCACCATCTTGATGGGGATCTTGAACATGCTCAACTTCGCCATCGGCGAGGTCTTCATGCTGGGGGCCATCTTGGGGCTCGCCTTCATCCACATGGGGATGCCATTCCTCGTGGCCTTTCCCTTGGCCTTGATCTGCTGCGGGATCGTCTCTCTGATCATAGAGCGCTTCTCTTTTCGCCCCCTTCGCAACGCGCCGCCCCTGGTGCCGCTGCTCAGCACCATCGGCTTCTCCATCCTCTTCCAGAACGTGGCCATCAACGTCTGGGGGTCCGAGAGGTCCCAGTTCCCCCAATGGATGGAGCCTGTCACCTTCCATGTCGGGCCTGTGCTCCTTTCGTCCACCCAGCTCATCTTCCTCGGGCTCGCCATAGTCCTGATGGTGGGGCTGGACCTCTTCGTCCAGCGCACCAGGGCAGGACGAGGTATGAGGGCCATTGCGGAGAGCCTGGAGACGGCGAGCATCCTTGGGGTCGAGTCCGACTTCATCATCATGACCACATTCTTCGTGTCAGGGGTCCTGGCAGGGGCAAGCGGCATACTCTTTGGGCTCAACTTCGCCATTGTATCCCCCTTCATGGGGATGGAGCCTGGCATAAAGGGGATAGCGGCCATGATCGTTGGGGGGATGGGGAACCTCAGGGGCGCCATCGTGGGGGGGATGCTCATCGGGGTGACCGAGGTCATGAGCGTGGGCTATTTCGGTGCCCCGGCCAAGGACTTCGCGGTTTACGGGGCACTGTTCCTTGCCCTCATCATGCGTCCCCAAGGGATCCTTGGGATGGTACGTTCGGAACGGGAAAGGATGTGACGTGAGCAGCTATTATCTGGATCTCTTCTCGGCCCTGGGGATCAACATCCTGCTCGCGCTGAGCGTCTATTGCCCCATGGCCACTGGGCAACTCTCCATAGGCAACGCTGGCTTCATGGCCATAGGGGCATATGTGTCCGCCATCCTCACCAAGCACATGCATGTTGGACTGCTTCCAGCACTCATCGCCGGCGGCCTGGGCGCGGGGATTATCGGCGTCCTCGTGGGGTTCCCTGCATTGCGCATAAGGGGTGTCTTCTTGGCCATGGTCACCTTGGCCTTCGGTGAGATCGTCAGGAACTTCTTCATGAACTTCCTGACCCACCTGACAGGGGGGGCGTATGGCTTCAGGGGTATAGGGGATACGCCCGTATCCCTCGCCTGGATCTACGGATGGGTCGTGTTTTTCATGTTCTTCTTCTTTTTCTTCTCCCGTTCGCGGACGGGCCTTTCCATGATAGCCACACACGATGACGATGCGGTGAGCGAGCTCGTGGGGATAAACATAGTGTTCCTGAAGGTGGGCTCGTTTGGGCTCGGGGCGTTGATCGCAGGGATCGCTGGGGGGCTCTATGCCCACTACTACCTCTACCTGGAACCGGAGTTTTTCAATGTCTGGGAGTCCATCCATATGGTCCTTTTCGTGATCATGGGGGGGATGCTGACCTTCTGGGGTGGGGTCCTGGGCGCAGGGATATTCACCCTCTTGCCGGAACTGACGAGGTTCCTCCAGGATTGGCGCGGTGCCTTTTTCGGCGTGGTGATCATCGGCTTGATGATCGCCAGGCCCTCCGGCCTCTTGACGCGAGAGATGTTTCGGCGGGAATTCTGGGCCCTGGGACGAGGGGAGGGGAGACCTTGAACCGAACGCCCCTGCTTTCCGTGAACCATGTGTCCAAGAGCTTCGGTGGCGTCCTGGCCGTCAACGAGCTGAGCCTGGATTTGTGGCAGGGCGGGATCTACGGCCTCATCGGTCCCAACGGCGCCGGGAAGACCACGGTCTTCAATCTCATAACCGGGGTCTATCCGTGCGACAGGGGCACCATTGTGTTCGAGGACAAGGATCTGGCCTCCCTCAAACCTCACAGGATCACCCGTCTCGGGATCGCGAGGACGTTTCAGACCATCCGGCTCTTCCCCAATCTGTCCACCTGGGAGCACGTGCTGGTGGGCCAGAACTTCCACGCACGGTCTTCCTTGGGCAACCGCACTGTGGGTGGGAGGGCAAGGGAGAAGGGTCTCAAGGAAGAGGCCGAAGAGATCCTGGGCCTGTTGAAACTGTGGGATGTGAGAGGGCGAAGGGCAGCCACGCTCCCTTACGGGATCCAGAGGAAGGTGGAGATCGCCAGGGCCCTTGCCACCCGTCCCAAGGTCTTGCTCCTGGACGAACCGGCCGCTGGCCTGAACATACAGGAGACGGAGGACCTTCTCATGACCCTGTCCGAGATCCATCGACGGGGGCTCACCCTCCTGATCATTGAGCATGACATGCGGGTCATCATGGGGCTATGTGACCGCATATTCGTCCTCAACTTCGGGCAGAAGATTGCCGAGGGGACACCCGACGAGATCCGCAAGGACGAAGGGGTCCTGGAGGCGTATCTGGGCAGGGAGGAGTGAGCTTGCTGAACGTCTCGAACCTCGAGGCAGGGTACGGGAGGATCCGAGTCCTGAAGGGGGTCTCCATGGAGATCCACTCCGGGGAGATAGTCACCCTCATCGGGGCCAATGGGGCGGGGAAGACCACCCTGTTGAAAACGGTCTGTGGGGTCCTAAGCCCTAGCGCGGGCTCCATCGAATACGAGGGGGAGGCCATCGAACGCAAGTCCCCGGCTGCGAGGGTGAGGCTCGGTCTGGTGCTGGTACCGGAGGGGCGTCATATCCTGAGGAGGATGACGGTCCAGGAGAACCTCCTCATGGGGGCCTACCAACGTCGAGACCTCTCCGCTGTGAAGGGCGAGATGGAGGAGCTCCTCTGTCGCTTCCCCGTGTTGAGGGAAAGGAGGGATCTCCCCGCCGATGTGCTCTCCGGAGGAGAACAGCAGATGCTTGCCCTGGCCAGGGCACTCCTGGCGCGTCCGAGGCTTCTCATGCTGGACGAGCCTTCGCTGGGCTTATCGCCCCTCCTGGTGAAGGAGATCTTCAATATCATCTCCGCGCTCCACGACACGGGGATCACCATCTTGCTCGTGGAGCAAAACGCCCTCAAGGCCCTGCAGGTGGCAGATCGGGGATATGTGATGGAGATCGGAAGGATAGTGGCCACGGGGGTGGCCGCGGAGCTTTTGAGGAGCGAGGCGCTGCGTGAGGCGTACCTCGGGGGAGAGGGCATGAGGCCAACGCTGGCCAATAAAAGGGACGGGGACCAAGGTAGCTTTATGCCGTGATGGAGGACCCAATGTCTGTTGCGGTTTCGGTCCAAGGAAGGCATTACACCAGGAGGGGGATCAGGGAGCTGCAGGAACCGGCCTATGTCAAGGATATCGTAGAGCCCGTCTCCAGATACAGCGAAAAGAATACCCCCCTGTCGCGGGGCTATGTCCCTCCCGGTGGATGGGACGAGGCCTTCCTCGCAACCTTGGTGCCGGTGATGGGGAGGAGAGGTCAGGTCCCCAGAGAGGAGCCCGGCTATACGCAGGTGGACCTGGCCCAGCGCATTGCCGGATTCCATTGCGCCATGGCGACCAACTGCCACACAGGGAACTGGACGCGACCGAGGCTCAGTGAGAGACTGGGCTGCTTCTACGATTGGGAAGGGCCATGGTCCCCGGGATTCATGGGGTTGCCGTGGGAGCCGGAGAGGATCCCAGTGGAGGATCCTGCGGAGATGTCGGAGATAGTGAAGGAGACTGCCCTGTTCCTCGGGGCCAGTCTGGTGGGGATCACGCGGCTCAACAGGGATTGGGTCTACAAGCCCGGATGGGAGAGGTATGGCCACAAGGAGTTGGACCTGGACGCCATGATCCCTGCATCTGTCGAATACGCGGTGGTAATGGCCATAGAGACCAACTACGACTTCGTCAGACATGCCCCAACGGCCAAGGCAAGCGCTGCCGCGGGGCTGGGTTACTCCAAGATGGCATTTCTTGCGCCGTCCATGGCCAAGTTCATCGCCTCCCTGGGCTACACGGCCATCGCGTGCGGGAACGACACCGCCCTGAGCGTGCCCTTGGCCGTTGATGCGGGTCTAGGACAGCTGGGACGGTTTGGGGCCCTCATCACCCCGGAGTTCGGCCCCAGGGTACGATTATGCAAGGTGCTGACGGACCTTCCTCTGAGGACGACCTCCCCCATAGATTTCGGGGTGACTGAGTTCTGCGAGATCTGCAAGAAGTGCGCAGAGTACTGCCCTTCCCAGGCCATCATGTACGGCAAGAGGACTCACAAGGCCAGGACCTTCTCCACCAACCCCGGACTGCTCAAGTGGCCTCTGGACGGGGAGAGGTGCCTGCGGTTCTGGTACGAGAATGGGGCCAAGACCGACAAAGGGATGTACCACATAGACTGCTACCAGTGCATAAATGTGTGTCCCTTCAACAAGAGACCTGGCATAGGGCACGAACTGGTTCGGTGGTTCGTCAGGAAGAGACACCCCTGGGTCAACCGGATCCTGCTTCACGGCGATGACCTCTTCTATCGTCCCATCTACAAGACCGGCAAGCATGGGAGAGGAAAGGGCTCGCCATCGGCTTCGGGCAACTAGGGCTGCGCAGGGGAAAAGGGGGGCGCGATGGGCAAGGACCTTCATTCTTTTCTCGAGGAGCACAGGGGCGAGTTCATAGAGGTCAGGAAACCTGTGAGGCTCGACCATGTGGGCGCACTGGTGGGACAGGCAGGGGATACCATCCTCTTTCACGAGATCATGGGGTATCCAGGGTTCCGGTTGGTGGACCAACTCTTCGTGAACCGAAAGGCCCAGGCCAGGGTCCTTGGTTGCAGCCCCAAAGAGGTGGTCAAGCGGCTGGCGGAGGTCCTCCGCCGAGGGCCCAGGCCCCTGAAGGAGGTGGAAGGTGCACCTTGTCAGGAGAGGGTCTTCCAGGGGGGTGAGGTGGATCTGGGCAAGCTCCCGGTGCCCTTGCATACCGCCTTGGACCCTTATCCATACACGACGGGGTTTGCTGTGCAGCGAGACCCCGTGACAGGTAAGTACAACGAGATGTTTCCCAGGTCTGGGGTCCTGAGCAGAAACGAGATGGTCACCTCCTATGTGACCGCCACCGCCAACCAGATCCTGGCGAAACACCGCGCGGCAGGGACCCGCATGCCACAGGCAATAGTCATCGGTGCCCACCCGGCGTGGGAACTCGCGGCCTGTTACTCCCACCCGCACGACGACTGGCACGAGCTTGAACTGTTTCAGTCCATAACGGGCGAGGTGGGGGAGGTGACAAGGTGCAAGACAGTGGATTTGTTCGTGCCGGCAGATGCATCCATAGTCATCGAGGGGTACGTGGATCCTACCAGGACGGCCAAGGACGGCCCGAACCCGGGACCTAACATGCTCTACTGTCCCTTCGAGCAGCAACAGCCGGTCTTCGAGGTGACGGCCATCACCATGCGCAAGGATCCCATTTACAGGCATCATCAGGTGACCCCCTTCACGGATCACCAAGAGATGCCGAGGCTCTTTCACGAGGCCATCCTCTATGAACGGATCAGGGCCATGGGGATAGCGGTCCACGATGTCCATTTCCCGCAGGGTGGGGCGGCCCAGGTGGCCGTCATCCAGGTGGAGCCCGCCATGGATGGGCAGATCAACAATGCCTTGTTGGCCGTGCTCGGGGCACCGTGGGCCAATGTCAAGATGGCCATAGCCGTGGACCCGGATATAGATATCTACGATTATCGCGACCTCATGTATGCCCTGGCCACCCGGGTGGATCCTAGCAGGCACGTCATGACCATCAACAACTGCTTCATCTGGCCTTTCGACCCCTCTTCCACCCCTGTGGAGGGGGCCTTCCCCCACACCCAACAGACCAGGCTCCCTTCCCTCGGTGGAAAGTGGGGGATCGATGCCACGAAACCAGTCCCTTACAGGGCTGAGGAGAGGAGGAATTACGAGAGGGCATGGCCCATCGACTGGGGGGAGGTGAGACTCGAAGATTACCTGGCGTGAGGATGGCCGCGGGAGTCCCGCCGGCCCTAGAGCGGGTGAAACCTTGGCATGGAGGTCGTGTACATGGCGTACGCGTATCTTGTGATATACGAAGGAAAACCGAAGGATCCAGAGGCATTTATCAAGTATTATATGAGCTCACACATCCCCATTGTCTGGACGTTTCCCAGGATCCGCGGCATCGAGATCCAGAAGGGCGTCGATGAAGGTGATTTCTTCATGATAACGCGTCTCATCTTCGATACCCTGGAGGACCTGAGGCTTGCGATAACGTCTCCTGAGCGTGATAGGGCCCGCGCTGACATGGCGAACTTTCCCCCTTTCGATGGTCAGGTCAGGCGTCAGGCAGTGGAGATCGTGGAGATCCATCGTCCCGAGGGGTAAATGGCCTTCGACGGATCCCCTTATGTGTGAGGGGGATGGCGGGGGGCATTCTCCCCCCTTGGGAAAGGAAAGAGGGACCTTTTGACATGAAAGGAGGTCGACCATGAAGTCAGGAAAGATGGCTCTGGCAATGGCACTGGTGGTGATGTGGTCCACGGCAGGGGTGGTGGGGCCTGCTGGCGGGGCGGAGCCGATTAAGATCGGTGCTGCCTTCGGGCTGCAGGGTGTATGGAGCGACTGGTGCAAGAGGAACGTCATCGCCCTGGATATGGCCATAGAGGAGATCAACGCTGCAGGAGGGGTCAACGGCATGCCCTTGAAGTCGGTGGTCTACGACACGGCCAGCAAGCCCGAGGAGGCGACACGGATAGTCAGGAAGCTCGCCACTGACGACAAGGTCCTGGCGATCCTCGGCCCTTTCTCCAGCTCTGAATGCGAGGTGGCCTTCCCGGTGGGAAACAGGCTCGGGATCGTCATGATCGCCCAGGCATCTTCAAAGCCTGGGGTGGCTGCTGCCAACCGCCCCTACGCCTTTCGCAACAAGATCGACGAGCTAAGGCTTGCCATCCCGGCAGTGAAGAAGTGGAAGGAGCATTACAACATCAAGACCGTTGCCATTGTGCACGACGCCAAGGACGCGGTGAGCCTATCCCTCGGCACAACGGTGCTGCCTGGGGTCTGCAAGAAGATGGGCCTGGAGATCGTCAACGAAGGCAAGTACGTCACCTACACCACTGGCGACTTCGACATGAGCCCCCAGGTGACCCGTCTCAAGGAGTTCAAGTTCGACGGGATCGTGTTCGGTGGGGTGTATATGGACGGTGTGACCTTCATCAAGGAGGCGAGGAAACAGGGCCTCAATCAGCCCATGGTGGCTGGCAACCCAGTCATGCACTTCCTTTTTCCCATGAGGGCCAGGAAGGCGGCTGACGGCGTCTTCACCTCCTCCGAGTTCTATTACTGGATGCCCAAGGAGAAGGTGCAGAAATTCACGAAGGAATTCGTTGAGAGGGCGAAGAAGAAGGGGTTCGATCCTCCCGAGCCCCTCCAGTTCGATGTGAATGTCTATGACTCGGTGTACATGCTGGCCCACGTGATGAAGAAAAACGGGGTGACCAACAAGCCCGAGGACCTCGCCAAGGACCGGGAGCTGATCATGAAAGGTCTTAGCGAACTGAAAGGTTTTCCGGGGCTCGCCACCGAGATCTCGTTCAACGAGGAGGGGGATGCGGTGAGGGAGGTCTACGTGGTCAAGGCCCAGGACGGCCAGTGGGTCCTTGTGCCATGAAGGCCATGACAACGCACCCTGGATGCGGCAGGGGCGCACCGCTGTGCGCCCCTACAGAAGGATCGGGCGACCATCGAGGCCGACCTTTCGCCCTTCTGCGTGCAGGAGGGGCAAGAGGTCGGGTTAAGTAATTGCCCCTAGGGATAGGCCATTGACGTGCGAGAGATCAACCACCGCATTGAAAAGGGAGGTGTGAGATGAAGGAGATCCAGGATACCTCGCGGATCGGCCGGAACGTGATCCTCTGCGCGACGATCCTTTGGTTCGTGGGAGGGGTCGTTCCCCTGTTCGCTCCTGGGAGCGCTTGTGCCCAGGCCAAGCTCGCAGGCAAGGAGGTGCTCATAGGGGGTGCCTGGGGGCTCACTGGGATGTGGCGCGACTGGACGACCAAGAACGAGATCGCGGCCCAGATAGCCATAGAGGAGATCAATGCCGCAGGGGGCGTTGGGGGGGTCCCCATGCGATTGATCACCTACGACACGGCGAGCAAGCCGGCCGAGGCAACGCGTGTGGTTCGCAAGCTCGCCTCAGACGACAACGTGCTGGCGATCATCGGCCCCTTCTCGACCTCCGAGGCCGAGGTGGCATTTCCCGTTGGCAACAAGATGGGGATCGCCATGATCTCCCAGGCCTCTTCCAAGCCAGGCCTGGCCAAGGAACACAGACCTTACGCATTCCGGAACACCATCGATGAGATCCGCATGGGCCAGGTGGCTGTCAAGGCATTCATGGAGAGGTACGGGGTGAAGAAGGTGGCTGTTGTCTACGATGTCAAGGACGCCATTGGTCTCACCCTGGGCTCCATGGTGTTGCCCACCGTATTCAAGAAGCTTGGGGCCACCATCGTCAACGACAAGGATCACGTGACGTATCAGACAAAGGACTTCGACATGAGGCCCCAGGTCACCAAGCTGGCCGGGATGGAATTCGACGGGGTCGCCTTCGGGGGGATCTACTCCGATGCGGTGACCTTCATCAAGGAGATGCGAAGACAGGGCCTCAAACAGCCGGTGGTGGGGGGCAGCCCCTTCATCAACGAATACTTCCCGAAGCAGGGAGGGCCGGATGTGGAAGGCACCGTGGCGCCATGCACCTTCCATCACTCCATCGCCCCAAAGAAGTTCGTGGAGGAGTTCGTCAAGAGGGCCAAGGCCAAGGGTTTCGACCCCCCCGAGCCGGTGATGTACGACGCCAATGTGTATGATACCATCCACTTCCTCAAGCACGTGATGGAGAAGATGGGTGTGACGAACAATCCCGCGGACCTGGCCAAGGATCGCGAGCTCGTCATGAAGGGGTTGAGCACCATAAAGGACTTCAAGGGCATCGTGGGGCCGGTGGCCTTCAACGAGGACGGGGACGCCGACAAGCCCATCTTCGTGGCCGAGATCAAGGGGGGCGCCTGGGTGATCCATAAGTGACCCAAGGCCATCGCCACTGCCCCGCTCAGGCTGTATCAGGGCGCGCAGGGGAAGAGGCCCAGGACCGCGCCGGGGTCGCGCATATGGCTGAAAGTGGAGGGAGGGATTTCATGCTCGCACAGAGGATCGTTCAGGTTCAGAGATCGCCCTTTTACAGCATCATGGATCTGGCAGCCAAACGGGGGGACTGCATCTACCTCCAGTTGGGCGAGCCTGACTTCACCACGCCCAAACACGTCCTGGAGGCGGCCAAGAAGGCCATGGACGAGGGTCACACCCACTATGGCCCCGACCGGGGGATCCCGGAGCTTCGGCAGCTCATAGCACAGAAGATCCGGACACAATACGGGGCCGAGTACAACTGGGAGGACGAGATCCTGGTTACAGCGGGCGGACAAGCCGGGCTCCATATCTCGGTGATGGCCTTGGCGAACCCGGGTGACGAGGTGATCATCCTCCTTCCTTACTACCCGCCGTATCTCGTGAACGCCCAACTGGCCGGGGCGAAACCGGTCTTCGTGGCGCTCAGGCCCGAGGATGGCTTCATCCCGGATCCGGATGCCATAGAGAGGGCCTTGACCCCCAGGACCAAGGCCTTGATCGTCCTGAGCCCCAACAACCCCACAGGGGCGGTGTATCCCGAGGAGATACTGGAGGGCATCCTCAGACTGGCAGTGGAACGAGGGGTCGCGGTGATCTCCGACGAGGTCTACGAGAGCCTGGTCTACGATGGGGTGGTCCACAGGAGTCTCCTTTCCTTTCCTTGGGCCAAGGGACACGTGGTGCAGGTCAATAGCTTCTCCAAGACCTACGCCATGACCGGGCTCAGGGTGGGCTATGTCGCTGCCTCCAGCGACATGCTCCTGCAGTTCCTCAAGTACCATCACACGGTCAATATCAGCGCGAATGTCCCGGCGCAGATGGCCTGTGTAGCGGCCATGAAGGGGCCACAGGGGTGCGTGGAGGATATGAGGCGGGCATACCAGGAGAGACGGGACCTCCTGGTCCGGCTTCTGAACGAGATCCCAGGGGTCCACTGCGACACTCCCAAGGGGGCCTTTTACGCCTTCGCCGACATCCGGGATCTGGGCGTCCCATCCCTGGAATTCGTCCAATACCTGGTCAGGGAGGCGGGGGTCGTCCTGACCAACGGTAGCGGATTCGGATGCGAGGGGTTCGTGAGGGTCTCCTATGCCGCCGCCCCTAGGCTCATCGAAGAGGCCATGAGGCGCATGAAGGACGCAGTGATCAGGATGCCCCCATCCATCCGGAAGTGAGCGGTTGAGACGGTGGCGGCATCTCAAGGGCAGTTCTGCCGCATGGCATACCGCTCACGGAAGGGCAGGAGGGCTGTCCTGGTCCAGGTCAACCAAAGGATAGGAGGGATGAGAGATGAAGAAGATCTTGGCTTTCGCGGTGGTTGCATGGTTGGTTTGCTTCGCGTTGTCCGCAGGGGCTCAGGAGCTGAAGAGCCCGGTCCACCTGCGCATCGGTACCATGGATCTGGGAAGCGCCCATTACGTGTACGGGGCCACCTTCGCGGGTCTGTGGAGGGAGGTACTGCCCAAGGGCTCCACCATAGACGTCCTGCCCTATGCCGGCGGGGTGGGAAACGCCTTTGTGCTGGACAAAGGGGACGCGGAGCTGGGTCTCCTATTCGGTGTGGTATGCAGGTGGGCCATGGAGGGTAAGGTGGCCTTCAACAAGAAGATCGATGTGATCACCGGCCTGGTGGGCGGCCTGGACCGGTACTACGCCGGCATCATGGCCACCAAGCGCTCCGGGATCACCTCGCTAGAGGAGGTGGCCAAGAAGAAGATGCCCGTTAGGATCGTCTCTCAGCCGGTGGGTAGCGCCTCGGAGACCTCCATGAAGCTGATCCTCCAGGCCTACGGGATGTCCTACGAAGACATCAAGTCATGGGGAGGGTCCGTGACCCCCACGGCCACAGGGGTGGCGCAATCCCAGATGGCCGATGGCAAGGCTGACGTCTGGATCAACATGATCGTAGCAGGGCATCCGGCCATCTCCGAGCTGGCCATCTCCACTGAGCTCGTCTTCCTCCCCATGAGCGACGAGATCATAGACAAGCTCAAGGTCCACGGGTACGAGAAGGCCTTGCTCCCGGCCAAGACCTTCAAGGGGCAGGATCAGGATGTGCCCATGCTCGGGTGGCCCACCATGCTGGTGGCCCACAAGGACCTCAAGCCGGAGGTGGCATATGTCCTGACCAAGGCCGTGGTGGAGAACAAGGAAAAACTGGTCAAGGGGCACGCGGCCTTGAAGGACTTCGTCCCGGAGGAGGCATGGAATTTCAAGAAGTACGGGATGCCCCTCCATCCAGGGGCCGAGAGGTATTACAAGGAGAAGGGGATGCTGAAGTAAGGATCCGGAATCTCGTGTGAAGTCGGGGGCCGAAAGGCCCCTTTTGTCGTGTCGATCACCGATTGGCCGAAGGCGCTGGGGGACCTCCACTGCGCACCCTTGCCTCCCAGCTACTTCGGACATCACAAAAAGGGTTGCCCAAGAGAGAGGGAATGGCAGAGCGGATGCTGTCCCGGTCGCTGATCTATCTGAGGTCCCTGAAGGAGTTCGGGAAACCGGCTGCACTGGTGGCCATAGCGTGGTCGATCTTCCAGCTCTACGCTGTGATGAGGGGGTTCTTTCACCCCCTCTTCTTCTATCCCATTCACGTCATCTTCGCCATCTCCATGGTCTACCTGAATTACCCGGCCAAGAAGGGGGCCAAGACACTCAGGCTGGTGGACTACGTACTGGTGGGCCTGAGTTTCGTCATAGGGGCGTACCTCGTGCTGAACTTCGAGAGGTACTCCACCAGGATACCATTCGTGCACCCCCCGACCACGCTTGACGTCGTCTGCGGGGTCGCCCTGATGTTGGTCCTGCTGGAGGCCTGCAGGCGCATAGTGGGTTGGAGCCTCACCTCTGTGGCCATGGCCTTCATAGTCTATGCCTTCGTGGGCAAGCACCTGCCAGGCCTCCTGGCCCACCGTGGACTCTCCCTGGAAAGGTTCGTGGATCTCCAGGCCATTTCGGTCAACGGGATCTTCGGTCTGCCCACCGGGGTTTCAGCGGAGCTCGTCTTCTACTTCATCCTCTTCGGTGCCTTTCTGGAGCGCTCTGGAGGAGGAGAGCTCTTCTCTGACATGGCCTACTCCGTGACCGGAAGGGTGAGGGGAGGGGCGGCCAAGGCGAGCGTGGTATCGAGCTCTCTTTACGGGACCATCTCCGGGAGCGCGGTGGCCAATGTGGTGGTGGACGGGATGTTCACCATCCCCCTGATGAAGAAGAGCGGCTTCCATCGCGCCTATGCGGCCGCTGTGGAGGCAGTGGCCTCGACAGGCGGTCAGATAATGCCCCCCATCATGGGTGCCGCGGCCTTTCTCCTGGCACAGGTGGTTGGCATATCCTACTGGGAGGTGGCCATCGCCGCGGCCATCCCGGCTTTCCTTTACTATGTGGGTCTCTTCGCGGCCATCGACTTCCAGTCCGCCAAGATGGGGCTTCGGGGCCTCGGCAAGGAAGAGCTCCCGGACGTGGCCGGGGGATTGAGGTTGCGCATCCACCTCCTCATCCCCTTGATGATAATGGTCTACTGCATAATCACAGGGGCGGTGACGCCTGTGAGGGCTGCCTACTACGCGATCCTGATCACGGTGGGAGTCAGTTTCATTCGGAGGGCCACCATGATGGGGCCGGCGAGACTCCTCGCGGCGTTGCAGAAGGCAGGAAACGAGGCCACGAGCGTTGCCATCCCGTGTGCCGTGGCCGGGGTGGTCATAGGGATCATCGTGAACTCGGGTTTGGGACTCAAGTTCACCGACCTCATGCTCCAACTCTCCCACCAGATCCTGATCATCACCCTCCTGCTGGTAATGGTGGCCGTGATCATGCTGGGGATGGGGATGCCGACCAGCGCGGCGTATCTCCTCTCCGCGGTCCTCATGGCCCCGGCCCTGGTCAACCTCGGGGTCACGCCCATCGCCGCACATCTCTTCATTCTCTATTTCGCCGTGATCTCCATGATCACACCACCAGTGGCGCTCGCGGCCTATGCCGCGGCCTCCATCAGCGAGTCGGACCTGTGGGAGACCGGGATGGCCGCATTCAGGATCGCCCTGCCAGGGTTCCTGATCCCGTACGTGTTCGTCTTCCACAACGGCCTCTTGATGAAAGGAGAACCTCTGGAGATAGCGTGGGTCACCTTCACCACCACCGTGGGGATAGTCGGATTGGCAGGGGCCTTGACCGGGTACCTCATCAGCGAGATTGGCGTGCTGGGACGCCTGGCCTTGGCCGCAGGGGCGTTGCTCCTCATCGTCCCGGAGAAGGTGACGGATTTGGTGGGACTGGGCATCCTCCTCTTGGTCTTTCTTATCCAGATGGTCACGCGGGGTTCGCGGCACGAGACTCGCTCGCGGTGAGCCGGGATCCATGAGGCGTCTTGGAGGATAGGGAGATAGAAGGGAAATGGTGTGCCCGCTGCAGGCACTGGACGGCCAGGAAGGACGGGTCGAACTCCTAAGCGCCCTGAGATACATCCTCCTGCTTGGGACCTTTGCCTGGACTCCCCTGGTTTACGTCCTTGCCAAGGTGGATCCCCTGGCCCTTTTTCAGGGCCCAAGGGAGATGGCCGCAGCGCTCATGTTCTTCACCGGGGCCGTGATCGCGAATTCGACAGCGGTTGGCGGGGGGATCGTCTTCAATCCTATGCTCCAGTTCGTCTTCGGGGTAGGAGGCCTTTCGGCCTTGGTCCTGGCCATCACGGTCCAATGCGCTGGCATGTCCAGTGGGAGTTACGGATGGTACAGGAGGGGGGAACTGGAAGCAGTACGTCCGGGACAATGGGTCAGTATGGGTCTGTGCGTCACCGCATCCACGGCCCTCTTTTCCGCCACCCTCTTGATTCTCACAACGCGTTTCTCAGGGACGATGCTGGTCATCATGAAGATGGTCTCTGCCTTGGTGTCCTTTTACGTCTTCTCCGTGCTATGGTTCAAGATGAGGGATAGGGCTGTTCGCCAAACCCCCGGATCGGCGATGAGGGGTTCGCTCCGAGTTGACTGGCGGATCTATCCTTGGCTTGTCTTTGGGTCCCTTCTCAACGTGTACACCGCCGTGGGTGTAGGCGAACTGTGCTTCTCCCACATCATGAAGTATTACAAGGCCCCTGCGCAACGTGCAGTTGCGGTTGGGGTCGTGATGCAGGCCGTCTCGGTCTTGGCTCAAACTGCGTTCAATGTGGCATTCCTGAGCCACGCTATGGAGCTGGACCTTGCCTGTATCGGGCTCTTCTTCACAATGGTTGGAGGTCGCATGGCCCCTGTAATCATTACCCACAGGTGGATACGGCCTTACATCAGGCACGTGTTGGCCTTCACTGCATTGGCCATGGGGCTGACCTCCGCCTTCATGCTCGTCTCCCAGGTGCTCAGACCCTGAAGGAGGGGGGATTGGATGCTCAGATCCAAGGATTACGATGAAACGAGACACATGGACCTGCAGGCAGGGTCCTGGAGGTCATATGTCTTCGGTCAGCCGCCCGAGGTGGAGCACCCCACATACAAGGTTCTGGGACCCACAGAGAGGGTGGATGCAAGGGATTACATCTTCGCCCGCATCGCACTGGATGAAGGGACGGACTGGTATGCCGATTATTATGCCCGTCACCCGGATCGGAGAGAAGGGGACGATAGATGCCGCCGGCGGGGGAGGTCTGTGGGGGAGAGGCTCCTGGAGAAGAGGCCCATTACAGAGCAGATGGCCATTTCCACCTTCAGCCGGGCATGGATCTTTGGGCGACCAGATTACTTCAGGCACGTCGCCCGTATGAAGGTGATGCCCACTGGAATAAGCCCCAACCCGAGGAAGGCCATACCCGACCCCGAGCAGATGACGAGGAAGATCAAGGCCTTTTGCCTTTACCTTGGCGCAGGCCGAGTGAGGATCGCCCGCCTGGACAAGAGGTGGGTCTATTCCCATGCCCCGGCACCGGAGTACGGGAAGGGCTATGATGAGGAACTCAACTATCCATATGTCATCTGTATGGCCTTTCCGCAAAATCTCTATTACCTTCGAAACTATACCTCCTTTGGGGTGAATCTGGAGGTGGGCTGGAAGTACTCCCTGGCCAGCTTCGTCTCGTTTGCCGTGGCCGATTACATCAAGAGGCTAGGGTGGTCCGCGAGACCAAGCCCGACGACCAATACCCCGTATCTTGTGCCTCCCTTGTTCATCGACGCTGGGATCGGGGAGGACGGTCGGTGCGGATATGTGGTCACCAAGGAGTTCGGCAACAACTGGAGGCCGGGAGGTGGCATGACGGATCTGCCCCTCGTGCCCGACAGGCCTGTTGACTTCGGCCTTCAGGATTTCTGCGATAAGTGTGCGATATGCGCCGAGGCATGTCCCTCTGGTGCCATACCGAGCGGTGGGAGGTCCCGGGTCAGGGGATATCTCAAATGGCATCCTGATGCCGAGAGGTGTTACTCTTACTGGACATCCATAGGCCGCACATGCGGTATCTGCCAGGCCGTGTGCCCGTGGAGCCATGTCAATAACCCGTTTCATCGCACCATGCGCGAGGTGGCACAGCGTTTCCCTCGGTTGAGAAAGCTGCTCATCAAAGGCGAAGAGATCTTCGCCAGGAGAGGTCCGAGGCCCGACCCGAGGTGGCTTGGCGAGAAGGTCGATTTCGTCTACGAGGAGGAGAAACAATGCTGAGCAGGTCCGAGCCAAGGAAGTACTGGTCGGGCTGGCTCGAATGCGCCCCGAAAGAAGAGATCCGGGCCATTCAGGAGAGGAAACTGAGAAGCCACGTGCAATATCTCTTTTCGCATTCCCGGTACTGGCGGGAGAGGTTTCACGAGGCGGGCTTGACACCGGATGACGTACAGAGCATCGAGGATCTGGCCAGGGTCCCATATATGGACAAGGACGCCCATGCCGTCCACTTGGCAGAGGAAGGGGACATCTTCGGGGGGTTTCTGTGCAGACCCCTGGAAGAGGTGCATCGCCGCGGGGCCAAGTTCTTGAGCACCAGCGGGACCACTGCCAAGCCCAGGAGGTTTATCCTGGATTTCGACGAATGGGAGATATACGCCGAGGCCTCTGCGCGTGCGGTTTGGACTGCAGGGGTGCGGCCCGGAGATGTTGCCTTCCTTCCTTTCCCCCTGACCCTGTGGACCGCGGGTTGGGTGTTTCACCTGGGCTTCGAGAAGGTCGGGGTTGGCTGCATCACAGCGGGTCCCCCTTTTGATTCTCAACAGCGCCTTTCCCTCATCCAGGACTTCAGGCCCACGGTGAGCGTCTCAACGCCTTCGTACATCCTGCACTTGGCCATGGTGGCCAAGGAACAGGGTTTGGATCCAGCGGAGCTCGGGTTCAGGTTGATACTGGTCGGCGGGGAGCCCTGTCCTGAGGCATCCCGTAAGAGGATCGAGGAGCTCTTCGGAGCGAAGGGGATCACGCGCGACTTCATGGGCATAAGCGAGCTCTCCCCACCGTGTATCTGCGGCATCGAGTGCGAGGAGCAGGCCGGCTTTCACACGACCTCTGTGGACACGATGATATATCAGTTCCTGAAGCCGGGCACCCCCGAGCCCGCCAAGCCTGGGGAGGTGTGCGAGCTGGTGCTGACTTCCCTTGCACAGAAGACGCTGGCAGTGGGTTTCAACTTCCGAACCAGGGATCTCTGTACGTATGATGACGCCGTATGCCCCTGCGGCCGAACCACCCCGAGGTTCAGGATCATCGGCAGGGCTGACGACATGGTATCGATCAGCGGGGTCAACGTATTCGCCTCCACCGTCGAGGACGTGATCCGAAAGTTTCCCGAACTGGGTAACGAGTTTCAGCTCGTGATCGAGACCAGGGGCGAACTGAACAAGGTCACGGTGAGGGTAGAACCCCAGCCGGAGGTTACCCCCAGCAGTTATCCCGAGCTCAAGGCCAGACTGCAAGGGGCCCTCAGGGTGGCACTGACGATAAACATGCCTGTGGAGTTCGCGCCGTTCGGTTCCTTGCCCCGGTTTGAGCTCAAGGCCAAGAGGTGGCTGGACCTGCGTTCAAAGGGGTGAGGTGGGCCCATCTCGCGGATCGGGGAGCCCCAGTCCCATGGGCACACTCGTTGTCAATGGTTCCTCTGGTGGGGATTTGCCCCCGAGGAGCTGCATCTCGAAGTCGCGAAGGGGATGACTTTTCGCTGGGATGGGGAGAAGGGGTTGCAGGACCGTACCTGGCTATGAATTCAACCCCCGGGGCACCCCCGTCTCCTCATCCCATCCCATGGCCCGGTAGTAATCCCGAAGGATCTCGCGGAAGAAACCTCGGGGGACCGTCCTTCCCTTGGCAGGGCCATCCGGGAGGGGAACGCGATGGAGCCTCTCGGGCAGGAGGTCATGGGCAGCGGTGTATCCCTCCCTGCAGTTGAATGAGCGCTCCAGCGTGTTCACCCGGTCCCCTACTGCGAGGAGCCCCTCTGGGTCCCATTCCCAGCCGGTCAGGGCCCTCAGGGCCGAGGCGACGAGGGGCAGATGCCGCTTGGGCTGGAGGGCGAAGGTGCAGGCGGGGAGGCTGTCCAGCAAGATCCTCTCCCTGGCCAGCTCCCTGATGACCATGCCCACGTCCGCTGAGGAGAGGGGCCTTGCGCAGTTGAGTTCCCACCGTGCGGCAAGACCTATGGCGTGATGACACCCCCCGCGGTTTCCAGCAGCGTAGACCACAGTCTGGCTCAAGGCACCACGCGGGTCATATCCACCGAGCTCCAGCCCTTTGCACTGCATGGCGAACTCGGCCACCTCCTGGCCCAGGTGCCCTGCAGCCCGTCTGGTCCCCTGGGCCAGGAGGTCCCCTATGCCCCGTCTCATGGCGATCTCCTCCAGGACGGCCGCGGCAGCCCGGTGGTTGCCGAAACGCAGCTCCACCCCCCCCGTATCATCGGCCGAAAGGATACCTCTCTCAAAGCACTCCATGGCGAAGCCCATGGTGACGCCTGTGGAAATGGTGTCCAGGCCCAACTCGTCGCACCTCTGGTTGGCATGGATCACGAACTCGGGGCTTCCGATCCCCAGGTTGGAGCCCAGGGCGTACAGGGTCTCGTACTCTGGACCGATGTTCCAGGCGCCGGCGAACTCACCTTTCTCCACGTGCATCTCCTTGCCGCACCTTATGGGACAGCCTTGGCACCCCACATCCCTCCGGACGAAACCTCCCTCCTCGCGCAGGTAAGGCATGGAGATCCTCCCTGCCTCAGGGAATGTACCGTGAGTCCAGTTTCGGGTAGGGAGGATCCCCCATGCGCTCAGGAGCGCGGGGCCGTCCGCGGTGCCGTACCTCGGGAAGTCCCTTCTGGGTCCTGGGTTTTCCCTTATGTCCTCCATGATGGCCCTCAGGCCGGCCATGAACCCCCCCTTATCCACCGGCCTGACCTGGGCTTGCCCGGCAACACCTATGGCCTTGAGGTTCTTGGAGCCCATGACCGCCCCGCCTCCGCCTCGGCCGAGGCTTCGATGGTCGTCGGTCATGATGGATGCGAAAAGCACCTTCCTCTCCCCCGCAGGGCCGATGGCGATGACCGAGAGGTCCTCCCCGTGTGCCTCTTTGACCGCCCCTACGGTCTGAGAGACCTCCATGTCCTTGAGCCCTGCGGCAGGCCGGATGAATACCGACTCGTCCCTGACGATGAGGAGGCTCGGCTCAGAGGCACGCCCCGTCACCACTAGGCAGTCGAACCCTGCCTTCTTGAGGGACCTCCCGAATCTGCCGCCCGCCATCGAGTAGAGGTAGATCCCTGTGAGGGGGGACTTGGTGGTGAGGACGGCCCTGGAGGAGGTGGGAAAAGGGGTCCCAGTCAGGGGGCCTGTGGAGAAAATGAGGGGGTTGGAAGGGGAGAAGGGATCGAGTCCCGGGCCCTCCACAAGGCGGCGCAGAAGCCAAGCCCCCAGACCCCGGCCGCCCAGGTTGTCCTTCAGGACCTCCTCCGGTATTTCCTCGATACAGTGCTTCCCTGTCTCGAGGCTCACGTGCAGGAGCCTCTTGCAGTAGCCACCCGTGACCAGAGCACGCAATCCACCACCTCGGCGGTGTCACTCCATCCCGTATTCCCTCCACATGGACCTGACCCTCTCCATGTGCTCCGCAGGCGGGAGGGACGGGGGAGGAAAGACCTGATGCATGGTGGCGTCTATCACCACCTTGGAGGAAATGGCCCGCCTCGGGTCGCCCTTGGGCACATCCGCCGGGGCCAAGGCAGGGTCCAGGGGGACCGGGACCGTGTTGCGGACCACATGGATGTCCTTGTCGGGCCTTACCCTCCAGCTCATGGCCCATTCCACCTGGAACGGGTCGCGGATGTCTATGTCAGCGTCCACCACGATGGTGAACTTCCCCAGGGAAGGGTCCAATGACCAGGCCCCCCAGACCAACTGCCAAAACTGCCCGGGATACGGTTGCTCCACGGAGATGATCATGTACGAGGCAGCCCCCCCGCTTTCTGTTATATGGACGTCCTTTACCGGTAGGAGGAGGGTGTCCCTCAAGTGGGAGTAGATGGCCGACTCCCTCCCGAAGCTCCGCATGAGGCTGCTCTCGCTGGGGGGCATCTGGCTGATGTAGGCATGATATATGGGGTCATTGCGGTGTGTGATCGCTTTTATCTCCACCACAGGGGCCATGCCTGCTGGTCCCATGTACCCGGAGTACTCACCGAAGGGCCCCTCTGGCTCCAGATGATGAGGCGGGATCTCACCCTCGATCGCGATCTCGGCCCAGGCCGGGACCTCCAGGTCTATGGTCACGCACCTGACCATTTCAACGGGCTCCCCCTTGAGGGCACCTGCCACCTCCAGCTCGTCTACGCCCTTGGGGATCCCCGTGACCGCTGTGAGAGGGATGGTGGGGTCCGCCCCTATGACGATGGCCACAGGGGTGGGTTGGCCCAGCTCCTCGTTGGCCTTTATGTGGTCGTAGATGTGCCTGTAGCTTCCGCTCATGTGGATTCCGGTCTTCGCCTTTTCCTTGATCTGGCAGCGGTAACACCCCATGTTCCTCTGTCCGGTTACAGGGTGCCTCGTGATCACGCATGGGGCCGTGAGAAAATAGCCTGGGTCATGGCCGTGGGTCCAAAAGGGGTGAGGGAACATGGAGATATCCACCTCGTCCCCTGTGAGGATGTTCTCCTGGACTGCCCCTTGTTTCACCATCACCGTGGGGATACGGTGTGAGATGGCCTCGGCCCATTTCTTGCCGACCGATTGGGTCATCCCGTCTGGCGAGACCCCCAGGGCCGCCGCGTAGATCTCCCTGGAGCCCCCGACCACCCCTGCCGCCACTGGAACGCGACTCCCCTTGACGTTTTCGAAGAGGAGGCCGGGCCGCCTCTCCTTGTCGTACCTCAGGAAGACCTCCCTGCTGAAGGCAGCGATCTCCCAGTCTCGGTCCACCTCCTTGGTGACCCTCTTGAGGAGGCCCCTGTCCTCCAGATAACTGAGCCAAGTGCGCATATCCTTGCGATACGACATATCACGACCCCCCAGCGCTTCTTTCTTTGTCGGATGATCCAGATCCTCTCATCACGATCTTCGCGTAATACTCCAGGGTCCCGAGGGCTATGAGCAGGAAGCCCACCGGGATCACTGCATAGGCAACCCAAGCCGGGAGATTGGACGCGGTGAAGATCGTCTCCCTGGAGAGGAAGATGCCCACCTGTTTGAGGGCGTACCAAAAGAGAAACAGCGAGACCATGACGACAGTGAGCCCGATGAGGGCGGCAAGCACCTTCTTGCCGGCGGAAGGCAGGATGTCGAAGATGGTCTCGATGCTTATGTGCTTCCCCCTCCTCGCGAGATGCCCTGCCCCGAGAAAGACCAACCACACCATGGAGATGGCGCTTATCTCCTCTGCCCAACGCAGCGAAGAGCCGAAGATATATCGCATCACCACATTGAATGCCATGATGAGGAGCACGGCCAGGATGATGGTCCCCATGAGGATGGTGGTCACCCTGGAAGCCCATTCATTGATCCTCTCTATGGCCCGTACCAAGGCGCCTCCTCTCCTGTTCTTGTCGTGGTCTGCCGTCCGATGACTTCACCTTCAGTTGTACTTGCTCGCTATGGCGTCCAGGATGGGTTTCAGGTTCGGGTTCTTCTTCAGGAACTCGTCGTACGCGAGTTGCCCTGCTTCCCTGAATCGCTTCTTCTCTGCCGGGGAGATCTCCACGAACTCGTTCTTCCCTGTCTCCGCTATCTTCTTTCGGAAGCCGTTGTTCCGCTCTATTTCCTGGACCTTCCTGATGGGCGCGAGCCTCTTTGCCTCCTCCACCATGGCCTTCTGGATCTCCGCTGGGAGCTTGTCGAACCATGGCTTGTTCACCAGGAAGGCATCGGCCGTCAGGCTGTGGTTGCTCTCCATGATATACCTCTGGACCTCGTAGAACTTGAAGTCGTGGATGGTCCCCATGGTGTTCTCCTGGGCGTCCACTGTCTTCTGGGCCAATGCGGTGTAAAGCTCGTTGAGCTGGATGGGTATGGCGCTCGCCCCCCATCCCTTGTAGGTGTTCATGAGGACGTCGCCGGCCATGACTCGGAACTTGAGCCCCTTGAGGTCCTCCAACTTGGCGATGGGCCTGTTCGCTGTCATGAGCTTGAAGTCGCTGGGCCAGAAGGCGAGGCACTTGTAACCCTTGGGCTCCACCTCCCGCATGAGCTGCTCCGCCTCGGGCCCGAGCATGAAATCCACGGCCCTGTCCATGTTGGGGAACAGGAAGGGGAGGTCCAGGAGGGTGAAGGCGGGGGTGACCTTGGCTGAGAAGGCGGTGGGGATGATCATGGCCTCCAGGGCCCCCGACCCCACGGCATCCAGCATGGCGTCATTCGAGCCCAGCTGGCTCGCTGGGAAGACCTCCGCCTTTATCTGCCCCTTGGAGATCTCCCCGATCCTCTTTGCGAACTCCTTGGCATTGAGGTCCCTTGGGGCCCCAGGGGCCGTTGCATGGCCTATGCGCATGATCATGGCCTTGGCTGCACCTGTCTGCTGTGCGGCCGCAATGGGCGGTGATGCCGCCAGCAAGGTGATCACAAGGGCCGTCGCGGTCAATAGGGTCGATCTCTTCATCTTCGCACCTCCTCTTCGATGCTGTTTCACCTGATGAGACCTCTCGCTCACCAAGACGGTCGCCTCCTCACTTCATCATGTTGGGCAGCCACATGGAAAACCAAGGGACAAAGGTGAGGAGGACCAAGATCCCCATCGTCATGATGAGAAAGGGGATCACGCCCCTCACGATCATTGCCATGGGTTCCTTGAACAGGGCTATGGATACGAAGAGGTTGAGGCCAAAGGGAGGGGTGTACATCCCTATGGCGATGTTGGCCGTGAGGATGATCCCGAAGTGGATGGGATCCACCCCCAATGCAGTGATGATGGGCATCAGGAGGGGGGTGAAGATGATGGTGATGGATGTCGGATGCATGAACATCCCTGCCACCAAGAGGACCGAGTTGATACCCATCAGCAAGGCCCAGTACGGGAGGTCGGCCTTGACCACGAGGTCCGAGAGGATCTGGGGGGCATGCCCAATGGTGAGGAGCCACGAGAATATCCCGGAGGCAGCCACGATGATGAAGATCTGGGCGGTGAGTTCCGCCGTCTCGACGCCTATCTCCCAGATCTGTTTGAGGCCTATCTCCCTGTAAAGGACAGCCGCGATGAACAGGGAATAGACGCTGGCTATGGCAGCGGACTCCGTGGGGGTGAAGATCCCGGTGTAGATCCCGCCCAGTATGACCACCGGGACCCCGAGGGTCCAAAACCCTTGCCTGGTGGTAAGGACCACCTTACGCACATCGAACCGGCCAGCGGTGGGGACCTTGTCGTACATGGCGTAACCGATCACGTAGATGGAATAGATCAGCCCCACCAGGAGCCCCGGGACGACGCCCGCTATGAAGAGCTTCCCCACCGAGACATTGGCTATGGAGCCGTAGACGATCATGGTGATGCTTGGCGGTATGAGGAGGTCTATGCCGCCGAGGACCGTCACCAGCCCGAGGGTGAAGGTCTTCCTGTACTTGCTCGCCAGGAGAGAAGGGTAGAGTATCTTCCCCAGGGCGGCCACCGTGGCAGGGCTGGACCCTGAGATGGCGCTGAAGACGCACGCAGCGAGGATGGTGGCCACACCCAGGCTCCCCTTGATGGACCCAACAATGGACATGGCCCACTCCACGAGCCTCTTGGCCAGCCCCCCCCTGCTTATGACAGAGGCGGCGAATATGAAGTACGGGACGGCGATGAGCACATAGACGTTGACGGTGTTGAAGCTGGTCTGGACGACTATCTCCAGGGGGATATTCTCCAGATAGACCAGCAGGGCGAAGATGGCCGCCAGGTAGAAGGTGGTGTACACAGGCCAATTGAGCAGCAGCAGCACCAGAAAGATGGCCATGAACCAGAGGAGCATGGGCTACAGCCGGCCTCCTTCCCACCTTCGGTAGAGCTCGTGTCCTATCCCGAGGTAGTCCAGGACCTTGCCGATGGTCTGATGGACGAGGTGGAAACAA
>FWPV01002103.1_pt1 | contig 50468 bp, 37 predicted proteins | sample 2228371 | NCBI WGS metagenome assembly FWPV01 (sample SAMEA103939776, study PRJEB20133) | metagenome | reverse complement strand
TTCTTAGCCGTGACAAGTTTTAAAGAGCCTTGAGCCTTGTTTTATCGAAATAAAGTCTGCTTTTTATGTACAACAAAGCCAGAAGATCCTATTTTAATTCATAAACCTATTATGTCAAGTTATATTACCACCTTTTGATTATTCCGCAGGTTCTTTATAGAACACCCCCAACAAATCTTCTGTTTGAGAAATTGGTCCCGTTTCCCTCCAACTTGTTGCCCTGAATTGATAGTACATGCCAGCTTCCAAAGCAAGTTCTTCATTTCGAACTCGCACATTTTCAGCACCAGTCACCCGTGGAATATTATCATCTCTCCAGATTTCCTGACCAAAAGCGTTATAGACTACAATAGAATATTTTGTCTCGCTTGCATCATCTTTCCATATAAAGGTCGGGGTATCGGTAACTTTTTCCGGTTCGGTCGCACCGGGAGATACAATTAACAGTGCTTCAGTAATTTTAAATGAAGCCGGAAGGTTTATATTATATGTTGAATTGTATGGCACGGTTATATGAACAATTTGCGTGCCGGCAATACTGGGGTCAGGATCTCGTACTAATTTATCATTTTCAAAAGCTGCCAATACCACGTAATCACCATCAGGAACGCCATTTATGGAAAAATTTCCTGTTACGTTTAGTGGCTGGGGAGGAGCAGGTGCACGCAATCCCTGTGGCACCTCACCTTTAACAAAAGCAGCATTGAAAGTTGACTCTGGGACGAGAACAACGCTGGTGACACTGCCTCCCGGCGCATTTACTATGTTTACATTTCCCGTTACAGTCCCAAATAGCTTTAAAGTATTTTCATTTAAATTGATACCGGTTTTATTTTCCCCTCTTCCCTGTGTCACCGACACCGGATCAAGCTGCAGGAATGCTTTATACCCGCGAATTTCCCATGACCCGGGAGGAACATTAAAAACTGTATAGGTGCCCCTTTTGTCACTAAATGCAATTTGTGCCTCTTTTCCTCCCCCTTCTACTGCAATTAACACCCCGCCCGGGTTTTTATCGCTTTCCACTATGACCGTTCCTGAAATACTTCCAAGCTCTTCAAGTTCCTCGGGCGTATATGAGTTCAGGAATATAAGAGCGACGTCAGTTGCTGAATTTTGCAATACCCATTTTTTCTCTTCCTCAAGATGTTCAGCCTTCGTTGCATCAACCGGTATTGCTGGTCTGATGCCGTACGGATAGGGAAGATAATACATTGCGGAAACGCGCAGGGTGAAAATACCATCGGCCAACGTTCCGTCAGGGTATCTCATCACCGGCACCTGAATATCATAACGTCCTTCGCTGTCTGTAATACCAACATCAGTTCCTGCAGCACCGGTTTTGTCAACGGCAATAACGTGCGCCCCTGCAACTGGTTTCCTATCTAAAGAATCAAAAACGGTTCCCTGCATAAAAACCGGTTCTGCACACATATACAATCCGTCCGTTCTCAGTTCACAGACTCTGCCCGGCCCGCAGGTTGCGTTATCGTTTGGATCGCATTGCGCAACGCATACCGCGCTGCCATCCGGCAACGGCTCACATACTTCGCCACTAGGGCACGCGGGAACCGTGACATCGCATGCGGGTCGGCAAACCGATCTTTCTCCTGCAATGGGCGCACAGAGCCAGCCCTGCGGGCACGCACGAGGTACTGCGGGATTGCAGGTCGGCGTGCAAGCAAATACATCATCAGCATAATGAATGCACGCCTCGAAAGACGCGCATGGGTTACCGGTCTGATTGTCACATAGATTGAGGCAATAGCTCTGGTCGGGTTTAATTTGTTCGCAAACCTTGTCCTGGGAACAATTCTGATTCGCGTCTGGATTGCAGGGTTTATATTTTTGACAGGCACAAAATCCACTGATAATCAAAGTCAAACAAACAATAAGAAATAGATGTTTATAATAAAAGAGTTTGCTCATTTTAAATCCTCCCGGAAATAATTATTACCAAATTTATTTTATTTTATCATTTTATAGTAATTTTTCAATATAAAAGATGCTTATCGAAGATAATATAATTTCGTGCGTTTATTGTATCAGCTTAAATCAAATTGCTTTCTGCGCAGGGTATCGCTCAAGATGTAAATGATAAAAAACGTCAGGGCATATTTTGATTCATCTCATATCCTGCCAAGATGGTTATATTGTCAGGCGTTCCCCAAAAATTTTTTGCGTTTCATATTGAGAGGACAGTATGGGTTTTTAACACCACGCCACTATGTTTTTTTGCTCCGTTCAAGACCCCAGCACCTTCGGTATTCCGCCAATGGCAGACAGCGTGTCAAGTTTTCGATCCTGGGAATGCTCTGGGGTCTGGCATTCTCGAATATACCGGTCGCTGTCGTGTTAGAAGCGAGCGCTGGTTTTGGTGTGGCAGAGAAAACCCCGCTTCGTTCATGTCTTTTTATGCCACAGTTCAATTCGGCGCATTCTGTGCTTTATGCTGCCTGTTTGGTTATTAACGCTCGTGTTTGGGGACCTTCATGTTATATTTTGTATTGCCTTCCTCTCTAAATTTAAATATAGTGAAAAAAATTTTTTAACCTGAAGCTATTTGTTAACAACGATCTCCCCATATTTTAGGTTATGAGCAGGTTCCTTCAATGAACAAATATAAAAAATTTTTTTTTATATTTTTTGTGGCAGTTCTGACCCTAGTGTGCACTATCAACGGCGCCCCGACTTCTGCAGCCCCCCCCTTCCAGGTTGACGCTCAATCAGCGGTGCTCATCAACGGATTAACCGGCAGTATTGTGTTTGAACAGAATCCTGATAAAGAACTGCCGCCCGCAAGCCTTATCAAAATAATGACACTTTTTCTGATTTATGACGAGATCGATCGCGGGAACATTAAGCCCACGGATATCGTCACTGTCAGTCGTAAGGCCTCGAAATATGGCGGATCCCAGATGTGGCTTGCCGTCGGCATGCAGGTTACGTGGGAAGAAATAATTAAGGGCATCACAATTGCCTCCGGCAACGATGCTTGCATGGCCGCTGCAGAGGAAATTGCCGGTATGGAAGAGACTTTTGTGGAAAAGATGCATAAAAAGGCTGCAGAAATTGGTATGGTTAAAACTATTATTAAAAATTGCCACGGACTTCCTGCTGATGGGCAGCTCACCACTGCCCGTGATATGGCGCTTCTTTCATATCACTACATAAAAAACCATCCTCAGGCTCTTGAAGTTCACCGCACAAAAGAAATGAGCTTCAACAACATCAAACAGTATAACCGAAACAAGCTGCTGTGGCGCGATCCCAGCGTTGATGGGTTAAAAACTGGCTGGATCAGGGAATCAGGTTACCATCTGATCGCGACGGCGCTCCGCGGCAATGATCGTTACATAGCAGTGATAATGGGTGCACGGAGTCCTGCCAAACGCGCGGAAGAGGCCCTGAAGTTACTCAACTACGGGTTTAGAAATTTCAAAACGATTCCGCTGGTTGAAACAGGCAAGGAACTCGCTGCTATTGCGGTAAAGCGCGGTGTTGAAAATTTAGTCTCGGTGGGCGTTCTTGAATCATCCTATGTAACAGTATCGCGGGACCAGACTCCTGCTGTTCAGCTTCAGACCGATATTCCGTCAGCACTAACCGCCCCTTTGGTAAAACATCAACAGATCGGCACGCTCACGGCCTATGTCAACGGCAACGTTTATGCGTCCCTGGCGCTTGTCACTCTCGCTGCCGTAGAGAAGGCTGGTTTTTTCAAAATCACGTTACAGACAATTGGTAATGCCTTCATAGCTCCTCCTTACTGGGGCTTCATCGTGCTGGGTATTGTGTTCGCAATATTTTTTTTGGGCAGCTCTCTTTCAAGACGGAAAGGCAATAAAAATACCCCCTTTGTCTCGTAGTATAAAACGTTTCATAATTCAGGTGGATTTTAGAAATCAAAGAATAGGTTAAACAGTATTTGTTGTGCGAACAACCGCCGTCGCGTAGATAGATGATGATTGCCGCCATAATCCCTGCCAGATATGAATCAACCCGCTTTCGCGGCAAACCTCTCGCCAAAATCTGCAATAAGCCCATGTTGCAATGGGTGTATGAAGCAGCACACCGGTGCGCACTTATTGATCAGGTTATTATCGCAACAGACCATGAGAAGATTAGGCAGGCTGCCGAGAGCTTTGGCGCGCATGTCTGTATGACCTCCTCAAGCCACACGACGGGCACCGACCGGATCGCAGAAGTTGCACAACATCTTGACGCGCGCATCATTGTAAACCTTCAAGGTGATGAACCGCTGCTTGTACCTGAGGTTATCCGTGAAGCACTTATGCCGATGATGGAAGATGAAACTCTCTTGCTGAGCACTCTCAAAACTGTCATTGATAATGAAAACGATATACCGAATTCCAACGTGGTAAAAGTAGTTACGGACATTAATGATTGGGCTCTCTATTTTTCCCGTTCGCCCATTCCGTTTCGCAGCGATACAGCACGGTCTTTCCCCTTTTTTCGGCATATCGGTCTCTATGTTTTCAGAAAAGACTTTCTGCTTACTTTTACCAGACTGCCGCGAACAATGCTTGAGAAAGCTGAGAGTCTTGAACAGCTCAGGGCGCTTGAACATGGCTATCGCATCAAAGTACCTACCTCTCACTATAAACCGATTGGGGTTGATTCACCTGAGGATGTCGCGCGTGTTGAAAAGATGCTCATAAGCAGGAACGCAGCCAGGAAAACATAGGGATACCAAGCTGAAAACCATCGTTTTTTTAGCTGCAGCGGTTTATTCCACCCATAGGAGTTTTTTATGAAGCCAAAATTTATTTTTATAACCGGCGGCGTGCTCTCATCTCTCGGCAAAGGTTTAGCCGCGGCTTCTATCGGCGCCCTACTTGAATCGCGGGGACTGCGGGTCACTTTTCAAAAGCTTGATCCCTACATTAATGTTGATCCCGGGACTATGAATCCGTTTCAGCACGGCGAAGTTTTTGTCACCGATGACGGTGCCGAAACCGACCTTGATCTGGGTCATTATGAGCGATTTACGACAACTCGGATGGGGAAAAAAAATAATTTTACTACCGGTCAAATTTATGATGCGGTTATAGCTAAGGAACGCAGAGGAGATTATCTCGGGGCTACCGTGCAGGTAATCCCCCACATAACTGATGAAATCAAGGATAAAATACGGCAGGTCGCCAGTGATGCAGATGTGGCGATTATTGAAATCGGCGGCACCGTTGGTGATATTGAATCGTTGCCTTTTTTGGAAGCAATCCGCCAGTTCAAGGGAGATGCAGGGAAAGAAAATATTTTATATGTGCATCTCACCCTTGTTCCCTTTATCCCCACCGCCGGGCAACTCAAGACCAAACCTACCCAGCACTCCGTCAAAGAACTCCTACAAATCGGCATTCAACCTGATATCCTCTTATGCCGGACAGACCGAATGTTGCCGCCAGAAATCAAAGACAAAATTGCGCTTTTTTGCAATATCGGCAAAGACGCAGTCATTACTGCGAAAGATGTTGACACTATCTACGAAGTGCCCCTGGTTTTTCATCAGGAAGGACTTGACGAAAAGATCGTAGAAACGCTGAACATCTGGACACGAGCGCCCCACCTTGAATCCTGGCAACAGGTGGTACAGGTTATGAAAAACCCGAAGCAGGAGACCACCATCGCGATCGTTGGCAAATATGTGCATCTTATAGATTCATACAAAAGTTTGAACGAGGCGCTCATCCACGGCGGAATCGCGAACAATGCACGGGTAAATCTAAAGTTTGTGGATTCGGAACTCTTTGAGCAGGAGGAATCCTATGATCTGTTCAATCTGGTGGATGGGATATTGGTACCGGGAGGATTTGGCACCCGGGGTATAGAGGGGAAAATCAAAGTTATCCGGTATGCACGTGAAGCTAAGATTCCGTTTTTTGGTATCTGTCTCGGTATGCAGCTTGCCGTCATTGAATTCGCTCGGCATGTCTGCGGCCTTTTTGATGCACACAGTACCGAATTTAATCAGAATACAAAGAATCCGGTCATCTTCCTCATGAAAGAGTGGTATGACTTCCAGAAAAAAAGTATTCAGCGCCGGAACGAGTCTTCAGCGCTGGGGGGGACGATGCGCCTCGGGGAATATCCCTGTACCATTAGCGACAAGACCCTTGCCTATGATGCATATCGACAGTCACGCGTTTTTGAGCGGCACCGTCACCGCTACGAATTCAATAACGACTATAGGGGAGTCTTGGAACAAAATGGCATGCTGGTGAGTGGCATATGCCCTGATGCCAACCTGGTCGAAATTATAGAAATTTCCGAACATCCCTGGTTTCTGGGATGCCAGTTCCACCCGGAATTTAAATCCCGCCCGATGGCTCCACATCCGTTGTTTAAGGCCTTTATTGCGGCATCCCTGCAAAGAAAAAATTTATTGTAACATTGTTTGCCGGAGGCTCACGATGTGTCCCTGCCAGCGTTTTTCCGGAGAATCTTTGAGCATGAGCTGTGTACCTATAAGACACGTGGCAAAATGTTTCGGTAACAACGAGCAAGGGGTTATTAACGTTTGATTACGCTGAGCAATGTTGAGTTTATTCTCATTGGTCTGGCATCTGTGGCTGGCGGCGCTGCAAATGCTTTTGCCGGTGGCGGAACCCTTATCACCTTTCCCCTGCTAACCGCGATAGGCGTCCCGGCTGTGGCTGCGAATATTACCAATACGGTAGCTTTGACACCCGGATACTTGGGCGCGACTATTGCACAAATTAATGACCTGCGTAGGCAGGGGGCGAGAATGTGGGTTTTTATGCCGGCAAGTATTTTGGGGGGTATTACCGGCGGTATACTGCTATTGCAGGCAGGCGAACAGGTGTTTCGGCCCTTGGTGCCGTTCCTAATTCTATTTGGTACTCTTTTAATAGCGATTCAGCATACTCTGCAAACTTGGCTTTCATGTGGCTCTCACAAAAGAAAATCCACACACGCCATGTGGCCAGTGCTTCTGATATTTCCATCCGCTGTGTACGGTGGATATTTTGGTGCCGGTGGCAGTGTCATTATTTTGGCAATATTGGTCTTTGTGCTTCATGATACATTGCCCCGTCTTAACGCATTAAAACAGGCTATTGCATGTAGTGTTAACTGTGCGGCTGCCGTTTTTTTTATATTTTCTGGACAGGTAGTTTGGTCAGCAGCCAGCGTAATAGCGGTTGGCGCTTTGGCGGGAGGTCTTTTAGGCGGAGCACTCGCTGGATGGATTCAAGAAATTGTGCTGCGGCGAATTATTGTGGCTTTCGGTATTGGTGTATCCTTACTATATTTCTTGAACTAAGCGACGGCTTAAGCATGATGACGTTCACGATTGAACGCAGGGTGATGCGTTGGCTGAATATATTGAAAAGACTGAAACAGAACTCTTCCGCCGCAAGGCCGTAAACCTTTTGGAGCTATCCTGAAACCGCCAGCGGCATCGAGTGCTTACCGACGTTTAAAGCGTTTTTCAATTTCCTCCACAGTCAGGCTAATGACCGTTGGTCGGCTGTGGGGACAGGTATGTGGATTTTGCGCGGTGCCAAGCTGTTGTATCAGCTGCTGCATCTCGTGGGTATCAAGCCGCTGACCACCTTTCACCGTCCGCGTCTTGCAGGCAATCGCAGCAGCAATCGCCTGTTCGCGCTTTTCTGACGCCTGCGGCACCATCTCTTCCATCAGTTCGTGCAGCGTATCCTGCAGCACGCGGATACAGTTTTCTTCGGTTAAAAATCCCGGCACCGCATCAACGGCAAATGTCCCCCCGCCCAGATTATTTATGCCAAATCCAATTTTCAATAACTCTGTTAGGCAGCTTTCCATCATGTTTTGTTCATTCAGGTCAAGATGCAGAAGGAGCGGCACCAGCAACCGTTGTGAAGATACACTGCGACGCTTGAGTGCTTCAAGAATTTCCTCATAAACGATCCGCTCATGCGCAGCATGCTGGTCTATGAGGACGAGTCCCCGGTCGGTTTCTGCAACCACATACGTTCCCTTGATTTGTCCCAGTATCCGAATAATGCCAAACGGATTATCTTCTTTTAAAAGAGGTGTCTGGTCATTCTGGAACACAGGATTTTCTGCATCGCTGGTTTGGGAGACGGGTAACGGCCGGGACGATACCAGAGCATGCCATCCGGCTGCTGACTCACGGATTGCAGCACTTGTCGTGTCTGGTGATGAACACACGCCAAAAGGAGTAGCCGCTGCGGTGCCAGTATGAGTGGGAAAACATAACGTGCGAACGAAATGCTTTTCCCGAAGACTGCTTTTGATTGCAGTTATAAGAACATCCCTGATAAAACGCTCATTGAACAGTCGCACCTCACGTTTTGTTGGATGGACATTTACGTCTATGGCAGTAGGATCTATATCTATAAACAGTATTGCGACGGGAAAGCGGTCGCGTTCTTTAAATTCCGCATAAGCCTGATCAAGCGCCCAGCTCAGCGAAACCAGGCGGACCGGCCGCCGATTAATAAAGAATTTTTGACCAGAACGGTTGACCCGGCTATTATCCGGCATGCCAATATACCCCGTGATGGTGACCCCCTCCTTTTCCACCTGAAGCGGCTGAAGCTGTTCCGCAAACCTCGAGTCAAATATTTGGCGGATCCTGCTGAGGAGTCCGTCGCAGCCGACATAATGCGCCACTTCGCCATCATTGTGGTAAAGGCTGAAAGAAATCTCAGGAAAACAGAGCGCGGCGGTATCAAACACATCCACAATGGCCGCGTATTCAGCGCCCGCAGATTTTAAAAATTTTTTTCGCGCCGGCGTGTTAAAAAAAAGGTCGGTGGCTTCAACGCTGGTGCCAGGCGCAGCAGCTCGCTCTTTGATTGATTCAATAACGCCTCCCGTGGCCTTGACGATTGTGCCGGTTTCAGCGTCAGGCCGTCGCGTGACCAGCACAAGCCGGGAAACAGCAGCAATACTGGACAGGGCTTCGCCCCGGAACCCAAGGGTTTTGATCCGTCCTAAGTCTTCAATGCTAGAGATTTTGCTGGTTGCATGTCGCAATAGACAGTGCTGCGCATCGTCACGATCCATGCCGCAGCCGTTATCTGTTACACTGATTAAACTCTTGCCGCCGTGTTTCACCAATACAGTAATCGTGGTGGCATGCGCGTCCAGGGCATTTTCAATCAGCTCTTTCACCGCGGAACACGGACGTTCAATGACTTCGCCTGCAGCAATTTTATTCGCAATCTGTGCTGATAGGATTCTGATCTGTCCCATGACTGTCTGTCTGTTGAGAGTGTCCCGCAAGCTCTTGCTGCCAGCGGGTAATTTTAATGAGTGCATCAAGTGGCGTTAAGGCGCTGGGATCAAGCGCCTTCAGCTCAGCAATAACAGGATGGGCTTCGACACCGGGGCGGGGAAAAAGCTGCTCCATAATGAGCTTTTTTTCTTTGCCCTTGTCCATGAGATTCAAAAGGGGCGGAGGAGGTTGATGCTGTTCGTCTTTTCGTTTTCGCAGAATCCTGCTTACCGACAATTCCGTTATCCGTTCCTCTTCAAGACACAGCAGAATCTCTTGCGCCCGTTGAATAATTTCTGCAGGAAGGCCGGCAAGTTTGCCAACGTGAATGCCATAGCTGCGGTCGGCAGCACCCGGCACCACTTTGCGCAGAAATAAAATTCCATCTTCGACCTCTTTTACGGTAACGTTAAAATTCTTGATGCCGCGCCGATGGTCCCCTAATTCGGTCAGCTCATGGTAATGGGTGGCGAACAGAGTTTTAGGCCGAAACCCTGCCTGCTGGTTTAGATATTCGCATACTGCCCACGCAATGCTGATTCCGTCAAAGGTCGACGTGCCACGACCGATCTCATCAAAAATAAGCAGACTGCGCGGGCTGGCATTGAGCAGGATATTTGCGGTTTCATTCATCTCCACCATGAAGGTACTTTCTCCGCGAGCAATATTATCGGCTGCACCGATACGGGTAAAAATCCGATCAACAACGCCGATGTGGGCCGCTTGTGCCGGCACAAACGAACCCAATTGCGCCATAAGCACAATGAGCGCAACCTGTCTGATAAAGGTTGATTTTCCAGCCATATTGGGCCCGGTAATGATGAGTAGATGGTTATTTTCGTTATCGAGAAAGACGTCATTTTCGACAAACTGACCGGCACCCAACATGTGCTCGACAACCGGGTGCCTTCCGCCACGGATATCAATGGTGGACTGGTCCGATATTTCAGGGCGCACATACTTATTTTTTTCTGCTGCAGTAGCCAAGGCGGCTAAAACATCAAGCACTGCTATGGCTTCTGCGGTGAGCTGAATCTCTGCTACAGCGCTCAGCACCTGTCTTCGCACTTCTTCATACAAGTGATACTCGAGCTCGCAGGCGCGTTCTTCGGCACCGAAAATGCGCTCCTCATATTCTTTCAGTTCTGGGATGGTAAACCGCTCGGCATTTACCAGCGTTTGCTTCCGTAGATAACGCGAAGGAACCAGCGAGAGATTTGCCTTGGTCACCTCTATATAGTAGCCAAAAACTTTATTATATTTTATTTTCAAAGATTTTATACCGGTTGCGGCAATTTCGCGGGCTTGGAGAGAAGCAATCCATTCCTTTGCGTTACGCGCAATGTCGCGCAACTCGTCAAGTTCTTTAGCATACCCCGGTCTAATCATCCCGCCGTCTTTGACGCCCGGAGGCGGATTGTCCACAAAAGCCCGCCTGATCGTCTCGGTCAGCTCCGGCAAAGGATAAAGCTTGTCACGCTGAACCTTTAGGAGTGGTGTCGTAAATTCGGCAAGCGCCACGCGCAGGGCAGGAATAGCGGCAAAGGAATTGCCCAGTGCAACGAGGTCGCGGGCAGAGGGTGTGCCGCAGTTGATACGGGCAAGCAACCGTTCAATATCTTTGACCACCTTGAGCTGATGGCGCACCTTTCCCCGTGCGGTCTGATTCTGCAGGAATTCTGCAACCGCATCAAGCCGTTCGTTGATGGCTCCCGGATCAAGCAGGGGCTGTTTAATCCACAGAGAAAGTAACCGTGCTCCCATGGCGGTGATAGTCTCGTCAAGAATAGAGGAGAGACCAGGGGCCCCATTGGCCCCAACGGGAAACAATTCCAAGTTGCGCAGTGTCTGCTTGTCGAGGGGCATGTAATCTGCGGGGTAGAAAGGGAGCGGTTTTTTTATGTGAGCAAGAGATTTGTGCAGATTATCTTTGAGATAGTAAAGCAGGGCGCCGGCGGCGGCAATGGCGGCCGGCCATTCAGCTATGCCCAGGCTTGACAGGGATGCAATCTGCATCTCCTCCAGAATCCTGCTGGTTGCCAGTTCCACATCAAAAATCCAATCGTCATATTCATTGATAATTTGATTGTTCTGCCCTCCGCTGATAGCTTGCATTACCTCTGAACCGGCCAACTTTTTTGAAATAACATATTCCCGCGGCCCAAGGCGACTAATTTCCGCCGTCAGTTCTTCAGCGGTTGCAAACTCCCCAACTCGAAAACAGCCTGTACCTAAGTCAAGATAAGCAAGGCCCCAGCGGCTTTTTTTTTGAGTGAGCGCTGCAATATAATTCCATGCGTTGCGTTCGCCGGTCTCATCTTCTAAATTGGTGGCGGGGGTGATGATACGAACAATTTCTCTTTTGACAATGCCTGTGGCAAGCTGTGGATCTTCCACTTGTTCGCAAATGGCAACTTTATAGCCTTCGCGGGTAAGGCGATTAATATAGCTCTGTGCCGCATGATAGGGAACCCCACACATCGGAACCCGTCGGTCGCTACCGGCATCGCGTCCGGTGAGCGTTATATCGAGAATTGCTGAGGCTCGTTGAGCGTCTTCGAAAAACATTTCATAAAAATCGCCCAGCCGGAAGAAAAGAATCGTATCTGAAGAAAGGGTTTTTTTGATCGCCTGATATTGCCGGATCATCGGGGTGAACGACATGGGTGCCTCACACTATAGGAATCGGAACGGGCACTGGGCTGGCCCCTTGTTCCCGGTCTATTGCTTCATTGGCAAGGCGGTCTGCGTCGCGGTTATCGACCCGGGGAATATGCGTGATACGGTAGTGGAGAAAAGCGGGTAACAGCCGTTTTATTTCGTCATATAATACTTTTAATTTTTTATCCTTAACCCGGTAAACACCTGCAATCTGTTTTGCGAGGAGCTCGGAGTCGGTATAGAGAAAAACCGTGCGCACGCCGAGTTGCTGTGCTTCCCGAAGCCCCAGAATTAAGGCGCTGTATTCTGCAACATTGTTCGTCGTATGACCTAAATAAAAACTTTTTTGGGCTATAATGCCGTCAGCATCGCGTATGATTATGCCGGCTCCCGCGGGTCCCGGATTGCCCCGGGCTGCACCATCAGTATAAATATAAACTGCTTCCTTCATGCTGTCTTTTGTAGACTGTCTTTATTTATGGTGCTTGGTTCTGTTTGGTTCGGCGCCTGTTCCACGTACAATATTCTTCTGCAGTTGGGGCAGTGTATAATTTCGTTGCTGGCAATCACTAAATTATAGCTCTGCGGCGGAATTTTCATATTACAGCCCATACATAATTCATTTTTGGTCATCACCACCGCAAGGCCGTTTTTTGCTTCTCTGAGCCGATTGTAATCGCTCAATACCTGAGGTTCTATCTGTTCGGCCAGGGCGAGGCGGGCAGCTCTTTGCTCCTCAATCTCCTGCGTATAGCGCTGGAGCTCCTCTTCTATCTGCTGCTTTTTGCGGGCGTGTTCTACCCGGCTTGTTTTTAACAGTTCTTCAGTCTTTTTTAATTGCGCCTTTACGCCGTCCATCCGTTCCATTATCTCCAGCAGCTCGTCTTCCTGTTTCCGTATGGACTCCTTAATCGTCTCTATTTCCTGGAGAGCCGCTTGATATTCCTTATTTGTTTTTATGGCAAACAGCTTATCCTGGGCTTTGTCCTTGCGCCCCAGTAGTTCCTCCAACAGCCGCTCTTTGCTCCGGTGTTCTTTTTCAAGTTCCTGAAGCGTCTCCCGTTCTTTGGCAAAGAAGGTTTCTTCACGCTGCAGGGCCCCTTCCAACTGGGCGATTTGATCGTAATACCGCTGTTTAATGATTTCTGACTGTTGAATTGCTGAATCTATTGCCTGAGCCTTAATGAGTAGTATCAGTTGCGCATTCAAAGCGTAATCCTCCTGTGGTAGCGCCACGCAGTTAAAAAAAATGCACCCGTTAAGCGGGTGCATTTTTCTATCGTTCCATATTCAGAATTTTTTGTCCGGGGACATACATCAGCACACCAAGCCACACTGCTTATTCTCCTGGTGGGCTCACCAGGATTCGAACCTGGGACCAACCGGTTATGAGCCGGTAGCTCTGCCAGCTGAGCTATGAGCCCACGTATTAATATTCAACAAAACTTTTCAGTTTCTTATTTCTGATAGGATGGCGCAATTTGCGCAACGCCTTTGCTTCTATCTGGCGAATGCGCTCGCGGGTCACATCAAAATCCTTGCCAACCTCTTCCAGCGTATGATCGGCTTTCACACCAATGCCGAACCGCAGCCGCAACACTTTCTCTTCACGGGGCGTAAGCGTCGCCAGCACGCTTTGGGTTTTTTCGGTAAGATCATTATATACCACAGCATCAACCGGATTTAATATTTTTTTGTCTTCAATAAAATCGCCCAGATGGCTGTCCTCTTCCTCGCCGATCGGTGTTTCAAGAGAAATGGGCTCTTTTGCGATTTTGAGAACTTTCCGCACCTTGTCAAGGGGTAGTTCCATCTTTTCTGCAATTTCTTCAGGGGTTGGTTCCCGGCCGATTTCCTGTACCAAATAGCGCGAGGTCCTGATGAGTTTATTAATCGTTTCAATCATGTGCACCGGAATCCGTATGGTGCGCGCCTGGTCAGCTATTGCCCTGGTAATCGCCTGGCGAATCCACCAGGTAGCATAGGTGCTAAACTTATAACCGCGCTGATATTCAAACTTTTCAACTGCTTTAATGAGCCCGATATTGCCTTCCTGAATGAGATCCAAAAACTGCAAGCCGCGGTTCGTATATTTTTTTGCCAAGCTCACCACGAGGCGCAGATTTGAACGAACCAGTTCATCTTTGGCTATTTTGGCTTTCTGCTCGCCCTTGTCAATACAGGTAATTGCATTTTTTAACTCCCCGGCCGATAAGCCGCAGAGCCTTTCAATCTGCTGGATTTGTTTTATATTGTGCCGTATTTTTTTATCTATACTCTTTATTTCCTCCAGCGTCAATTTCTGTTTTCTTTTTTTCTTGTCTGTGGCCCGCGGCAGTTTGCCTGCCCGCAACACCTTGCGGATTTCTTTGCTGTCCATGTTTATGGAATGGCATAAGTGCTCATTTTCACGCTCATACCGTTCTACCTGCTCTAAAAAGGATCGCAAATGACAGACAATTTTTTCAATATGTTTTGTTTTAAGATTCAAATCTTCAAGCAGGGTGAAAAGCTGGTTCCGGTTGGCTTCAATTTTGTTTCGCAGCAGTTTTTTTCTGTTCTCTGTGATGCTCTTATGAGCAATGAGGCGTTCGCTGATGCGTTTTGTTTCCGCATATAGCTTTTTTATCTTTTCAACTTCAGTCGCGAAATGATTAATGTAGCGTTCTTCATCAATTTCATTGTCCTCTTCATCCAAATCCTCAAGAATATCACGGATGGAAATTTCTCCTCTTTCTAATTGATTCGCCAGCCCGAACAATTCCTGAATAATCAGCGGCGAGTTCAGGACCACCTGCAAAATCTCCTTCTCGCCTTCTTCAATCCGTTTGGCAATTTCGACTTCCTCTTCGCGCGACAGCAGAGAAACCGATCCCATCTCCTTGAGATACATGCGCACCGGGTCGTTGACTTTGCCAAAGAGGTCTTTTTCTATCAGTGATTCCTCTTCCTCCGGCTCCTCCAGCTTGTCCACTTTATGTTTAACCAATTTGACGTTCTGCGAGGAGTCAACTATTTCAATATCCATTTCTCCGAACATCATCATCAATTCATCAATTTGATCGGGAGAAACAATGTCCGGGGAGAGAATATCATTAACCTCGTCATAGGTTAAAAACCCCTTTTCTTTTCCCATGTCAATGAGCTGCTTTACATCTTCTACCTTAGGTTTCCTGCCCATACACTTTTCCTTTTTACATGACTTTCAAGGTATGATTCTGAACCGGTGAATCCTTTTTTCCTCTTCTATTAATTGTTGATAGTAAAGCTGAAACTGCTGGCATGATACGTCGTCATGCAGATCCTCCGCTTTTTTTAGCAGTGCTTTTGTCTCCTCGCGCTTGCGACGCAGTTTCTGCAACCGCATTCTATGAATGCAGTCCTCGAGAATTTTGAATGGGTTGCCACCGCACCCCTCTTTGAATGAGACCGCGGTTATAAGGCGGTGCACTGCTTCGTCCTGAATACGCTGCATAAACTCCGGCAGGTTAATACCGCCGCACTCATGAAACATGGCGCACAGCCTGCGTCCCGTTTCCTGCAACACCCCGGAGGTAAATTCTTCAAGAAAATCGTTTTCCTCTACCGTTGGAATAATTTCCGGGTGCAATATCATGAGTTCGATAATCAGGCGCTCTGCTTTTTCCTCTACAGAAAGAAGTTCTTCCGCTGTTTCCGCCTTGGCAGCAGCAATTTTCTCTGTGTGCCCATAACTTCGTTCAGCTGTCTTCCCTAATTTTTTTAATATATACGCTTCCTTAATCCCCAGCCGGGAAGCAATTTTCTGAATATAAAAATCCCGCTCCACTTCGTTACGCATGTTTTCCAGCAAGGGAATTAGTTCAGCGCTTGCCTGAATTTTACCCTGTGGCGAGGTTATCTGATGTTTTTTAATGATTTGTTCTACCACAAAATCAATGAGCGGCGTGGCTGCACCAATTAATTGAATAAACGCCTGTGCATCGTAGTTTCGGACAAAACTATCAGGGTCATGTCCTTCGGGCAATAATATCATTTGGGGTGAAATCCCGCAGGATAGAAACGGCGTGAGGCTGCGTATCATCGCCTTTTCTCCTGAACGGTCGGCATCAAAAACAGTAATTATATGTGGGGTATACCGCTTAAGCATCAAGATGTGGTGTTCGGTGAGCGCAGTGCCTAACGGTGCCACCACATATTTAATGCCTGCCTGGTGAAGACTGATGACATCGAAGTATCCCTCCACAATCAAAGCCAGATTCTGTTGCGCGATGAATCGAGAGGCCGCATGTAATCCGTAGAGATGGTGCCTTTTATTAAAGATATATGATTCTGGGGAATTAAGGTATTTCGGTTCTCCTGTATCTAAAACACGGCCACCAAAGCCTATGACATGGTGTGCTACATTAAAAAGGGGGAACATAATACGCTGCCGGAACCGATCATAATATTGTTCCTTTTCTTTTGCGATGAGCAGGCCAGCCTGATGGGCGCGCTGAAGAGAAATTTTTCTGCTTCTTAAGAAATTAACCAGCTCCTGCCATCCATCCGGAGCAAAGCCGAGATGAAAGTCTGTGATTGCGGAAAGTTGTATTCCCCGATTTTGCAGATAAGCCCGCGCCTTTTTTCCGCGCTGATCCTGAAGAAGCCTCTCATGATAAAACTGTGCGACAAGTTGATTCAGCGAATAAAGCTCCTCCCGTTCGTTCATCTGTTGCCGTTGCCGTGGCGTCAGTTCTCTTTCCGGCAAGGCAATACCCTTTTTTTGAGCTAAAAGACGTGCAGCACCTTGAAAGCTCAGCTTTTCATACTGCATAAGGAAACCAAACACATCGCCGCTTGCCCCACAACCAAAACAGTGAAAAATTTTTTTAGCTTCGCTGACAAAAAAAGATGGTGTTTTTTCCTGATGAAACGGACAGAGTCCCTTATAATTCGTACCGGATTTATGTAACCTGACGTACTCTGAAATTACTTCCACGATGCTGGTTACAGCTCTTATTTCAGCAATTTTTTCATCAGGGATAAAACATGAAAGCTCTTTCAACTTAAAAATCCTGCCTACGTTGGAAATCTAAATTATAAATTACTGAAGGGCAACAAGAAGAGACGTTATTTCGGCAGAGCTGCCTGAGAATATCGTTTAGGTGTCAGGAGATAGTGAATTTTATGGTTTAACTGCATTCGAATGATGATTATCGTCATGCAACCATTAAAAACAAAAGGCCCTGAAATAAAACGGACCTTTTGTTTTTAATGGTTGTGCTACCTTATTCTCATATTACGAAAACTATTGTGTATGACCATTCGACCTAATAAACACAACCCGGTCAGACTATAACAAAAAGGACCTTATGCTGTTCGGCGTAATCTTAAGGCTCTCTTGCGTGCTGCCACGGCCTTTTTTTTGCGCTTAATGCTGGGCTTTTCAAAATATTGGCGTTTTCGCAACTCAGAAAGAATTCCAGCTTTTTCGCACTGCTTTTTAAACCGTCTCAAGGCATTTTCAAAAGGTTCGTTTTCGCCCACCTTAATTCCGGCCATCCATTTCCCCTCCCTTCTCATGTAGGAGTGTTCTCGTATAGTACATATTATTTTTGCTTATCAAAACTTTTACAGCACCAAAGAAAAAATAAGTTATTGGTTTTGTTGCAAAAATTATTATTAAAACAATTGCTTACACTCATGCCCGCACTGGTTAATAACCAGTGTGCGTCCAAAGGCCATTTAATTATGTTAGGTCCCTGAACAAGGGCTATCGGTATTAATCAAAAGTATCTAAAGAGAGGCGGTTAAGAAAAAAAGTCTAAATTTTTAATTATAACTATTAAAGACAATCTGTCAATAGATTTCAATCAGGACGTTCACCAAAACATGCCAGGCAACACCCGATAATTGACAGTGGAACAGGGGAAGAACAGGTAAAGAAAGCAGACTCATAGATAAGGACGCAAGAAAATTTTCTTCGCCATACCACTAGCGTACAGTTATTCTTACACGGCAACCACCGCTATATTAGAGAATGCAGACCCCAGAGCATTCCTAAGATCGAAAACTCGACACGCTGGCCGCCAGTGGCGGAAAAAACTCTCGTGCGCTCCGTGCATTACCGGATAAGAGAAAGATAAATTCGCAGGAAAGTCCTAATTTCAATGCCTTGCGGGACATTCAGCAACAATGCGCCCAGTCATTCGGGAAAAACGCTAAAAAACATCAAAGCGTAACGTGGTATTACGGCGAAAATTAAAATACGAGCACCCGCTGGTGTTTTTATCGCCACCAAAAAGCCCGCCATTCCCGGAAAACGACTGCTTGGGGTATCCTTGATAATATTTATCCCTCTCTGTATCATCCGTGGCGAGTCCATTGCCAACTGCTTGCCAAGGCAGGATCCACACTGTGCCAAGGTGGTTTGTCAACGGGCATACATGGTTAGGTGGCAGCAAAAACCTCTTGATGATTCCTTGTGCTCAGCAACGAAATATTTGATGAAACGTTCCATGTATTAATAAATGCAAAGTTTTCATCAAAAATTATTACTGTAAGCCTATGATGTTAGGAAAAACCCAATTGTTTTGGAAGTGTTCTCGGTCGTGAATAAAATTCTTGGTTCTGCTCCTGAGAAACCACACGTGGGATGAAGCTTCTTAAAAACGCTCTGTGCCGCATACCGGGCAATCCAACATCTTTTTCTGCGGCAGTTCAGTGAACTCCATAGAGAATCCATCCCAGATAAGCATTCTGTTCATAAGATTTGTGCCTATGCCTGTTAAATATTTAATGGCCTCAAGCGCCTCGAGACAACCGATCATGCCTGCCGTTGCCCCAACTATGGGAAACAATGTTTTCGGTAAAGCACCGGTGTGCATACACCAGAGACAGGGTGTTTCAGGAGGTTTAATAAAGGTAATTTGTCCACGCATACCATATACCCCCGCATGGATCAACGGCATGCGATGTTTTACCGCATAGCTATTAAGGATATGCCGGGTTTCAAAATTATCCATGCAATCAATAATAAGGTCTGTCGCACCACCAATAAGCCTCCCGACGGATTCCTCGGTAATCATATCAACGAGCGGTTCAACTATAACGTCCGGATTGAGCCGCTGAAGAGTTTCCTGGGCTGAAAGCGCTTTGTTTTTGCCTATCCGGGTATCATCGTGGAGTATTTGACGATTCAGGTTGGAAATTTCTGGCGTGCTGTAGTCGCAGATGCGAATGGTTCCGACACCAGCAACCGCAAGATATATAGAAACGGGGCTTCCCAACCCTCCAGCGCCGGCAACAAAAACAGTCGCGTTTTTAAGTTTGAGTTGAGCTTCTTCACCCCAGTTGGGAAAAATCATTTGACGATGGTAGCGACTTTTCTCCTGTTCTGTCAATGCCATGTATAAATTTCTGCGCGAAACACGCAAATTGTTCTAAACGGGTTGAAGCATAAACATCAGCCGCAACACTTGTGATGACCGCCTCCAATAATAAGTCCAAACCAGAGCACATCGCCATCTTTGAGTTTTGTTTTTAATCCATCCGGATAGTCCTGAACCCACTGGATGCGGCTTTTGTTTAAATAAATATTTGGCGTTTTATAGGGCTTTCCATCAAGCGTGCCCTCTGCGTATACATGCTGACCAAACTTTGAACCATATGTACTGATGAGTGTTTCAAGAAACTGCTCAACCGTCGTTCCAGCAGGCACCGTAATTTCTTCTTGTTCTTTATTTGTGATGTTTTGCACGGTTGTAAAATATTTGCACACTACTGTCGGCATTATATTACCTCCGCAGGGGATTACTAATGAACTGAACGAGGCTTTTCAGTAATTATATATATACAATTCACGGGCTTGTCAATTCACCTCTGTTAAGCCGGTGATATTTTTAACCTTGCACCCAAAGAGGAGGCACACCGCAAGAATAAAAAAAACGCAAAAATAGAAAATATCCAGAGCAATCAACAGTAAGGAGCTATGCCATAGAAGAACAGGGGCAGGGTACGTGCTCGGGCATTCAAATATGCCGCAGCAAAAACACATTTTATGAAATTGCAATTGAAATAATTATAAAAGCAGCCTTTTGTCCACGTGAGGACCGCCTTTCTCAGTCAGCCGCGGAAAACAAAAAGGACATTGCCGTCCTTTTTGTTTTCCTGATCACAGATCAGTTATTCAACTTTTACTTCTATCGCCTTTTTTCCTTCTTCTTTGGGTAAGGCAATAGTCAGCTCAAGCACGCCGTCTTGATACTTCGCTTTTACGTCTTTTTCCGTTATGCCGTCCGGAACCCGAAAGGTTCTTTCAAAAGAGCCATAGGAACGTTCCAACCGATAAATACCTTTTCGCTTATCCTGATTTTCGTGCTCTGCTTTGCGTTCCCCTTTCAGCGTCAGATAACCGTCTCTCAGTTCCACATGCAGATCTTCTTTTTTCACGCCAGGGACATCAGCTTTCATAATATATTTTCCGTCTTTCTCCTCAATATCCACCGCCGGCGACCAGCTCCTTGCAAATCCAAAACGCGGAAAATCGAAATCAAACCAACTGTCCATATCCTCCCAGAACCTCACGAGATCCTCAAACGGTCTGTTTCTTCGCCATAAAGTTATTGCCATTATCAATCCCTCCTTTCGTAACCATTTTTTCTACGAATAAATTAAGGCTCTTTCATAAAAAGTCAATTGCCTAATTACCATCTAAAAGAAATCAACATTGCTTTTTTCACCGTTCACAATTCTCCTGAACGCCATTAAAAATGGCAAATCTGACCGGTAAAAAAGCAAGGCAGAGACAAACGTTTGTCTCTGCCTTGCTTTTTTCCATGTGCCACGAAACCAGCTTTATTTCTTTTTTAAGATTGCCCCCTTCAGCCCTTGGAGTTCATTCGCTGCTTACTTTATCCCCGCTTTATCTTTCAGCACCTCAACCATATCGGTTTTTTCCCAGGTGAATTCTTTCTCCTCTCGGCCAAAATGTCCATAGGCTGCGGTTTTTTTGAATATCGGCCGCAATAAATTGAGGTGTTTTATAATATGCGCCGGACGAAAATCAAATACTTCATTCACAATTTCTGCGATACGATCCGGCGATATTTTCCCAGTTCCAAACGTATTGATCATAATTGATACCGGCCGTGCCACCCCGATGCAATACGCTGCCTGAACCTCGCACTGCCGCGCCAGCCCTGCCGCCACAATATTTTTTGCCACATAGCGCGCCATGTAGGACGCCGAACGGTCAACTTTTGACGGGTCTTTGCCAGAAAATGCGCCGCCACCATGGCTTCCCTGCCCGCCATAGGTGTCACAGATAATCTTGCGGCCGGTAAGCCCGCAATCGCCTTTGGGTCCACCAATCACAAAACGACCGGTTGCATTAATAAAAAATTTGGTGTTTTTGTCCATCATGTTTCGGGGAATGACTTTCTTTATCACTTCTTCTATTATACCTTCTTTGAGCGTTGCGTCTTTTACCTCCGGAGTGTGCTGTGCTGCTACCACCACAGCATCAACACGCACCGGTTTGCGATTGTGATATTCTATGGTCACCTGCGTCTTGCCATCCGGCCGGAGAAAATCAAGCACCCCATCTTTGCGCACCTGCGCAAGCTGCCGGCTCAACTGGTGTGCATAGTGAATGGGCATGGGCATCAGCTCTGGCGTCTCGTTGCAGGCAAAGCCAAACATGAGTCCTTGGTCGCCGGCACCCTGCTCATGGTCTTTGCTCGCATTTACACCAATGGCAATGTCCGGTGATTGCCGGTCAATGGAGCTCATCACGGCACAGGTCTCCCAGTCAAATCCCATCGCTGAGTCATTGTACCCAATCTCTTTAATGGTCTCACGCACAACATCCGGCAGGTGAACGTAACAGTCGGTGGTAATCTCGCCAGCAATGATTGCCAGACCGGTGGTCACCATCGTTTCACATGCGACCCGTGCCTTTTTGTCTTTCGCTATGATTGCATCGAGAACGGCATCGGATATCTGATCTGCCACCTTATCCGGATGCCCCTCGGTTACTGACTCTGAGGTGAATAAATAGCTGGTCATTGACATGGATAACGAAACCTCCTTAGTTAATTAAATTGTGATACATTGAAATCGTGTGTTTCAGTGGTGTTTAATAAAAGACTTTTTACGAAAAGTCAAACTAATATTATTATGAGGAGGTTCTACAAAAACGAGCGTTCCGAACCAGGCAAGCGGCATGCGCGCAGAGGGGGGTTGCCACACTAAAACCGGATCTCACTTCTGACTCGGCAGCAACCGGTATATTCGTTCATGCCAGACCCCAAAGCATACCCAGAATCGAAGGCGCTGTGCACCTGCCTCCTTGGGGCAGGATAGGGAAGGTCCTGAGGTCGTGAATGGAGCAAAAAGTCCATTTACTGTAACAGAGAAACCTTCCCTGCGCTCAATGCGCGAAAGGATAATACTACCCATGGGGAAAAGTCGTGCTTCTGATTGCCGTGCGCTTCCCAAATAGTATCCTACGGATTTCAGGCAAACCGCTTGTAACACACAAAAACGGCAATATCTCAACAACAATTAACAGCTGCTAGCCGGTGGTTCCTCGCCTGCGGAGTATGCATGTTCGCTGGCATCACAAGCCAGTCCCGTGCGCCTTCTGCCCCCGGCAGGCGGCTGACCGAGAATTCGTCACCAGAGATGCTGAAGCCTCTGCAAGCGTGACAAGCCTTAAAACCGCTACTGTTTAACGTGGAGAAACATATAAACACCCAGCGCACCAAATGCGACATTTGCCATCCAAGCAGACAAAAAGGCCGGCAGAGAACCATTTTTGCCGAGTGAAAGGCAGAACGCAAAAAACAGCCAATAGATAAAACCGGAGGCGACGCTGATAGTGATACCGAGGGCCATCCCCCCGCTGCGCCCAATCATGAGCGCAAAGGGTATGCCGAGAAGCGCCATGACAATATTGATAAATGGATAAGAAATTTTTGCGTGCATATCCGCTTCATAGGGCGTGACATCATACCCTTCGGCACGAATTTTATTAATAAAGGAGCGCAGTTCAGAAAAACTCATTTCTTCGCTCAGCTTCTGTGATTTTTTAAAGTCTTCCGGCGTTTCATGAATCGAAATCACCCGTTCAGTAAAGGTGGTAAGCTCTATTTCTTCTCGATCCTCGAAAAACACCCTTACCACACCATCGTGAAACACCCAATCCTCGCCCTCTTGCCACTGCGCCCATCGCGCGTCAATTCTTTCCCGAAGCTGAAACGCCGGCGTGAAGTAGTATATCGTTATGCCCTGGAGGATGTTTTTGCCCGGAAGAAACAGCTCAATATTGTAGATTGCATCCTCGCTGCGATACCAGAAATGATCCCGCGCCGTAATATTTTTGCGTTCGTCTCCTTTTATATAAAACGTTTTAATATCTTTCGCCATGCGGGCAGTATAGGGCAAAACATACTCTTGCAACCCAATTGCAACACCGCAAGTGCACGCCGCTATAAAAAAAAATACCTTGAGCACGGTAAAAAGACTGATGCCGTGCGCTTTAAGAGCAGTGATTTCGTTAAAGCGGACATAGATGCCAATGGTAATAAACGTGCATAACAGGACACCAAGGGGTGATACTTGATATATAACCAGGGGTATGTTGAACAACAGGTAGCTGAGAATGGCCGAAATAGGTGCCTGGTTTTTAATAAACCCGTCAAGATTTTCAAACAAGTCAACCAGAAGGTACAAAATAATGAACGAAGCAAGACAGAGAGAAAATATTTTGAGAAATTCCCGGGAAAAATATCGGGTAATGATCAGCATAAATCGGCCCTTATTATAGAGGTCATGGTCTATCTTCTTTTATAAAGTTTCTGTAATACGCTGCTTGAAAAATTCACGGCGTAATCAATTCCGTTTAAAAATTTTAAAGGCTTCTCTCTGCCTACCACCCACAAAAAATAACACCCCGCAAGGCCCAAGATAATGTTTGGCAGCCATATGCCAAGTGCCGGATACAGGATACCACGCTTTGCCAATGATTCGCCGAGGTTTAAAAAAAAGTAGTACAGAAACAGCACGGTCATGCACAGGACAAATCCATAGGACCTGCTGCCCTTCTGCCGGTAGGCGCCAAGCGGTATGCCGATAAGTCCCAGAACAAGACACGCACAGGGGAAGGCAAGCCGTTTGTGCAACTCGGTGAGAATTTTTACGGCAGACCGATTTTCTTTTTTGCGCTCACCGGCCAGCCGCACCAGTGTTGCCAGATCGAGCTCGCTGTATTTGACCTCGTTGTCCGGTGCGTCGTCATCTTCGCTCAGGTGCAAGTTCATGTCATAGATGTCAAAACGCGCTTTTTGGTACGATTTGAAATTTTTTGCCGCGCGGTGAATAGTGCCATTAAACAGCCGCAGCGTCACTTTCATTTCCTGCGGATCCGATATAATAACCCCTTCTTCGCCCAGGATCAGACTGGGTACCTCGGAGTCGCGTTTATCTGAAATAAGAATACCCTGCATCGGCATTCCTTCCCCCGGGATGGCATTGATATATATAACCAAGCCGGCAAAATCATCGTTGAAAATCCGTTCCTGAAGATTTGCTTCGGAATGCCGGCGCGACAGATCAAACAGGTGGCTGCGAAACGCGTGATTGCCGCTGGGCAACAAAAACAAGGTCAAACTATTGGTGAGGACAAAGCCAATGCCGCACAGTACCGCAAATGGTGCGATAATTTGATACAGGCTTATTCCTGATGCCTTAAACGCCAGCAGCTCGCCGTCGGCGGCAAGTCGTCCCAACGCAATCAAAATTGCCAGCAGGACGGACATGGGTATGGTAAGCACCAGAAATGACGGTAACAGAAACACGATCAACCGGATAATCTCGCCGGGGCTAATCCCTTTGTTGACTACCAGATCCATCAGTTTTAACATTTTATTCATGAGCAGAATAACGGTAAAAATCACCAAGCCCAAAAAAAAGGGGCTCATCAGCTCTTTTAATAGATGTGTGTAAAGAGTTCGTTTTTGAGGCATTATTGACGTCATTTCCGCAATCTCTGATGGGTGCGCACTTGATGCATAAAAGTCTCCAGGCGGATCCCCGTGGTGGGGTCCTGCTGCCCATCGTAAGCAATGTTTAAAACGGGAAAGCCCTGATAGTCATCTCGGCAGCGGGTCATGATTGCGTTGACAATGGTGCCCGGCATACAGGTAAAGGGCATCACGGTGATGATGCCGTCAACGCCACGTTTGAGATAATCAATACTTTTTCCGACACTCAGAATTGCTTCTCCTTCAAACGCGGGGTCAAGATAGGGTGCAGCGTTCTTGAGGATATCTTCCGTTAATGGCTCTGAAAAAGTATCCTGGTGATCAGAGAAAATGTTTTCCAGGCGCCGTTCAATGCGTTTCTGTAACAGGTCTTTAATTATCAGCTTAAAAAGCTGATAGTATTTCCGGTGTCTCCGGCAGAGAACTTTTGCCGTGTAGTTGGTATAATATATCCACTCCCCAATCGGTGCCAGCGTCACCACCCCGCCCAGGTTTTCAACTTTTTTGATCAACCCTTCATTGCTGAAGCGGTTGGAACGAATATAAATTTCTCCCACCACGCCAACCAGCGGCTTGGTGTCATCCGGCACTGCGGCAACGGCGGCAAACGCCTGACGGCTTTCGCGTAATACCGCATCAAGTGCCTGTCCTTTGGCAAGGGTTGCACAAACGTTATGCAGATACTGTTCATAGACCGCCTCGGCCGCGCCCGGATATTGTTCAAAGGGCCGGCTGCGCAGCAACAGCTTCATCAGCAGGTCAACGGCAATAATTCCTTGCCACGCCAGACGACTGAACTGTTTTCCCCATCCATTAAAGGATTCATAAATCGTTTCGTCCTGCACCGGCGCAAACACCGGGACATCAGGATATCCCAGTTCTTTGAGCACCTGCCGGTGAAACCGATGATATTGCCCGAAGCGGCAGGGTCCCCTGCCGGAGGGCATAAAAAAGGCTGCGCGCTCAGCGTTAAAGCCGGGACTTGTAACGGTTTTCGCCATATCGCCAGTGGTTAATATGCACGGATAGCACTCGCGTCCCGACGTTAATTTTCTGCCCCAGGATAATGTCTGTTCATCCGATTCCGGCATAACCTGGGCCGCCACGCCGCAGGCGGCGAACGCTGCGGCAAGCGCCATGGCATGGTCAGACATGCGCGGTATATAGAGGGTGCGTTCCAGCAACGAGCGGTTTCTGAAGATAGGTGCCGGAGTGGCGGCGTTATACTGCAGGGTTTTTGGTTCCTGTGGCAAACTGTCAAGAAAAGCTTCCAGGCGGGTGATGATTCCGGTATCAGCACTGTGTTCATCTATCTCCAGCACCAGATAGGGTTGTCCCTGCAGTTTGGTCTTAAAAAAATGCGCAATAAAAGAATCAGGGCCGCAGCCAAAATTGGTTAAATACACCGCCCTGAGGACAGGATGCTGTTTTATAAACTCCGCTACCGAAAGAATTTTCTGCCCGTAGAGCCAGTATGTCTCATTAAGCTCCTCTGGCGACAGGCGCACGGTTGCAGGCAAAAACTCCATGGGCAGGGCAAGTACCCCTAATTCCCGTAATTTCTGGGGGATCTGCAAATTAACACCGGCATCACAGCTATTATACGGGCGCCCTATGATTGCCATGACCGGCTGATCCGAGCGGAGTGCTGAGAGAATTTCCGCCCCGCGCTTCTGACAGGCAGCAGTGAACCGCTGCTGTGCCTGATACGCCGCGGCCAGCGCTTGTTTGATCTGGCGTCGTGTCGCACCCAATTCGCGCCGAACTGCCTGCAGCTCTTGGGATACCCGCGCGGGCGGTTCATTCAGGTGTATAACCGGCTTGATAACCGTGATACCCCGCCGCTTAAAACCAATTGCCGCCTCGGCAGTGTAGGGAATAGTCTGCTCATAGGGACATGCGCAACTTGCCGGACTCTGGGGGGCGAGCGAGGGGAGCGAAACAATGCAGGGCAGAAAAATCCTGGTTATACCCTGCTCAATAAGGTTAAGGATATGGCCATAGGCTACTTTAACCGGAAAGCAGCTCTCAGCAACGGCTGCTTCCACCCCGTCATTAATAATTTTTTTATTGGTTTTATCTGAAAGCACGACCTCATAACCCAGGGCCTGAAAAAAGGTCACAAAAAATGGCAGGAGTTCGTGAAAAACCAGTGCCCGCGGTATCCCAAGCTTACCGTTTGCGGCCGTGCTGCAGCGAGACGGTGCGCAGCAGTCTTCTAAGAATTTTTCTCGTTCAGCAAACAGGTCCGGTGGCAGATCTGCAGCTTTTTTCCTCGTTCCGTGCTCATATTTTTCGCAGCGTCCGCCATAATAAAGCGGTGTTTCACGGTCTACGGACAGTTTTTTTATGTTGCAACTATTGGCGCATCCCGTACACTCAAACGATGTCAATTCATAGGCTCGATCACTCAATTCAAAACCCTTGAACCGGCTTGCACCTGCGGTCTGGTGTTCCATAGCCAGAATTGCCGCCCCTAATGCACCGGTAACTTCGTGATGTTCGGGAACGATAACGGCTCTGCCCAGAACCTGCTCAAATGCCGCGACCACTCCGGCGTTAAACGCGGTTCCGCCTTGAAAGAAAATTTTGTTGCCGATTTTTTTATCACCCACCACCCGATTGAGGTAATTAACGACAATAGAAATACAGAGGCCAGCCACCAGACTCTCCCGCGTGACGCCCTGCTGCTGGTGGTGAATCATGTCCGATTCCATAAAAACCGTGCAGCGTTCTCCCAGCGGCGCCGGAAGAGCGCCGCTGAGGGCAAGACGGGCAAATTCATCTTTAATGGAGATGCCTAAGCGCTCTGCCTGCTCCTCAAGGAACGAACCGGTGCCGGCAGCGCATACTTTATTCATTTCAAATTCTACCACCACGCCATTGTCCACGCTGATGTATTTTGAATCCTGACCGCCGATCTCAAAAATAGTATCCACCCCCGGGTCAATATGGATGGCGGCGCGTGCTTGGGCGGTAATTTCATTCTTAATAACATCGGCCCCGACGAAATCTGCGGTCAAATATCGCCCTGATCCAGTAGTACCCACACCTCTGATAGTAACCCGGCTGCCAATCTCCTGGCCGATCTCGCGCAGGCCGCGTTTAATTGCCTCAAGGGGCCTCCCGGCGGTCATCAGGTAGCGCTTGGCAAGCACCCGTTTATGGCGATCAATGACCACGAGATTGGTGCTGATGGAGCCCACGTCAATGCCCATGAATGCTTCCAGCCATTCAGTGCCCGCCGTGGCAGCGGCCGGAACAGTGCTCCCGACCGGTGGCGGCTGGCGGTTTGGGGCCTTTAACGGCACGCCGTGGCGACGCGTTTCCTGCCGAACGGTTATTTGCGCGCCCTGCTCCACATCCGGAAAGGGGTAATCGCGCTCCAGGTGCTCCAAAGCGATGATGGCGGCGCCAATAGCCCCCATAGAGGCAAAATACCGGGGGATGATGAACTCATGTTCCGTTAGCTCAAAAACCTGCATAATGGCCTGGCGCATGCCGGCATTAGCGGCAACACCACCCTGAAAGCTGAGCGGCGTTTGCCAGCGAAAGCCTTTGGCGATGGTGCTCTTAAAATTTCTGGCAACGGCAAAACAAAGGCCGGCAACAATATCATAATCCGGTGTGGCGTTTTGCTGAAGATGAATCATGTCGCTTTTGGCAAAGACACTGCATCTGCCGGCAATCCGGGGGGGGTGTTTGGCACGCGTCGCCAGACGGCTGAACTCTTCTATGCTTAAGCCCAGCCGGGCAGCTTGCTGGTCGAGAAAAGACCCGGTTCCCGCGGCACAGAGGGTATTCATGGAAAAATCGGTAATCCGCGCGGTGGTACCGCGGCTATCAGGCTGAAGAACGATAAGCTTTGAATCCTGGCCGCCCATTTCAATGACCGTCCGCACCTGCGGCACCAGATATGCGACGGCGCGTGCCTGGGCGATAATTTCATTTTCGCTGCGGCTGCCGGTGCGTTGCGCGATCATAGCGCCCGCGGTTCCAGTAAATACGACGCCCTGGATGCGGTTGCGCGGTATGCGTGCGGTATAGGCGCGCAAAAACGCCTGCACCGTCTCAAACGGCCGGCCATAGGTGCGTATATAATGTTCTTCGACAATGTCCAGAGTGCGGCTCAGGGCAACTATTTTTGCGCTTACCGAACCGACATCAATTCCCACGATGAATTCTCTCGCCTCAGACATGGATGCTCTCCGGCAAACGCCGCTGGACCAGCTTTAATATAATTCTCCCGGAATCTCAGCCTTTAATTCCCTGCCCATAAGATCCCTCACGGCTGCAGACGCCGGCTTTTGTTCATAAAGAATCTGATATGCCTCGCTGGTGATAGGCATCTCAATCCCGCACTGACGAGCAAGAAAAAATGCCGAGCGCGTGGTAAAAACTCCTTCGGCAACGGCATTCATACCTGACAAAATAGCTTCCAGCTTTCTTCCCTGCCCCAGCTGCATCCCGACGGTATAGTTACGGCTCTGGGTGCTGGTGCAAGTCAACACCAAATCTCCCAGCCCGGAGAGTCCGGAAAACGTGGCGGAATCAGCTCCTTGGGCCGTTCCTAACCGGATCATCTCCGCAAGCCCGCGCGTAATAATCGCCGCCCGGGTATTGTTGCCATACCCCAGGCCGTCTGCAACGCCTGCTGCCAGCGCGATAACATTTTTCAACGCGCCCCCGAGTTCCACCCCCACCACATCCCGACTGGTGTAGGTTCTAAACCAGGGAGTAGCCAGAACGTTTTGCATCTCCGTGGCGCTTGCTGCGTCACGCGAAGCAACCACGACTGCCGTGGGCAGCTTCATGCAGACTTCCCGGGCAAAACTTGGCCCCGAGAGAGCGACAAATCGCTGATGCTTCAACGGCGGATCCAGTTCCGCGGCAATCTCGGACATACGCCGCAGGGAGCTGTTTTCAATGCCCTTTGAAGCGCACACGTGAATGACTTCCCGGCGGGCAAACGGCAGCGCTTCTGCAAACAGCGTTCGAAACACCTGGGCAGGGCTTGCCCAGATGAGAATCTGTTTGTCCGTAACCGCCTCGGCGATACTGCGGGTAAAAACAAGCCTCTCGGACAATTGGATGCCGGGCAGAAACCGGGTGTTGCAGCGCGTCGTTTGCAAAACGGGAAACAGATCGTCCTCAAAAACCCAAAGAGTAACGGCAAATCCCTTCTCGGCAAGCAGGTGCGAAAGGGTCGTTCCCCAGCTTCCGGCGCCAATAACGCCAATTGTCCAATGTTTCATAGCAAGTGACGTGCCCCGCGCAGCGCGGGACTTCTAAGCAATGATAGGTGATCGTTCATGCTGCCGTTTCATTCCCGCCAAAAAGGCGGGGCGTTCATGGAACACCCCGGTAAAAAAAACCGAGAAGAGCGTGGCGAATGCCATCTCTTCTCGCCCTCCGTGCGTGCCCGCTATTCTTCTTGCTCCGCAAGCCGTGCCACGCCGACCACTTTTTCATCTTTTTCTATGGTGATGAGCCGCACGCCCTGGGTATTGCGTCCAATGACTGATATATGAGAAACGGCGATACGAATGATTTTCCCGGTGCTGGTGATAATCATCAGGTGGTCGTCATCCGTCACCTGTTTGATACCAACGACCGGTCCGTTCCGCTCTGTGGTTTTAATCGTGATAATCCCTTTGCCGCCGCGCCCCTGAATGCGGTATTCAGAGCTTTTGGTGCGCTTGCCGTAGCCATGCTCCGTGATGGTAAGAATCGTGGCTTCACCACGCAAGACTTCCATGCCCACAACTTCATCCCCGTTTTCGAGGGACATGCCGCGGACCCCCCGCGCCAGCCTCCCGACCGGGCGCACGATGTCTTCATGAAACCGAATTGCCAAACCCATTTTGCTGCCCAGAAAAATTTCCCGGCTGCCATCGGTGAGCTGTGCGTCAATCAGGCTGTCGCCTTCGTCAATTGCGGCGGCAATAATGCCGTCTGCGCGAGGATGGCTGAATGCGCTGAGCGCAGTTTTTTTGATCACGCCTTTCTTGGTAGCCATGACCACATATTTACCTGCTTCAAATGTGCTCACCGGCAAAATGGCGGCAATGCTTTCCTCGGGCAACAACTTCACGAGGTTCACGATAGGCTTCCCCCGGGTGGCCCGTCCTGTTTCCGGAATTTCGTACACTTTAAGCCAGTACACCCGCCCACGATTTGTAAAGATGAGGATATAGTCGTGGGTTGAGGCGATAAACAGGGTCTCGACAAAATCTTCTTCCCGGGTGGTCATGCCGGTGATGCCCTTGCCGCCACGCCCCTGCGGCCGGTATAAGCTGAGCGCATTCCGCTTGATATAGCCGGTATTTGAAACCGTGACCACCACCTGTTCCTCGACAATAAGGTCTTCAACGCTGATATCCTCCGCCCGCTCGACCAGCACCGTTCGGCGGGCGTCGGCATAGGTCTGCTTGATCTCTTTGAGCTCTTCGCTGATGAGTCCCAGCACCAGGCGGTCATTTTCCAAAATGTGGCGCAATTTTTCCATAAGTTTTATGGTCTCAAGATATTCCTCATTGATCTTTTCCCGTTCCAAACCAGTGAGCCGCTGGAGACGCATATCAAGAATCGCCTGCGCCTGCATGTCGCTCAGATTAAATTGCTGCATGAGCCGTTCTTTGGCTTCAGCCGGGGACTGTGCTGCGCGTATCAGCTTAATAATAGCATCCAGATTATCTAAGGCTATCTTCAGGCCTTCAAGGATATGAGCGCGTTCCTCTGCTTTGCGTAAATCAAACCGGGTGCGCCGGGTGACAACCTCCCTGCGGAATTCAATAAACTGATGCAAAATTTCCTTAAGCGTCAATACCTGCGGCTGGTTCTCCACGATGGCGATCAGTATAATGCCAAACGAAGACTGCATTGGGGTCAACCGATAGAGCTGATTAAGGATCACAGTGCCAATGCCGTCCTTTTTCAATTCCACCACTATTCGAACGCCATCCCGGTCCGACTCATCCCGGATATCAGAAATACCGTCAATCTTTTTTTCCTGCACCAGCTCTGCGATCCGCTCCACCAAGCGGGCCTTGTTTACCTGAAAAGGAATTTCCGAAATGATGATGTCTTCGCGGTCGCCTTTTGCTCTTTTTTCGATATGGGCTTTTGCCCGCAATTGGATGGTGCCTCTGCCGCTCTCGTAGGCCTCTTTCAAACCCTCGGTTCCGTAAATCAACCCTCCCGTAGGAAAATCAGGACCCGGCAACAACTGCATCAGTTCATCAATAGAACAATCAGGGTTATTAATCAGCAGGAGAAGCGCATCCACCACTTCCCCCAGATTATGGGGGGGGATGTTGGTGGCCATTCCCACAGCAATGCCGGAACTGCCGTTGACGAGCAGATTGGGAACTTTGGACGGCAAAATGACCGGTTCAGTAAGGGTATTGTCATAATTGGCAGTGAAATTAACCGTTTCCTTTTCAATATCAGCAAGCATCGCCGAGGCAATACGCGCCATTTTAACTTCCGTATAACGCATGGCCGCTGGCGGGTCTCCATCCATCGAACCGAAGTTTCCCTGACCATCAATGAGTGGAATGCGCATAGAAAAATCCTGAGCCATTCTTACCAGCGCTTCATAAACTGCCGCATCGCCATGCGGGTGATATTTACCAATCACATCGCCTACCACCCGGGCGGATTTTTTATACTGCTTATTCCATTGCAATCCCATGTCTTCCATCGCATAGAGGATACGCCGCTGCACCGGTTTGAGTCCATCCCTGACGTCGGGTAACGCCCGACCGATAATAACGCTCATGGCATAGTCCATGTAAGACTTGCGCATCTCATCTTCTATGTTTACCGGAATAATACTAAGATTTTGATCCATAATATTTTTGCTAAAAAAACATTGGTTTTATATAAAATTTTTAAATATCAAGGTTTTGCACATGTAGTGCATTATGATAAATAAAATCTCTTCGCGGCTCAACCTGATCCCCCATCAGAATCGTAAATATCTCATCTGCTTCAACCGCATCTTCAATTTTAACTTGCAAGAAGGTGCGGGTTTCCGGATTCATCGTGGTTTCCCACAATTGTTCCGGGTTCATTTCCCCGAGTCCTTTATATCTTTGAATTTCCTGTGATTTCCCCCCCCGATCCAGGATATAATGTAAAACTTCCGAGAGGGTATCAACGGTTTTTTTGCTGTCGTCGCCTGCGGTTTCTATGGTAAATGGCGGAGTACCGATAGTTTTCAGCCCTTGGGCTATTTTCTTCAGCCCCTCCACGTCCGGAGATACCATAAGTTCAAAATCAATCAGCATCTCTTTGCCCTTACCATTAGACTTTATGAAACACTTGATCGCCAAACAGTCATGTTCCGTATCGTCAATAATTTCGTATTCGGTGGGCGGTATGAAGGGATAGAAAAAACTCTTATGGGTTTTAAAGCTCGCAATCAACGACTCAACCTGCATTCTGTTTTTGAGCATGCTTTTATCGTAATTGCCGTCCAGAACCAACGCACTGAGAACGTTTTTATCCAACCCTCGTCGCTCAAGTTTTTCCACATTGTTTTCAAATAATATTGCTTTCTTAAGGAGTTGCATAAGCTTGTGACCGGCAAAACTCCCCTGCCCGTGGCTCGCAAACACGTTTACGCCCTCCACGCCGCACTCCAGCAGGTAGTCATTCATTTTTGCTTCGTCCTCGATATAGCGGGGTTTTTGTTTGCCCTTTTTGACCCGGTAAAGCGGTGGCTGGGCAATATAAAGATGGCCTCGCTCTATGAGCTCCGGCATTTGCCGGTAAAAAAAGGTCAGCAGCAGCGTTCTAATATGCGAACCGTCTACATCTGCGTCGGTCATGATGACAATGCGGTGATACCGCAATTTGCTCACGTCAAAATCAGTCTTTCCAATACTGGTGCCGAGGGCAGTAATGATGGTTTTTATCTCCTCATTTTGCAGCATTTTATCATATCGTGCTTTTTCGACATTGAGAATTTTGCCGCGCAAAGGCAGAATTGCCTGATACCGCCGGTCCCGTCCCTGCTTTGCCGATCCTCCGGCAGAGTCGCCTTCCACTAAAAACAGCTCGGCATTTGCTGGATCACGCTCTTGACAGTCCGCCAGTTTGCCGGGCAGAGATCCACTGTCCAGTGCCGATTTTCTGCGGGTAAGTTCTTTTGCTTTGCGCGCTGCCTCTCGGGCCCGTGCCGCTTCAATTACTTTGTCCAGAATTTTATTCCTGATGGCGGGGTGTTCTTCCAGATAAGCGCCCAGCTTTTCATTGACTAATGTCTCCACGATACCTTTCACCTCGCTGTTCCCCAGCTTGGTTTTTGTCTGCCCTTCAAACTGGGGATCTGGGATCTTAATGCTCACCACCGCGGTGAGCCCTTCCCGGATGTCATCGCCTTCAAGTGTTCCCTTAAACCCCTTCATGAACCGCGAATTCGCAGCAAAACTGTTGACCGTCCTGGTCAGCGCCGACTTAAACCCAACCAGGTGGGTTCCCCCTTCCTGGGTATTAATATTATTGGCAAAGGTAAAAATATTTTCCGCATAGCCGTCATTATGCTGCAGGGCAATCTCAACGACGATGTTTTCTTTTTCCCCGCTGATATAGATGGGTTTGGGGTAGAGTGTGGCCCGGTTTTTGTTGAGATATTCAACAAAAGAACTTATACCCCCTTTATATTGAAATTCGTGTTTTTTGCCCGTCCGTTCGTCTTCAATGCTGATCCATATGCCTTTATTCAAAAAAGCCAGTTCTCTCAAACGGTTGGAAAGCACATCAAAGCTGAACTCAACAGACTCAAATATACTTGCATCAGGTTTGAACACGACTTTGGTGCCGGTACGCGTGGTTTTTCCAACTACTTCCAGTGTACCCGTAGGTTCGCCACGCTCATAGTTTTGATAATAGACTTTATTGTCGCGCCAGATCTCCAGCTCCAGTCGCTCAGAAAGTGCATTGACCACGGAAACGCCAACGCCGTGCAACCCGCCGGAGACCTTATAGGTTGTATGGTCAAATTTTCCCCCTGCATGCAGGGTCGTCATTACCACCTCGGCAGCAGAACGCTTTTCTGTCGGGTGCATATCGACCGGGATACCACGGCCATTATCAATAACCGTGACACTATTATCCAGATGAATGACCACTTCTATCCGGTCACAATACCCGGCCAGAGCCTCGTCTATGCTGTTATCCACCACCTCGAACACCAGATGGTGGAGCCCGCGGGCATCCGTACTGCCAATATACATTGCCGGCCGTTTGCGAACCGCCTCAAATCCTTCCAGCACCTTGATACTTTCCGCAGTATATTGGTCGGATGGCGAGGAACGGGTCTCAGCGTGGTTGGTTTCTGCCTGTGGTTCTTCTGCACTCTTGGTGTTTTTCATGGTTTTACCCTGACAACAGTTCAAAAATCCTTTCCAGCTCTGCCGGGGAATAGAACTCAATAATGATTTTCCCCCGATTGCCGGTGCGCTGAATGGAAACTTTGGTGCCCAAAATGGTGCGCAACTGATGCACAATAAATTCCTGCTCCTTGCCTGCAGGGGCCGGGCGGGTTGATTTGGTACCGTGTTTTATGCGATTAACCAGCCGTTCGGTCTGGCGGACGGAAAGCTGTTTTTTTATTACCTGGGCGTGAACGTCAAGCTGCTGTGCAGATGAATCCAGGCCTAAATACGCCCGCGCATGGCCCATCGTTATTTTGTTCTGTATCAGATCGTCTTTAATTTTCCGATTGAGCTTCAACAGCCGCAGCGCATTGGTTATGCTGGTTCTGCTTTTTCCTACCCGCTGCCCCAGCGTTTCTTGCGTATAGCCGCACTCATCAAGTAGTTTTTGAAAGGCCTCTGCTTCTTCAATGACATTTAAATCTTCGCGCTGGATATTTTCTATCAGCGAGAGTTCCAACTGGCGGTTATCCTGTGCCTCTTTTATAATAACCGGCACTTGCGTCAAGCCGATCTGCTGGGCAGCCCGCCAGCGGCGTTCGCCCGCGATGAGTTCAAATCCCTCGGTTGCTTTCTTCACAATGAGCGGCTGAATGATGCCGTTTTCCCGTATCGAGGCTGCAAGCTCAGCGATCTTCTCCTGGTCAAAGTTCCGGCGTGGCTGCCGGGGATTGGGCCGGACTTCATCAATCCCGACCATGATCATTCCTTCCGGCATTTGCTCCTGCGCCACTGTCCAATCGGGGATAAGCGCGCCCAGCCCTTTTCCTAACGCTTTTCTATGTGCCATGGTTAATTCCTCTGGTTAAGAATAATTGCCTCGGCCAGATCGAGATAGCTTTGCGCCCCTGGAGAGCTTTTATCATAAAAAAACACCGGCTTACCGTAACTGGGTGCTTCTGCCAGGCGCACATTGCGGGGAATGATAACTTTAAAGACCTTGCTGTAAAAGTGTTCATTGATTTCCTTGGCAACTTGATGGGAAAGACTGTTGCGTTTGTCAAACATAGTTAATAGAATCCCTTCGATGGCAAGCTGCGGATTGAGGCTGCCTTTCACCAGCTTAACCGTGGTTAAAAGCTGGCTCAGCCCTTCCAGGGCATAGTATTCACATTGCAGGGGTATCAACACCGAGTCTGCGGCGGTGAGCGAATTGACCGTCAGCAAACCTAATGACGGGGGACAGTCTATGAGAATATAATCATACTCGTGCCTGACCGGGTCAAGGGAGATCCGCAGCCTGGTCTCACGGGCGGGCAGATTTACCAGCTCTATTTCCGCACCGATGAGATCAATGGTCGCGCCGGCAAAATCAAGTTTTTCAATCGCGGTTTTTTTTATAATGGACTTCAGATCTTTGCCCAGCACCAGAACATGGTAGATGTTGTCATGAAAGTGTCCGCGGCTGAACCCGATCCCGCTGCCGGCATTGCCCTGGGGGTCAATATCAACCAACAAAATGTTTTTTCCCTTCAACGCCAGTGACGCACCAAGATTAATAGCGGTGGTCGTTTTGCCCACGCCGCCTTTTTGATTCGCGATACAGATAACTTTCCCGTTCATAGGCGCTTTATCGGGCCTCGCGTCGCACACCCGTTGGCGACGATTCTTCGATCCGGTTGCTTGGGCACTATCATAAAAAATAAAAGTTAAAATAATAAGTTAAATATCTTGCACGTAAAAAACACCTTACCACAAATTTTCGTGATGCGCAATGCAAAAACCCGGTAATGTTTCACGTGAAACATTTTTTAAACACCAGAATCCTGCGGGCGCCTCCGCCACAGGGAAGCTGGATAATTTTTTCATCAACAAGTTTCAGGCCCCTGTTTGCCAGTTCCTCTTCAGCATCGCGCAGCTCGCCCACAACAGTTCTGCCCTTCATCGCCACAATACTCCCCTGGTCTTTCACCAGCGGGGTCGCTATCTTCAGAAACGTTTTTAAATCAGCACATGCCCTGCCGGTGGCGCAATCAAATGGCGCATCAAACACCAGGTGTTCCGCGCGACCTTCCTGCACCACAACGTCGGGTAGCGCGAGTGTGCGTATCATATGCCGCAGAAAATTTGCTTTTTTTCGTGAGGCCTCAATGAGGGTAAGCTGCAGGTCGGGCCGGACAATTTTAAGGGGAAGCCCGGGAAACCCTCCCCCGGAGCCAATGTCGGCGATCCGCCCTTTCTCCGGCAGATATGGAATAATGCTCAAGGAGTCTAAAAAATGTTTTACCGCAATATCCTCCGGCTCTCTAATGGCGGTGATGTTCATCCGCTCGTTCCAGCGCAGCAGCTCCAGCAGATACCGCTCAAAAACCGCCAGGCGGTTTTTCGTCAATCGGATATTAAACGACTGTGCCCCGCGCCTTAAGACCGCTTTCCACGTGGAGGAAAGCGAGTCCTGTGTGCATGCCTTTTTGCTCATTGCTTATTCATCCTGCATCCTGCCGCAACCACCCCACACATATTGCGCCGGTCTAAGCCTTTAAATAAAAAAAGGCATCAGCTCAATGTGCTTTGCCTTTTGTGGTTATTCATCTAATCGCAGCGCTGCTGCGATCAGATCGGTGTAGGGTCGTTGCCCTGGTTTGATTGTCGCCATGAACCCAGTCACACCGTCCCCGATTCCGGTAACTATTTATTATTTATTGCGGTTGTTCTTCTCCGCTGATAGGCGGCACCCCGGGGTATTGAATGTTGCCAAGTTTCACATTTTCCTCGCGATACAGATATCCATAGGATTTAAAAATATAGTCAACGAGATTATCCTGCTTTTCCTTATCAAGGGAATTAAACAGATCCCACATCTTCAGGGTGCTGTAAATATCTTCTTTAATTGCTTCATCGCTTATGTGTGCCATGCACGTTTTCCCTTTCTCCACAAGGCAGGTTCGTCACGTAACAGGGGATCCCCCGGCGTGCAGTCCGGGACATCCCGCGAAAGATAATTCGACTTGGTCATGCCCTGCTGATGCAAAGCCTGGTCTGCACAGCAAGGCTGTTTAAACAACGTGACAATAAAACTCTCATCGCCGCAGCAACCACTGGCATAAAAACCGCATACCCGTGCCGCTCTTGCAGCACTCTGCAGATGGCGAAACCGGCATACTGGCAATGAACCGGCTCGGATTCTTGGAAGTCACGCGCCACCAAATCCCGGCGAAAACCCGCACCAGCCGGCAACTGCCAACGCGACGCACTGGTAGGTGCGCGATGCCAGCGCTGTTGCGCTCAGCTCATGTTGGCGCTTCGGTATTCTGCAATCCCCTGTTTTTCCTGCCCGCCAATCAGCAAATCGTCGATTTTGCTTTTGTCAAACCGCCAGGAGTTTCCCACTCGAAATCCCGGAATAATTCCCTCCTTGGCATGTTTATACACAGTTAATACCGACATTTTAAGGTAATTGGCGACTTCCTTTGGGGTCATTATTTCAGACATTGTTTAACCCTCCTTTGTAATGGATTAAAAACAATTTTTCTGGTTCCAGTAAAACTTTTAGGGAACGTTCTGTTGCCTACTCAACCTCTTTGTAATTGTGTTATTTACTAAATATAGTATTGTTTGTCAATAAAAAATACCATATATTGTAAAAATTCTTTTTTTGATTGAGGGCAATTACCACGGGCTGCTGAATAAATGGCGGTGCCCGAAAGAATTGTTTTTTTCAGGGCGCATGCGGGGGGGGCGGTTCTGGAGAGGATTCTTCAGGATCATCTGCTTGAGTTTTCTGGGCGGTAAATTCCGAAAGCATTTGGTTGAGCGTGCCTATCTTTTCTTCGCACAGCTGCAACTGCTCTTCAAATTGGGAAAAGAGCTGTTCTAGTTCATCCGATTTTTTTTCTCGGACAACTTTTTTGGGGGGCATTTTTTTGGACACAGGCAACCTCATGCGAACGACCGTGCGGTAACGGGAACCACGCTTCATCATGGTGTGTTGCCGAAACTATCGTTATGGCTCGAGGGTTTTGTTAATGAGCTCTTTGTACGGCCGTTTTCCGGCACGCATTCAATTTTTCCCGAAAGAGTTCAATATGGGCAACAAACGGTTCTTTGGGCAGCAAGTCTCCTGCGATGGCGTAGGCTTGGATAATTCTCATGACCGTTATCCATTCTTCTGATTGGCCCTGTTTGCACACCTCGTAAATCGGGCACAGCGTGCACTGATGAACATATTCGGTGCACAGTAAAATCGGAACTACCGCAGCCCGCAAGATGTCTTGAAAGTGAGTGATGAGAAACGCCTTGTCGGAAAATTGCTTAATGCGCAGCCATTTCTCAAGCGTGAGTTCAAGAGAATCTTCTCCCTGTTCATAGCGCCTTTTCATTTCGTCAAACGTCATTAAACTCATACTATCATCATCCCGTTTTTTCCCCAGTCTCAAGAGGATCACCGGCGCAAACCGGTGCCAGCTTCCAAAAGGCCCGCATATTATCGGGATGCTGCCGACCGAATCGCCTGCGGTGTACCGCTCAAAAAAGCTGGTTATGGATAACATAAACCGCGCGCTGGCGCAAGAGAACGCCACACCGCGCCGTTGCCCGGGATTTCCGTGCGCCCTCCGGGAGCGCCGCAGCGGCGGTTCCCGGCGCTACCCCTCGGCCGCACCCACGAGGTGTTGATAATCTTTTAAACACGTGTTGTCTCCGCGCTGAATCACTGCCGCCCGCATGGCAATGCGCGGCGTAATTTCATTGATAAAGAGGCGCGCAATTTTTAATTTGCGCGTTGAAAACTGCGCCTGGCGTAACAGCAGATATCCGATAAGAATTTCTGCGGCGCTATCAACCAGCGGCCGGGCATACAATTCAACAAGCTGGCTGTCTTTTTTGCTGTTAAGCGTGGCAACCGTTCGGGAAACCGCATCTCTGCAGCGCTGCAGTTTTCTGTGCAGGCTCGCAGCTGTCCCGGTGCAGGAGCTGGTCAACGCATCATAATATTTATCCAGCGTACCGCTCATGACGCCGCGCACCGCGCTCAAAATTTGCAGCTGGGAGGTTCCTTCATAAATGGTGGTGATGCGCGCATCGCGATAGTAGCGTTCCACAGGATAATCCCGCATATACCCGCTTCCCCCTAACACCTGCAGGGCATCCCCCGTGACCCGGACGCTCATCTCGGAACTGTAGTATTTGGCTAATGACGCGCCGAGCATGGTCAGTCGTTCCAGTCTTTTTGTTTCTTTGCGCAGCAGGGCATTGTCAGCCGGCAGCAGTGTTTCGGCAGCCAGCTTTTTCGCGGTGCCGTGCATGAGGTCCAACAGCCGCGCCGCTTCATAGGTCAGCGCGCGCGCGGCTTCGATCCGGATGCTCATGTCAACAAGCATTTTTGCAACGGCCGGCAGCGCAGCTATGCGTCTGCCGTATTGCTTTCTGGTGTCGGCAAAACTGCGCGCCGCATGACATGCCGCCTGCGCGATGCCAATTGCCTGCGCTGCCGTTGCCAGTCTCGCGCCATTCAACAGGGCCAGCACATATTTGACCAATCCCTGCTGCCGCTCGCCGATCAGAATGGCTTTAGTGTTGTTGAATTGGAGCTCGCAGGTGGGCGAGCCGTGGATACCCAGTTTATCCTCCAGGCGCCGCACCCTGACCGTATCGTCTCCCTCGCAGAGAAACAGGCTCAACCCCAGCCCGTCGGTCGTTGCCGGTTCGGAACGGGCAAGCACCAGCAGCACCTCGGCGTTGCCGTTCGTAATGAAACGTTTAACGCCGCTGATTCTCCAGACGCCAGCAGCGTCCTGTTCCGCTCTGGTCTTTACATTCTGCAGATCGCTCCCCGCTTCGGCCTCCGTGAGTGCCATTGCCCCGGTCACCGTGCCGGCAGCAAACAACGGAAGATACGTTTGTTTAACAGGTTCTTCGGCAAAGGTCTCAATGATCGGCGCTATTCCCTGCAGCGCAAAAATATTGTGCAGGCTTGCATCGCCCTGGGCAACAATCTCCGCCAGCATGGTAAAAATAAAATGGGGAAGATTAAGCCCGCCGTAGGTGCGAGATATGAGACAGCCCATCAGCTCCGCCTGCCTGAGCGTTTTCAGACATTCCTGAAACGGCGGGGCATAGACAACCTTTCCTTCCTTCAGCGTAGGCGGTTCCCGGTCAATGCGTTCGCTGCGCGGGGCAATAAAAGCGGCGGCGATATCCCCGGCAACTGCGAGAATTTTTTTATAGGCCATCCGTGCTTCTGCTTCGCTTGACGGGGCATACTCAAACTGTGCAGCCTGCCGGTAATCATCCTCCTGCATCTGGATAATTGAAGACAGGTCGCTGGTATCAAAAATAAACTGCAGATCCCGGTTGTCTAAAAAATAATTCATGGCGCCGGTGAGATCCGTAATTCCCGATAGGTTCTGATGAGCAGCGGCAATACTTCGCGCACATCGCCGATAATCCCGTAATGTGCAACGCGAAAAATAGGTGCTGCCGGATCCTGGTTAATGGCAATAATTTTACCGGATTCTTCCATGCCTGCCAAGTGCTGCACCGAGCCGGAAATGCCGCAGGCAATATAGAGCTTTGGGCGCACGGTGCTCCCCGTTTGTCCCACCTGATGATCATGGTCAATATAGCCGGCATCAACGGCCGCCCGCGACGCGCCAACTTCGCCGCCCAGCAGGTGCGCGAGGCGGTGAATAAGCTGGAAGTGGTCTTTGCTGCCCATTCCCGCGCCGCCCGCAACAATAATTTTGGCGGTCTTAAGGTTGACCCTTTTTGCCGGGGGTCGCCGGTCAATAATCTTTACGGCCAGATCTGCGGGGTGCATGGCGGGGGTGCATGGAATGAATTCACCGCCCGTGGCGGCGGCCGGCTGCGGAAGCGGCAGTACGCCTTCCCGAACCGTTGCCATCTGCGGCCGGGTCGCCGGGGTAACGATGGTGGCAATAATATTACCTCCCCAGGCCGGTCTTATTTGCAGCAGGAGATTCGGGTGCCGGCGGCCTGTCCTGCGGTCGGTAAACGTTCCTATTTGCAAATCGGTGCAATCAGCCGTAAGACCGCACCCCAGGCTTGAGGCAAGGCGCGGCGCTAGATCACGACCCTGCGGCGTTGCCGCCAACAGCAGAATCTGCGGATGATGGGTGCGGGCCAGAGCGGTGATAGCGCGGGTATAGGCAAGGGTGTTATACTGCTCGACCTGGGGCGCTTCCAGCGCATAGACCTTGTCAGTTCCGTAAGAGAAAAGCAGGTCTGCCAGCGGCGCGATCTTTTCTCCCACTACCAGCCCGGCTGCCGGCACTTTAAGCTGCCGTGCCAACGCGATACCCTTGCCAAGGATTTCTTTGGACGCCTCTAAAATATCATGTTCGTGCCGTTGAATATATACCCAGACTTCTCCTGTCGTCATCGCCTCTCCAAAAGAGCTCGCCTGAACCGTCTCCTCGGGGCCCTACCGAACCGGTCCCTGGTTAATCAAACGTATGCTCCGCAATCAGCTCTTCCAACAATTGTCTTATCCCGGGCTCTGTTGCTGCAATGTGTTTAAACTGTTTTGCACGCAATATCACCTTGGTAATCTTCCGCACCTTGGTCGGCGAGCCAGAGAGCCCGCAGCGGTCCGGGTCAACTGCAAAATCGTTTGCATGCCACTCTGGTAATAGCAGGCCCTGTTGGGCAAGGAACGCCGCCTCTGCGGGCGATATTTCGCTGGGGGCTCTGGCTTTCATATACCGCATGATCCTTTTTGCGGCTGGCGGCCGCGGTTCATTTGCTGAATTCACCACGGTAAGGACGGCCGGCAACGGCGCCTCCAGCAATTCGGAGCCGTTATCAAACTGTCGCCAAGCGGAAATTTTTCCGCCGCCAACAGCAACGATTGACTCGGCATAGGTGATTTGCGCCAATCCCAGTTTTTCGGCGACTTGGGGGCCGACCTGTGCGGTATTTCCGTCTATGGCCTGCCGTCCACAGAAAATGAGATCGTAACGCCCCAGGTGTTTTATTGCCTGGCTGAGAATATAGGAGGTGGCGAGGGTATCGGATGCCGCGAAACAACCGTCGGTCAGAAGGATTGCCCTATCAGCCCCGCGGTACAATGCTTCCCGGAGCACCGCTGCCGCCTGCGGCGGGCCCATCGAGAGAACCGACACGCTGCCGCCATGCCGCTCCCGGACCTGGACCGCCATCTCTAATGCATTCAAATCTTCGGGGTTGACAATAGCGGGCAGCGCGCTGCGATTGAGCGTGCCGTCCGGATTCATGGTGCGGCCGGATACCATTGCCGTATCGGGAACTTGCTTCATCAACACAATACAGTCATAGCCCATTGCCAATCCTGCTGATTATGGAAACGGTCTTCTGCGCAAACGAATCGGCCGGTGGCGATAGGAAAACACCGCACCGTATCTCCCGGGATGCGTTCCTCGCTGCTCTCTTCATCATCTTTTTTTGCTGTTTGACAATGTTCTGCCGGCTTTCTATAATGTGCCTATGTATACCACAACCCCCCGGTATAGACAACTGTATGCGACCGGTGAACTTGCTCGACGTGCAGAACTGCTGCACACCCTCTGGGCGAGTTGCCGGCTCTGTCCCTGGCGGTGCGGAGTAAACCGCCCCCGCGGGGAACGGGGCAAATGCGCCGCCGCCGCTGGGTTAAAAGTAGCCAAAGCGCTTGCGCATTTTGGCGAAGAACCGCCCTTGTCAGGAGCCCGCGGCTCAGGAACCATTTTTTTCTCGCACTGCAATCTGCGCTGCTGTTTTTGCCAGAACTACCAGATTAGCCATGAGGGGCGCGGTGAACTAATCTCTGTGGAGCAGCTTGCGCAGCACATGCTTTCCCTCCAAGAACAGGGATGCCATAATATTAACCTGGTATCACCCACCCACTATCTTCCTCTTATCGTTGAGGCGCTGGAGGTTGCCGCTGCGCGCGGCTTAATGCTGCCACTGGTGTATAATTCAAACGGCTACGAAGCGCTGGAAACCTTGCGCACGCTTGACGGCATCATAGACATGTATCTGCCCGACGCAAAATACGGCGCATCGGCAGACGCGGACCGATATTCTCGGGCGCGCGCTTATCCGACCGTCAATCGGGCGGCGATTCAGGAAATGTTTCGCCAAGTGGGCCCCCTGGTAACGAACCAGGCCGGCATTGCTGTTTCGGGTCTCATCATCAGACATCTGGTGCTTCCCGAGAATAGCGCACACACCGAGGCGGTATTGCAATCCCTGCGGCGTATCGTGGGGCCGGAAACACCCATCAGTCTCATGGGTCAGTACCATCCGGTTTTTAAAGCGCACCGTTATCCGGAAATAAACCGCAGGCCGACAGCAGAGGAGTACCGGCGCGCCGCTCACCTCTTGTCCCGGCTTGGTTTTGAAAATGGCTGGGTTCAGCATCCGGAGAACGTTGACTGCGCGTTCCTGCCCGATTTTGAAAAACGTGATTCATGGAATTGAGCCCGGCTCGCCCCACATTGTCCGTATATCTGAAAAGCCTCGGGTGCGCAAAAAACCTGGTGGACAGCGAAGTCATCCAGGGCACACTGCTGCAGGCTGGCTACCTTTTTACCCCGCGCCCCGAACTCGCAGATATTATTATTGTTAATACCTGTGCATTCATTGCCGATGCCGTGAGGGAGGCTCTGGATACCATTCTCTTGCTTGCAGAGCAAAAGCGCAGCGGCGCCTGCCGTTATCTGATTGTCTGCGGATGTCTGCCGCAGCGCTATAAAGAATCGCTGGCCCCAGAACTGCCGGAAGTTGACCTGTTTCTCGGCACCGGGGCATTTCCCCAGATTGCCCGTCATCTAAAAAACCTCCAGACGGGTGCTGTCCGCGCCGGCGTGTATGTAGATCGTCCCACCTTTTTGCTGACCGCCCGAACGCCGCGCCTGCTTGGCACGCCGTCTTATACGGCATATGTGAAAATCGCCGAGGGCTGTTCTCACCGCTGCACCTACTGCACCATCCCGACCATCCGCGGGCCGTATCACAGTCGTCCGCTGCGTTCCGTGGTGCAGGAAGTGAAGAATCTGGCCGCCGCCGGGGTTAAAGAAATTAATCTCATCGCCCAGGATACGACCCGGTATGGTGTGGATCGCCCCCGCCCTGTCAACCTGGTATGCCTGTTGCGGGCACTGGTGCGTATTCCGGACATTGCCTGGTTGCGACTGCTCTACTGCCATCCCTTGAGCATTACGCCCGAACTTATTTCCCTGCTTGCCCAAGAACCCTGCATCTGTAGCTATCTTGACATCCCGGTGCAGCACATCAGCGATGCACTGCTGAAGCGCATGGGCAGAAAAATGACCGGAGACCGCATCCGGCGCCTGGTGCTGCAGTTGCGCGACGGCATTCCGGACATCGTGCTGCGCACCACTCTTATGGTGGGCTTCCCCGGCGAGACCGACGACGATTTTTCCGCGCTGTTGTCCTTTGTAGAGGAAGTGCAATTTGATTACCTGGGCGTTTTTCGCTATCGGGACGAAGAGGGAACCGCCGCGTTTAACCTGCAGCCAAAGGTCGCGGAGCGCCTCAAGGATGAACGCTATCACACCATTATGCGCCTGCAGGCACATATTTCGCGGCAGAAAAACCGCCGGCGCATCGGTCAAGAGGTATCCGTTCTCATTGAAGGGCCCGCGCAGAAAAGCGGCTATGTGCTGCGGGGAAGGACGTCATTTCAAGCGCCGGAGGTTGACGGGGTGACCTATATCAGCCGGGGCTCCGCGCCAGCGGGAGCAATGGTCGCGGCGCGGATAACCCGGGGGCTGACCTATGATCTGGCCGCTGAAATTGTCACGCAAGACGGCGATGGAGAACCTGTGGTGCTGAATGACTCACGCCGCCGCCCGCAAGCCGGTTGATAGGGGGGTCAGCGCCCCACCAGGAGAGGGCTTCATCCCTATCACCGCAAGATGAACGGAGCGCCCCCAAATAAAAAATCGAAACACTGCAGTGTTGTTGAAAGCCGTTAAATTTTTTAGTGAAAACCTTGACTTTTAAAAAAGTATTTTTATTAATTGAATAGAAAAAAATACCTGTAACCTTTCCGGAGAAAGGAGGGATAAGCTATGGCGATCACGTTATGGAGAGACCGACAAGGTGGTCCATGGAACCTCCTGGATAATCTCAAGAGGGAAATGGACCGCTGGTTTGACGACTATTTTTCGGGTGGCGAACGCCTGGTAAAAGCCGATGATTTCTTTACGGACCGCTTTATTCCCAATTTCCCGGCCGTTGATGTGATGGAAAAAGACGGCAAGTATCTCGTTCATGCCGAAATCCCCGGTTTAAATAAAGATGATATCCAGGTGGAATATCAAAATGGGTATCTCACCATACGGGGGGAGAAAAAATTCGAACATGAAGAGAAGAAAAAAGACTTTCACCGGATTGAGCGGTCCTATGGCCGTTTTTCCAGAACGGTTGAAATTCCTGATGAAATTAAGGAAGATGAAATCAAGGCACAATACAAAAACGGCGTTCTGGAATTAACGCTGCCCATGAAAGATCCGGCGAAAAGCGCTGCCCGGAAAATTAAGATTGAATAACGGGTATATTCCCGTTGGTCTGCTGTGCCACGCCGCGGGTTGCGACTCTCGGCGTGGCACATGCATAAATCCCTTCCCAGAAAAATCAAACAGAGCGCTCCCGGCGTTGGTTGAGAGTATTGAGAAACACGGCGAGCGAAGCCTTCGTTTTTACCGTTAATGATTGCCGGCTCAAGGATATTGTTTTGTGGGAACTGTTGTTTTATCGGTGGTGAATAATGGAAAGTATTCAGCATAAAGGGCGTCTCAAGATTGAACGAATTGCGGTCATTGGCAATTATGTGCCCCGGCAGTGCGGTATCGCAACCTTTACCACTGATTTATGCGAAAGCATCGCCGCGCGCTACGGCGAAAACATTTGTTTTGCCATTCCGGTTACCGACCCGGGAAATTTTTATCATTATCCGCCCCGGGTTCGTTTTGAAATCGCAGAAAACGATATTTCCTCCTATCGCCGCGTGGCCGAGTTTTTAAATATAAATAATGTTGACTTGGTTAATGTGCAGCATGAATTCGGCATCTTCGGCGGTCCTGCCGGCAGCCATATCCTGGCGCTGCTCAAGGATTTGCGCATGCCGGTGGTAGCCACGTTGCATACCGTCTTGCACCAGCCCAACCCCATGCAACTCAAGGTCATTATGGACCTTGATCAATTGGCGAACCGCTTTGTGGTCATGTCCCAGAAGGGTAAACAGTTTCTGCAGGAAATTTACCATATAAAACCGGAAAAAATTGATGTCATCCCCCACGGCATCCCGGATGTTTCCTTTATTGACCCGAACTTTTATAAGGATCGCTTTGGCGTTGAGGGCAAGTTTGTGCTGCTCACGTTCGGGTTGATCTCGCGCAATAAAGGTTTGGAAAACGTTATCAGGGCATTGCCGAGCATTCTGAAGAAATACCAGAATGTGGTGTATATCATTTTGGGTGCCACCCATCCGAATGTGCTCAAAACCGAGGGCGATACTTACCGGCTGCGGCTGCGGGCGCTGGCAGAGGAGCTGGGGGTGGCGAGCAACGTATTCTTTCATAACCGGTTTGTGCCGCTTGAAGAACTGGTTGAATTCATCGGTGCTGCGGATGTGTATATCACGCCCTATCTGAATGAAGAGCAAATTGTTTCGGGCACGCTGGCCTACGCCGCGGGGATGGGCAAAGCGGTTATCTCAACCCCGTACTGGTATGCCACGGAACTGCTTGCGGATCATCGCGGCATTCTCGTCCCCTTCAATGACCCGGAGGCCATTGCGCGCTCGGTGCTGCATCTTCTTGACCATGAAGCCGAACGTCATGCCATCCGCAAAAATGCATACCTGCAGGGCCGCGACATGATCTGGGGGAAAGTTGCGGAACAGTATATGCAAATTTTTGAAACGACCCGCGAGGAGCAGATCCGGCAGCCGGGGGCGGTATTTCAACTGCAGATGCTGGATAAACGGGCCGATGAGCTGCTGCCCGTCAGCCTGAAACACATTAAACACCTGACTGACGATACCGGCATGCTGCAGCATGCCGTCTATACCATTCCCAATTTACATGAAGGCTACACCACGGATGACAATGCCCGCGCGTTGCTGCTCATGGTTTTGCTGGAGGCAACCGGCTATGAAGCTGCCGACGAGGTCAGCCGGCTGGCGTCGCGGTATTTGTCGTTTCTCTGGTTTGCGTTCAATTTTTCAACCAACCGGTTTCGGAATTTTCTGTCCTACGAGCGCCGCTGGCTTGAAGAGGCCGGCTCTGAAGACAGCCACGGCCGCGCGTTATGGGCGCTGGGCAGCGTGCTGGGCCGGTCTGAAAACAACGGGCTGCGCAATGTTGCGGGCCGCCTGTTTGAGCTGGCGCTGGCACCGGTAAAAGATTTCACCAGCCTGCGTGCCTGGGCCTTTGCCCTGATCGGTATTCACGAATATCTGCGCCGCTTTGAGGGCGACCGTTCCGTGAGCGATCTGCGCAAACTGCTTGCTGAACGGCTGATGAACCTTTATCAGAATGTCAGCGGCCCTGATTGGCAGTGGTTTGAGAATATTGTTGCCTATAACAATGCCTCCATTCCGCATGCGCTGCTGCTCTGCGGGCAATGGATACCCTGCCAGGAGATGTGCGACGTCGGGCTGAAAACCTTGAAATGGTTAGCCGACATTCAAACCAGCCGCAAGGGGTTTTTTTCGCCCGTGGGCTCCGAAGGGTTTTACCGGCGCAACGGCCGCCGCGCGCATTTTGACCAGCAGCCGATAGAGGCCTATGCGATGGTGGCTGCGGCCCTGGAAGCGTTCCGCATGACCAATGACGGTTATTGGCAGAAAGAAGCGCGCCGCGCTTTCAACTGGTTCTTCGGCCGCAATGATCTGGAGCTTCCGCTCTATGATCCGGCCACGGAAGGCTGCTGCGACGGTTTGCACAAAGACCGGGTAAACCAAAACCAGGGGGCGGAATCAACGCTGTCGTTCTTTTTAGCCCTGGCCGAAATGCGACTTTCGCAAAACATTGTGGACAGTAATTATGCGCTCCATCGGCAATAGGAATCCCCATTATAAAACCCTTATTCACCGCTACGAACACAACCCCATTCTCACCTCTGACGACTGGCCGTATCCCATCAACTCGGTTTTCAATGCGGGCGCTACGCTGCTGGCCGACGGAACCACCCTGCTGTTGTGCCGGGTTGAAGACCGGCGGGGGATTTCCCATCTGTGCGCCGCGCGCTCGCCCAACGGCGTAACCGACTGGACCATCGATCCGCAGCCGACGTTTTTCCCCGACCCGAAAAATTGGCCGGAGGAACTCTGGGGGATTGAAGACCCGCGCATTACCTATCTTGCCGACCTCAAGACCTATGCGGTGGTCTATACCTCGTATTCGCGCGGCGGCCCCGGCGTCTCGCTGGCGCTGACCAAAGATTTCAAAACATTTGAGCGCTATGGCGTGATCATGCCGCCGGAAGACAAAGACGCGGCGCTGCTGCCGCACCGCATCGGCGACTGCTGGGCGCTGGTGCACAGACCAGTCACCAGCCTGCTTGGCGCGCATATGTGGATTTCCTATTCCCCGGACCTGCGGCACTGGGGCAGCCATCGGCTGATTCTGGAGGCGCGGCGCGGCGCCTGGTGGGATGCCAATAAAATCGGGCTGTCGCCGCCGCCGATCCTCACCACAGAAGGGTGGTTGATGCTGTATCACGGCGTTCGTCAAACGCCCTCGGGCGCGTTGTATCGCCTGGGGCTTGCCCTGTTTGACGAGCATTCTCCAGAGGTGTGCTTGCTGCGCAGCGATGAGTGGATTTTCCGGCCGGAGGAAGATTATGAACTGGCGGGCGATGTGGGAAATGTCATCTTCCCCTGCGGTTATACTTTGTGCCCGGATGGCGATACCATCCGTTTATACTATGGGGCTGCCGACACCTGCATCGCCTTGGCAACGGCAAGCATCAAGGAAATGCTTGCGTGGCTGCATGAATTCGGCCGCCCGCCTGATGCATAACGAAAAACCCCTCCCGCAAGCGCCCTACGCGTTGACTCATAGGAAAAGGTAACCGAGAGAGGGGAGCGGCTGAGAGTGCAAGACGAAGCGTCATGGACGAGGTACCTTAAGGGTATTA
>FWPV01002102.1_pt1 | contig 50515 bp, 46 predicted proteins | sample 2228371 | NCBI WGS metagenome assembly FWPV01 (sample SAMEA103939776, study PRJEB20133) | metagenome | reverse complement strand
GGGCGTGGGGGTCATGTTCGTTCTCCTATGGATTCCCCCGGGGGGGAGTCGATCGCGGTCAGCGGGAGGTTCTGCGGCAGCCTCGCCGCGGCGGCCCGGAAACGCTCGATGGCCTGCCGCATGCGGTCGGCCTCCGTGTCCGAAAGGGTCGGGGACGCCGCCCCGCGGTCTGCGCCGCTTTCGAGGGCGGTCAGGACGCGCGCGAGGGTGAGCAGGCGCGGGGCGAGGGCCGGAAGCAGAAGGGGGTGCTCGCCGTCGGCTGCGGCCGTCTCGCAGAGGATCCCCGCCGCCGTGAGCGCGGCGGCCGCCTCCCGGGCCGCGCGGAGCGGGAGACCTGCGGCGGCCGCGAGTTCACGGAGATCGCCGGGGCCCTCCCCCGCCTCAAAGCGCAGGGCCGCGGCCCGGGCGAGGCAGCAGGCGGCGATGTTGCGCTCGTTGGCGTTCCCCGGGCGGCCGTCCACCGCAACCCCCCACGTCCCGTCGCTGTGCTCGCAGGCATAGGTGATTTCGGCCCCGAAGAGAAAGATCATCCAGCTCGCCTGCAACCAGGCCAAAAAGAGCGGGAAGGCGGCGAAGCTTCCGTAGATCGCGTTTTTCCCGGCCACGCCGACCTGGAGATCGATGATGAGCCACTGGACGGCGAGGTAGAGGACGGCCGCGGCGGCGGCGCCGTAGCAGGCCGAGGAGAGGCGGACGGGGGTGTTCGGCATGGCCTTGTAAAACAGGGCGAAAAGCGCCCACATCAACACGAGCGGCATGAGGCGCAACGCGGACTGAACGAGGGGGCCGAGGGTCGCCAGCGCCGCGAAGCGCGCCGCGAGGGCCTCGAACTGGGCGCCGGCGAAGACGCTCGCGCTTCCGGCGGCCAGAAAGAGGATCGGGGCGCACAGGAGCACGGCGAGGTAGTCGGCGAAGCGGCGGGCCAGGCGGCGCGGCCTTTTCACCTCCCACATGGCGTTCAGGGCGGACTCGATTTGCCGCATCACCTTGACCGCCGACCAGAACATCACCAGGACCCCGACACCCGCGATCACCCCGCCGCGGGTGTTTTCGAGAAGATTCCGGGCGAAGCCGAGGACCCGCTCGAGCACTTCCTCCTGGCCGGCGAGCTGCTCGACCAGCCGCTTCTCGAGCGTCTTCTCCAGGCCGAACCCCTTGGCGATCCCGAAGAGCACGGCGAAGAGGGGGACGATGGAAAGAAGGCTGTAGAAGGTGAGGGCCGAGGCGCGGAGCGTGCCCTGGTCGGCGACAAACTCGCGCAAGGCGATGGAGACGATCCGCAGGAGGCGGGCGAGGAGGGCCCGAGGCCGGGAGAGCCCGTCGCCGCCGGGCCACGGCCGCCGGATCCCCTCGGCGAAGAAGTCCCTCACGCGCCTCAGCCGCTGCGCCGGAGCCAAGGCTTCCTCCATTGCGTCTTTTGTCTCAGAAGCTGAGCACGGTGCTCTCGAGCGCAAGCTCGATCAGCTCCTCGCCCTTGGCCATGCGGGCCCCGGGCACGAGGTCCTCGGGGGTGATCCGCCGGGTCACCGCGCAGGGCGTGCAGACGAGGATGGGCACCTCGTATTCCTGGAGGTAGAGCAGGTGGTCGGCCGCCGAATCGCCGGTCGCCGCCTGGAGGTGTTCGGCGATGCCGCGCTTGGCGAGGTAGACCCCCTCATCCAGCAGAAAGACCGCGCAGTCCACGCCTTTCTTGCGGGCCGTCATGGCGAAGAAAAGAGCGCGGGTGGCGCGGTTGGGGTTGTCGGTGCCGCAGGAGAGGACGACGAGCACTCGGCGGTTCATGGGGAAAGCCTCCTTGGGGTTCGGGCGGTTGCGATCGCGCATCGATCGGCCGCGATCACAGCAGAAAGAACCAAAAAGCGCAAGCCGCGGCCCGCTTCCGCTACCAGCCGCCGCCCCCGCCGCCGCCCCCGCCGCCGCCGGAGGAGCCCCCGCCGCCGCCGCCCGAACTCGAGCCGGGGGAGGTCGAGGCCGAGGCGATCGCCCCGCTCAGGGAGGCGCCGAGAGAGTCGGCGAAATTCCCCGGGGCCGAGGCGTCCCAGGCGTTGCCCGCATACCACGAGGGGCGATAGCCTTCCTTGCCGGCCGCCTGACCGGCCGCGGCCAGTACGTCGGCGAACTTCTCCGCCCAGCGGTTTTCCACGCCCAGGGCGAGGGCGTAGGGGAGATATTTTTCGAAGAGCGCCGGCGTGCGGCCTTCGGGGGTGAGCCGCTCGAGGCGATCGGCCTCGGTGGCGGCGAGAAAGGTGCGAAACCCCTCGATCTGGTCGAGCAGGCGGCGGCCGAGAAGGGTGGGGGCCTTGAGGAGGTGGAAAAACAGAAGATTGACGGCCGCCGCAAGCACCGGGAAGACGGCGAACACCGTCGAGTGATCGGCGAGCATCCACAGGGCGAAGATTTCGCCCGCGAGAAACGGAAGCGAAAAGAACGTCATGAAAAGCGCCGCCAAAAGAGCGCCGATCGTCCCTCGCAAGCGCTGCCGGCCGGCAAAGAGGGCCCGCCAGAGGGCCGCCGTGCGCCGAAGCAAAAGGTAGACTCCCACGCTCCAGACGGAGAGCCAGACCCCGAGAAAGATCACCTCCGGCCCGGGGAGGGCGGCGAGGAAGGAGGCCCCCACGGCCGCCAGGGAAATCGCCGCCCCCGTGAGAAAGGCGCCGCGGTTGAGGACAAAATGCGTCGTTTCGAAGGCGGCCCGCAGGGAGGACTGCAGGGCGGCGCGGGTCGAGACGATGACGGGGCGCTGCTTGCGGTCGATCTCCAACGCCTTGGCCTTCCCGGCGAAAAGGTGCGTCAGGAGGATCGCCTCGTCGGCGCTCGGCGGCTCCTTTCCGCCGGTGCGGCGGAGCAGGCGGAACCCGTCGCCTCCCTCCTCGATCGCCAGGTGGCCCTTGACCGCGAGGTTGAGGAGGCCGGCGGCGAACACCGTATCGTCCCATCCCATGCGGGAGACGAAGCGCACTGCGGCGGGCGAGAGATCCGCGGGCGGGGTGTATCGGGGAACGACGACGCCCTTCTTGGGGTCCTTCCCGACCGCGCGCCAGACGAACACGTAAAAGAAGAGGATCGCGGCGAGTCCCGCCGCGGCGACCGGGAGCTCCAGGTTGTCTTGGAGCAGGCGCAGGGCCTGCTCCTTGCCCGTGGGTTCGCGCACGTGGCCTTTCGGCCAGCCGACCACGATCGTCAACCCCTCGCGGGGGGCGAGCGGCCGCGTGGTGCGAAACGTCACCCCCACGTGGGAGGTGACCGTGCCCGTGTAATCCCTTCCCCGGGCGCCCTCGGGGCCCGTGTAGGCTTCCAGGAGAAGGATCTCCGGGACGCTCGCGGGCAGAACGACCCGAGCGACGGCCTGGTCGATCGGGAACTCCCAGCCGTTGCCGGTGACGTTCCAGTAGAGCTCGTCGTGTGTTTCGAAAAAGCCGAGCTGGCGGTCGGTGCGGTAGACGAGCCGGTAGGTGTGCTCGCCGGGGGGAAGGCGACGGTTCTCGTGGCCCAGGTAGACGCGCACGCCGTTGGCCAGGCGCTCGGTGTGCCAGTCCTCGGCCGCACCGTCGCGGGCGGCCTCGAGCACCTCGAAACCGACCCGGTAGCGACGCCCCGCGCGGTCTCGGTAATCGGTCGGGAAATCGCGGTAGATGCCGCGACGGATCCTTTCCCCGGCGGCACGCACCCGGATCGTCTCGGTTACGACCATGTGGCCCTCGGCCTCGACCGCGATGTGGCTTTCGAAAGACAGGATGCGTTCGCCCTGGGCAAAGGCCGGCAGGGCGAAAAGCAGGACGCACAGGAACCCGAGGAGGGACGGGGGAGTGGTCCCCGAAACCGCCGCGGCGGGGGCGCGTCGCGCTGGGGAGGTGCCGTTCACGGACGGGTCGCCCTCAAAATCGGACAGCGACGGGTTTTCGCTCTTCGGCGGGGGCCTCGAGCTCGAAGAACTCGCGGCGGCCGAAACCCAGCCGGGCGGCGAGAAGGTTCGCCGGGAATTGCTCGATGGCGGTGTTCAGGTCACGCACGACGGCGTTGTAGTAGCGCCGGGCGGCTTCGATCCCGTCCTCGATTCCCTGGAGCTGCTGCTGGAGTTCGAGAAAATTGCGGTTTGCCTTGAGGTCCGGGTAGGACTCGGCCACGGCGAAGAAGCTCTTCAGGGTGCGGGCGAGTTCGCCCTCCGCGCGCCCGGCCTCGACGGGTCCCGCGGCCTGCGCGGCGAGCGCCCGGGCCGCCGTCAACTTTTCGAGAAGCGCCCGCTCGTGGCCGGCGTAGCCTTTCACCGTCTCGACGAGGTTGGGGACGAGGTCGCGCCGCTTCTTCAAATGGACGTCTATATCGGCCCAGGCGGCGTCGCCCGTGTTCCGCAGCCGGACGAGCCGGTTGTAGAGAACGATCGCGTAGAGGACGAGGACGGCCGCCGAGGCGGCCATGACGGCGGCGAACCAAGACATCGCGTCTCCTTCCGGTTCCCGGGCGGTTGCGGCGCTCCTTGCTGTATCGGCCGGGCGCCGCCGATCCTAAAGGGAATTTCCCTGCCGGGCAAGCGCCGTCGGGCGCGGCTGAAGCCGTCAAGTCGCGGCGTGAACATGCCGATACCCAATCCACGGGGCCTCGCCTTGGTTTTCCCGGCGGGCGGGGCGCCGGGTGAGCGTGGGAGAAAAATCGGCTGCGGCCGTTTCGCGGAGGAAGGTCATGAAGGTTTCGTTGTCCAAACGCATCGTTTCGGCGGTCGTCGTCTCGGCGGTGATCGGAAGCGGCGCGGCGGTCATTTCCTCGTTCATGCTGCTTCGCGGCTTCGAGCGCCAGGCGCAGCAGGACGTGCAGAAATTTTCGCTCGCCGCGCAGGAACAGATGGAATTCCAGCGGGAGCGCTGCCGCGAGGCGGCGTTCCAGTTCGCCTCCCGCCCCGATGTCGTGGAGGCCGTCAAGGCCGGAGACGGGGAGTCGCTGCAGAAAATCGCCAAGGCGGCCCTCGCCTCGGGCGGCATCCAGGTTCTCACCGTGGCCGGCCCGGACGGGAAGGTGCTCGCGCGGGGCCATGCGGAGAAACGAGGCGATTCCGTGCTCAATCAGCTGAACGTCAAGAAGGCGCTCGCCGGCGAGGCGGCCTCGGGCATCGAGGAGGGGACGGTCGTCAAGTTCTCGATGCGGGCCGGCCACCCGGTCCGCAGCGGCAACGCCGTCGTCGGCTCCGTGACGGCCGGGATCGATCTCTCGGGGGATACGCGGTTCGTCGATCGGGTGAAGGAAATCCTCGGCGTGGAATGCACCCTCTTCCACGGCGAGACCCGGGTCCAGACCACCATCGTCCGCGAGGGCAAGCGGGCCGTCGGCACGCGCATGGACAACCCCGCGGTGATCGAAACCGTGCTCCGCCGGGGAAACCCTTTCCAGGACGTCAACCGCATTCTGGAACGCGAGTACAACACGAGCTACTGGCCCATCCGCGACCTCGAGGGAAAGATCGTGGGCATGTTCTTCATCGGCAAGGACCGCGACACGGTCCTCCGGGCGCAGCGCGACATGATCGTGACCGTCGCCTCCCTGGTCGCGGCCGTAATCGGGCTCATGACGCTGGCCGCCTTTTTCATCGCCCGCTCGATCGCCGGGCCCATCCAGCGCGTGAGCGGGGGCCTCGCCGAGAGCACGGGCCGGGTGGCCAGCGTCGCGGCGCAGGTCTCGGGCACGAGCAAGATGCTCTCCGACGGGGCCTCCGAGCAGGCCGCGGCGATCGAGGAGACCTCCTCCTCGCTCGAGGAGATGGCCTCCATGACGAAGCACAACGCCGATAACGCCGGCCAGGCCGACGGCCTGATGAAGCAGGTGGCGCAGCTCGTGGGCGAGGCGAACGGGTCCATGGAGAAGCTCTCCGGCTCGATGGAGGAAATCCGGAAGGCGAGCGAGGAGACTCAGAAGATCGTCAAGACGATCGACGAGATCGCCTTCCAGACCAACCTCCTCGCCCTGAACGCCGCCGTGGAGGCGGCCCGGGCCGGGGAGGCGGGGGCGGGTTTCGCCGTCGTCGCCGACGAGGTGCGAAACCTCGCCATGCGCGCCGCCGAGTCGGCCAGGAACACCGCCGCCCTGATCGAGGGCACGGTGAAGAAGGTGCAGGGCGGTGCGGCGTTGATGACCGAAACGCGGGCATCCTTCTCGCGGGTCGTGCAGAGCGCCGGCAAGGTCGCCGATCTGCTGGCCGAGATCGCGGCCGCCTCGCGGGAGCAGTCCCAGGGCGTCGACCAGATCAACCGGGCCGTGAGCGACATGGACAAGGTGACCCAGCAAAACGCGGCCCACGCCGAGGAGACCTCCGCGGCGGCGGTCGAACTTTCCTCCCAGGCTTCGCACATGCAGGAGATGGTCGGCCGGCTGCTCCGCCTGATCGGCGGCGACAAGGCGGCCGGGCCGACCGAGAACGGCGCTCCCCGGGCCGCGGCGGAGGGGAAAAAACGGTTTGCCGGGCCGAACCCCGCGAACCCGAAGGCGAAGCCGGCCCCGGCGACGCCTCCTCCGGCAGTTGGGGCCGAGCAGGCGATCCCCCTGGAAGACGGGGAGTTCAAAGACTTCTGAAGCCGCCCCGCCGCAGCGGGGCCCGCCGCTCCTCAGGCGGGCTTTCCGTTTGGCGCGGTGCGCAGGAGCTTGACCCCCTCGCGCTGGGCGCAGATGAAGCCCAGCAGGACCACGGGCACGATGTTGACGAGGTGGGCGACCACGGCGAAGGAGAGCGCCTCCGAGGGGGGAACGCCGAAGAAGGCGAGCGCGAGCTGGCAGAGCACGTGGTAGGTGCCCACGTAGCCCGGCGTCGAGGGGACGACCACGCTCAGGGTGGTGAAGACGAGGACCGCGGGCCCGGCCGTCCAGGGGAGGCCGTAGGCGGCGACCAGGCCGAAGGCCTCGAGGCAGGCATGGTTCATCGCCGCGTAGCCGATCCAGATGGCGAACGAGAGCGCGGCGGCGGCGGCGTAGCGGGAAGGCTTTCCCAGGGGGACGACCCCCGCGAAGAAGCGCCGGGGGAGTTGGACGAGCGTTTCCCGCGCCCGCTGCGGCAGCGGCCGGGCAAGGATCCCGAGGAGGGTGGCGGCGCGGGCTTCCTGACGCTTGCCGAAGAGAAGAAGCGCCGACAGCGCCGCCGAGGCGCCGAGCAGGATCCAGCCGCTGGTCACCACCCAGTCCGGGAAGGGGTGGACGAGCACCACGAGCCCCATGACCGCGGTGAGGAAGATGACGTCGACGATGCGCTCCACGACGATCGTGGCGAAGACCGCCGAGGCCGAAAGGCCGGGATTGCGGCGGGAGGCGACGTAGGCCCGCAGAAACTCCCCGAGATGGGCGGGAAGCAGGCTGTTGGCCGCGTAGCCGACCATGAGGGCGGAAAAAAGCCCCCGGGCGCGGGCGGGCGTGAGGGGGGCGAGCAGGAGCCTCCAGCGCAGGGCGCGAAGCGCGTGGGCGAGGAGCAGCGCGGCCGTCGAGGCGGCGATCCAGCCCGGGTCGACCTGCGCCCACGCGGCGCGCATGCGCTCGAATTCCACGCCGCGCAGGGCGAGCGCGAGGCAGCCCGCACCGAGGACCAACCCGAAAACGGCCTGGATCCAATTGCGGCGGCTCATGGCCGTGCCTTCCGGAAAGGTGCGGCCCCGGCGATCGGGCGCGGCGGAGCCCGGCGCCGGGGGGTGCCGTCAGGAAAGGCGGCTCTTGACGAGCATGGTGGCCGGGTCGAGGGCGAGCCGGTCGCGCGCGGGCGGCAGGCAGGCTCCTTTCAGGACGTTCACCTGAACTTCCTCCCCCGCCGGCACAAGGCACAAGGCGACCTCGAAGAGATCTTCCACGCCGGCGATCTGTCGCGGCAACCCGCCGGGTGCGGGTTCCTCGTCCCGGTGGGTGCGGATCGAGAACCAGACCCCCAGGTCGTTCCCGCGGGCGTACTGCTTGAGACCGGCAAGCGCCTCGCGCTGCGGCTCCTCGAAGGAGAGCCCGTCGATGATCAGCATCCGCGGCAAAAAGATCTTTTGCTCGATCAGGTCCGTCATGCGCTCCTCGAGCTTGGGCACGCTGAAGCCCTCGGTGCGGAAGGTCATGATGAAGCGGTGGGGGAGGATCTCCTCCCAGAGAGCCTCGGCCCGCTCGATCTGCAGCTCGCGGGCGATGTGACCGAAGATCTCCCGGTACCAGAGGTTGGTGCGGGTGACGGGCTGGTTCAAGCTGACGTGGACCACGTTGCGGCCGTGAAGCATGGCGTGCAGCGCGATCTGGACGATGAGCGCGGTCTTGCCGACGCCGGCACGCGCGAGGATGCCCCCAAACTGGCCGGCGTGCAGGATCGACTCGGCCTCGCCGGCAAGCGTCTGGATCGGGTTGCGCAGGATCAGTTCTCGTTTGAGCATGGACCACATCCTTTCGCGAAGGCGGATGAGGCGGCGCGGTCGGCCGCAAGGGGCGGGTCCCGCCGGCGCCGGGGTCGGCTCGCGTCGAAATGCCCCGTGTCCGCGCATCGGGCGTCTCAGGCGACGTGTTTCTTCTGGGCGGCGGCCTTCTTCTCGAGCTCCTCGGCGATCGCCTGGGGAACCTGGCGGTAGGCCAGAAATTCCATCGTGAACTGCGCCTGGCCCTGGGTGAGGGAGCGCAGCACGGTCGAGTACCCGAACATCTCGGCGAGCGGGACATGGGCCTCGATCACGCAGAAGCTTCCCTCGTCCTGGGACCCGACGATCATCCCGCGGCGCTGGTTGAGCGAGCCCATCACCGCCCCCTGAAAGCCGGTCGGCGTTTCGACCACGACCTTCATGATCGGCTCCTGGATGACGGGCTTGGCCTTGAAATAGCCCTGGTGGAACGCGCCGCGCGCGGCCTGCTGAAAGGCGAGGTCCGAGGAGTCGACGGGGTGGCTCGCCCCGTCGTTGATCACGATCTTGATCCCCGTCACGGGGAACTCCATCTTGGGGCCCTTGGCGAGGCAGTCGCGGAAGCCCTTTTCGCAGGCGGGGATGAACTGCGTCGGGATCGCCCCGCCCACGACCTGGTTTTCGAAGAGGAAATCGCCCTCGGCCAGGGGTTCCATCCACCCGGCCACCCGGCCGTACTGACCCGAGCCGCCGGTCTGTTTCTTGTGGAGGTAGTCGAACTCGGCCCGCTGGGTGATCGTTTCGCGGTAGGCGACGCGGGGCGCGCCCACGGTGACCTCGGCGCCGTACTCGCGCTGAATGCGCTCGACGTACACCTCGAGGTGCAGCTCCCCCATGCCCGAGATGATCGTCTCCCCGGTCTCCGGGTTGGCGTGCGTGCGGAAGGTCGGGTCCTCCTTGGCGAAGCGGTTCAAGGCCTTGGAGAGCCCGATTTCGGACTTGTGGTTTTTGGGGCTGATGGCCAGCGAGATGACCGGCGCCGGAACGAACATCGAGGTCATCGTGAGGCTTAGGCCGGGGGAGACGAAGGTGTCGCCCGAGGCGCAGTCGATCCCGAACAGCGCACCGATGTAGCCGGCCGGGATGGAGTCGATCTCCTCCATCTGGTCGGAGTGCATGCGCACCACGCGGCCGACCTTGATCTTGCGCCCCGTGCGCACGTTCACCACCGTGTCGCCCTTGGCGAGCGTCCCCTGGTAGACCCGCACGTAGGTGAGCTGGCCGTAGCTGCGGTCCTCGAGCTTGAAGGCCAGGGCGACGAGGGGGTCGTCGGCGTTGCTCGAGAGCCGGACGGGCGCCTCGCCCCGGTCCATGTCGAGCGCCTCGTTTTCGACGTCGGCCGGGCAGGGGAGCAGAGCGCAGACCGCGTCGAGCAGGGGCTGCACCCCCTTGTTCTTGTAGGCCGAGCCCAGCAGGACCGGCGTGATGCGCCGCTCGAGGGTGCCCCGCCGCAAGGCGGCGAGGATCATCTCCTCGGAGACGGGGCGCTCTTCGAGGATCGCCTCGGTCAGCTCGTCGGAAAAGAGGGAGGCGGCGTCGATCATCGCCTCGCGCTGGATGCGGGCCGTCTCGCGCAGCGACTCGGGGATCTCCTCGACCCGGACCGTCTGGCCCTTGTCCCCGTCGAAGTAGACGGCCTTCATGCGCACGAGGTCCACGACGCCCCGGAATTCGGCTTCCAGCCCGATCGGGATCTGGAGCGCGACCGGCGTGTGACCCAGGCGCTGGCGCAGCTGGTCGAGCACCCGCTGCGGGTTCGCCCCCGAGCGATCGAGCTTGTTGATGAAGGCGAGGCAGGGGACCCGGTAGCGCCGCATCTGCTGGTCGACGGTGATCGATTGGGACTGCACCCCGCCGACCCCGCAGAGAACCAGGATCGCCCCGTCCAAGACCCGCAGCGAGCGTTCCACCTCGATGGTGAAGTCGACGTGCCCCGGGGTGTCGATGATGTTGATCTCGTGGCCGTTCCACTCGCAGAAGGTGGCCGCCGAGGCGATCGTGATGCCCCGCTCGCGTTCGAGCTCCATGCTGTCCATGAAGGCGCCGACCCCGTCCTTGCCCTTGACGTCGTGCATCGCGTGGATGCGCTGGGTGTAATAGAGGATGCGCTCGGTCAGGGTCGTCTTGCCCGAGTCGATGTGGGCGCTGATTCCGATGTTGCGAACGAGCCGAATGTCCTTTTTCATGGGTCCCTGCTCCGGGGGAAAGATCCAATCCAGGCGAAAAAAAAACCGCCTCGGGCGGTCCGAAACGGGCTGCAAAGGATCCAATGTGAAGACCGGTAATCAGTCAGTATACTCAAGAATTTGGGAAAGTCAAGAGGTTTGTCGCTATCGGCCGCTTTCCCCGCGGCGGGCCCGGCACCTCACGCGGCGGGCCGGCCTCCGGCGCAGGAGCACCGCCGTCGCGCCGCCGCCGCCGTCGCAGAGCCGGGCGCTGGCATAGGCGATCACCCAGCGTCGCCAGGGCCCGGAGTCGAGCCAGCGGAGGATCCCGGTCTTGAGGACGGGCTCGCCGGGCGAGGAGAGCCCGCGGCCGTGGACGATCAGAACGGCGCGCTTGCCCTCGCGCAGCGCTCGGCCGAGGAACTCCTCGAAGCGCCGGCGCGCGGCCTCCAGGGTCAGCCCGTGGAGGTCGAGGTGGTCCTGGACGGCGAAGGCGCCCCGGTGGAGCCGATCGGCCAGCCAGGCCGCGGCCTTGTCGGCCGGCCCCGCGACGTACTCCGAGGTGAGGCAAACTTCGAAACCCTCTCCGCGTTCCACGAGCCGTCGCAGGGGCTCGGCCTCGTCGCCGGGGGGAAAGCGCGGCGGCGGCCGGGGGGAGGCGGGGGGCGCCTCGATGCCCACGCGGTTTGCCGGAAGGGGTCGGGTGTCGTCCACCGCCCGCAGAAAGAGCTCTTCCTCCGTGAGCTCCTCCCCTGGGCAAGCGGGCGGCAGGGCGGTCGGGGAAGGGGGCGGGGCGGCCGGCGCCAGGGAAGGCAGGCGGCGTTCGCGCAGCAGCCGCTCCAACCCGGCGAAGGGCCGGTGGAACCCCGGTTCGCGGAAGGGTTTCATAGGCGATCCCGAAGCGCGCAACCATCCTATCCGGGGCGGGTCCACGGGTCAACGGGCCCTCGCCATGCGCCGCGTTTCCTGCTATAGACGTCTTCCCGGCGTCGCCCGCCGGGCGCGACCCCCGGAGAAGACCAGGAAAGCCGAACCATGGACTGGACCCAGACCTACGCTTCCAAGATTCTCAACGCCGCCAAGGCGGTGTCCCACATCAAGCGCGGCAGCCGCGTCTTCATCGGCACCGGCTGCGGCGAGCCCCAGCACCTGATCCGGGCCATGGTCGCGGACTGGAACCTGCAGGACATCCTGATTTACCAGATGCTCTCCTTCACGCTCGCCCGGTTCATCGACGACGAGCAGTTTCTCAAGCGCTTTTCGATCAAGAACTTCTTCATCAGCCGGATCATGCGCAAGGCCGCCTTCGAGGGCAAGATCGACTACATCCCGGCCTACCTTTCGCAGATCCCCGGGCTTTTCGAAAGCCACCGGATCGGGCTCGACGTGGCCCTCGTGCAGGTGAGCCCCCCGGACAAGTACGGCTATTGCAGCCTGGGGATCTCGGTCGACATCACCCGCGCCGGGCTGGACCACGCGCGGCTGGTGATCGCCCAGGTGAACCCGCGCATGCCCCGCACCTGGGGCGACAGCTTCGTGCACGTGGACGAGATCGATTTCCTCGTGCCTTACGAGGAGCCCCTCGTGGAGTCGTTTCCGAACCTTCCGGACAACGAGGTGATCCGGCGCATCGGCCACTACATTTCCCAGCTCGTCGACGACGGTTCGACCCTCCAAGTCGGGTTCGGAAACCTCCCCTACCACATCATCAAGTATCTCGACGGCAAGAAGGATCTCGGCCTGCACACTCAGGTGTTGACCGACGGGTTCCTGCCCCTTTTCGAGAAGAAGGTGATCACCAACAAGCGCAAGACCCTTCTGCCGGACCGCACGGTCGCCTCCTTCTGCATGGGCTCGCGCCGCCTCTACGACTTCGTGGACAACAACCCCGCCTTCTACTTCCGCTCTTCGGAATTCGTGAACGACCCCCTCGTCATCGCCCGCAACGACCGGTTGATTTCGATCAGCGCCGCCCTCGAGGTCGATCTCACCGGCCAGGTGTGCTCCGATTCGATCGGCAACATGTTCACCAGCGGGATCGGCGACCAGGTCGATTTCCTGCGCGGCAGCGCGATGTCGAAGGGGGGCTTCGCGATCATCGCGCTGCCCTCGACGGCCCACGGCGGCAAGGTTTCGCGCATCGTGCCGGTCTTGAGCGAGGGGGCGGGGGTCGCGACCACCCGCGGGGACGTCAACTTCGTGGTCACCGAGTACGGGATCGCCGAGCTGGCGGGCAAGAGCATCTACCAGCGGGTCATGGAGCTCGCCCAGATCGCCCACCCCAAGTTCCGCGAGGAGCTGATCGAAATCGCGCGCAACCGTCACTACATCTTCGCCGACCAGCTGCCGCCCTCGACCGACGACCTGATCTTCATCGAGGCCTACAAGAGTTCCTTTGTGCTGCCGAACGGCAAGACGATCGAGTTCCGGCCGCTGCTGCCCTCCGACGAGTTCGCCTACCGCAATTTCTTCTACTCGCTCCAGGACAAGACCATCTACCTGCGCTTTTTCTACAAGATGCGCAATTTCACCCACGAGGTCGTCCAGAAGCAGTGGGCGAGCCAAGACTACCGCCAGAACCTCTCGATCATCGGCCTCGCGCAGAAGGGCGGGTACAAGGAAATCATCGCCATCGGCTCCTACGCCAAGGAAAACGAGGAGCGGGCCGAGGTCGCCCTCGTCGTGCGCGAGGACTACCAGGGCAAGGGGGTCGGCACCTTCCTGCTCGGCTGGTTGGAACACATCGCCCGTCTCAACGGCTTCAAGGGGTTTTCGGCAACCGTGCTCAAGGAAAACAGTGCCATGCTCCAGGTCTTCCGCGCCCGCTACCCCCACTGCGAAATCCGCCCGACCGGCGGAAGCGAGCTTCTGGTGCTCATGGACTTCGCCGACGCCCGCCCCGGCGAGGCTCCCCGGCCTCCCGCCGCCGCCTTCTCTTCCGGCTCCTGACCCCACGCCCCCCCGGGGGGGCGCCGCTCAAGCTTTTTCCGGCTCCCGCCGAAAATACCGTATTGAAAGGATTGCCAACTCTTGCCACGGAGGGCCGGAGCCGTGTCCTACACCCTGGACCAGAGGCAGCTCGACCGCATCGAGGACATCCTCAAGGCCGACCTCGTCGACAACGGCGTGCGCTGCGTCTTCCTGATCGACATGGCGGGAAACATCATCACCCACATGGACAACGGCGAGAAGCAGCACGACATCTACTCGCTCGCCGCGCTTGCGGCGGGGAACTTCGGGGCGGTCAGCGCCATGGCCAAGATCATCGGGGAGAACGAGTTTTCCCTGCTCTTTCACAAGGGCAAGAAGGAAAACATCCACTTCAACAAGATCTCCTCGGAATTCCTGCTGATCACGATCTTCGGCAACGAGATCTCCCTCGGTTTCCTGCGCATGAAGGTCGCCGATTCGGTGGAGCAGCTCAAGGGCATTCTCGAACCCCTCCTGACGGGGACGGACGGGTAGGACCCAGGCGGTCTCGGGGCGAGGGGCGGAAGATGGCGTTCATCAACCTCAAGAACCGGGTGATCCAGGTGAAGATCGTCTACTACGGCCCGGGGCGGGGCGGGAAAACGACCAACCTGGAATACATCCACCGCCGCTTCCACGATCGCATTCACGCCGAGATGGTCACGGTCAAGACCCACGGCGACCGGACGCTCTTTTTCGATTTCATGCCCTTCGATCTCGGCCTGATCCAGGGCTACCAGATCAAGGTGCAGCTCTACACCGTCCCCGGCCAGCCGAAGTACAACGCGACCCGCAAGCTCGTGCTGCGCGGCGTGGACGGCATCGTCTTCGTGGCCGATTCCATGGCCGTGTGCCGGGAGAGCAACATCCAGTCCCTGAAAAACCTCCAGGAGAATCTCGCCGCCTACCGCAAAACCCTGGCGAGCCTTCCCTGGGTGCTGCAGTACAACAAGGTCGATCTCGCCGAGCAGGGCATCCCCGTGCTTTCCGTGGACCAGCTGGAGCAGGACCTCAACCGCGGCTTCGGCAGGCCCTCTTTCCCCGCGAGCGCGCTCAAGGGGATCAACGTGGCGGCGACGCTGAAGAAGATCATCTCGCTCGCGGTGACCTCGATCCGCGAGGAATTGATGTGAGAGAGGAGGCCGCGGATGGCCGAAGCGATGCGCAGCGACCCCCTGGAGGACGAGCTGGAGCGGCGGCTCGACCAGCTCTTTCCCGAGGACGGCCCTCCCCCTCCGGAGACCGCCCCGCGGAAGGGCCCCGACGGGGAGCTTCTTGCCGAACTGAAGAAGGTCGTTCTGTCCATCGACTGGGAGATCACCCCCGAGGCCGTCGCCGCCTTCGTGGACCAGGTGCGGCTGCTCAAGGAAGCACTGCAGGAGGACCGCGTGGCGGGGATCCTGCTGAACATGCTCGCGGCCTTGGGCTACTACATCCAGTCGAGCCGCAGCCAGGTGCACCCCTGGACCTTTCCCGTGCTGAACGCCGTCTTCGCCCGCCTCGAGGAGGTGACGGCGCTCGCCGGCGCACCCGAAGCCGAGCGCCGGCGGAGGATCCAGCCCGAAATCAACGCTTACCAGCAGCTGCGTGACAAGATCGCCCAGGGCCGGGGGCCGCGTGCGAAAGCCGCCCCCCCGACCGCGGGCGCGGAGGCCCGGCCGACCGGGCCTCCGGTGACGGCCGAGATGCTCGAGCGCGCCGTGGCCGAGCTGAAAGAGCTGATCCGCGACGAGGTCCGCGCGGTTCTGCGCGCGATCGAAACGAAAGGGCGCATGCCATGAGCCTATCCCCGCCCGCCGGCGCCGGGGAGGAACCCGGGCCCGTGATCCTGCTCGTGGACGACGACCGGGAGATGCTCGCCGATCTGAAGGGGCTACTCCCGTCGCGGCTCGGCGGCGCATGCGACGTCCGGGTCGCCGCCGAGGGCGAAATTGCCCTTGCGCTGCTCGCGGACGCACCGGTTGCGGTTCTGGTGACGGACCTCAAGATGCCGGGCATGGACGGCTGGGAACTCCAGCAGCGCGCGGCGGAGGCCTGTCCCGACGTCCCCGTGATCGTGATCACGGGCTATGCGACCCCCGAGACGGAAGAAATCCTCCGGGGCAGGGGGGCGGCCGCCGTGATCGCCAAGCCCTTTCTCGTCGGGGATCTGGCCCGGCTCCTGCGGGAGCTCATCGGGCGGGAAACCGAGGGCGGGGTGATCCGCGGCATTTCGCCGCCGCTTTTCCTGCAGGTCGTGGAAATGGAGCAGAAGACCTGCACCGTGCGGCTGGAGGGCCGGCCGGGGAGTCCGCGCGGGATCCTCTTTTTTCGGGAGGGGGCGCTGATCGACGCACGGCTGGGGTCGATCCGGGGGGAGGCGGCCGCCCGGGAGATTCTCTCCTGGGACCAGGCCGTCCTGAAGATCGAAAACGCCTGCCCCCTGCGGGAGCGGGTCATCCGGCGGGATCTCCACGGCCTGATGATCGACGCCGCCTGCCGTCGCGACGAGCGGGAAGCCGAGGCCCCCGGGGAAACCACGGGGCCCGGAGAGGGGGAGATGCGGGCCACGGCCCCGGACGGCCAGGCCGGCCTGCCCGCAGGGATCCGGGAAATCGCGCGGCCTTGCCCCGACCCCGGATGGGACGAACGCGTTCGGCGCCTGTCCCGCGCGGGTGAGCGGCTGGGACTGGGCGGACTGATCGCCGCCTATCTCGACCGCGGCGAAGAGAGCGACCTTTTGCTCGGCGGGGGCGTTGCGCCGTGGGCGGTCGAGATCCCCAAGGGGACCCCGCGCGACCGGGTGCTCCAGGTGCCGGAGGGCTGAAGGGCGGGGGAAAGGGCGATGCAGGATCCGCTTGCGGCGTTGCTCGGCCTGGAGGGGGTGCGCGGCGTTCTTCTCTTCCGGCTGAGCGGCGAGGTGCTGCTCCGCCGCTTCCGCGTATCCCCGAACGGGGGGGCGACGGCGGACTGGTTCGGGCTGGCGCTCGCCTTGGGAAACGCGCGCGAGGCGGAGCTTCTCTTCGAGCGCGGCCGCGTCTTTGTTTTTCGGTCGCCGCGGGCCGCGCTCCTGGTGCTCACGGGGCTTGTGGCCCCATCGGCCGTGATCCGCATGAGCAGCGCGGTGCTGCTCGCGGAAGTCGACCCCGCATCGGGGAAACCGGATGGAAGACGGCGCCGGCCGTAGCCTGCGCGGCCGTTCCGCCCGCGACACCTCCCCCCGACGGGCTCGGGAAGGGTTGGCGATGAAGACGAAATCGGATATCGAAACCCGCATCAACGAAGCCGAAGTCTGCCGCTCCATGGGGCTTTTTCTCGAGTCGCTCGCGATCTACGAGAAGGTGCTGCCCCTGGTCCCAGCCGACGCCGGCGATCTGCACGAGCGCATTCGCAGCCGGATCGACCTGTTGCGGCAGGAGATCGCCAAGGAGGAGGCGGGGGGAGGGGCCGGCGTTTCCCCCGAGGAACTCTCTTGGATCCGCGAGGCCATCTCCGCCTCCGACGACGAATCCGCGGTTCTCGACAGCGCCTCGGCCTTCCAGGAGATGGGGCTCTTCGAAGAGGCGCTCGGCGAATACGCGAGAGCCCTGGCCGAGCCCTCCCTGGTCGAGAAAGCGGTCCCGGGAATCGTCGCCTGCCTGCTGCGGAAGGGGTCCCCGCAGGAGATGATCCCGAGGCTCGAGGCGCTCCTCGAGAAGGCCTCGCTTCCGGCCGAGACCGAAGGCCGCGTCTACCACCTCGCCGGCATCGAGATGGAAAAGCGCGAGCACCGCGCCCAGGCCCACGATCTCTACCGCGCGGCGTCGGAGCGCCTGCCCCAGGACCCGGAAATCCGCAAGCGGCTCGAGGAGCTCGCCGCCGCCTTCACCTCCGGCTCCAAGTACGATTACCTGCTGCGCGAACAGCTGGTCACGACCGACCAGCTGCAGAAGGCCTTCGTGCTCGCCCGCAAGGCGAACCGCAGCGTGGAGCAGATCCTGATCGACCACTTCCAGGTCCCCAAGGAAGCGATCGGAAAATCCTTCTCGCTTCACTACGGCTGCCGCTTTCTTGCCTTCGACCCCTCGCTGCCGCCGCCGCTCGAGCTGTTGCAGAACCTCAAAAAGGCCTTTCTCTTGAACGAGCTCTGGGTGCCGATCGGCTGGAGCAAGGACGGCATCGAGGTCCTGGTCGACGACCCGCGCAACCTGAACAAGACCGACAACATCAAGGCCCTGTTGAAAACCGGAAAGATCATCGTCGCGGTCGCGATCCGCGAGGACATCCAGGCCTTCATCCAGCGGTTCTTCGACCCCGGTCGGCAGCAAGAGGCCTCCGCCCCCCCCGCCGAGGAGGTCTCCGACGAGATCGACATCCCGGACATCACCTTCGAGGAGGAACGCGAGGAGGTCCATGCCGAGGAAGTCGACGAGAGCTCCAACCAGGTCGTCAAGCTGGTCGACCAGGTGATCATCGCCGCCTACCGCAAGAACGCCTCCGACATCCACATCGAGCCCTCGGTGGTCACCAAGGCGACGACGATCCGCTTCCGCCTGGACGGGGTCTGCCAGGAGTACATGAAGATCCCCAACGCCATGGTCCGCGCCGTGGTCTCGCGCATCAAGATCATGGCCAACCTCGACATCGCCGAGCGTCGGCTGCCCCAGGACGGGAAGATCAAGTTCCGGCGCAAGGGGGTGCCGGCCTTCGAGATGCGCGTGGCGACGCTGCCCACGGCGGGGGGCTTCGAGGACGTGGTGCTCCGGATTCTCGCCTCCTCGGGGGCGATGAAGATCGACGAAATGGGGCTCACCGAGCGCAACCTCCGGATCATCCAAAAGATCGTTCTCAAGCCCTACGGCCTCATCCTCGCCGTGGGTCCGACCGGCTCCGGCAAGACGACCACCCTGCACGCGCTCTTGGGCTACATCAACAAGCCCGGGATCAAAATCTGGACCGCCGAAGACCCGATCGAAATCACCCAGCAGGGGCTCCGGCAGGTGGAAGTCAAGCCCAAGATCGGCCTCGACTTCGCCCGGGTCATGCGCGCCTTTCTGCGCGCCGATCCCGACGTGATCATGATCGGCGAGATGCGGGACGAGGAGACGGCCTCGATCGCGATCGAGGCCTCGCTCACCGGCCACCTGGTCTTTTCCACCCTGCACACGAACAGCGCCCCGGAGACCGTGACCCGGCTGCTGGACATGGGCTTGAACGCGCTTAACTTTTCGGACGCCTTTCTCGGCGTGCTCGCCCAGCGGCTGACGCGGCGGCTGTGCACGAACTGCCGCAAAGAGTATTTTCTGGGCAAAGACGAGTTCGAGGAATTGCGTCAGGATTACGGGGCTCCGTGGTTCGACCGCACGGGGATCGAATACGTCGAGACGCTCAAGCTCTACAGGCCGGTCGGCTGCGAGACCTGCTCCAAGACCGGCTACCGCGGCCGGATGGGGATCCACGAGCTGATGGAGGGGACCCCGGAAATCAAGCTCATGATCAAGAAACAAGCGAACACCGAGGAAATCTTCCAGGCGGCCATGCGCCAGGGGATGAGCACCCTGAAACAGGACGGGATCCTCAAGGTGTTCCAGGGCGAAACCGACATCTCCGAAGTGCGCCGCGTGTGCATCAACTGACCCCGATGGAGATCGGCTCCGCGTCTTGGCGGCGGGTGATCCGCGAGGGGGCCGCCTCCTGGGGGCTCGCGGTGGGGGAGCGCGAGCTCGAGCTCTTCGCCCGCCATGCGCAGGAGATGCTGCGCTGGAACGCGGTCACCAACCTGACCGCCATCACGGAGCCGGCGGCGATCGCCCGCGACCATTTCCTCGACTCGCTCGCCGCCGCGCCCTGGGTTCCGGCCGGGGCGCGGCTGATCGACGTGGGCAGCGGGGCGGGGTTCCCGGGGGTGCCGCTGCACGTGGCGGTACCGGGCCTGGAGACGCTGCTTCTCGAGGCGGCCCGCAAGAAGGTGAGTTTTCTGCGCCACCTCCTGCGCACGATCGGCCTTTCGGACATCGGCGCCGAGCAGGGGCGGCTCGAGGATTTCGCCGCCGCGCCGCAATACCGCGGCCGCTTCGAGGTGGTCGTCTGCCGGGCCGTCACGAGCCTGGAGCGTTTCGTCCCCCGGGCGCTTCCGCTGCTGCGCGAAGGGGGACGGCTGATCGCCCTCAAGGGGCCCGGCGTCGAAGAGGAACTGCGGGGCCTGGAACGCCGGCTGCAGACCGATCGCGCGTTCGGCCCCCTGCGGGTCGAACGGTTCCCGTACCGCCTTCCGGGGCTGCGGGAGGAGCGCACGGTCTGCTTGATCTCCCGGGTCCCCGAGGAGACGGGACCGCCGCGGCCTCAACCGGGCAGGTAAATCAGCTCGGCCTCTGCGCCGCCGTTTTGGATGCGGATCAGGGCCAGCGTCGCCGGCTCGCCGCGCCGCGGAAACCCCGCGCTTCCCGGGTTGAGGTAGAGAACCCCGTTTTCTTCCGCGATCTCCGGCCGGTGGGTATGGCCGCTCACGACCACGCGGGCCGGCGGGGAGGCCTCGCCGCGGCGGAGGTCCGTGCGGTCGTGGACGACCAGGATGAGCACCGGCCCCGCCTCGAGAACCGCCCGGTCGGGCAGCGTCCTCGCCCAGGGCCCGAAATCCATGTTGCCGCGCACGGCCACAAGCGGGGCGATGGCGCGGAGGGTTTCGAGCACTTCGGGCTCGCCGATGTCGCCGGCGTGGAGGATGGCATCGACACCGGAAAACCGGCCGGCGATCCCGGCCGGAACGATGCCGTGGGTGTCGGAGAGGACACCGATGCGCCACGAGGACCGGGGGGGAAGAACGAGCGACGCCGCCATCGGTCGAAGTCTCCTGGACGAATAGCGCCTTTCGGGGTTTGCCGCGTTCTCGATCGCGGGCCCGGGAGGCGTTTTGCGGTCAGCGTAGGCTCCCCGGCGAGCGCTGTCAAGGCGGGCCGGGAGGAAGGCGGAGACGGCGCCGGGAACACGCCGGGGGGGTGTTCCGTTTCACGTGGAAACACAACGGCTTGCGCCCGGCCAAGGGACCCTGCGCCACGGATCGTGGGCCCCGGGCCCGGCTCTTCCGGGATCGGGCGGATCTCCCGGGACGGTTTGACAGCGGCCGGGGTTTTGGTAGATTATCCGCGAACGAAGAAGCCCGCCGGTGTTTCCCCCGTGGCGAACGAACCCGTGGAGGAGAACGCGATGAAGATCCTGGTCGGCTACGACGGCAGCAACTCCGCCAAGCAGGCTCTCGAAACGGCCCTGCAGCACGCGCGCGCCTTCGGGGCCACGGTCGATGTGGTCACCTCCATGGAACGGGGGTCCGAGAGCGAGCAGAAGGCCATCGAGGAAGCCGAGCGCGCCCTCGAGTGGGCCAAGAGCCTCTTCATCGAGAAGGGGATCCCCTGCACCACGCACCTGCTCATCCGCGGCTTGACCCCCGGCGAGGATCTGGTCGAGTTCGCCCGCGAACAGGGAAGCGACGAGATCATCGTGGGCGTCGAGCGCCGTTCCAAGGTGAGCAAGATTCTCCTGGGCTCAACGGCCCAGTTCGTCATCCTGAACGCCCCCTGCCCCGTGGTCACGGTCAAGTAAGGCCCGCCGGGCCGCCGCATCCGGCAGGGGGGAGGAAAACAGGCCTTCGGCGTCGGGAAGCGCGAAGAACGCCCCGGCCACGTGCCGCGCGGCGATCCCCGCCGCACGGGAGGCCGCGAGCCCGGAAGGGGCCCCGTCGCGCAGGCGGAAGGTGAGGTAGGCCGCGAAGAAGACATCCCCCGCCCCGGTCGGGTCGAGCGGTTTTCTCACGGCGGCCGCCTTCCAGGGGTGGACGCCGCCGTCGGCCGTCCAAACCGTTCCCCCGGCGGCCCCCGCGCTCACGATCCACTCCGCGATCCGGTAACGCTCCAGCAGCCCCTCCACCCCGAGGCCGAGTGCACGACAGGCGCAATCGGCCTCGGCGCGGTCGGATTTGACGATCGTGGCGAGGGCGAGGGCGTCGGCCAGGTCCGCGGAGGCGCCGGGGAGAACACGGTCCCCTTCCACCCGCCGCACGAGACCCTGGAGGTCGAGGGCGATGACCGGCGGGAGGGGATTTCCCGCGCGGTAGAGGGCGGGGTCGATGTCCGCGGGGTGGAGCGGCCCGAGGTGGAGCAGGTCGGCCCCGGTTGCGGCCCCGAGGATCGCCTCGGCGGCGATGGGCGCCGCCAGCGCGGGGGCGAGCTGCCGGCGCGCATCCCCCCGGTGCTCGTTCACGAAGACGGTGGTGCGGGAGCCCGGGATCAGGCGGCAGTCGATCCCGGAGGCGGAAAGCGGCCCGAGCAGCCCCCGGTCCGGGGGCGCGAGGCTCGTCACCGCGATCACGGAGAGGCCCAGGCGGCGGTAGGTGAGGCCGGCGTGGCAAGGGACACCGCCCGGTCGCAGGAGCCTCCGGCGGCCGACGCGGTTCACGTCGAGCGTCACGGCGCCGGCCACCACCGCGCGGCGAAGAGGCGACGCCGGCACGATCGCCGTGGCGGCGGAAGCGCCTGCGCTCATGGCCGGGAGCGGTCTTTTTCGGCCTCCAGCGCGGCGCGCAGCCGGTCGCGCTCGCGCTCGCTTGCGCGCAGGAGGGCTTCGCGCCGGGGGCGCTCCTCGGGCGGGCAGGCCTCGAGCTCGCGGCGCAGCCGCTCGACCTCCTGCTGCAGCCGATAGAGTTCACGGGCGAGGAGGCGGATGGACATGGGGCTTCCCCGAGCGTGCGGGAGAGGCGGTTCGACCCACAGCTTCCCGCCTCATATCATGAACCGGCCCCTCCGATCCAGGGAAGGGTGAGGCGGCATTCCGCGAAAAAAGCCGTGGACGTCGCAGAGCGCATGGAACCGGAAGCCAGGGCCGGCGTGCCCGCGCCGCCGCCGGAAACCCTTTCCCGGCTGCTCCGCCGCGAGCTTGCGATCGGGGGGCGGACCGTCCCGGGCAGGCTCGTCTTCGCCTCGATGAGCATGCTCGGCCATGTCGCCTTCCGCGAGCTCCTCGACGAGTTCGGAGGCTGCGCGCTCCTGTTTTCGGAGATGTGCAGCGCCAAGACCATCCCCACGGAAAACCCCCGCGTCTCGAACCATTTCCGTTGGCGGCCGCAGGAGCTGCCGCGCCTGATCTGCCAGATCGTGGGCGCGGAGCCCGAGGCGATGGCCCGGGCCGCCGCCCGCATCGAGGCCGAGGGGTTTTTCGGCGTCGATCTCAATTTCAGCTGCGCGGCGGCGACCATCTGCCGTCGGGGCGGAGGCGCGGAGCTGCTTCGGCGGCCGGAGGCGGCGCTGTCGATCCTCGAGCGGGTACGCCGTGCCGTGCGCATCCCCGTCACGGTCAAGTTCCGCATGGGCTGGCGGGACGACCCCGAGCACGCGGTGGCGCTGGCGCGTGCCTTCGAGGCGGCGGGAGCCGATGCGCTCACCTTCCACCCGCGGGTCGCCCCGGATCGCCGGGCGCGGCCCGCGCGCTGGGAGGCGATCGGCCGCGTGAAGGCCGCGGTGCGCATCCCGGTCTTCGGCAACGGCGGCGTGATCGACCCCGAGGGCTGCCTGCGCATGCTCCGCGAAACGGGCTGCGACGGGGTCGCCCTCGGCCGGATCGCCGTCGCCCGGCCGTGGGTCTTCGCCGTGTGGACCGGGATCGCCCCCGCGGGGCGGGAACCCTGGCGCGAGACGGCCCTGCGGCTGCATGCGCTTCTCGAACGCCACTTTGCCCCCCGCGACGCGCTGCGGCGCCTCCGGCGCTTCGTGTTCTACTACGCGGCCAACTTCCAGTACGGCCACGAGCTCTTCCGCCGCGTGCACGGCGCAACCGACATGGACAGCGCGCGCGCGGTCCTCGAGGATTTTTTCGCCTCCTCCCCGGGGATTTGCCGGGAACCCAACCGCAATTACTTTCAATGACACAACCCCGCCCTCGCCGGGCGGAAAGGAGGACTCCCCATGCGAAACCATCTGCCGACAGCCTTCCGGCGCGGGAGCAGAGCGCTTTGGCGTTCCCTGCTCGCCCTGGTTCTTCTGACGGTCGCGTCGACCGCGGAAGCCAAGAGCGCATCCGAGATCCAGGCGGCGGTCAAGGCCTGCCTGGAGCGGTTCGCCGCGCAGGTCGGCGGCGGCCGGGAGCTCCTCGCCCAGGCGAAAGGGGTTCTCGTCATGCCGGGCGTCATCAAGGCGGGCTTCATCCTCGGCGGCGAATACGGCGAGGGGGCCCTGCGGGTCGGGGGAAAGACCGCGGGCTACTACCGGCTCGCCTCGGGGTCGATCGGCCTGCAGATCGGCGGCCAGGCCAAAGACATCGTCATCCTCTTCATGACCGACGAGTCGCTCCGCGGCTTCCAGGCGAGCGAGGGCTGGGAGGTCGGGATCGACGGCAACGTCGCGCTCGTCAACCTGGGGGGCGGGGAGCGCGTCGACTTCACCCGCATGAAGGAGCCGATCATCGGCTTCGTCTTCGACGTGAAAGGGCTGATGGCCGACATTTCGCTGAAAGGAGCGAAGTTCAGCCGCTTTCATCCCCGCTGAGAGGCGGACCTGAGCGGGCGGGGGGCGGCGGCCGCCCCGGGCCGCCGGGCCGGTGGCGCAGTGCCGGCGGCAGGGGGAGAGGCCCCCGGGCAGAGGTCCGGGGGGGTGTCGTAGGAAACCACCCAGAGGTCTTCGGCTTCCCGCCGGGCGCTTGCGGGAAGCGGAATCCAGAGCTCGCTCTCCTGCCGCGTGACCACCGGGAACCCGTAGCGTCGGCTCACGTGCTGGGGCGGTTTCCCGGCCGCCCGCCGCGCTTCGACGAAGGCGCGATGCGCCTCGAGCCGGGAGGCGGCGCGGCGCCGCGCCGCCGGAAGCCAGCCGGCGGGGTCGGCGAAGATCTCGGCCCGCAATGCCTTGTCGATCTCGCAGCCCACGGAGTTGCGGCCGGCCGCGGCCGCCGCGCGCAGCGTCGTCCCGGTCCCCAGGAAGGGGTCGAGCACGGTGTCGCCGCGGATCGTGTGCATGCAGATCAGGCGGTAGGCGAGCTCGAAGGGAAAGGCCCCGCTGCGGTTGCGTCCGCCGGTCGACAGGCGATCCTGGCGGGTGCCTTTGAGGTCGAACCAGACGTCGGAGTACCAGCCGTTGCGCTCCTCCCAGAAAAGGGCGCTCTCGCGTCGCCGCCGTTTTTCCTCGATCGTGGGAAAATTCCGGGGCCCGCCCTTGCGGGCGATCAGGATGTGCTCGTGCTCGAGGGTGACGTAGGCGCCCGCGGGGTACATCCCCGAGCCCATGAACTTGTTCGGCGCGTTGGTCTGTTTGCGCCACAGGATCGCGGGCAGCGGGGTGAAGCCGAGCTCGAGCAGCGCCTGGAGGATCCGCGCGTGGTTGGGGAAGAGGGCGAAGCGGCCCCGGAGGCTGCGCACGGCGTCGCCGATGACGATGCAGGCGAAGCCGCCCGGCCGCAGGACGCGATGGGCCTCGCGCCAGACGCCATCGAGTGCCTCGTGCATCAGCCGAAAGGCCCGCCCGCCGTCGCCCTCCCTCAGGGCCGAGGCGATCCTGCGGTCCCGGCGGCCGAAGGATTTGTCCCACATGCCGATCATCGGGTAGGGCGGGGAGGTGAGCACGAGGTCCACGCTCGCCGCGTCGAGAAAGGAAAGATCTGCGGCATCCTGGAAAACGACGCGGTGCCGGGTGAGCATGGCGACCTTTCACCACGGGCGGGCCGCGAAGTCAATCCGCCCCGACCGCTTGCGCCGGGAGCCCGGCGCGGCCTACAATGGACGAACCGCGGACGAAGCCGCGGCCGGGCGTTTTCCTCCTCGAACCCCCCACTCGGAGGCAGGCGATGAGAAAGCTCACGATCGAAGACCTGGAGGTGCGCGGGCGCCGGGTCCTGGTCCGCGTCGACTTCAACGTCCCCCTCAAAGACGGAAAGGTCGCCGACGACACGCGCATCCGCGCCACGCTGCCGACCTTGCGGTTTCTCCTCGAGGCCGGGGCGCGCGTGATCCTCATGTCCCATCTGGGTCGCCCGAAGGGCAAGCCCTCGCCCGAGTTTTCCCTCAAGCCCTGCGCCGAGGCGCTTGCCGGCCTTCTCGGCCGGCCGGTGCTCTTCGCCGCCGACTGCGTGGGGGCGGAGGCCGAGGCGAAGGCCGCCGCGCTGCGGGACGGCGAGGTGCTCCTGCTCGAGAACCTGCGCTTCCACCCGCAGGAGGAGGCCAACGACCCCGAGTTCGCCCGCAAGCTTGCGCGCCTGGGAGAGCTCTACGTGAACGACGCCTTCGGGACCGCCCACCGGGCGCACGCCTCGACCGAGGGGGTCACGCGGTTCTTCGACCGGTGCGCGGCCGGGCTCTTGATGAAAAAGGAGCTCGAGTACCTGGGCGGGGCACTCGAGAACCCGCGCCGGCCCTTCGTCGCCGTGCTCGGGGGGGCCAAGATCTCGGGCAAGATCGACGTCATCGCCCGGCTCCTGCCGCGGGTCGAGCGGATTCTCGTGGGCGGCGGCATGGCCTTCACCTTTTTCAAGGCGCGCGGCCTCGAGACGGGCTCCTCGCTCGTCGAGGAAGACCGCCTCGAGCTCGCCCGGAGACTGACGGCCGAGGCCGGGGAAAAGCTCATGCTGCCGCCCGATGTGGTCGTGACCGATCGTCTCGACCTGAAGGCGGGGGGGGTGGGCGCGCTTCGGGCCGTCGCCGCGGCCGAGATCCCCGCCGGCTGGGCGGGGGTGGACATCGGCCCTCAGAGCGTGGAGCGCTTCGGCGCCGTGCTCGGGGAGGCGAAGACGGTGCTCTGGAACGGCCCGATGGGCATTTTCGAAATCGAGGCCGCGGCCCGCGGGACGCTCGGGATCGCCCGCGCGCTCGCCGAGGCGACCGCACGAGGTGCGACGACGATCGTGGGCGGGGGGGACTCGGCCGCCGCGCTCGAGCGCGCGGGGCTCGCGGCGAAGGTCTCCCACGTCTCGACCGGCGGCGGGGCATCGCTCGAGTTCCTCGAGGGCAAGGTCCTCCCCGGGGTCGCCGCGCTGACCGACCGCTAGGGCGCCGTGCGGCTCGAGATCGTCGTCTTCGATTACGACGGCACCCTCGTGGACGATCTCCCCCTGGTGGTCGATTCCTACCACGAGGCCCTGCGCGAGGCGGGCTTCCCGGTCGCCCGGGAGGAGATCGTCCGCTTCGTGTCGATTCCGCCCTCGGCCAAGCGGCGGGCGCTGCTCGGCGAGGAGGTCCCGGAGAGCCGGTGGGAGGAGATCCTTCGGCGCCGTCGCCGGATCTACCGCGAGCTCGCCGCGGGCGGCATCCGCCTGTTCCCCGACACGCGGGAGGTCCTGGTGGCGCTCGCGCGGCGTTTCCGCCTCGGTCTGGTGTCCAACACCTTCCGCGAGCTCTTCGAGGCCTTCTTTCCGCAAGAGCTGGCGCGGCGTTTCGCGGCGAGCCTGTTTTTCGGGGAGGCCCCGCACCCGAAGCCGTCGCCGGAGGCGCTGCGCATGCTTCTTGCGCGCCTGGGGGCCGGGGCGGAACGCGCGGTCTTCGTGGGGGACGCGGTCGAGGACATGGCCATGGCCAGGGCGGCCGGGGTGTGTGGCTACGGCGTGTTGACGGGCTTTTGCAGCGCGGGCGAGCTTTGCGCCGCCGGCGCCGTCGCCGCCCTCCCCAACCTGGCGGGCGTCGCGGAGCTTCTCCTCGGGGAAAGCGAAAAGGCTTGACAAGCGGGTGGAAGCCGGGGGAAAAGAAGACCCGGGCAAGGAGAGAAAAGGCTCATGAAGCGGGCGCCCCGGGGCTTTTGGAGCAGGTACTTTTATTATCGCCGCAAGGCCGGTCCGCCCGCGGTGCGCTGATCCTGTAAGCAGAAAACAACGAACCATCTCAAACCGCGGGCGGGAAAAACCGCCCGCGGTTTTTTTTCGGAGGCCGCGGGCGGCTTCCTCCCCCGGCGGTTTCCGAAAAGGAGGTCCGCCATGCCCTCATTCACCGATGATCTCCGAGTCGCAGGCTACGGCAGGCTTGTCTCGCCGCGCCGGATGAAGGAGGAGATCCCGGTCTCGGCCGAGGCCGGCCGCACGGTCGTCGAGTCCCGCCGGGCGATCCAGCGGGTCCTCGAGCGCCGCGACCCGCGCCTTTTGCTCGTCGTCGGCCCCTGCTCGATCCACGAGGAGAAAAGCGCCCTCGAGTACGCCGAGCGGCTCTGCGGCCTCAAGCGGCGCGTGGCGGAGGTGTTCCTGGTCGTGATGCGCGTCTATTTCGAAAAGCCGCGCACCACGGTCGGCTGGAAGGGCTTCATCAACGACCCCCGGCTCGACGGCAGCTGTGACCTGAACGAGGGGCTGCGGCGCGCACGTCAGCTCTTGCTCCGGATCCAGGAGATGGGCCTGCCGGCGGGGACCGAGATGGTGGAGATGGTGACCCCGCAGTACCTCGCCGATCTCGTCAGCTGGGGGGCGATCGGCGCGCGAACGGCCGAAAGTCCCGCCCACCGGGCGCTGGCGAGCGGGCTTTCGATGCCGGTCGGCATCAAGAACGGAACCGACGGCAACATCCTGCCCGCGATCCATGCGCTCATCGCCGCGCGCACCCCCCAGAGCTTCCTCGGCGTCGACCCCGAAGGCTACACGGCCGTCGTGCGGACGAAAGGAAACCCTTTCTGCCACCTGGTCCTGCGCGGGGGCCGCCGGCCGAACTACGACCCCTTGAGCATCGCCGAGGCGCGGCTCGGCCTGATCGCCCACGGCCTGCCCGAGGCCCTGGTCGTCGATTGCAGCCACGGCAACAGCTGGAAAAAGCACCAGGGGCAGGAGATCGCCTGGAACAGCGTGATCGAGCAGCGGCTCGCCGGGACCGGGAGCGTGGTCGGGCTCATGCTCGAAAGCCACCTCCGCGAGGGAAACCAGCCGTTCCGGGGAAAGCCCGACGGCCTCGCCTACGGGGTGTCGATCACCGACGAGTGCATCTCCTGGGAGACGACGGAGCGGCTGGTTCTCGCGGCCGCGGAAGAACTCGCGCGCGGGCCGCGGCGCCGCCTTGCGGCCGGGGGGGACGCCGCATGATCCCGGGGGCGGGCGGGGACCCGAGAGGCCCGGAGGAGAAGACCCTGCGCGGCGCGGGACGCGTCTGCCGCCTGCGCGTGGGGGGGCGCATCGAGGAGCTGGACGAGCTCACGGGGGGAGCGCGGCGGATCCTGCTCGCCGACGAGACCGTGCTTCGGCTCCACGGCGGCCGCATCCCGGCCGGGGGGCCGGTCGCGGTCGTGGGGGAAGGCGAAGGGGCGAAGACGCTCGCGAACGTCGAACGCCTCTACGAGGAACTCCTGCGGCTGGAGGCGGACCGCGGGACCTTTCTCGTGGGCCTGGGCGGCGGAGTCGTCTGCGACGTCACGGGGTTCGTCGCCGCGACCTACCTCCGGGGCCTGCCCGTCGGTTTCGTGCCCACGACCTTGCTGGCCCAGGTCGACGCCGCGATCGGCGGCAAAAACGGGGTCAACCTCCGCGGCTTCAAGAACCTTGTCGGCACCATCCGCCAGCCCGAGTTCGTGCTCTGCGACCTGGGGCTGCTCGGGACGCTGCCGCCTCGGGAACGGAAAAACGGGCTGGCCGAGGTGGTGAAGCACGCGTTGATCGCCGATCCCGCGCTCTTCTCCTTTCTCGAGGAAAACGCCGCGGCCGCATCGGTCCTGGACCCCGGGGTGACGCCGCGCCTGGTGCGGGACTCGATCGCCGTCAAGGCCGCGATCGTCGAGCGCGACGAGCGCGAGGCGGGCGAGCGCCGCCTGCTCAACTTCGGGCACAGCTTCGGCCACGCCATCGAGAAAACGACCGGCGTCTCCCACGGCGAGGCGGTGAGCGTCGGCATGACGGTCGCCGTCGGCCTCTCGGTCGAGCGCGGGCTTCTGCCGCGGCCGGAAGCGGAACGGGTCTTCCGCCTCCTCGCCGCCCTGGGGCTTCCGCGGCGGACCCGGGCCGATGCCGACTCGGTCTTCGAGGCGATGCGCAAGGACAAGAAACGTTCGGGGAACCGCATCGCCTTCATTTTCCTCGAGCGCATCGGGCGCGGGGTGGCGGTCGAGGTGGCGTGGGAGGATCTCGCGGGGCTCCTGCGTTCCTGGGGGCGGTCGCCGGAAGGGAGGAAGGCGTGGGAACGTCCGTGAAGGGGGGAGGGACGCCCGCCGGCGGAGGGGAGGCGGGGCGCCTGGCCGATGAGCGCCGCCTGGCCGAGCTGCGCGCGGAGATCGACCGGCTGGACGGCGAGATCCTTCGGCTTTTCAACGAGCGGCTGGAGCGGGCGCGCGACGTGGGGGCGGTGAAGCGACGGCTCGGGCTCCCCGTCCGCGACATGCGGCGCGAGGCGGAGATCTTCCGGCGCCTGGCGGAGTTGAACCGCGGCTGCCTGCTCGCCGAACGCCACCTCGTCCGGGTCTTCGCCGCCCTCATGGCCGCCGCCCGCGAGGTCCAGTCGGACGGCGCGCACCCCGGCGACGGCTTCGGCAGCCCCGCCCTCTTCGCCGTGTTCGGGAACCCCGTGGTGCACAGCCTGAGCCCGGTCATGCACAACGCCGCCTTCGCCGCGACCGGCTACCCCGGCATGTATGCCGCGATCCGGGCGAGAGACATCCGGCCGGCCATGGCCGGGGTGCGGGCCCTCGGCTTCCGCGGGGCGAGCATCACGATCCCCCACAAGGAAGCCGTGCTTGCCTGCCTCGACTTCGTCGACCCGCGGGCCAAGCGCATCGGGGCCGTGAACACCGTCGTGAACGACGAGGGCGAGCTCAAGGGGTTCAACACCGACTGGGAGGGGATCGTGCGGGCCCTCGGCGAGCGGGTCGCCCTCGCCGGCCGGCGGGTCGCCGTGGTCGGCGCCGGCGGGGCCGCGCGGGCCGCCGTCTTCGGCGCCCGGCACGAAGGGGCCCGGGTCACCGTCTACAACCGCACGCGCGAAAAGGGCGAACGCCTCGCCCTCCAGCTGGGGGCCGAGTTCCGACCGCTCGAGGAGTTCGACCCCGCGGACTGCGAGGTCCTCATTCACGCCACCCCCGTCGGCATGAGCCCCCGCACCGAGGAAACCCCGCTCCCGGCGGAACGCCTTCGGCCGGGGCTCGTGGTGATGGACATCGTCTACACGCCGCTTCGGACGCGGCTTCTCGCCGAGGCCGAGGCCGCCGGGTGCCTGACCGTGGACGGGCTCTCGATGTTCCTGCACCAGGGGGCCCGGCAGTTCGAACTCTGGACCGGTCTCGAGGCCCCGTTCGACATCATGCGTCTTGCGGTCGAAACCGAGCTCGCCGCCCGCTCCTGAGGCCAAGGGCCGCCGCCCGGGGCCGCGGCCGGGAAGGAAGGATCGTCGATGAGGGAAATCCGTCCGCTGGGCCCGATTCAGGTGTCGCTTTCGGTTCCGGGATCCAAAAGCTACACCCACCGCGCGTTCATCGCCGCGGCCCTGGCCGACGGCGCATCCTGGATCGAGGGGGCGCTTTCGAGCGAGGACACCCGGCTCACGCGCGAGGCCCTGGGCGGATGGGGCGCCCGCTTCACGGGCCGGGGCGTTTCCTGGGAGGTCGCGGGAACCGCAGGCCGGCTTCGCCCCGCCGCCGGCCCCGTGCCCCTCGGGAACTCCGGGACCTCCCTGCGGTTGCTCACCGCCGTCGCCTCGCTCGCCGCGGGGGAAAGCCTGCTCGTCGGCTCGCCGCGGCTCGAGGCGCGGCCCGTGGGGGAGCTGGTGTCCGCGCTGCAGGAGCTCGGCGTGCCGGCCGAGTGCGTGCGCGGAAACGGCTGCCCCCCCGTCCGCGTCCGCGGCGGCCGGCTTCCCGGGGGGCGCGTCCGGCTCGACTGCTCGCGCAGCAGCCAGTTCCTCTCCGCCCTCCTGCTGGTGGCACCCTACAGCGAGCGGGGCATCGAGGTCGAGGTCGCCCGCGGGCCGGTCTCGCGTCCCTACCTCGACATCACCGTCGACGTGCTCGAGCGCTTCGGGGTCCGGGTGGAGCGGGAAGGCTGGGAACGCTTCCGGGTCGAGGGCGGGGGGGGCTTTCGGCCGTGCCGCTTCGCGGTCGAGGCCGATTGCTCGCAGGCGGGCTATTTTTGGGCGGCCGCGGCGGTCACCGGGTCGGCCGTGACCGTGCGCGGCACGCGGCGGGACTCGCTCCAGGGCGACGTCCGCCTGCTCGATCTCCTCGCCGCCATGGGCTGCCGGGTCGAGGAAGGGGAGGGCGGGGTGCGGGTCACCGGGGGGGAGCTCCGCGCGGTGGATGCGGACCTGGGCGATCTGCCCGACGCCGTGCCCACGCTCGCCGTCGTCGCCGCCTATGCCCGGGGGGAGAGCCGGATCCGCAACGTGGGGCACCTGCGGGACAAGGAAAGCGACCGCCTCGCCGCCGTGTGCGAGGGGCTTTCGCGGATGGGGATCCGGGCGCGCGTGGAGGGATCCGGGCTCCGGGTCACCGGCGGCCGGCCGCGGGGGGCCGCGATCGATTGCCACGACGACCACCGGATCGCCATGAGCTTCGCCGTGGCCGGGCTGGGGACCCCCGGGGTGCGCATCCTCGACGAGGCCTGCGTCGCCAAGTCCTTCCCCGGCTTCTGGGAAGTGTTCGAGGAGCTCTACGGGTGCGCTGCGGCCCCATCGGGTTGATCGGCGTCGGCCGCTTCGGCGCCTTCCTCGCGCGGCACCTTTCCGCACGGGCCGCGATCCGGGCCTGGGACCCGGCCGTGACGCCGGCGCGCATCGCGGCCTGCGGGGCCGTGCCCGCCGAGCTCGCCCGCGCGGCTTCCTGTCCCGTCGTCGTCTTCGCCGTCCCGGTTTCCGCCCTCGAGGAGGCGCTGCACGCGGCCGCGCCCCATCTTCGCGCCGGAACCCTCGCGGCCGACGTCTGCGCGGTGAAAGAGATGCCGCTCCGCTGGATGCGAAAGCACCTGCCGGCCGGGGTCGACCTCCTGGGGACGCATCCCCTCTTCGGGCCCGACAGCGCCTCCCGGGGACTTGCCGGGCACAAGATCGTCCTCTGCCCGGAGCGGGTCTCCGAACGCCGTCTGGCCGCCGTGACCGCCTTCCTGCGGGGCCTGGGGCTCACCGTGATCCCGGCCGACCCCGTCGAGCACGACCGGCAGACGGCCTGCTCGCTCGCCCTGCCGCACCTGATCGGCCGGGCGCTCACCCGGGCGGGCTTCGGGCCGCTCGCCCTCGACACGCTCAACTGGAAACGGCTCGTGCGCATCGCGGCGAGCGTTGGCCGGGACGACCCCGGGCTCACGCTCGACCTGCAGCGCTTCAACCCCCATGCGGCGAAGACGAGGCGCACCTTCGCCGCGGCGCTGAAGCGGGTCGAGGAAGAGGTCAGGGGCGGTCGCCCCCTCGGGCCAGGTCCGCGAAGAAGGCGTGGAAGCGCAGGTCGGCGGTGAGTTCGGGGTGAAACGCCGTGGCGAGCAGGCGGCCCTGCCGCGCGGCGACCGCGGTGCCGTCGGCGAGCCGGGCGAGGACGCACGCGGGAGGCCCGGCGCGGGCGATGCGGGGGGCCCGGATGAAGACGCCCGGAAAGGGCGGGCCGCCTTCGTCCCCCAACGCCTCGAGGGCCAGCGGCTCCTCGAAGCTCTCGAGCTGGCGGCCGAACGCATTTCTCTCCACGGCGATGTCCATGAGGGAAAGCACGGGTCGGCCGCCCGCGACCTCCCGGGCCATGAGGATCATGCCGGCGCAGGTCCCCCAGACGGCGCGGCGGCCGGAAAACTCGCGCAGGGCGGCGACCAGTCCGCCGGCCTCGAGCAGCGAGCCGATGGCCGTGCTTTCCCCCCCGGGGAGGATGAGCCCCTCCAGGCCTTCGAGGTCCGCGGCGCGACGCACGCGGCGGCCCTCGATCCCCAACCGCGCGAGATGCCCGAGATGCTCGGGCACCCCTCCCTGCAGCGCGAGCACGCCGATGCGCAAGGGGTCCTCCTCCTACCGGCCGCGGCCGGCCAGGCGCTCCGCCGGCGGAAGCGAGCCGGAGGCGATCCCGGGCATCGCCTCCCCGAGCCCCGCGCTCACCTCGGCGAGCCGGCGCGGGTCGTCGAAGTGGGCGACGGCGAGGACGATCGCCCGGGCGCGGCGGACGGGATCGGCGCTCTTGAAGATGCCCGATCCCACGAACACGCCGTCCAGGCCGAGCTGCATCATCAGCGCGGCGTCCGCCGGGGTCGCGATGCCGCCGGCCGCGAAATTGACGACCGGCAGGCGGCCGAGCGCGCGGGTCTCCCGCACCGGCTCGAGGGGGACCCCGATCTTGGCGGCCCAGTCCGCGAGGTCATCCTCGGCCATCGCCCGCAGGGCCTCGACCCCGTCGTTTACGGCGCGGGCGTGGCGCACCGCTTCGGCGATGTCCCCGGTGCCGGCCTCGCCCTTGGTGCGCAGCATGGAGGCCCCCTCGGCGATCCGACGCAGGGCCTCGCCGAGGTCGCGGCAGCCGCAGACGAAGGGCACCCCGAAGGCGTGCTTGTCGATGTGCCGGGAGTCGTCGGCCGGCGTGAGGACCTCGCTTTCGTCGACGTAGTCCACGCCGATCGCCTCGAGGATGCGGGCCTCGACGAAATGGCCGATGCGGCACTTGGCCATCACCGGGATGCTGACCGCCTGGAGGATCTCCCGGATCCGCTCGGGGTCGGTCATCCGCGCCACCCCGCCCTGGGCGCGGATGTCGGCCGGGACCCGCTCGAGGGCCATCACGGCGACCGCCCCCGCCTCCTCGGCGATGCGCGCCTGCTCGGCGGAGACGACGTCCATGATGACCCCGCCCTGGAGCATGCGGGCCAGGCCGGTCTTGACGGTCGCGCTGGAGGAGCGCCGCGGGGTCCTTCCGGGCACGGCATCCATGTCGGGCTCCTTTCGGGATCGTGGGTTCGTGGACGGCCTCTCGACCCTTCCTACGCGGCGTGATAGAAAAAAAACAGACACAGTTTTTCGAAAAAAGGAGCAGTACAGTTTGACCGGCCGCCCTGCCGCACGGCGGGAAGGAGACCTCGTGGGCGATGCGCGATCGCGGGCTTCCGGCCCCCCCCTGTTTCGCTACCGCCGGCTCGCCGCCGAGCTGGAACGCCGGATCCGGGCGGGCGATTTCCGCCCGGGGGATCGGCTGCCCTCGATCCGGCGGCTGCACCGCGGCACGGGCCTGAGCATCTCGACCGTCCACCGCGCGCTCCTCGAGCTCGAAGCCTGCGGCCTGGTCGTATCCCACCCGCGCTCCGGCTACCGGGTTCAGCCGGCGGCCTGGCCGCCGCTCGAGCCCCCGGTCATGCGGCGCAGCGATCCCGCCCCCCAGCCGATCCGGCTTGCGCCGGCCGTGCATTCGGTCATCTCGGCGATCAGCGACCCCGCGTTCGTCCCGCTGGGCAACACGGGCATGGACCCCGCGCACGTGCCGGCCCGGGCGTTCGCGCGCCTCCTGCGGGAGATGAACCGCACGGAATGGCGCGCCCTGCTCGGCTACGCCGCCCCCGAGGGCCTCGGCGAGCTCCGGCGGCAAATCGCCCTTCTCGACCTGGGGGTTCCCGGCCGATTCGCCGCGGAAGAGATCGTCGTCACCAGCGGCTGCACGGAGGCGATCACGCTCGCTCTGCAGGCGGTGGCCCGGCCGGGGGACACGATCGCGATCGAGTCCCCGACGAATTTCGCCGTGCTGCAGCTGCTCGAGGAGCTCGGGCTACTCGCGGCCGAGGTGGCCGTGGACCCCCGCACGGGCGTGGACCTCGAGGACCTCACCCGCTGCCTCGACGCCCACCCGGTGCGTGCCTGCGTTCTCATGCCCCATTTCCAGAACCCCACCGGCGCGCTCCTGCCCGAGGAAAAGAAGCGCCGCCTGATAGATCTCCTCGCCCGGCGCGGGGTCCCGGTGATCGTGGACGACATCAGCGCCCCGTTGTATTTCACGGGAAAACGGCCCCTGCCGCTCTCGGCCTTCGACCGCGAGGGGCTGGGCATCTACTGCGGCTCCTTTTCCAAGACCCTCGCCCCCGGGCTGAGGGTCGGCTGGGTCGCCGCCCGGGGGGAGTTCCGCGATCGGATCCGACGGCTCAAGGCCGCGACCTCGATCTGCACCTCGAGCCTCAACCAGGCGCTCGTCGCCCGCTTTCTCGGCTCGGGGTCCTACGATCGACACCTCGTGCGTCTGCGGGCCGCGCTCTCGCGGCAGATGCTCCAGACGGCGGATCGCATCCGCCGGCATTTCCCGGAGGGGACGCGGCTTGCGTTGCCCCAGGGCGGGACGCTTCTTTGGATCGAGTTGCCGGAGGGGATCGACGGGCTCGAGCTCTACCGCCGCGCGCACGCGCGAAAGATCGCGGTGATCCCCGGGGTGGTCTGCGCGAACGCGCCGCGGTTTCGCAATTTCCTCCTCGTGAGCTTTGCCGGCCCGGTCGATGCGCGCACCGGCCGGGCGATCGCCGTGCTCGGGGAGAACGCCCGCCGGCTTTCCCGGAAACGGCCCCGGCGGGGGTGAGGGCGGGCGCTCCGGGGGAGAGGGCGACGGTTGCGTTTCAGGCGCCTCGGCGGGAGGGGGGGCGCTTGCGCCTGCGGGCGCCCGCCGCCGAGGCGATCGCATAGGTCGCGAGCGCCCGGGCGACGGCTCGACCCGCGCCGTCGAAGACGGTCGCCTCGCCGACCGCCGTGCGGCGTCCGCGGTGGAGGATGCGCGCGCGGGCGACCAGGTCCTCGCCGTCGACGGGCCGGAGGAAGTTGATCTTGAGCTCGATCGTCGCGATCGGCGCGCGGTTTTCGATCAGGCCGAGCAGCGCGATGGCGATCGCCGAGTCCGCGGCGGCGAAGACCACCCCGCCGTGGACGACCCCGTTGGCGTTCAGCAGCCCGGCATCGTAGGGGACGCGGACGGCGGCCTCGCCGGGGGAGGCCTCCTCGACGTGCATCCCGACCCGCTGCCAGAAGGGCACCTTCAGGCGCCGGTAGCTCTCGAGCCAGGAGGGGGTGCGGCGGGCGGGCGGGCTCATCGCGGGTTCGCCTTCCCGGTGAGGCCCGGCGGCCTCCGGGCGGAGCGGCCGCGGAGCCGCACGAACTCCTCGCGCACGAGCTTGCGGTAGAGGTGGTAGAAGAAGAGGCTCATGATCTCGACGAACTGCGCCCCCTTTTCGGCGTGGTCGTCGCTCGGAAGCGCCGTGAGGCGCTTTTCGTAATAGGCGCGGTGCGAGCTGCGCACGAAACGCCGCAGGAAGTCGGCGACCCGCTTGAGCTCGGCCGGGTTGTAGCCGTCCTTGGGGCCGAAGCCCAGACGGTCCATGTCCACGATCAGCCGCCCCAGGATCACGTCGTCGCGCGCGTAGGCGGGACGACCGCCGCGGGAGGCCGCGGTGATGATCCCCCAGGACTCCATCGCCTCGAGCCATTTGCGGCCGAGGCCGGTCGCCTCGCAGAAGGCCCGGCGGCCGACCACCTCGCGGGAGAGCAGCCGGTCGAGAGGCCGGAAGTAGCGGTTGTGGAACTCGGATACCGCGCGGTCGGAGCGGGACTGGCGGCGGTTTTGCCGGAGGATTTTCTTGATCTCGGGGATGGGGAGAAAGAACTCCTCGCGGAGCTCGCGGATCCAGAGCACCCTGCGGAGATGGGACTCGGTGTAATCGGGGATCCGCCCCCGGGAGCGCCGGGGCTTGGGGAGCAGCCCCTCCCGGATGTAGAAGTGAAGCGTCTCCTTGGGGACCCCGGTTTTTTCGACCAGCTCGCCGATGCGCATCGATCGTCCGTTCCCGGCCGGCCTCCGCCCGGCCGCACGCGGGGCCGCGCTTCTTGCCGAGGAGGGCGACCCCGCGGGGGAAACCGGCGATAACCTGCCGCAGGCGAGGGCGGTTGTCAATCGAATCCTCGTTGACAAGGGCGGGCGAAGCGGAATACAGTGCCGTGTACCGTGCAATGCGTTGCACGATCATCTGCAGCGATTTCCGGGAATCTCGCAAGGGAGGCGTGAAGGGCGATGAGAACGGACTTTCGATCCATCCGGGTGGAGTCGGCCGACGGGATCGCCGTGTTCCGCATCCACAACCCGCCGGTCAACCAGCTGTCCGAACACGTGGTCCGCGAGCTGGCCGACGCCTTCGCCGACGCGTTCCGGGAGGCCGGCGTGCGCGCCGTCGTGCTGACCGGGACCGGGAAGAATTTCGTCGCCGGGGCCGACATCACGCAGATCAAGGACATCCGCTCGCGGGAGGCGCTGCTCGCGATCTTGCACGAGAACAACCGGCTCCTCAACGCGATCGAAACCGGGCCCAAGCCCGTGGTCGCCGCGATCAACGGCACCTGCCTCGGCGGCGGCCTCGAGCTCGCCATGGCCTGCCACTACCGGGTGGCCGCACCGGGCGTCGATCTCGGGCAACCCGAGGTCCAGCTCGGCCTCATCCCCGGGGCCGGAGGAACCCAGCGCCTGCCGCGGCTGATCGGGCTGCCGAACGCCCTCGACATGATCACGACCGGCAAGCCGATCCGCTCCGAAAAGGCGCTCGAGCGCCGGCTCGTCGACGAGATCGCCCCCGCCGAAACGCTGATCCCGGCCGCGATCCGCGCCGCGCAAGGGTTCCTCGAGGGCCGCCACCACCTCGCCCTGCGCGCCACCCGCGCCCGCCACGAGCGCCTGCCGAGCGCGGCCGAAAAGAAGGCCCTCCTCGATTTCGCGCGCCTCATGACCGCCGCCAAGGCCAAGGGCTACATCGCCCCGCTCAAGGCCATCGAGGCCTTCGAGCGGGGGCTGCACTTCGACATCGAACCCGACCTCGCCATGGAGGCCGAGCTCTTCGCCGACTGCCTCTTCTCGGACGTGGCCCGCAACCTGATCGGCATTTTCCTCAACACGCGCGCCGCCGGGCGCCTGCCGCGCATCGAAGGCATCCCCCCCGCGCCCGTCCGCACCGTGGGGGTCCTGGGCGGCGGGGTGATGGGCTCCGGGATCGTCCACCTGCTCGTGAACGAGGGGCTGAACGCCGTCCTCTGGGACATCGACGACGCGGCGATCGCCCGCGGGATGGCCGGCGTGCGCGCGACCTTCGACTACCACCTCAAGAACAAGAAGATCACCCCCGAGGGGCTCGAGGCCCTCTTTCGCGAACGGCTCACCTGCACGACGGACCTCGCGCGGCTGAAGGGGGTCGACCTCGTCATCGAGGCGGTCGTCGAGGACATGGCCGTCAAGCAGAAGCTCTGGAAGGAACTCGAGGGGATTTGCCGGCCGGAGGCCGTCTTCGCGACGAACACCTCGGCCCTGCCGATCACGGAGATGGCCTCCGTGCTGCGGGACCCCGGCCGCATGATCGGGCTTCATTTCTTCAACCCCGCCCACCGCATGCAGCTGCTGGAGGTCATCTGCGCCCGGAAGACCTCGGATGCGACGCTCGCGACCAGCGTTGCCTTCGCGCGGACGGTGCGCAAGATCCCGATCGTCGTCAACGACGGGCCGGGCTTCTACGTCTCGCGCCAGCTCTCCGCATTCATGGGCGCCTCGGTCTTTCTCATGGCCGACGGGGTCGACCCGGCGGCGATCGAATCCGCGGTGGTCGATTTCGGGATGCCGATGGGGCCGGCCGCCCTCTCCGACCTGACCGGGATCGACATCAACTACCGCGTGAACCGCACCTTCGAGATGCGCCTCGGGCCCCGCTGGAAGGTCCATCCCCTGACCGAGGCGATCTACCGGACCGGCTGCTACGGCCGGAAGACCGGCGCGGGCTACATGGACTACAGCGGTCCGCAGCCGGTCCCCAACCCGAAGGTCGCCGCGCTGATCGCGGAGTACCTGAAACGAAACGGGGTCGCCCCTCGGCAGATGCCCGCGCGCGAGATCGTCGATGTGCTGCTCGCGGCCGCGGTCAACGAGGCCGCCTACATGATGGAGGAGGGGATCTGCGACCGGCCCCAGGACATGGACCTCGCCATGGTCTACGGGACCGGGTTCCCGCCCTACCGCGGCGGCATCCTGCGCTGCGCGGACCGCTGGGGCATCCGGCCGATCCACGAGCTCCTCCTCGAGCTCGAGAAGCGCTACGGAGCGCGATTCACCCCCGCCCGGCGTCTGGCCGACATGGCCCGGGAGGGGAGAACCTTTTACCCCGCAGGCGCCTGAACCCGCTGGGGCGTGAAAGACGCCCGTTTCCCGGAAGGAGGCAAGGCATGAAAGAAGTCGTCATCGCAGGCTATCTCCGAACCGCCCTTTCGCGCTCCCGCCCCAACGAGCCGGCGCGGGACTGGTTCTGCCGCACGCGCGCCGACGAGCTGCTCGCGAAGCTCCTGCCCGAGCTGATCCGGCGCACGGGGATCGAACCCCGGGAGATCGACGACTTTCTCGTCGGCTGTGCGACCGCGGTGGGCGAGCAGTGGTCCTACGGCGGGCGGATCCCCCTCTTTCTCGCGAACCTTCCCGAGACCATCCCGGCGAAATTCGTCGACCAGCAGTGCGGCTCCTCGATGGCCGGCGTCCACATCGGCTTCATGGAAATCGCCCAGGACTTCGCCGACGTCGTCCTCTGCGCCGGCTACGAGCACATGACCCGCGTGCCCATGGGTCTCACCAACGTGGAGCGCGGCCTGATCACCCCCAACGCGACGCTCTTTCTCAACCCCCAGTACCGGCACTGGGACATGATGACCTCGATGAACATGGGGCTCACCGCCGAAAAGCTCGCCCAGCAATCGGGGATCGCCCGCGAGGAGATGGACCGCTGGGGGGCCCGCTCCCACGAGCTCGCCGCCCGCGCGCGGAAAGAGGGCTTCTTCCGCGACGAGATCCTTCCCGTCGAGGCCGAGCAGGAAGACGGCTCGAAGCTGACCGTGGAGACCGACCAGTCCGTGCGCGAGGACACGACCCTGGCGAGCCTGGGCGAGCTCAAGCCCGTGTTCAAGAAGGACGGCGTGATCACCCCCGGGAACGCCTCCCCTCTCAACGCGGGCGCCTCGGCCATGGTGCTCATGTCCAAGGAGGCCGCGCGCAAGCGGGGCATCCGGCCGCTGGCGACCCTGCGCGCCATCGGGTTCGCCGGGGTCGACCCCACGATCATGGGCGCCGGGCCCGTCCCGGCGAGCCGCAAGGCCCTGGAGAAGGCGGGGCTGAAGCCCGCGGACATCGACTTCTGGGAAATCAACGAGGCCTTCGGCGTCGTGGTCCTGAACTGCATCCGCGAGCTCGGCATCGACCCCGCGCGGGTGAACGTCATGGGCGGCGCGATCGCGATCGGCCACGCCCTCGGCGCAACCGGCATCCGCCTGGTCGGAACGCTCGCCCGCATCCTCAACGTGAAGGGCGGCCGCTGGGGCTTGGCCAACGCCTGCGTCGGCGGCGGGCAGGGGGTGGCGACGGTGATTGAAAAGGAAAACTACCCCTGGTAGAGGAGGGGCGTCCCCCGAACGGAAACCCCGAACGCGGTGCACGAAGCGCGGAGCGCGGCCCGGACGATGTTCGCCCCCTTCCACGAAGCCCTCGCGGATCCGCCCGGCCGGCTCTCCCTGCTGCGGCGCCGCAGCGGACGGCCGCTCGTGGGGATCGCCCCGGCCTATTTCCCGCCGGAGTGGGTGCACGCGGCCGGGGGGCTCCCCGTCGCCTTCTGGGGGGCGGCGCTCCCCGTCGCCCGGGCGGACGCCCTGCTTCCGCCCTTCTGCTGCCCGGTCGCGCGCTCGATCCTCGAGATGGAACTCGCCGGCTCGACCGCGGAGCTCGCGGGCTGGGTGTTCACCTCGCTTTGCGACACCCTCGTCAACCTGCGGGAGATTTTCCGGCGCCTTTCCCCCCGGCCGGTCCCCGTCTTTCCGATCCCGCTCGCCACCGACCCCTCCGCCCGGCGCCGCCGCCTGGCGGCGTTGGTCCCGGCTGCGCTCGAGGACCTCGCCCGGCTGACGGGAAGCGCGGCCACCGGGGCCTCGCTCGCCGCCGCCTCGCGCCTCTTCGGTGGAATCCGCGATCTCCAGCGCCGGCTCTACGCCCTCCGCCGCTCCCGGCCGGGCCTCGTCGGTCCCCGCGATTTCTACGCCGCGATCCGGGCGGGATGCTTCATGGAGCCCGAGGAGTACCGCGAGCGTCTCGCCGCACTCCTCGACCGGCTCGAAGCCCGCCCGAACCCCCCGGGCGGGAGGCTGCCGCGGATTTTCCTCAGCGGCATGGTCGCCCCGCCCGAGGCGGTGCTCGGGCTGCTCGAGCAGCTCGGTCTCGATCCGGCCGACGACGATTTCGCAAACGGCGGCCGCCTGGCCTCGCGGCCGGTGTTCGACCCGGAGGACCCCGTGGGCAGCCTGGAGGCGGCGATTTTCGGCGGGAGGCCGTGCTGTTGCCTCCATCTCCCCGGGGCCGACCGGGCCGCGGCCTTTCCCCGCCTCGTCCGGGAGGCCGGCGCGGCGGGGGTCCTCTTTCTCCCCGTGCGCTGCTGCGAGCCGGACGCCTTCGAACGGCCCGCCATCGGGGCGGGCCTTGCGGCGGCCGGGATCCCCGCGCTCACGATCGAGATGGACTTCGAGACGCTTCCCCTCGAGTCGCTTCGCACCCGGCTCGAGGCCTTCCGGGATCTCCTCGAGGAATCGGCCCCATGACGCGGCTTTCCAGTTTCGCCCGCATGAAGGAGCTGATGACGGGCTACTACATCGAGGCGAAAACGACCCGGGAGAAGCCCGTCATCTGGCTGACGAGCGGGGCGCCGGTCGAGTACGTCTACGCCGCGGGCGCGCTGCCGGTCTACCCCGAGAACTACGCCGCGATGTGCGCGGCGAGCCACCAGGCGCCCCCCCTGCTCGAGGCCGCCGAGGCCGCGGGCTACTCGCCCGATCTCTGTGCCTACGCGCGAACCGATTTCGGCCAGGATCTCCTGCAGGGCGGTCCGGCGGGCGGGCTCCCGCCGCCGAGGGCCCTCGTCTGCGCGACGAACATCTGCCGCACGGTGGTCAAGTGGTTCGAGACCGTGGCCCGCAAGTACCGGGTCCCGCTCTTCGTCGTGGACATGCCCTTTCTGCACGACGGCCTGACCCGGCAGGCCGTGGCCTACGTGCTGGAGCAGTTCGGCGCGCTCGAGGAGTTCCTCGCCGCGCAGACGGGATGCGTCTTCGAGCGTGAGCGGTTGCTCGCGGCCGTTTCCCTGAGCCGCGAGGCGACCGATCTCTGGCGCAAGACGCTCGATCTCGCCCGCCACCGTCCCGCGCCCATCACCGCCCTCGACGCCTTCGTCCACATCGCGCCCATCGTCACCCTGCGGGGGACCGCGCCATGCCGGGACTACTACCGGCAGCTCCACGGGGAGGTCGCCGGCCGCGTCGCGCGCGGCGAGGGGGCGATCCCCCGGGAGCGCTACCGCGTGCTCTGGGACAACCTGCCCATCTGGTACCGCCTGCGCTGGTTCGAGGACTTTTTCGCCGAGCGGGGGCTCACCCTCGCCGCGGCGACCTACCCCAACAGCTGGGCGGCGATCGATCCGCCGCCGGGGTTCCAAGCCGACGACCCCCTCGAGGCCCTTGCCGTCTCCTACCTGAACCTGTACATTCATTTCGGCTTCGCGCAGCGGATCGATTATCTCGTGCGGCTGATCGAGGAATTTTCCCTCACCGGCTTCATCATGCACTCCAACCGCTCGTGCAAGCCTTACTCGGTCGGCATGTACGGGCTGCGCGAGGAGCTAACCCGGCGGACCGGCCTGCCCGGTGTGGTGATCGAGGCCGACCAGAACGACCCGCGGCAGTTCACCGAGGCCCTCACGGTGACCGCCCTCGAGGCCTTCCTCGAAGCCATGGAACCGATCGACGCCTGAGGCGGCCGGCAAAGCCCCCGCGCGGCCGCCCGCGCCGCAGGAACGCCGGCGAATGGCCTTCTTTCCGGAATACGAGCGCTACGACGGGCTGGGACTGGCCGAGCTCGTCCGCCGCGGCGAGGTCTCGCCGGCGGAGCTTCTCGAGGCCGCACTCGAGCGCATCGCGCGGCTCAACCCCCGGATCAACGCCGTGGTGACGTCCATGGAGGCCGCCGCGCGCCGCTCCCTCGGCGAGCTTCCCGACGGTCCCTTCCGCGGGGTTCCCTTTCTCCTCAAGGACCTGCTCTCGGTCTGCGCGGGGGCCCCGCTCACCTTCGGCTGCCGCGCCCTTCGTCGCTTCGTCCCCGACCACGACGGCGAGCTCGTCCGCCGCTGGCGCAGGGCGGGGCTGGTCATCCTCGGAAAGACGAACACCCCCGAGTTCGGCCTCGTCGCCTACACCGAGCCCGAGCTCTTCGGCCCCGCGCGCAACCCCTGGAACCTCGACCGCACCCCCGGCGGCTCGAGCGGCGGCTCGGCCGCCGCGGTCGCCGCCGGGATCGTCCCCCTCGCGGGGGCGGGCGACGGGGGCGGCTCGATCCGCATCCCGGCGGCCTACTGCGGGCTCTTCGGCTTGAAGCCCAGCCGCGGCCGGACTCCGAGCGGCCCGGACTTCGGCGAGATCTGGCAAGGGGCCGTCGTCGAGCACGTCCTTTCGCGCTCGGTCCGCGACAGCGCGGCCGCGCTGGATGCGGCTTGCGGCGCAGACCCCGGCGCCCCGTACGTCGTCGCCCCGCCGCTGCGCCCCTACCGCGAGGAGCTCGGCCGCGACCCGGGGCGGCTGCGGGTCGCCTTCAGCGTCCGCTCCCCCGTGGGTCGCCCCGTGCACCCCGCCCACGAAAGGGCCGTGCTCGAGACGGCGACCCTGCTCGCCAAGATCGGCTGCGAGGTCGAGGAGCGGGAGCCGCCTCTCGACGGGATGGCGCTGGCGTATAGCTACCTCACGCTGCTCTACGCCGAGGTGGCGGCCGATCTCGAGGACCTGGGGCGGTTGCTCGGCCGCAGGGTCCGGCGCGGCGACGTCGAGCGGCCGACCTGGATCCTGGGCAAGATCGGCCGCATCGTGCCGGCCGCGGCGCTTTCCGCGGCGAAACGCCTTTGGGGCCGCGCCGGACGAATCATGGGTGCGTTTCACGAAAGGTGGGACGTGTACCTGACGCCGACGACGGCCCATCCCCCCGCGCGCATCGGCGAGCTGCGCCCGGGGCCCTGGGAGATGCTCGGCCTGCGGGCGGTCGACCGCCTCGCGCTGGAGGGGATCCTTCACCGCTCGGGCCTGCTCGCGGAAATCGCTTTCCGCAACCTGGAGCGAACCCCCTTCACTCAACTGGCCAACTTCACCGGGCAGCCGGCGATGAGCGTGCCCCTCTCCCAGACTGCCGAGGGGCTCCCCGTGGGCGTTCACTTCACGGCCGCGATCGGCCGCGAAGACCTGCTCTTCCGGCTCGCCGCCCGGCTCGAGGCCGAGCGCCCCTGGTTCGACCGGCGGCCGCCGCTTTCCGGGCCGCCGCCGTGAAGCGCATAATGACCCGCCCAACCCCGTCCCCTGTCCGAAAGGAGGATCTGGCCATGTACCGCCGCATCCTGGTTCCGCTGGACGGCTCGGCGCGCGCCGAGCGGATTCTGCCGCACGTCGAGGAGATCGCCGCGAAGTTCGGCGCCGCGGTCACGCTCCTCCAGGTCGTCGAACCGATCGTGCCCGTGAGCAGCGCGGAGGTCTATATCCCCACGGGGGACCAGCTCTCGGAGCGCCTGAGCCGGGCGAAGGAGTACCTCGAGGCGATCCAGGCCAAGATGAGGCTGCGCGGCATCCCGGCCGAGGTCCATCTCGTCAGCAAGGCGGTCGTCGACGGGATCTGCGAGACCGCCGAGGCCCTGAAGGTCGACCTGATCGCCATGGCGAGCCACGGCCGGACCGGGGCGGCGCGGGTGTTCTACGGAAGCGTCGCCGCGGGCGTCTTGAACCGGGTCGACCGGCCGCTGCTCATCATCCGCTCGCGGTCGGGCGGATGAACGCTCGGGTTCAGCGGGCGGCGGGCCTCTCGGGAAGCCTCAGGCAGAGCAGCATCGCAAGGAGGGGAACCGCCGGGAGCCAAAAGAGGACCGTCTCCAGGCCGTAGAGGTCCGCCAGCCGCCCGATGACCGGGGTCAGCACGCCGCCGATCCCGAGCGCCAGGCCCATCATGAGGCTCGAGACCATCGAGCGGCCCTGGGGCGCCAGGGTCTGGCCGAGCGTGACCCCCAGGGGGAGGGTCGCCATGGAGAAAAACCCGGCGAGAAAGGCCGCGGGGTAGATCCAGTCCCCCCGCAGCCAGAGCGAGCCGAAGAGCGCCGGGACCGTAAGGAGGTGGCTGGCGAGAAAGATCGGCCGGTAGCGGAAGCGGTCGGCGAGGCTCCCGGCGAGGAGACCGCTCAAGGACCCGGCCAACGTGAAGAGCGCCGCCACGAGGCCGATCGCGACGAGGGGATAGCCCTCGCGGGCATAAAGGACGGGGAAAAAGGTGATGAAGGCCTGGCTCACGAAGGCCCGCAGCACCATCACCAGCCAGAGGTCGGCCACCGCCCGCCAGGAGGGGCCGAGCGCCAGGCGCAGCGACTCGGCAAACCCCTTGCCGGCCAAGCCCTCGCCCTCGGGCCGGGGGACCATGCGGTAGAGGAGCGCCATCAGCGGAAGGCCGATCCCCATCGAGTAGACGGTGCCCGGCATCCCGAAGGCGGCGACGAGCGCGGTGATCAGGATGGGACCCACACCGAAGGCCATCGTGCCGCCGGCGTTGAAGACCGACATGCAGAGGCTGAAGTTTCGGCCCGCGTAGGTCGCGATCATGCCCGCAACCGGCGGGTGGAACATCGACTGCCCGATCGATCCCAGGGCGACGAAGAGGAGCAGGGCCGCGTAGTTCGGCGCAACACCGACGAGGGGGATGAAGACGATCGACAGGAGCGGTCCGCCCAGGATGAAGAGCCGGGTGCGGTGGTGGTCGGCGTAGTAGCCCGCCAGCGGCTGCACGATGAACATGAGAAAGCGGTTCAACCCCGCGATCAGCCCGACCTGGGCGAGGGAGAGGGAAAGGGCGTCGGCGAACGCCGGCAAAAGCGGGCTCACGAAGGAAGCGTAGAGGTCGCCCGTGAAGTGGACGAGCCACAAGGCGAAGATCACGCGCACGTTGGTCTGCTGCGCGGGATCGGGGGCTGTGGGGATCGCTTTCAGGGCGAACAAAAACGCTCCAGCCGCCACAGGCTGGAGCGCCTTTCTTTCATGTGGTCGGGACGAGTGGATTTGAACCACCGACCCCAGCGTCCCGAACGCTGTGCTCTACCAGGCTGAGCCACGTCCCGACTGACCGGCCCTATGTAGGCGATCCCGAGGCCGATGTCAACCGCAGCCTCTCACCCCCGGCGGCGGGCGGGGGGACGGGGGGTGCCTTTCCGTGCCGGGGCGGGCCCGCCGAAGGGGTTACGGCAGACGATCGTCTGCTCGCGGCCGGGGCCGACCGAGACGAGGTCGATCGGCACACCGCAGAGCTCCTCTATCCTCTCGAGGAAGCGACGTGCGGGTTTCGGAAGCCGCGAGAGGCTTCTCACCCCCGAGATCGGCTCCCGCCAGCCGGGAAGCGTTTCGTAAACCGGCCTGCAGGCGGTCAACACCCCGATGCTTGCCGGGACGACGTCGAGCCGCCTGCCCTCGTGCTCGTAGTGCGTGCAGATCTTCAAGCTCTCCAGGCCCTCGAGCACGTCGAGCTTCGTGATGGCCAGCCCCGTCACCCCGTTCAGCCTCACGGCGTTTCGCAACACGACCGCATCGAGCCAGCCGCAGCGCCGCCTGCGGCCCGTGGTTGCGCCGAACTCCGCGCCCCGCTCCTGGAGGCGGTTTCCGATCTCGTCGGTCAGCTCCGTCGGGAAGGGCCCCAGGCCCACGCGGGTGGTGTAGGCTTTCACGATCCCGATCACGGCGCTGATGCGCTTCGGCCCGATCCCCGTCCCGCAGCAGGCGTTGCCGGCGAGCGTGTTCGAGGAGGTGACGTAGGGGTAGGTCCCGTGATCGATGTCGAGGTGCGTCCCCTGGGAGCCTTCGAAGAGAAGCCGTTTCCTGCGGCGCAGCGCCTCCTCCACGAAGACCGAGGTGTTCGTGACGTGCGGGGCGAGCCGCTCGGCGTAGCGCCCGTATTCTTCGAGAATCGCCTCGGCGGCGAGCGGTTTCTCCCGGAAGTAGTGCTCGAGGATGAAGTTTTTTTCCTCGAGGACGGCGGCGAGCTTTTCCCGGAAGGTCTCCCATTCGAGGAGGTCGGCGAAGCGGATCCCGCGGCGTGCGACCTTGTCCTCGTAGGCCGGGCCGATGCCGCGGCCGGTGGTGCCGATCGGTTTCCCGCCGCGGCGGGCCTCGCGGGCGAGATCGATCACCCGGTGGTAGGGCAGGATGAGGTGGGCGAGCTCGCTGATCTTGATGCGCTCGGGGCCGGTCTCGATGCCGCGGCCGGCGAGAAAGTCCATCTCCTGGATGAGCACGCCGGGGTCGACGACCATCCCGTTTCCGAGCACGCAGGTTTTGTGCTGCAGGATGCCCGAGGGGACGAGGTGATTGATGAACTTCTCGCCCCCGATCACCATCGTGTGGCCGGCGTTGTTCCCGCCCTGGAACCGGATGACCACATCGGCGAACTCGGCCAGCAGATCGACGATCTTGCCCTTTCCTTCATCGCCCCACTGAGTTCCGATGACGACGACGTTGGCCACGAATCCTCCTTCCCGGAACCGGTTGCTCGTCTCTCAGGCGCGCCGCGCGCGGAAGAAGGCCTGCAAAAGCGCACGGCCGGGCTCCGCGAGCACGCCGGCGACGACCTCGACGCTGTGGTTGAGCCGCGGGTCATGGGCGAGATCGCAGATCGACCCCGCCCCGCCCCAGCGCGGATCGGCCGGGCCGTACACCAGGCGCTTGACGCGCGCGTGGATCAGGGCGCCCATGCACATGACGCAAGGCTCCACGCTAACATAGAGCGTGGTGTTTAACAAACGGTAGTTTCCCAGAAGCTTCGCCGCGGCGCGCAGGGCGAGAATCTCGGCGTGCGCCGTGGGGTCGCAGCGCTCGATCGTGCGGTTGCGCGCCCGGGCGAGGATGCGGCCGTTTTCGTCCACGAGCACCGCGCCGACGGGGACTTCTTGCGCCGCCGCCGCGGCCCGGGCTTCCTCGAGGGCGATTTCCATGAAGGCACGGTGATCCAAGACCATCCCCCCGGCGGCGAAAAACCGTTGCCGGCGATTGCAAACCGTCACTCTTTACCGCATACTGGGGCCGTTCTCAATCGCCCGCCGGATGCGAGGAAAGGCTCGACCCGCATCGCGGCCGGAAGGCGCAAGGAACATCCAGGAGGTGGGGCCATGAGCGCACGATGGGGGGTGATCGTGGTCGATCTGCAGGGGGATTTCACCGAGGCGAAGGCCGGGGCGCTCGCGGTCGCCGGGACCGGGGAGGCGTACCTCGCAGCGGTCCGATCCGCCTGCCGGCGCCTCTTCGACCGGGGGCTTCCCCTCTACGCCACCCAGGACTGGCACCCCGCCGACCACGTCTCCTTTTTCACCAACCACCCCGGCAGGAAGGCCTTCGAGACGATCACGATCGAGGAGCGGGAGCAGGTCCTTTGGCCGCCGCATTGTGTCCAGGGCACGGCGAACGCCGAGCTTCTCCTGGAGGCGGGACTGTTGCGCGCGGTGGTGAAGAAAGGGACGGACCGCCGCTTCGACAGCTACTCCGGGTTCCGCGACGACGGCGGCGCGGCAACGGGGCTCGACCGCATCCTCAAAACGGACGGCATCGACGAGCTCCTCGTCTTCGGCCTGGCGACCGATTACTGCGTGAAGGCGACGGCGATCGATGCCGTGCGCGAGGGGTACCGGGTGACCTTGATCGAGGACCTCTGCCGCGGCGTCACCCCGGGGACGAGCGCTGCGGCGATCTCCGAGATGAAGCAGGCGGGTGTTGCGATCGCGGCCGGTCTCGAGGTGGTCCTCCCGCGGATCGCGCAGCTCCCGCGCGGTTGACATCGGCGGCGTTTTCCATTAAAGAGGCTGCGTTTCGACGCCTGCGCCCGTAGCTCAGCCCGGATAGAGCGCCGGACTACGAATCCGTAGGTCGCAAGTTCGAATCTTGCCGGGCGCACCAGTTAAATCCAGGGGTTATAGATTTCGGTCTGTGACCCCTTTTTCCTTTCAAGGCTATCTGCCCCACAATAGCCCCACATTTGAAAGCTCAAGGCCCGGAAAAGGACAAGCCTCCCGCATCTGGCCGAATCCCGCATCTTTTACAAGAAAGATGTCATTCTCCATCACAAACGGCACATCCAGGCCAGCTATGATTTTCTGTGATTAGGGAAGGGGGGGAGGAGAGGGAAGGGTGCCGCCAGTGGACCCGAAGCCTGTTTGCCTCTGGACCTAACCATTAGATGGTCACACACACGACATCGAAAACCGATTGTAGGGGGGCTTCTCAAAAGTCGTTTTTCTGATGGGACCCATACCCATGTCCGTCAAGAAGTGACTCCTGTCGAAAAAATCAAGAAAAAATTCCGATCCGGCCTATCGGGCTTAGTCCAATTTCAAAAATCCATAAGAACACCCTCTCAGCAATCGGCCTTCCTCTGCTGTTCCAGACGTACTCCGGCCCATGACGATCCAAGAGCACCCAAAGTTCGGTCCCCTGGAACGGCTCTGGTAGACCATCAAACACCACGACCTATACCTGCATTCGCTCAGCACCGGCACCGAGCTGCGTCACGGCTCAGAGGAATAGATACGCTTTTACAACCACGAACGCGGCGACTCCGCCCTTGACGACCGCACCCCGGATGAGGTTCATTACGATTTGCCTCATCCGTTCGCAGAGGCAGGCTGACGCTTATCATAAAAACTACAAAAAACCGAAAACCGATTCAGAGCTTAGCCCACCCATCAGGCTGTCCAAACAATGGGTTCCACCGCCATCAACCAATGCAGATAAAAGGCTTTCAATTATAGGAGCTGAGTAGTAATCAGCGCAAGTTCTCAAATCGATACTAGTACGTCAGGCCTCCAATAGTTTTTCGGCCAGACTGTAAGCTAAACGACAAACTGCTTCCAGGTTTTTTTCATTTAGTTCAGAGGGAATATCGAGATTCGTGTGGTAACGCGTGTCGGTTCCGCCGTTTGCGATCCATATCGCGGAATAACCTTCTTCCACAAATTTCGGCTTTGTAACGAGTTTACGTGATTAAGCGGTTTTTCAGGCCTCTCTTTTTTAAAATTCTTGCAAAATAAAACGGATTCCTCTTTCTTAGA
>FWPV01002101.1_pt1 | contig 50533 bp, 57 predicted proteins | sample 2228371 | NCBI WGS metagenome assembly FWPV01 (sample SAMEA103939776, study PRJEB20133) | metagenome | reverse complement strand
CATAAAGCAGAGCAGGTTATCGGGGCTGAGGGGGTCAACCTGCGGGCCGTTCTCGAGCAGGTAGCGCACGGCGAGACCGCGCGCGCCGATGAACTTGCGGGCCCAGGCTTCCGGAATGCCGCGATACTCCACCGTGCCGGTCGAAAGGTCCACGTGGGCGATCCGGTTCGCAAAGCCGCCGAGGTTCATGCGTGTCTCCTTAACTCAGTGTGAAACGGACGATGGGCCATAAAAGATGACGAAGAGAGAGAAGATTCGGGACGGGGCAGCCCTTCTCTGACGATGGTCTGAGAGAGCGCAACCCCTGGTTGCCCACACCGCTGCCAGCAGGAGGAACCGGGAGGGCGCAGCCCTGCCAGGAACTTCCCGGGCATCCTGTGGTGGGGGCGTAGCCGCGTGGCAAGCTGATGGAAAAGCGGGCCAGGCGGGCGTCATCTCCGGAGGTGGCCGGAACACCGCTCTGGTCGGAAGGGTGTGACCGGGTGAACCCGGTACAAAGGTCATTCTTCAGCATCGAAGATCGAGTTGCAGCGGCGCAACAATACGCCGGCTGATAATAGCCCATTCAGGGGCTGGCGCCCTCACCGGAACGCGCGACTGTCACGAGCGGTATAGTACTTCGTAACGGGAACTTTTCTTTAAAGATTGTGCCACAGGATGGCGCGCTTGTCCAGGGGATAAGTTCCAGATACGCAGGGCCGGCGCGACGTTGGCGAGGCCAGACCTTCAGGCGGGTCAAAGCGGTAGTCGGTAGAGGGCGATCGCATTCTGGCGAAGGATGGCCAGAGCGGCGGCCTCAGCCTCGGCGAGGGTCAGGTCGCCGTCGGTGACGCAGCGGGTCAACACGGCGGCCAGCACCTCTCGTCCGCAGCGAGCGCCGACGTAGAACGTCTCCGGGATAAGATGCGCGTCGGTGGAGAAGAGGATCTTGCTGATCGGGGCGAGTTCCAGGGCCGCGCTGACCACTGCTTCCATCCCGGCGCGGCTCAGGTAGGGAACGGCAAGCCCGAGGTCGAGGTACACGTTCGGATAGACGGCGGCGAGGTAGCCGAGCTCGCGGGTGAAGGGATAGCCGGCGTGGAGAAGAATGACCGGCGCCGGACGCAGATCGGCGCGTTCAAGGAGCGGCCGCAGATGCAGCGGATTGGCCTCGCGCAGATCGAGGTCGGGGTCGCCAAAGCCGGTATGGAACTGCACGGGTATGGCCTCGCGCGCGGCGATCTCCATCATCGTCCATACGAGCCAGTCATTCAGCGGTTTTGTGGCGATGCGGGCGGGTGCGCCATGGGTCACCGCCTCGCGCAATCGGGCAAAGGCCTGGCTGGCCGCCGACGGATCGGCCGGGGCCAGCCGCAGGCCGCTGCGGTAGGCCACAATACTCTTGAAGCCGACCACCGCAGGGTCACGCCGCTCCAGCCCGGCGCGGAAGGCGTCAACGAACTGCGACCAGGTGGACGTCTGGGTGAGGAGTTGCGCGCCCAGGTGCTCAATGCGGATCAGGCGAAAGGTTGGGGCGAAACGCTCGTGCCATGCTGTGGGCATGATGCGATCGGGCATAAACCCGTCGTCGAGGATCAGCGCAGCGAACCTGCCGGCGTCGAAGAGGCGCCGGGCCAGCGGCTCATAGCCGATCTGGTCGCGCAGCGCCTGGATGGCCTCCAGTGACGGGGCGCAGCCCAGCAGGTCGGCAAGCTGGCGCATGCTGCGTTGAAAAAACAGCGTGTGCTGCGCGTGCCGGGTGACAATCGCCGTGTCATAGCCTTCGGTAAAGGCCGCCGCCAGTGAGAAGTCGTTCAGCGCCTCGGGGCGCAGCAGGTTGTGGGCGTGATGGTCAACGATGGTGAGGTGATCGAGTTGCAACATACGATGTTGATGCCAATATCAGGGAAACCGGGTTTGCCCACGCCCTACCGCCGGAGGCATACGTGGCATCAGTCCCGGGGAAACCGGATTTCCCCCCCCGCCCTGCCCACGAAGGAGCAGGCGTCGCCGGTACCGGCTGGCAGAATGGGAACCCGGGGGTTCACGCGCCCCTGCGCGGCAGGGCCGCAGGGGCGAGTACGGGGCGCAGCCTTTGCTCAGTAGCGTTCCAGAATCAGGCGCACCTCTTCATCGTGGGACATATCCTTCATAGCCTGCCACTCGGCCCGGCGCACGGCCAGGTAGGAACGGGCCAGGTCACTGCCCAGGGCCTGGAGCAGCAGTTCGTCGCGCTCCAGGGCGGCGATGGCTTCGCCGAGGGTCGCGGGCAGGGGGAGGATGCGGCGCTCAAGGCGCTCGCTTTCGGAGAGATCGGCGGGGTCACCGCGCACCGCTTCGCCAGGAACCAGTTGCCGATCAATGCCATCGAGTCCTGCCGCAATCACTGCGCCGAGGGCCAGGTAGGGGTTGGCGGTGGCGTCGCAAATCTTCAGTTCAACATTGGTAATCGGCAGACTGCTGTCAGGCATCGGCACTCGCAGCGCGGCCTCGCGGTTGCCCATCCCCCAGCAGGTGAACGCGCCGCTCCAGAAGCGCGGACGAATGCGCTTGAAGCTGTTGGTGGAAGGGGTGGTCAGGGCCATCAGGGCCGGCAGGTGCTCGAGAATGCCGGCCATAAAGGCGCGCATCGGCGCCGAGAGGGTGCGGGGATGGCCCGGTTCGGTGACGATGCTCGCGCCCTGGCGCGCCAGGCTGAGGTGCAGGTGGGCGCCGTTGCCGGCTTTTTCGGGGTAGATCTTGGGCACGAAGGAGGCGAGCAGGCCGTGCTGCGCCGCGCAGGCCCTGACCGTCTCACGGAAAATGATCTGCTGATCGGCGGCGCGGAGGGCATCGGCGTAGCGCACCGGCAGTTCAAACTGCCCCGGCCCCGATTCGGCGTAGGTCATCTCCACGAACAAACCCTGGGCCTCCAGCGCCGCCGTCATCGTGTCGATCACCGCCGCGGCTCCATCGAGGGCCGCAGTCTGGCAGAACACAGTGGTGTCAAATGGCGCGGGGCCGTCGGGGGTGGGGCGCAGCAAGGAGAACTCGTTCTCAAAGGCCGCACACACGCTCAGATCGCGCGCGGCGGCGGCGGCGATCATACGGCGAAGGAAGGCGCGCGGGCAATGGCTCCAGGGTTGATCGCCGGCGTAGATGTCGGTGAGCACCCGGGCATGGCCGGGGGCGTAGGGCAACACCGCGAAAGTCGCCCAGTCCGCGCGCATATGCACTTCGCCATCGGGCGTCAGGCCCGTGTCGGGCGCCAGGGCGTCGTACATCACGGGCAGGGCCTGCTGCGCGGCGGCAATTCCGACCCCGTTGCCGGCCAGGAAGGGATCGAGCATGGTTGTCCGCACGGCCTTGGCCCGGATGACATTGGCGTTATCGCACCAGATGAAGCGCACGAAGCGCACTTGCTGGTTCTGGATGGCTGTCTGAATGGTTTGCACGGTAGTCATCGCTTGCTGAGGTGAAAATATGTGGAAACCGGGTTTCCCCATCCCCCTGCCGGTGGGGGTGCCAGCCGTTCCCAACCGCGGTTGGGAAATGGGGAAACCGGGCTTCCCCATCCCCCTGCCTGTCGGGGGTGCCAGCCGCTCCCAACAGCGGTTGGGAAATGGGGAAACCGGGTTTCCCTACGCCCCTGCCCATCGGGGCGCCGGGCGACCCCACCAGCGGTTGGGGGAGGGGGAGACCGGGTTTCCCCCTCCCCTGCCCATCGGGGCGCCACGCTCTCCGCGCCGGGGGGCGTGGAGGCACGAGGCCCGCCCTGCGTCCCTCCGACGGCGAGAGAGTCGGCGGCGGCTCTCAGGGCGTGATTTCCTTGACGAAGGTGTAGGCCCCATCCTGAACCTGAATGATCGTCACCGATTTGTTGGGCTTGCGTTGCCCGGGGGCATAGGTGATCTGCCCGGTCACTGCGGGGAAGCCCTGGGTTGCGGCGAGGGCATCGCGAATGGCCGTGGGATCAGCCGATCCAGCGCGTTTAATCGCGTCGGCGATCAGGTTCAGCGTATCGTAGCCGAGCACGGCGAAGGCATTCTCAGGCGCTTTGCCATACTCCTGGGTGTAGGCCGTCACGAACTTCTGCACCTTCGGATCGACGTTATCGAGCGCGACGTGGGTGGAAAAGAACACTTCATCGGCGAGTTCGCCGGCGACTTCGGCAATGAGCGGCGTGTCGAACCCATCGCCGGAAATAATCGGCATTTGCAGGCCAGCTTCACGGAACTGCCTGGTGGTGATCCCGGCCTCATTGGGGATCGCCGAGATGAACAGCACATCGGGCGGCGGATTAAGGGCCTGGACCTTGGCGATCTGGGCCGAGAAATCGGTGTCGCCGGAGCGGTAGATGTCTTCGAGGACGATCTGACCGCCCTTTTCGGTGAAGCGCTGCTTGAAGAAGGCCGCCAGCGCGGTGGTGAAATCGTAGGCCTGGTCCACAAGCATGTAGGCGGTCTTCGCCTTGAGATCATCAATGGCGTAATCGGCGATGGCGAAGGCCTGCGCATCATCTCCAAAGGGGGCCATGAAGAAGAAGTCGCCGATCTGCTCGGGCAGGCTCGGCAGCGTGGCGCCTGCGGTGACAAAGGGAATGCCGGCCTGCTGGGCGATAGGCCCGGCGGCCAGAGCAAAGGTCGAGTCGTTGAGACCGCCGATCACGACGACCTTATGCACGTTGATCAGTTCCGACGCCGCGTTGGTTGTGGTCGTCTGATCGGTCTTGCCATCCACGGCAATCAGTTCGATCTGCTGTCCGAGCACGCCGCCGGCGGCGTTGATCTCCTTGACGGCCAGCTTCATCCCGTTAAGCCCGGGCGCGTCAATCGAGGACATACCACCGGTGATGCCATAGAGGGCGCCGATCTTGATTGTTCCGGCTGCGGGCGCCGGGGAGGCGGCTGGCGCGGTTGGCTGGGCCGCCGGAGCGCCGCACGCGGCCAGCAGGGTGATCAGGACGACAGCGACCAGCGTGGAGAGCATCCGTTGCAAGGGTTTCATAGCGCGACTCACCTGATGTTGCAGAAGCCAGGATCCACGGGGCGATACCATTGGCGGACGCCAGCGGCCTTGCCGGTGAGCGGCAACGCTGCGAGGGCCTCTCTCCAGTGACGGGGCGACAGCAGAGCGCCTTCCGGGAGCGCCACCGGCCAGGCGCCGGCAGGCTCAGGCGTTGCAGTCCGTGAACCATGGTTGCCGGCAAGGCCACCTGTCTCCCTGCCTTCTCCCGCCAGGGAAGGCACCCGGCAGGCTCCTCCGGCGAAGGAAGGTGGACGAGGAGGCGCGCAGCGAGCCGAAAACGCCGCTCACGGATCGGGCGACCTGCGATACCACATGGAACTGGCTACACCGCATGGTCCAGCGCAGCTCCACAGCGCTCCACCGCCACCCGGGCCGTTGTGGAGCTGGAGAGCTGTGGAGGTGTGGAGTTGAGCCAGGGCGATGCCATCAAGCAGAATTGGTATCAACCAGCCGCGAGCCGCGCCTGAGGATCGCTATCCGCTTTTTGGAGAGAATGGTGCATATTATAGGGATGTTGGTCCTTTTGGCAAGCAGGGGTGTGGCGGCAGGTGCTCACATGTGGGGTAATACCATTTTAGATTTTGGATTTTGGATTGTAGATTGCCACGCTGGGCAGCACAACCCCTGAAACCACTTCAAGCAATGCGGCATCATCAACGGTAATTGGTATAAGGCGTCACCCGGATGCGCGGGCGTCCCGCCTGCAATGGTCTGGATGCGGGCAAGATGCCCGCGCACCCGGGAGACGTGTGAACACGTACGTGTGGCGGCGCTTTGCGGCGAACCGTCCTGCGTGGCGCCATCACCGGGGGGCCTGACCCGCGGCGCTCTCGTTCTCGCCGGGGCGGACGGGGGTGGGCCGGCGCAGCAGATCGGTCAGTTCGCGCCCCCCGAGCAGGCCCTGGGGGCGAAAGATCATCACCAGCAGCATAAGCAGGGCGATCACGATCTGGCTCAGGCCATAGAGTGGCCTGCCGCTACCGGCGAGGCTGGTCTCGATGCCGCGCAGCCACTCGGGCAGCAGGGTCATCAACACCCCGCCGAGGATGGCGCCGGTGATACTGCCGGCGCCCCCGATCACCACCATGGCGACGACGTTGAAGGTGATGAAGAACGAAAACGACGCCGGGGCAATCGCCGTGATCAGGTGCGCCCAGAGAGCGCCAGCGGTGCCGGCGAAAAAGGCTCCCGTCACAAAGGCCAGCATGCGCGTCCGTACAACGCGGACGCCGCGACAGGCTGCGGCCAGTTCGTCTTCGCGCACGGCGAGCATGGCCCGCCCGAACGGTGAACGCACCAGTCGCCAGATGACGATCACGCTCACCAGCATCCAGCCGTAGGCCCAGAGCAGGGTCGTCAACGGCGGCAGCCCGTTGAGGCCCCGCGCGCCACGGGTCACCGTTTGCCAGTTGAGGGCCACCACCTGCACAATCACCATCAGTCCCAGGGTAGCCACCGACAGATAGTGCCCGCGCAGCCGCAGCACCGGAATGCCGACCACAAAGGCCGCCAGGGCCGCCAGAACCCCGGCGGCGAGCAAGGCGAGCGCGAAGGGCAGTTCCACGCGGGCCAGCCAGGCGGGCAGGTCGGGCAAGGCGAGCAGTTTCATACTCGCGGGCATGGTCAGCAGCGCGGAGGCATAGGCGCCGATGGCCATAAACGCCGCGTGGCCGAGCGACACATCGCCACTGAAGCCGTTGGTCAGGCTCAAACTGACGGCAAGGATCACATTGATCGCCACCACTGCCAGCACCCGCTGGTAATAATCGTTGAGGCGGTACTCCGCGAGCACGACCAGGGCCGCGCCCGCCCCGAGGGCCAGCCAGCCATACAGAGACCTCATGCGCGCCGTCCCTCCTCCAGGCCAAACAGGCCTGCCGGGCGCACGAGCAAGATCGCCAGGAGCAAGACGAACACAAACGCATCGCGATAGCCAGAGAGGGCAGGGGGCGCAAAGGCCACGAAGAAGACCTCGGCGAAGCCAAGGAGATAACCGCCCACCATCGCCCCGGGAATACTGCCGACGCCGCCGATCACCGCAGCAACAAAAGCCTTCAAGCCAGGCACAAAGCCGGTAAAGGGGTCCACCAGGCCAAACTTGCCGCTCCAGAGCACCCCGGCGATGCCGGCCAGGGCAGCGCTCACACCGAACGCCACCGCAATCACCCGGTTCACGTGCACCCCCATCAGGTGCGTGGTCCATACCCGCTCGCTACAGGCGCGCATGGCGATACCGATCGTCGTATACTTGACAAACAAGCTCAAAAGCACCATCAGCAGGATGGAGAGGAGGAGGATCAGCCCATCAATCGGCGCAACGGTCAGGCCGGCCCACTCGAAGCGGCGGGCCAGCTCGGCGGGCAGGCGCAGCGGGCGCGGTTGCGCTGTGAGTGTCATCGTTGCGCTGTTCTGGATCAGCGAACTGATGGCCAGCGAGGTGATCAGCATGGCTACTTCGCGGGAGCCGCGAAGGGGACGATAAGCCAGTCGTTCAATGACGATGCCGATGGCGCCGGCAACGATCATCGCCAGCAGCATGGCCGACCAGACCGGCAGGACCGGCGCGCTCAGCGCCGCCAGGGCCACGTAGGCCCCCACGGTCATCATGTCGCCGTGGGCGAAGTTGATCAGCCGCAGGATGCCGTACACGATGGTCAGGCCAATCGCCACCAGGGCGTAAATGCTGCCCAGGTTGAGGGCGTTGACCGTTTGCTGGAGCAGGTAGGTCATGCGCGAACTCCGAGTAGCGGGGCTATCCCCCCAGGTAGGCGGCTTTGACGCGTGGATCTTCGAGCAAGACGGGGGCCGGGGCGCTGAGGGTAATGGCGCCGGTTTCGATGACGTAGGCGCGATCGGCCAGACGCAGGGCCTGCCAGGCATTCTGTTCAACCAGCAGGATGGTCACTCCTTCACGACGCAGCTCGGCGATGACCTGGAAGATGCGTTCGACCACCAGCGGCGCCAGGCCCAGCGATGGCTCATCGAGCAACAGCAGCCGGGGCGCGCTCATGATCGAGCGCCCCAGGGCCAGCATCTGCTGTTCGCCGCCGCTCAGCAAACCAGCAATCTGCTGCTGGCGCTCGCCGAGAATGGGGAACAGGCCCAGCACCCGTTCCAGGTCGCGCGCCACGGCGCTGCGATCGCGCCGGTGGCCGGCGGCCAGGCGCAGGTTCTCGGCGACGGTCAGCCGGGCGAAGATCTGCCGCCCTTCGGGACACTGAACCAGTCCGCGGCGCACGATCTCGTAGGGCGGCAGGCGGGTGATCTCGACCCCCTCAAAGAGGATCCGTCCACGTTTTGGGCGCAGCAACCCCGAGATGGCGCTGAGCGTGGTGGTCTTGCCGGCGCCATTACTGCCGATCAGCGCCGCAATCTCGCCCGCCCGCACCTCGAGTGAGATCCCCTTCAGGGCGTCAACGTTGCCATAGGCGACGTGGAGGTCGTGAATGTGCAGCATGGGCCCTACCCCGGTACCCGCTGGCCGAGAAAGCCCGGATCGCTCACGCCCAGGTAGGCTTCCAGCACCCGTGGATGGCGCTGCACCTCGGCGGGCGCGCCATCGGCGATCAGGGCGCCATAGTGCAACACCTGAATGCGCCGGCAAATCCCCATCACGACGCGCATGTTGTGTTCAATCAGCATGACGGTCAGCTTCAACTCGGCGTGCAGCCGGGCAATCAGGTGCATCAGCGCCTCCACTTCAGCCGGGTTGAGTCCGGCGGCCGGCTCATCGAGCAGCAACACCCTGGGCCAGGCGACAACCGCCATGGCGATTTCGAGCCGGCGCTGCAACCCGTAGGGCAGGCTATCGGCAAGGGCGTCGCGGTAGCCCTCCAGGCCCAGCAGGCGCAGCGTCTCGAGCGCCCGGGCGTCGCGGACGCGTTCCGCGGCGACGAAGCGAGGCAGGCGCGCCAGGGTGGACAGCACACCGGCCTGCTGGTCGAGTTGCGCCGCGATGCGCATATTGTCCATCACCGAGAGGCGGCGAAAGAGGCGGATATTCTGAAACGTGCGGGCGATGCCCGCGCGTCGGATCGCATCGGGCGACAGGCGGCTGATGTCCCGCCCTTCGAGCAACACGCGACCGCTGCTCGCGGGCACGACCCCGGTCAGCACGTTGAACAGGGTGGTCTTGCCGGCGCCGTTGGGGCCGATGATGCCGAGCAGTTCACCGGGATGGAGGGCGAGCTGATACTCGTGGAGCGCGACGATACCACGAAACGCTACGGAGAGGTTCTGCGCCTCCAGCAGAACCTCTGAACGCTCACAGGCCATGGTGCGGGTCCTTCTACACGATTTTCACCATAGTACCACAGGTACCGTAGGCCTGTGCCGGACAGCGAGGCGGGGAGGGACGCCTGAGGTGAACATACGGGGAAACCCGGTTTCCCCACCTGCGGTGAGCCTGTCGAACCGCACCCCTGCCTGCGGGGCGCCAGCCGCTCCCAACAGCGGTTGGGACATGGGGAAACCGGGTTCCCCCAACCCCCTTCCGGCGGGGAGGGTTTGGGTGTAGAGGCGCGGCGGCGCCGCGCCTCTACGCCCTCCCAAGAAAAACCTATGTTCATCGTGTCGTTGTGCGGCGCAGCCGCATGGATGACTGAGGTGAAAACAGGGGAAAGCGGGGTTCCCCCGCGCCCCTGCCGGGCTGGAGAGGAGTACAGGGAGCGCGGGTTCTCCTCACGCCCGCGCTGTCGGGCGCGGATCACTCCCGCACCTCGCCCATGCTCCGCACATCATACCCCCCCAGGGCCTCAACAGCGGCCCGGTAGGCCGGGTCGCCCAGGGCCTGGCGCAGCGGGGCGAGCAGTGGACTCTCCCAGTGCCGCCGCGGCACGGCCAGTTCGTAGCATTCACTGAACAGAGGCACAAACTCCAATCCCAGGGCGCGCGCTGCGGCGCGGATGCCCAGGCCCACGTGGGCTGCGCCGCTCAGCACTGCGGCTGCAACTGCCATATGGGTAAACTCTTCGCGCTCGTAGCCGACGATGGCGCCCGGATCAATCCCTGCCTGTCGCAGATGGTAATCCAGCAGCACCCGCGTGCCCGAACCGCGCTGTCGGTTGACGAAGCGCACCCCCGGACGGGCCAGGTCGCGCAACTCGCCGAGGCCCAGGGGATTGCCCGGGGCCACCAGAAAGCCCTGCTCGCGCCAGGCCAGGTGCACCAGCACGATCTCCTCGTCAGGTAGCAGGCGACGCACAAAGGGGCGGTTGTACTCGCCAGTCTCCTCATCGAGCAGATGGGTTCCCGCCAGGTGGGCATCGTGGCGCTTGAGGGCCATCAAGCCGCCCAGGCTGCCCACATTGGCCGAACTGAGACGTCGCCCCGCCCCGGAGCGGTGCAGGTAACTGGCAAGCAGATCCAGCGCCAGATCGTGGCTGCCAATCGCCACCAGGGTGCGCTCGATCTCCTCCGGGTCGCGCAGTAACTCGACCGTGACCTCGGCGCCGGCGTGCAGCCCCTCGGAGAAACGCGGAATACGGGCGATCCCATCGGCCCGCACCAGTGACATCACCACCCCGGCGCCGCGGCTCAACGGGGTAGCGATCAGGCGCCCATCCACCCGCCCCAGGGTGACGCGCACGAATTCATCTTCGCCGAGGGGCGAGAGCAGCTTGCGGCTCATCGTGGCAGTGAGGGTGGGCCGGGGCGGCGGGGTAAGCCCCTGGAGGCGGTACACCAGCGGGCGCAGGAACAACTCGGCGGTGAGGGCCGCCGAGACGGGGTAACCCGGCAGGCCCAGGGCCGGCTTGCCTGCGGCGACGCCGAGGATCACCGGGTGGCCGGGGCGAATTGCCACGCCGTGAACGGCGACCTCGCCCAGTTCGGCCAGCACCGCTGCGGTAAAATCCTCGGAGCCGGCAGACGAGCCGGCATTGACCACCACGATATCGTGGTCGGCCAGCGCCTGCTCGACCGTGGCGCGGAGCAGGTCGCGCCGGTCAGGCACGGGGGGCATGCGGGTGGCCAGCCCGCCCCACTCTTCGACCATACCAGCCAGGATCAGCGAGTTGAACTCGACAATCGCGCCGGGGGGCACCGCCTCGCCGCGCGCCTCGCGGGCCGCGGCGTCCTCAGCAGTGACCAGTTCCGTCCCGGTCGGGATGATCGCCACACGCGGGCGCCGGCGCACCAGCAGCGTCGTATGCCCGGCAGCGGCAGCGGCCCCCAGATCCACGGGCCGCAGGCGCGTGCCCTCGGGAATGATCAGTTCCGTAGCGACAATATCCTCGCCCAGGGGGCGCACGTGTTGCCAGGGCGCCACGGCAGCGGTAATGGCCACCGTAGCGGCATCGAGCGTCTGCACATGTTCGGCCATCACTACCGCATCGGTCCGGGGAGGCAGCGGATCGCCGGTATCCACCCAGACCGCCTGAGACTCCAGGCTGAGGGCACGGGGCGTAGTCTCGGTGGCCCCGGCGGTATCGGCGGCGCGCACAGCGATCCCGTCCATTGCCGCGGCGTGGTAGTGCGGCACCGAGCGCGTGGCCCAGACCGGCGCGGCCGTCACCCGGTCGCGGGCCTCGGCGAGAGCCACTATCTCACCCTCCAGCAACGGCGCGCCCCCAGCGCGGGCCAGCGCCGCCTCGAAGCGGGCGACGGCCTCGTCGAGGGCCCGATCCTCTAGATAATAGCGTCGTTTTGACATAGCGCCCTCAGAACAGGTGTACCTCAACCTCATCACCGGCGTACAGCCCGCTGAGATCCAGGGGCACATGCACCAGCCCATCGGCGCGGGCCAGGGTATAGATCAGGTTCGACTTGCCGAAGACCGGATCGGCCCACACTTCTGCGCCGCGCTGCTCGAAACGCACGGGCACAAAATCCTCGCGGCCGGTACGCGAGGGCACATTGCGCGCCAGACGTGCCCGCCGGGTGATGACCGGAGGAGCAGCCGCGCCCAGCAACTGGCGGATGGCCGGCGCGACAAACAGACCAAAGGCGATCATAGCCGAGACAGGGTTGCCGGGCAGGCCGAACACCGGGCGCTGGCCCGCAGCGGCCAGAATGGTAGGCTTACCGGGCTGGATGGCCACCCCATGCACCAGCACCCCCGGCGCGCCGAGCGCGCCGATCACCCCCACGGTCATATCACGCGCGCTCACCGAACTGCCGGCGGCGATCACCAGGGCATCGGCGTCCTCCAGCGCGGCGCGAGCCATAGCCTCCAGCGTGGCAGCGTCATCGGGGGCGATACCACGGGGCAGCGGCTCGCCGCCTGCGCGTCGCACCAGCGCAGCGATGGTATAGGTGTTAACGTCGCGCACCTGCCCTGGCGCTACCGGCGCATCAGGGGGCACCACCTCGTCACCCGAGGCGAGAATGGCCACCCGCGGGCGCGCTGCCACTGGCACACGGGTGATTCCCACCCCCGCCAGGCCGCCGAGATCCTGGGGGCGCAGGCGATGCCCGCGTGAGAAGAGCAGATCGCCCTGGCGCACATCCTCGCCGACCGGAATGACATTCTCGCCGACGGCCACCGGGCGCACAACCTCGATCGTGGTGGCATCGAGGCGCTGGGTGTACTCAACCATCACCACACTATCGCTACCGGCGGGGAGCATCCCTCCGGTGTGGATCAGTGCGGCCTGGCCCCCGCCAACAGTGATGGTCGGCGCGCGGCCCATCGGCGCCTCGCCGCAGAGCGTCAGATAGGCGGGCAGGCCCTCACTGGCGCCATAGGTATCGGCGGCGCGCACGGCGAACCCATCAACGGTGGAGCGGGGAAAGGCGGGCAGATCGACCGGCGAATGTAGATCCTCGGCCAGCACCCGGTCGAGGGCCTCGTGGAGCGCGAGCGTCTCGGCTCGTTCCAGCGGCGCCAGGTGCTGCGCCAGGCGCGCATTGGCCTCAGCTATGGTCACGACCTGAAACAACTCAGGCATAGCATTCTCCTCGAGGTGTATTGGGGGACGATCTATAGTATACACGGAGAGGCGTTTCCGGTCACCCTGAGGTGAAACTATGGGGAAACCGGGTTCCCCATCCCCCTGCCTGTGGGGGCGGCAAGCCCTCCCCACCGGGAGGGTTTGGGAGGGCTGCGCCCTCCCAGGAATAGTTATTTTCATCCTCTCATTGTGCGGCGCAGCCGCATGGACGGCCAGAAAGAAAAAAGCAGAGGCGCAGCAATGCTGCGCCTCTACTCCCACGCCCTCCGCGCTGGAGATGAGAACCGGGCTATTCCCCCTGGCGGGGGGAAGGCTGGGAGAGAGCAAACGCTCCAATCCCTTCCCGCCGGGCAGGGGAATGGGGAAACCCGGTTTCCCTATATGTTCACCTCAGGCACCATTCGCGGGGCGCACAACCCCAGAATGAAAATATTCTTGTTCTTGGGAGGGCTGCGCCCTCCCAAACCCTCCCGCGGGCGGGCTATTTTCACCTCAGAGGCTGGAGCAGAGGCAGTGCGTAGCAGTTAGCCCAGCATTCTGGCAATAATCTGCTCAAACTCATCGCACTCCTCAATCAGTGCCACGACCACGGTGCGGAAATACTTGCTATCAATAAGTTGCAGCTCGGCATTGTGCATACAAGAAAATACCTGGCGATTCTGTATCTCTTCAATACACCAGAAACCAACCCTGCGTTGCGTGTTACGCTTGAGCAGAATGGTAGAGAGATAATGAGGGATCTGGTCTTCGGAGTTGAACATAATGGCGCTGGGCACCGAGAACTCGAGGGTGGTATCGTAGCGTATGATGTAGAGAGTCTGGGGATTTCCTGAACGCGCCGTAAAACGAAGGACAGCCTGCTTGCTGTTGATGTCACTGACAGTCCAGCCATTGTCTGACGCAAAACGACGAATTGTTCCCTGAAAATTTGCTCCTGAAAATAAAGCAGCAAAACCTGACATAATTTACCTTCGATTTCTATATCAAGGATTACAATTCAGCGCCACTGGCGCAAGTGTATCATAGCCGGGGTTGCCGAGTCAATGAAGTGATATGACAAATTTGTATATTTTGTCTGGTAGTCTTGCGACGAAGTTTTCCGGTATTTCCACTCGCGGTTTCCCCTCTACGGGTAGAGTTTTTGAACCACCGCATTGGAACGCCCCCGCGCGCGGCTGGGGTCTCCCCGCTTCGACAGGCTCAGCGCAGGCTCTTCAGCTTCGCTGGAGAGGCCCGCCCCTTCGGGCTGAGCCTCAGGGCGAAGCCTGAGCCTGTCGAAGGGGGCCGGGGGTGAGGACCAACCAGCGCATTCCAACGCCATACCGCTCGTCGGCGCGCATGCGCTCTGTCCGCCCCTAAATCCGGCAGGGGCGGGCTGAGGAAGGGGCAAGCAGACAGTCTCTCCCCTGCGCTATGCCGGACCTGCCGGCCGCAGCGCAATCGCGCCGTAGACGGTAGTCATTACCCCGGCAGTTCGCTGCAGCAGCGTGGGGCGGCGTTCGGCGAGCGCCACCAGCCGGCGGTCAAGCGGGCAGCCTGCGCGATACGCGGCGCTGAGGGCGAACCATCTGGGCAGCAGGTCATGTTCGATCCACGTCCAGCGATCAGTGGTATTGGCGATGCTGCGTGTGCCCAGAAGCACCGCCAGGGGGCCAAAGTAGCCGCTGAACGAAAGCTGGCCGACCATACCCGGCACGCCCTCGAAGTCGAGCCAGGTACCCAGGGAGGCCAGGCGCCGGCCCGGGTCGGACAGGCGCTCCATATAGGGTGGCAGAATGGTCATCTGTTCGTGGCGCAGCATAGCCACCGCAGCCTGATCGATCAGGGCGCAGCCCTCTGCGGCGGTTGCGGGATCGCACAGACGATGGGCGCCTTCGTCGAGCATGCGGAAGGCTTCGAGCAGCGGGCGTTCGTCGCTGGATGTCAGGCAGGACTCGAGGGCGGCCAGGCCCCCGTGGATGTAGGCCAGGTGCGCCCAGCCGGTGTCGTGGAAGATGGCGTCATTGGCCTGCTTAATCACCCGCAGATCCTCCAGCAGTTGCGCGGTGGCGCCCTCGTGCAGGGCGATAGGCACGAACAGCGCCAGGCTCACACTGCGGCCATAGAGATCGCGCAGCAGGTCGAGCAGCGCCGTGTTCGGGGGTGGAACGCCATCTTCCCACAGCGCCTGGTGCGGCGCCATAAGCATCTCAGCGGTGGCGAGGGCGATCCCCACCTGATCAGAGGCGAAGGCGGCCATTCCGGCCCATTTGAACAGCCAGGGTTCTTGCAGAAACCAGGCAGCGTAGGCGGCAGTAATAGCCCGGTTGCGGTCACAGAAGTGTTCTGGCGGGGGCAGGTGACGCTCAATCGCGGAGCGCCATTCGGCCTGGGTGGGCATAGTTGCTCCTGAACTCTCAACATGGCCTGGCGGGGGAGGGCGCCCAGAGGCGCCGGAGGGCATTATACCAGTCCTGAGGCAAGGTTTCCGAAAAGCTTTGCTTCAGATTACTGTCTCGCGCCTACCCGTCCCCTCTCTTACCCTCCCCCGGCGGGGCTCAGGGGCGGACAGAACGTATGGGCGCCGACGGGCGTTATACCATTTCAGATTGTAGATTTTGGATTGCAGATTGTCGCGCAAGGCGTCCAGGTGCGCTTTGACGCAACGCTGCTTGCGGAGAGTTCAAGCGTACAGTGCGTCCGGCAACCGCGCGGCTCAGGGGCGCGGCCCGGTTTTGACCCAGAATTTCCCGCCCGGTTCGTGCTTGAAGCTATGCCAGGCCACGCCTTGCGGCCCAAAAATCTCATTCAGGGCCTCACGCACGAGATGGTAGGCGATGGTGGATCGATCATCGAGGTGCTCGGGAAGTTGCTCCAGCAGCCGGACCATGATTTTGCCCCAGGGGACGCCTGAACCCTGGATTTCCTCCAGCAGTCGCCGCTGGCTGCGCAGCGCATCAATAGCTCGCTGCTTGTAGATGCCAAGCGCATCAACCGGCTCCGCACCGTTGTGGTCGTCCGCGCTACCCCTGTTCCCCACCTCGTAGCTCGCCCCTGCCTCCCGCAGCGCCCTTTCCAACGCGTGTTCACGTAGCGGCTCGGCAGCGAAGAGTTGGCGCAGCTCGGCGGCGAAGGTTGTCGGCGCCGGCTCCGTCCCGTATGGATCGCGTATCTGGTACAACTGCTCGAAGAGGAGCACGCGCAGCGCCACGGGGTAGGGCTTCCCACCGACCGAACTCCAGAAGACCCCCTGGCCCGGGATCGGCTCGTTGAGCAGGGCGCTCAGCAGATCCTCGCTGAAATGCGCATTAGCTCGCTGGAGGCTCACGAGGTCAGCAGCGGCAAGGAGATGGAAGACAAACCAGTTGTCGCCCTGGCTCAGGATCTCGGTTGGAATGCTGCCCGGCTGCTGCGTGATCAGCAATGCGCCCAGATCATACTTGCGCCCCTCTTTGACCCAGGCGATGTAGGGTTCGGCTGCGCTCGACCGCTCGTTGAGCACCGCCTGGGCCTCCTCAATCACCGCAATTGTCGGGATGGTCTTCGGCTCGGCGGCGGTAAACTCTTCCTGGTTGCGCTCGAAGATCCGGCGCAGGAGCAGAGCGGAGAGCTGGAGCGCCGGCCCGCCGCGTAGCTGCGACACGTCTACGATGCAGAGCTTGCCCTGCTGGAGGGCGTGCAGGAGCATATCCACAAACATACTGCTCCGGTCGTGCAACTGCCTGACCAGCGTCGTCATATTGCCACGGGCCGCCAGGGCCTCGGCCTCCTGGTTTGGCAGGGTCAGATCAAGGATGCGAGCGATCTCGTCGAGCGGCGCCTGGTTGCCCTTCTGGTCAATCAAGTTGACCAGGCGCTCCCAGTTCTCCTGGTTGAGTTGTTTGAGCTTGCGAATGTTCTGCTGCTCCTGGCGCTCAGGGCTGATGGTGATCGTCAGCACATCGGCGGGCTTGAAGCGCCGCAGGTCAAGCCTGACGCCGCCAGCGACGAACGACTGGTAGAAAGGGCATGGCCCGCGCCGCGAGGTGAAGACGACAAGCTTGTCCTGCAACTCGGGCACATCGCAGAGGCCCGGACGCCCCTTGTCGTCGGGCCAGAAGTACTCGCCGTCGGTGTCAAAGATCACCGTGCCCACCGGAACACGCCGACCGCCGCGCTTCTCGACGGTCGGCGTCCCGGCATAGAGCCGGCTGAAGAGAAGTTTGTTCAGGTTGGACTTGCCGAAGCCGGCGCGGGCGAAGATGAACGAGCGTCGGGCGACGAGACTCTCGATAGGGAAGCGGACCAGGATTTCGGGCTCCTTGATCTGCATCCAGTCGGCCTGCTGAAACGACGGGTTTCCCGCCGCATAGATGTACTCGCCCAGCGCGAAGTGACCGATAGGCACACCGGCGACGTTGTGGCCGGCGATCTCGCGCAGCACTTCCGGCGTAGGAAAGGCAACCGGACTGCCGACGTGGGGCAGCCGCCGGTGCGAGGGCACGAAGGTAAGGCCAGTACTCTTCGCCCGCAGCACGCCGAGCACGCGGATGGTGACCCGGTACTTGAGGTACTGCTCGCGCAGATCCTCGGGGATGTCGCGGCGCTCCTGGAGCGCTCTGATAGTAAACTCCTCGCCGGCGCCGGAGCTTAGCTTCCCCTCCGAGGAGAAAGCGGTAATGCGCCCCAGCACAGCCTCGTCCGGCGTTTCAAGCTGAACGAGCAGAAACTGGCCGTGCATGGGGATAGCCTGGAACTCGCTGCGGTAAGGCAGCGCGATCTGAGCCTGGAACTCGAGGCCGCCCTCGCGGAAGCCGCGGAACACGCCGATGATCTTGTCGCGAGGAAAGAGTTCGTGGGCGGCCATGGCCTACTCCTGATCGTAGCGGTGGCGGGCAGGGTCGGACTCCTGAAGGCGGAAGGCGTCCAGCGCGGGCGACTCGTCGGCCAGAAGGGCGCGGATACCGTCGAAGATATAATCCTGAATGACATCGGCGTCGAAGCCGGCCAGGGCGGCGTGCTCGTGGGCCCGCTGGAGGCAGCGCGGGTAGAACGGCACCGGGAAGCCATTGACCGCATCGGCGTACATCGCGCCGAGAATGGCCGGCGCCTCGGCGAGCTGGCTCACCGCGATATCAATCGGCCAGATCGGGTCACGCGGGCCACTGCCGAACTTCACGAAGAACATCTTGCCCCCGACGTAGCGATTGATCTGGCCGGGCGCCAGTTCGCGATCATCCCCACGGGCGTACTCTTCGTGCAAATAGGCCTTTTCCTCGATCTCACGGAGAATCTCGACAAAGGCGGGATAGCTCGTCGCGAGCACGCCCTCCAGGGCCATCGCCAGCCGGTAGCGGTCGAGCGCCTTACTATGCTTGGCGACGCCTGCCAGGTAGATGCGGCGATGGTAACGCTGCTGCTGGAGGCGAATGCCCTCGGCGATGCCCTGCATGGTGCGCTGGAACAGATTGCCGGCGAAGGCCCGGGCGCGGAGCAGGCCATCGTAGACGATCAGGGTGTCAGTGCCGAAGTCCTTCTCACGCACAACCGAGAACAGGATGGCCCACTCCACCAGCTCGCGATAACTCTGCACCCAACCCGGGCTCACGGGCTGGCCGTCCTCGTTCTCCCGGATCATCTGGCTGAGCTGGGGAAGCGTCCGCACACCCAGGTAGGCCATCAGGCGACCGAGGGCGGTCCTTGGCGAGCCATCGGCGTTGAACTGGCGGGCGCCAAGCGCCGCAACCGATGTGCTCGGGGTGACAACATCGAGACAGTACTCGTTGGCGCTCGAGTCGACCACCCGGATGATGTGGACAAGGAAGGGATCGAAGCGCACCTGGTTGTTGCCGCCGTCCGTGCCGATCAGCGAGATCGAGGTGGTCATACGCGAGTTGAGCCGGCGCACCTGGTCGCGCAACGGTCGGATCTCAGCCCGGAGGGTATCCAGAAGCTGGCGATCCTCGCGAAGGGAGGCAGCGATTGCCTCGCGGAGCGAGCGCTGTGGCAGTATATCCATGCTATGCTGACCTGCGGTGCATGTGTATGCAGGGCCGCCTGTGGTTTACCACGTGCGGTGAGCAGGGGCGCAGCGCCGCTGCACACCGACAGATTTCATGCAGGAGTTACGCGGTGCATCCGCGGGGTTATTATAGCCTTGCTGAATTAAGCATCAGGCACCATACTCTGTTACTGGCCCGCGGCGACTCCTGGGAGAGCCTCATCCGCCCCCGGGCAGGGGATTGGGGAACCCCGGGTTCCCCAATCCCCTCGAGAGCGACGCGGGAGGGCTATGCCCTCCCGCACCCTCCCCCTGGGGAGGACAATGCCACCCCACAAGCAGGGGGATGGGGAAACCCGGTTTCCCCCTATTTTCACCTCAGACGCCCATGCGGCTGCGCCGCACAACGCCGGAATGAAACGTGTGGAGACGCAGCGGCGCTGCGCCTCTACGCCCAAACCCTCCCGCCGGGAAGGGGAGGCGGGGAACCCGGGGTTCCCTACCTCCCCTCACAATGAAAGGTTGGGAGGGCATAGCCCTCCCAACCCCTTCTGTGCATCGTTCCTTATCTCATCTCAAAGCTCATCCGGCACTGGCGGCGTCTGCTGCTTCTTCGGCTCCGGGGCGTCTACGATCAGCGCCTCGGTCGTCAGGATCATGCCGGCCACGCTGATCGCATTCTCCACCGCCGTGCGCACCACCTTGGCGGGGTCAATGATCCCGGCGGCCATCAGGTCCACATATGCGCCGGTCATCACATCGTAGCCATAGTTCAGGTTGCCGTGCTTGCGCTGCGTCGTCCGAACCTGGTCTACCACCACGGACCCATCCTCGCCAGCGTTGATCGCCAACTGGCGCAGCGGCTCCTCCAGAGCGCGGCGCAGGACGTTGAGGGCCATGCGCTCTTCGTCGAACTGCGTCTGCACTTCATCGAGGGCCGGGATGGCGTTCAGCAGGGCCACGCCGCCGCCCGGCACAATGCCCTCCTCGACGGCCGCGCGGGTCGCGTTCAGCGCATCTTCGACGCGGGCCTTGCGCTCCTTCATGGCCGGCTCGGTGGGCGCGCCGACTTTGATCACCGCCACACCGCCCGACAGCTTGGCCACGCGTTCCTGGAGCTTCTCGCGGTCATAATCCGAGGTCGTGGTCTCGATCTGCTGCTTGAGCTGGGAGATGCGGGCCTGAATGGCCGCCTTGTCGCCGTGACCCTCGACAATCACGGTGTTATCCTTATCGGCCTTAACCCGGCGCGCCCGCCCGAGATCCTCCAGCTTCGTATGCTCCAGCTTGCGCCCGATCTCCTCGGAGATCACCGTACCGCCGGTCAGAATCGCAATGTCTTGCAGCATCGCCTTGCGGCGGTCGCCGAAGCCCGGCGCTTTGACCGCCAGACCGTTGAGCGCGCCACGGAGCTTATTCACCACCAGCGTCGCCAGCGCATCGCCATCCACGTCTTCGGCGATGATCACCAGCTCCTTCTTGCCGGTCGCCAGCACGGCCTCCAGGATCGGCACCAGATCGTTGATGGCGCTGATCTTCTTATCGGTAATCAGAATGTAGGGATCGTCAATGACGGCCTCCATACGGGCCGAATCGGTAACGAAGTACGGCGAGATATAGCCCCGGTCGAACTGCATACCCTCGACCAGCTCATGCTCCAGGACGGTGCTCTTGCCCTCTTCAACGGTTACCACGCCGTCGCGGCCGATTTTATCCATCACCGTCGCCAGCAACTCGCCCACCTCGGAGTCCTGAGCCGAGATCGTTGCTACCTGACGGATCTCCTCGCGCCCCTTGAGGGTAATGGCATGCTGCTTAATGCGGGCTACCAGGGCCTGACCACCCTTATCCAGCCCCCGCTTCAGCAGCATCGGGTTGGCGCCGGCGGCTACCAGTTTCAGCCCCTCGGTGATAATCGCCTGGGCCAGCACCGTTGCGGTTGTTGTACCATCACCGGCGACATCATTGGTTTTGACTGCGGCCTGCTTCAAGAGTTGCACACCGAGGTTCTCGAAGGGATCCTTGAGTTCGATCTCCTTGGCGACGGTAACGCCGTCGTGGGTGACATTGGGAGCGCCCCACTTCTTATCGAGCGCAACGTTGCGGCCACGCGGCCCAAGGGTCGTTTTGACTGCCGTTGCCAGTGTGTCGATGCCATGCTTGAGCGCCGCGCGCGCCTGCTGATCGAAGATCAGTTGTTTTGCCATGGCTTACACTCCCATTCCGACAATAGTCCGCCTGTGACAGATCAGGATTTCCTCCTAACTACCGACTCCAATCCGCATATGTGTGACAGCCGGGGGCATTGTCGCGGCAATCTGCGATCTCACGACGAGGCGATTGTGCAGCTTGGCCGGACAACGACAGGGTGGGGAAACCCGGCATCCCCATCTCCCCTGCGAGGCGTCGCCTGCCCACACCCGCCCCGCCGGCAGGAAGGGAAGGAAAGGCGGCGCCCCCACATCCCCTGCGCGAGCAGCGTAGAAGGCACAGACGCTCTGCCGGGCAGGGGAGGCTAATTATGCGGGCGCATACACTTCTTTAGATAGTGAAGGTATGTTAGTCGGCTGTAAACGGAACGTTAGCGTTTCGTTAGAAGCGTAGCCCCATGGGCATCTGCCACGGCCACCTTTGCCCTGGCTCGAGCGTTCAGAGGCGGACAGAACATATGGGCGACGACGGGCGTTCTGGCGTTGGGATGCGCTGGTTGGTCCTCACCCCCTGCCCCTCTCCAGCTTCGCTGGAGAGGGGAGACCAGAGACGTGCGTGGGGGTGTTCCCATGCGGCGCAAGCCACGTTGGCTCGGATGTTCTGTCCGCCCCTGAAGGCTCGAGCGGGGGTATCGAGGTAGTATAATGACGAGGCAGCGCGAGTTGTCTACGACGATACACGCTCGGCGGGCCGGGAACCTTCCGGAAGGCGCGACACCGGCCCGCCGTTCCGTTCTGGAGGTATTTCCGATGAGCGATGCATCCACAACCACCGACATCGCCACCCTCGGTGGAGGGTGTTTCTGGTGCCTTGAAGCGGTGTACGACCAGCTCCAGGGGGTCACCGACGTGGTCTCGGGCTATTCAGGTGGGCGCGTGCCCAACCCGACCTACGAGCAGGTCTGTGGAGGCAAGACCGGCCATGCGGAAGTGGTGCAGGTACGCTTCGACCCGCGCGAAATCAGCTTCCGCGAAATCCTGGAGGTCTTCTTCAGCATTCACGATCCGACCACGCTGAATCGCCAGGGCAACGATGTCGGGCCACAGTACCGTTCGGTAATCTTCTACCACTCGCCGGAGCAGGAGCAAACTGCCCGCCAGATGATCGCCGAACTGAACGCCGCGCAGGTCTGGCCCCGTCCCATCGTGACCGAAGTGGCCCCCTTCAGCGCGTTCTATCCGGCGGAGGATTACCACCAGGAGTACTTCGTCAACAACGGCGGGCAGCCCTACTGCCAGTTCGTCGTAGCGCCAAAAGTGGCGAAGTTTCGCAAGCAGTTTGCTGCTCGCCTTAAATAGCCCGCGCACGACCTCCCCCGGGGCAGGGGGATGGGGAAACCGGGTTTCCCCATCCCCCAACCACCCAGCCAGGGAAGCAGCATGCCAGGGCCGCGCATGGTCAGCATTGACCCGACCAGCCCGGCGAGGATGATCACCGCCCGGTCCCTGAAACTGATGACCAGCACGGCCCCCACACAGGCGCCAGCCACAGCCAGGACCCGGTTGAGCAGGCCGAAGCTGAAGCGGAAGATGTCGAGCGCATTCAGCGTCATGGCGGCGCCCGCCACGGTAAAGTCTCTACAAACCCGGCAAGCCGCTCACGCCGTTCCACGCGAAGTAGACGCCGAACACCAGGGCGACCGTAATCGAGATCGGCCGATTGTAGGTCGTGAGCCAGTCAATCGCCCGCTGGAGCAGCGCGCGCGAGCCCTGCGGCGCGACTGCCGAGATAAGAATGGCGAGGATAAGCAGTACCTGCGCGCCTACGATGTAGGCCGTGTAGGCCAGGATCGCCCCTGTTCGGTCAAGCTCGGCGGCGTTGATCACCGCCAGCGCCGAGAGGGTAAACGCCCAGATCTTGGGGCCGACGGCGATGCCCAGCGCACCCAGGCCCAGCGCTTTGAGGGCCATGGTCTGGTTGAGCGACTGCATCCACTTCGGCGGCGGATCGTCCGGGTCTTCCTCCTTGCGCCATTTCTTGAACGCCGCAATCAGCAGCAGAATGCCGAGGAGCAGTTTGATGGCCGCAGCCACAGGGGCGCCGCCACCCGCCGTGTCGTCTGCCGCTGCGGCGAAGACCAGGCCGAAGAGCACACCCTGCGCCACACGGGTGAGGGTCATGCCGAGAACGAAGGCGGACGCCTTGAGCAACCCGCCCGAACTGGCAAGCAGCAGCAGGACGATGATGAGCCAGAGGGGGGCCAGGACGTTGCCGAGGATCATTGGCAGCAATTCGCCGAGCAGGGAAATCATGAGATTCTCCTCACCCGCTTTCGCGGCATTCGAGGATCAAGGCAGGCGACCGCAACAGCAGCGGCAGGGTGGAGAAACCGGGGTTCTCCACACCGTACAGTACATTACAGCACAGGGGCGATCAGCACACATCCGGCGCCGCGACAGTTTCCTTGCGCCCCGGCTGAGCAGGCGCGCGCCTACCCATCTGGCCTATTGCCGCCGGGGCCCGCGTAATACCAGGGGGAGTGATCGGGGCCAAACTGTCAAGCTGGCTGCACCATTCTGAAACCTTGTCTTAGAGCTGAGAGCTGCTTTCAGCCTGGTCGTGATGGAATAGCCTGCAAGTGCACGGCGCACAGGCGCGCCGCAGCCGGCGCCGGATGATGAGGAATGCAATGAGCCGCTATCTGGACACACGCCGCGAGACGCCCTCGCCCGCCGTCACTGCTCCCCGGGGCGGGCTGCACAGTGACGGCGCCGCGCCCGGCGGTGCTCGAGGCGGCGACAGCCCACCAGGGCGCGTTTAGCGTCCACGAGCTGGAGCAGCGGCTCACCGCGCGCGGCGAGTCGCCGGGGATCGCCAGCATCTTCCGCACGGTGCGTCTGCTCTGCGACCTGAACATGCTGCGGCGCATCCACAGGCTGGACGAGCGCCGCCGCTACAGCCTGGGCAAGGGCCACAGTCATGATGTGGTCTGCACCAACCAGCGAGAAAACCCGGGGTCCGGTGCTTGCGCCGAAGACGTTGCTCCTGCCCTGTGCGTCCAGGCGTCCAGGTTCTGGCCTTGACAACTTGATTGATACCATCTATCATTCATTCGATCACGATGTGCCTGTCTCACACAGGTCTTTTTTAGCCTAACATATTGATAGATTGTCTCATCTATGACGCAAACCACCACTCCAACCCGCCCGCTGCCGGTCACCGTGCTCTCGGGCTTCCTCGGCGCCGGCAAGACCACCCTGCTCAACCATGTGCTGGCCAACCGCGAGGGGCTGCGCGTGGCGGTCATCGTCAATGACATGAGTGAGGTCAACATTGACGCCCAGCTGGTGCGCGGCGGCGGGGCGGCCCTCAGCCGCACCGAGGAGCGCCTGGTCGAGATGAGCAACGGCTGCATCTGCTGCACGCTCAGGGAAGACCTGCTGGTCGAGGTGGGCCGCCTGGCCCGCGAGGGTCGCTTCGACTACCTGCTGATCGAGTCGACCGGAATCTCCGAGCCCCTGCCTGTGGCTGAGACCTTCACCTTCGCCGGCCCCGACGGGCTGAAGCTGGGCGACCTCGCCCGGCTCGATACGATGGTTACGGTGGTCGATGCCTATAACTTCCCCCGGGATCTCTTCTCGCTCGATGAGCTGCGCGACCGCGATCTGGCCGCGGGCGAGGAGGATGAGCGCAGCGTGGTCGATCTGCTGATCGACCAGGTCGAGTTCGCCGATGTGCTGGTGCTGAACAAGGCCGACCTGGTGACGCCCGATGAGCTTGGGCGCCTGGAGGCGCTGTTGCACAAGCTCAACCCCGAGGCCAGGATCATCCGCACGAGCTTTGGCCGGGCGCCGCTCGACGCCATCCTCAACACGGGTCGCTTCGACTTCGAGCGGGCGGCCCAATCCCCCGGCTGGCTGAAGGAGCTGCGCGGCGAGCATACCCCCGAAACGGAGGAGTACGGCATCGCCAGCTTCGTCTACCGTGCGCGGCGGCCCTTCCACCCCCGGCGCTTCTGGGAGCTGATCAACCAGGAGTGGCCGGGGGTGCTGCGCTCGAAGGGGCTGTTCTGGCTGGCAACACGCATGGAGCTGAGCGGGGTCTGGTCCCAGGCCGGTGGGGCCTGCCGGGTCGAGCCGGGCGGGCGCTGGTGGGCCGCGCTGCCCGAGGAAGCCGTGCCCGACGACCCGGCGGAAGAGGCCGTGCTGGTCAATGTCTGGCACCCCGAGTGGGGCGACCGGCGCCAGGAGATCGTGCTGATCGGCCAGGACATGGACGAGGCCGATCTGCGGGCGCGCCTCGACGCCTGCCTCCTTACCGATGCCGAGCTTGCCCTCGGGCCGGCGGGCTGGGCCGCCTTCGAGGATCCATTTGGCGATTGGGCGCTTATGCCCGACGACGAGGACGACGAGAGTTCCATCGGTCATCATCACTAATACCAACTGGAATTGACGACCTCGCATGCTCTAGCATCACCTCCACAGCCCGACAGCCCCCACACGGGGCTTTGTGGCGCTGTGGAGCTGGAGCGTTGCGGGATCTGAACCAATGCGGCGCCATCAAGGCGAAACGGTATAAGAGCCTATGGAGCTTCGGGGTCTTCTTCGAGCGCGCAGGCGCGGGCGGGCTGTTCCTCAACCGCTTCCGCTTCGAGCCTCTGCTAGCGGAGCAGGCAGCCCTCCCGCCGGCGATCTGGCAGATCGAGCAACTCCCGACCCTGTCCCGCGCCGGCGACGCCGACCGCGCGCGCATCAGCGCTCTGCTCGGCGACCTGCTGCGCCGGGTCGTCGCCTACGAGCTCACCGTGCTGGCCGCCCAGGGCCTGGCCTACCGCGAGGCGCGCCTGGCCCGGTGGAGCCGGAGCAAGCTCGGCCTCCCCGCCGCGCGATGGCGCCTGCATGGCAGAACCTGGCTAAGGAAATCGACATGAGCTGCAGCGATGCGGCGAGCGAGCTGAAAGGAATGTGCTCGATGGCAAAGCGCTGTGACCTCACGGGCCGCAAGCCCTCCTACGGCCACAATGTCTCCTTCTCGAAGCGGCGCACCAACCGCCGCTGGGAGCCGAACCTGCACTACCACCGCATCTGGCTGCCCGAGGAGCAGCGCTTCGTGCGCCTGCGCCTCTCGGCTGCCGGCCTGCGTGAGATCCAGAAGAAGGGCCTGCTGGCCGCCCTGCGCGACCGCGGCCTCACGCTCAAGGATGTCGAGCGATGAGCAAACTCCCCGTGACGGTGCTCTCGGGCTTCCTCGGCGCCGGCAAGACCACCCTGCTCAACCACGTGCTCGCCAACCGCGAGGGGTTGCGCGTGGCCGTGATCGTCAACGACATGAGCGAGGTCAACATCGACGCCCAGCTCATCGCCGAGGGCGCCACCCTCAGCCGCACCGACGAGAAGCTGGTCGAGATGACCAACGGCTGCATCTGCTGCACCCTGCGCGACGACCTGCTCCAGGAGGTTGGCCGCCTGGCGCAGGAGGGCCGCTTCGACTACCTGCTGATCGAATCCTCGGGCATCTCCGAGCCGCTGCCGGTGGCGATGACCTTCACCTTCCCCTTCGCCGCGGGCGCGAGCCTGGGTGACGTGGCCCGGCTCGACACGCTGGTGACGGTGGTGGACGGCGCCAGCTTCCTGCGCGACTACATCTCGGCCCGCAACCTGCGCGAGGAGGGCATGGCGATGGGGCCGCAGGACACGCGCACCCTGGCCGACCTGCTGATCGAGGGTGATCGTGGCAGGCCGCTAGCTTGCGGAGGATCGTATGCTGCGTAAATCCATGATCTTCAACTATGAACGGTTCGTGCCGGTCGTCGCACTCGTGATGCTCGCCCTGGTCGTCGGCCAGGCGCTGTTCCAGAGCTTGAGCGCCTGGCTCGCCGGCGCAGAGCTGAAGAACGTGGTCCCGGTCTTTGAAAAGCCAATCGCCGACGCCGGCAAGGCCCTCGGCGCCGCGCTCACGGCCTGGATCCCCGCCTGGAACATCCCTACCCCCTTCGGGCCAATCGAGGTGCAGAAGACGGTCGCTTACATCATCTACGAGTGGTTCAAGCTGCCGATCATCCTCTTTCTGACGACGTTCGGGATGACCCTGCTGCGGCTGCGGGTCGGCACAAAGTGGATCGAGCGCACCCTTGGGCGGAATGACCTGGTCGGCGCTGGAGGCGGCACGCTGCTGGGCATGTTCACCCCGGTCTGCTCGTGCACGGTGACCAACCTCTATGCGGGCATCGTGGCCGGGGGCGCCAGCCGGCGCGCATCGGCGGCGTTTCTCTTCGCCAGCCCGGCCCTGAACGAGTTTGCAATCATCTTTATGTTCGTCATTGTTGGACCCGCTGGCGCCGGCATCTACCTGCTGGCCGGCATCGTCGCCGCCCTGATCACCGCCTACGCCGCGCCGCTGCTGGGGCTGACGCCCGAGCGGTTTGTGCATGACGTGATCCCCTTGCAGTCCACGCAGCAGCAGGCGTCGCCCGAGTCCTTGCTCGTGCGCGCCCATCGTGAGTCCTGGCACCTCTTCAAGCGCCTGTTTGGCGTGGTGTTGCTCAGCGGAGTGCTGGCCGGTCTGCTGATCAACTTCAACCTGACGCTGGTGACGAGCCTGCAGCAGGCGGGAGCGGCCTGGTGGGGGCCGCTGGCGGCCACGGCCATCGGCCTGCCGCTGGATATCAACGCAGCCTCGACTGCGCCGATCCTGGTGGCGCTGGTCGAGATCGTGCCGATTGGCACGCTGGTGGCGGCGATGATGGCTACAACCGTTTCGTCCATCCCTGAGTGGGCGATGCTCAATAAGCTGATCGGGCGCTGGAGCACGATCAAGGTGGTCGGTTGGTATGCCGCCTATGTGATCCTGCTGGGCCTGGGGCTGAACGCCATCTTCGCGCGGTGAGCGCAGAGAGGGTATGGCCTGGCCGCGCTGGATCTGGCGCCGGGGTGGCATGCGCCGTGGTCGGAGCATGTCACCCCGGCGAGCGCCTGGCGCCGGGGCGCGCAGCTGCGGCGCTGGCATTACCGCTATCAACAGCATGTTGGTGTTGTGACCTGGCACGTCGGCGCGACGCGCTGAGCGTCCAGTGAGAAGGCCGTTATGGAACCGATCAACGAATCCCGGCGACCACGCACCGGCCTGCTCCGCTGGGTGCTGCTCACTGTCGGCACACTGGCCCTGGGCCTCGGTGCGCTGGGGCTGATCGTACCAGGGCTGCCGACGACGCCCTTCGTTCTGATCGCGGCAGCCTGCTACATCAGAAGTTCGGAGCGCCTCTACCGCTGGCTGCTCACCAACCGGGTCTTTGGGCCGATCATCGCAACCTGGCAAACGGAACGGGGGCTCACCATGCGTACCAAGCTCGTGACGCTAGCGCTGGTCTGGATCATGTTGGGCGGCGCGGCCCTGTTCCTCGTAGAAAGCCTGCTCGTGAAGCTCGTGCTGCTGGGGCTCGCCGGTACGAAGACTGCGGTGCTGGCACGCATCCGCACCGTGCCGGTACACCGAGGGAAGCCGTGACCTGGATACGATATTGACACAGGTTGCCGAATCGCATACCGCAACCGTCACAAATGATACAGTTTATCATTCGTGCGCTATGAGCATGCAGTGGATAAGGAAGGCGCTTCCCGTTATTACCCGGCTCAGGGTTGCGGAGCCGGAACCTGCACCAGAACCGCTTGTCAACGTGGGGCGTCCGAAGATGCAACAGCCCCGTTGCCCGGCGCTTGCCCTGCCGCGTTAACACTTCACACTTTTTTGTTGCGATATACCATCACTTACTGCGATACATTATTGATATATTATCTCAGTAATTCCACTCTTTCGACACGCGCCGACACACATTATACCAACTGGAATTGACGACCTCGTATGCTTTAGCATCACCTCCACAGCCCGACAGCCCCCACACGAGGCTTTGTGGCGCTGTGGAGCTGGAGCGTTGCGGGATCTGAACCAGTGCGGCGCCATCAAGTCGAAACGGTATTACGTGATCCACGGCGCTGGATCGGATCCAACCATTCCAGGGAGGTTCAGATGCGATCGGGATTCTTTCTTGTCGTTGCACTGTCGTTTGCATTGCTCACCCTCACCGCCTGCGGGCAGCCGAACACAGCCGCGCCCACGGCCGTCCCCGCCACCACGCCTGCTGCCGCAACCGAAGCGCCGCTCCAGGTGATGGTCAGCATCCTGCCGCAGAAATACTTCGTCGAGCGCGTCGGCGGCGACCGGGTGCAGGTAGCTGTCATGGTCGAGCCTGGCGCCTCGCCGGCCACCTACGAGCCAAAGCCGGAGCAACTGACAGCCTTGAGCCAGGCGAAAGCCTACTTCAGCATCGGCGTGCCTTTCGAGCAAGCCTGGCTGGAGCGCATCCAGGCGGCCAATCCGGCGATGCTGCTGGTCGACACTACTACGGGCATCGAGCGTATGCCGATGGGCGCGGGCGGCGAGAACCGCGACCCGCACATCTGGCTCTCGCCGACGCTGGTCAAGACCCAGGCCCGGACCATCGCCGCCGCGCTCGCGCAGCTCGACCCGGAGCACGCGACGGCCTACCAGAGCCGCCTCGATACTTTCAATGCCGACATTGACACTCTTGACGCCCGCATCCGTCAGACCCTTGACGGCGTGAGCCAGCGTAAGTTCATGGTCTTCCACCCCGCGTGGGGCTACTTCGCCCGCGACTACGGACTGGAGCAGATCCCGATCGAGATCGGCGGTCAGGAGCCGAGCGCAGCCGAGCTCGCCGCCCTGATCGAGCGCGCACAGGCCGAGCAGATCACGGTGGTCTTTGCGCAGCCCGAGTTCAGCACCCGCGCTGCCGAGACGATCGCGAGCCAGATCGGCGGTGAGGTGTTGCTGATCAGCCCGCTCAACCCCGACTGGCTCGGCAACCTTCAGAATGTCGCCGAGACCTTTGCGCGTGTAATGAAGTAGTGGTCTGTTGCGCTGACGGTGATGGATGCGGCCGGGAGGAGCGCAGAGAGGGCTTACCCTCGCCGCAAAAACCCATCCATCACAACCAGGTTGTCAGACCAGTAGCGGCCTGGTTCCATTTGCATAGCGCGAGCAAACACGGATAAACGAAGGCGCAGAGTTGTGCGCTTGATGGTATGACGTGACTGAAGCAGCGATAGCCCGACATGGCTATGCAAGCGTCAACGAGTTGAAATGATGTGGTGAGCGCGTATGCAGCAACATATTCCCGGCATGCCCGTAGTCGAGGTGCGCGGTCTCTGGGCCGGCTATGAGCGCGAGCCGGTACTGGAAGACGTAAACCTGACCGTTATGCCCGGCGACTTCATCGGCCTGATCGGCCCCAACGGCGGCGGCAAGAGCACCCTGATCAAGGTGCTGCTCGGCTTGCTGCCGCCCCTGCGCGGCGAAGTGCGCCTCTTCGGCCAGCCCCCGGCCCGGGGGCGACGAATGGTCGGCTATGTGCCGCAGGCCTTCGCCTTCGACCGCGCCTTCCCCATCCGCGTCCACGAAGTGGTGCGCATGGGCCGGTTGAGCCGGCGTCGCCCGGGCCGCCGCTTCACCGCGGCCGATGATGCGGCAGTGCGTACGGCGCTTGATCAGGTTGATGCCTGGCGCCTCCGCGATCAACCCTTTGGAACGCTTTCAGGCGGCCAGCGCCAGCGCGTGCTGATCGCCCGCGCCCTGGCCGCCGAGCCGCAACTGCTCATCCTCGACGAGCCGACTGCCAGCGTCGATCCCCAGAGTCGCGCCGACCTCTACGAGATCTTGCGCGCCCTGAATGCGCACCTGAGCATCCTGCTGGTCACCCACGATATGCTGGCGATCTCGTCGTACGTCAAGACCGTCGGCTGCCTCAACCGGCGCCTGGTCTACCACGGCGCCCGGGAACTGATCGCCGAGATGCTTGATCCGGGCTATCCGTGCCCGGTCGAGTTGATCGCCCACGGAGCGCCCCACCGCGTCCTGGCGGCGCACCCGTCCGGCGAGCAGCGAGAGGAACGACCATGATCGAGGCCCTCCAGTATGATTTTATGCGCAATGCGCTGCTGGCCGGCCTGCTGGTGAGCATCGCCTGCGGGATCATCGGCGCCTTCGTCGTGCTGAACCGGATCGTCTTCATCAGCGGCGGGATCGCCCACGCGGCCTACGGCGGAGTGGGGCTGGGCTACTTCTTCGGCTTCAGCCCCATCTTCGGCGCGGTAGGCTTCAGCCTGCTCGCCGCCCTGGGGATGGGCCTGGTTCAGCGGTACACGCGCCAGCGCGCCGACACGCTGATCGGCGTGCTCTGGGCGCTCGGCATGGCCACCGGGATCATCCTGATTGATCTCACGCCGGGCTACAAGGCCGATCTGCTGAGCTACCTGTTCGGCTCGATTCTCGCCGTGCCGACCAGCGACCTCTGGCTGATGCTCGGGCTCGATCTGGTGATCGTGGCCCTGGTGGCGCTGCTCTACAAGGAACTGCTGGCGCTCTCGTTCGACGAGACCTACGCCACAGTGGCCAACGTGCCGGTTGGGGCGCTCAGCCTGCTGCTGATCGGGCTGATCGCCCTGACCGTGGTGATGCTGATGCGCGTGGTCGGCCTGATCCTGCTGATCGCGCTGCTGACCATCCCGGCGGCGATTGCAGGCCAGTTCGTGCGCGATATGCGCGCGATGATGCTGCTGGCGGGCGGGCTGGGCATGCTCTTCACCACCCTGGGCCTGTGGCTCTCCTACACGCTGAACCTGACCTCAGGAGCCACGATCATCCTGGTCAGCGCGACGGCGTTTCTTGTGAGCCTGGGCGTGCGCGCCCTCACCAGCCGCAGCGTGCGCGCGACAGGCGAGTTTGGGGCATAATGCCACGAGTGTCGTTGTAAGACGCCTGTTTTGCATTTGGGGTCAGCCTGAGCGCACCGGAGGAGGCCGCTCGGCTATTGCGTTTCGCATGTTACCGACCGGCATCAGCGTGGACTCACGCCGGGCGATCGCCGTCATCTAGTCGTCAAACCGCTGGCATGCGCGGCAGGCACGGCTCGCCGGTGCAATGGTGCACTTCCAGGCTGATATGCTCAAGTTCAGGGATGTGCTTCAGCAGCGCCTTGTCGTGAGCGGGCGGCTGCGGGTAGTGTGTGACCACCGCGATAATCGCTGCCAGGCGGTCTGGCCCGACTCGCCAGACATGCAGGTCGGCCACCCGATTGTCGGCGTCGGCCTCGATTGCCGTGCGCACGGTTTGCACCAGCGCCCCATCCACGGCGCTGTCGAGCAGAATGGCGCTGGTGTCAGGCAGCAGCCCCCAGGCCCAGCGAGTGATGACCACGGCTCCCACGCTGCCCATGACAGCGTCGAGCCAGACCCGGCCCGGAAACATCCCCCCACACTAGCGCGACGATAGCCAGCAGCGAGGTCAGGGCGTCGGCCAGCGCGTGCAGATAGGCGGCACGCAGATTATGGTCGCGATGCTCGTGATGATCATCAGCATGCATGTATCGTGGTGGCGGTGCACATTTTGATGGGCTTCGGGCTGATCGTGCTTGAGCGCGGACTGCGTGGTCAGGCCCGTTTTACCCAGCTCATACCAACTGGAATTGACGACCTCGCATGCTCTAGCATCACCTCCACAGCCCGACAGCCCCCACACGGGGCTTTGTGGCCCTGTGGAGCTGGAGCGTTGCGGGATCTGAACCAATGCGGCGCCATCAAGGCGAAACGGTATAATACCATTTTAGATTTTAGATTTTGGATTGCAGATTGCCGCGCAGGGCGTTCTGATGCGCTTTGACGGAACCCCGCTTGCGGAGTATTCAAGTGAAATTGGTATAAAGGGGTCTCTCTCGGGCGCACCTGCCCCTGGAGAGAGTGCCGGCCCGGTGTGCGGCTGAGCTGCGATGCGCAGCGCTGCGGGCGGCGCCCCTTTCTCCACGATGACCTGCAGGCGATCACGCTCTCCCGGCAGCCCATCACAGCGCCGCCGCTGGTGCTCTGGCCGCAACTACTGGCACAATGGTGCTATGCCAGACCCGGCTAGCTGCAGTATGCGCCAGGGTGCGCCACGCCAGAGCATGCCCGAAATCCAGACGTTCGCATCGAGCACAATCGGCATGCTCACCGCGAGCGGCGCTCCGCCCGCAGTTCATGCACGATGTCGCTGATTTCGTCCGGGCTTAGCGCCGGCTCATCGGGTGCCGCAGCGACAACCTCGGCGACGCGGGGCGCGGCAAGGCGCTGCAACATGATCGTGTCGTCCTGCTGCAGCAGCACAAAGCGATCAGTCGGCTGAAGCGGGACGCGCCGCTCGGTCAGCAGGCGCCGATCGCCGCTGGCGGGCGCAGGTCTGCCCACCAGCGCCCGCGCCGCCACGGAAGAGCCTGGCGCTGTCCTGGCTGGGCATGACGCGGCCCTGGTCGCGCAGGCCGCGCACACCCTGCCCCCGCGCCTTTAGGGACGGACAGAACCTGCGAGCTGGCACGACTTCTACCGCGTTGGTATGCTCCCGCGCACGGCTCTGGTCTCCCCGCTTCGACAAGCTCAGCGCAGGCTCTCCCGCGCGCGGGAGAGGGGCAGGGGGTGAGGGTGAACTGGCGTATTCCAACGCCAGAACGCCCGTCGTCGCCCATACGTTCTGTCCGCCCCTGAAGCCCCCACCCTTCAACGGGTTTCACCTGCGCTGGGATGGGCTTCTTGATGCGAGGGGGAAATGCGCCGGCGAAGCGGGGTTCCGTCAAAGCGCATCAGAACGCCCTGCGCGATCATCTGCAATCCAAAATCTAAAATCTAAAATGGTATCATACCAACTCATTAGCCTGGCCACCCGAGACCTATGGGAGTATAAAAAGCCGCCCTGCGCCTCAACGGCGCGGCGATCATCGTCGCCCACCAGCACCCCAGTGGCTGCCCGGAGCCCTCGCCCGAAGATCTGCTGGTCACCCGCCAGATCGTCGAGGCCGGCAAGCTGCTCGACGTGGAGCGCCTGGATAGTCTGGTCATCGGCCGCGGGCGCCGGGTGAGCCTCAGGGAGCGCGGATCAGGCTTTGAGAAGGGCTAAAACGCCCATCGTTGTCTTCATAGCACGGCGGCGCTCCTCGCTGGCGAGGGGCGCGCCTTTGTGTTGGGGGGCAGGATGCTATAATGAGAGTGATCGTCAGCATCGGCAAGGGGACACTGGTATGACCACGGTTGAAACCCGATATGAACATATTGTGCTCGATGAAGCGCAGGTCGCGTACATCGCCGGCACGACGATGAAGGTCCGCGAGCTTGTCGCGGAACGCTATGCCTACGGGTGGAGCGCCGAGGAGCTCCAGTTTCAGCATCCCTATCTCTCGCTGGGGCAGATCTATTCGGCACTGGCGTATTATTTCGACCACCAGGACGCCATGGACGCCGATCTGCAGGAGCGGGCGGCGCGCGTCCAGGAGGTGCGCCAGAGTCAGGCGCCGACTGCATTCGGGCAGCGGTTGCGCGCGGCCCGGGGCAGGTGATGGCGCTCAAGCTCTATATGGATCATCACGTGCCGCGAGCGATTACGAATGGCTTGCGGATGCGCGGCGTTGACGTGCTTACCGCCTTGGAGGATCAGGCGGATCAACGTGAAGATTCCGACCTGCTTGATCGGGCATCGGCGCTGGAGCGCGTGCTGTTCTCGCAGGATGATGATCTGCTCGCAGAAGCCACCCGCCGCCAGACCCGCGGCATTGCCTTTTTCGGCGTGGTCTATGGGCATCAACTGCACGTGAGCATCGGGCAGTGTGTGCGCGATCTCGAACTGATCGCACTCCTCGGGACGGCAGAAGACGTGCGGAATCAGGTGGTCTTTCTTCCGTTATGAACGGCCTGTACAAAGAGCACAGCGGCGCTCCTCGCTGGTGAGGGGCGCCGCTGCTGTTCAACGGTGGGTTGGTCAACCAGCGGTGACATTACGCCTGCCATGGAAATTGCCCTGAAACACGCTCTCGCTTATCATGGGCGCATCGCCCGTATGCGATCTGAACCCGCCATTCTGGCCGAGAGACGCTGATGCGCACCAGACAACAGATCGTCATTCTCCTGCTCGCCCTCGCGCTGATTGTCGCGTTGTTCGGCGCGCTCAACACTGTCGCAGCGCAGCAGTCCGCGCCGACGGCTACACTGCCGCCTGCAACCGCTGCTCCAACCGTGGCGCCGCCTACGTCGACAGCAGCGCCGCCCTCGCCAACCCCTGCGCCGCCGACGCAAACAGCAACACCACCGCTCACGCCGACGGTCGCGCCCGCCCCTGAGCCGACGCTCACCGTGCCGCAGGCGCTGGATCGGATCATCAGCGGCGAGAAGCCGGTTGAAACGTTTGTGACCCTGCTTGCCCAGCGCCCACCGCTGCTGATCGCCGGGCTGTTTGCGCTCGCCCTGCTCACCGGGGGGACTGTGGCCGCCGTCAAGCCCTGGCGCGAGCGCTTCTTCCGCTGGCTTGACCGGAGGATAGGTGGTCAGCGGGTTGATCTCCAAGCAGAGGTGCAGCGCCAGAAGCAGAAGGAGGAGATCGAAGACGAGTTGGAAGCCAAACGACTCCAGGCGGCGTTGCCGACCGGTATCGCGCGCTATCTGGAGTGGCTCCAGGCAGAATATGGCTCCACGCAGCCGCTCGGCATCGCCACCGAGCAGGTGCAACTCGGTCTTGAATCTGTTCACGTGCCGCTGCGGGTCGTCGAGCGCGGCGCAATCGAGGTCTACCACAGGCGCATGCGCGGTGAAGATCAGGACGGGTCGGAGCGGACATTGTCCGATATGGAGAACAGCAGCGGCTATGTGTTTGAGCTGCTGAGCGAGCCGGATCTGTTGGCGGCACGCCAGGCGCCTCCGAGCGACCAGCGTCGACAACCGGTGAATCGCCGCATGTCGACCGATGATGAGCCCCCGTCACCTGTCACCACAACGCGCCTGCTGCTGCTTGGCGATGCGGGAAGCGGCAAGACCATGACCCTGCGCTACGCAGCGCTCCGCCTTGCTGAAGCGTATCGTCGGCGTGACGCCTCGCTGCTGGCAGATGCCAATGCCGGTCTGCGCCTCCATCTCCGGCAGGCGCCACTGCCGGTCTATGTGCGCCTGACGCTGTTTGCCGCGACCCTCCCGACCGATCTGCAAGAACTGCCGGCGCCGGAGCGAGAACGCTATGTCGGTGCGCCGCCCCGGCTCTTTCTTGAGTGGCTGGATCGCGAGGCGGCCAGGCACTGTGAGATGCCGGAGGGCGCGCTTTCGTCGCTGATCCGGAAGAACGACGGTGGTGTGCTGCTGCTGCTCGATGGGCTGGACGAGGCGGGAGACGATCAGCGCCGCGTGTATCTCGCGCAGTTGATCAACAATCTTGCGTGCCAGTATCCAAATCTGCGCTATGTGGTCGCAAGTCGCACGGCGGGCTATCGCGGGGGCGTCTACCTGCCCGATTTCCTCGAACGCCATCTCAGCCCGCTGAACCAGGACGAGGCTCAGGCGCTGCTCCGCAAGTGGTTCGATGCCGTGTATGCGCGCCTGGCAGCCATCGGGCGTCGTCGCCAGGACGCTGCCGCTGATCAGGCCGCGCAGCTCTGGAGCGCAATCGAGCGTAATGATCGCCTCTTCGAAATGGCGACGAACCCGCTTTTGCTGACGGTGATGGCGCTGCTCCAGTTCAACAGCGTGAAGCTGCCTGACCAGCGCGCGAAGCTGTACGAAAAACTGATCGAGCTGCTCCTCGACCTGTGGCGCAAGCAGAATGTCGCCAGCGACACGCTGGTGATGAGCGTCGCGCAGCTGGCAACCGAGCAACGCCGCCTGGAGGCGCTTGCCCTGAACATGCAGCAGCAGCCCCGGCAGGTGCGCGAGGTGACGCTCAAACAGGCGCAGGACTGGCTCAGCCCGCTCTATGTCGAACGATTGAAGATTGACCGTGAGGCGGCGGATGAGCGGGTGCGCGATCTGCTCCACCGCCTGGCCGTAGACAGCGGGATCATCCAGCGGCGCGAGGACATGTACTCCTTTTCGCACTACACATTTCAGGAATATCTGGCGGCGCGGGCGCTCGACAGCCTCGACAACCGCGACGGCGCCCAGGATAGTGTGGCATTTCTCCTGGAGCGCAGCGGCGATGCGCGCTGGCGCGAGACCCTGCTGCTCGCTGCCGGCTACTGGAGCAATGGTCAGCAGGTTCGTAAGACGGAGCGACTCCTGCGCGGGCTTCTCGACATGGATGAGCCTGAAAAGCTGCTGCTCGCCGCCGCTGCGCTCGCTGACGTCGGCGTGGTCGAGGAACTCACCGCTCTGCATGATGAGACCACCGCCCGCCTGCGCGCCCTCGCCGCGCTTACGGACGACTGGCGCACTGCTGCGCACCCCGACCCGGCGCTGCGCAACCGCGCCGCGACCATGCTCGACCGGCTCGATGCCGACGGCGAGCGCCCTGGCCTCGACCTGGCGCAGGAAAACTACTGGGCGACCCGCATCGAGCCGGGCACGTTCAGTATGGGTGATGATCATGGACCGTACAGAAGCGAGAAGCCGCAGTTCGACTACACCATCCGCCGGCCCTACGCCCTGGCGCGCTTCCCGGTGACCAACCGCCAGTACCTGTTGTTTGTCGAAGCCCTGGCCGGGCGCGGCGCGCCCGAGGCCGTCGCGGCGGCGAACCGGCTGAAGAAGTTGATGCAGCAGCACAGGCAAACACCAGAGGATTTTCGCCCGCGCTACTGGCCGGGCGCACGCTACCGGGCCGGTGAGGGTAACCATCCGGTGGTCGGCGTGACCTGGTACGCCGCGACGGCCTTCGCCTGGTGGGCCGACGCCTGGCTGCATGCCCTCGGCGCGCTGACGGAGGGTGAGGAGGTGCGCCTGCCCACCGAGGCTGAGTGGGAGCGCGCCGCAGCCTACCCGGTGGCCCTGGCGGGCAATAACCCCCGCGCCGGGCGCCGTGAGTACCCATGGGGTGCCGAGTTGACAGCCACGACCGGCGGTAGTATAACCGCCAGTATTCAGGCCAATACATCCGAGAGCCAGATTAAGAGTACGTCTGTGGTGGGCATCTTCCCCCACGGCGCGGCGGCCTGCGGTGCCGAGGAGTTGTCCGGCAACGTCTGGGAGTGGTGCAGCACGCCGAAGCTGGACTATCCGTTCAAAGGTGAGGTAAGCGCGGAAAGTATTTACACTGAGAACAAACGTGCTAGTAGCTCATACGTGCTGCGCGGCGGCTCGTGGAACATCGCCCGCGGCAGCGCCCGTTGCGCCGGCCGCTCCGACGACGACCCTGTCTCCGACACCGGCGACAGCGGTTTTCGTCTCGCCCGTTTGTTCTCCTTGCCTTCGTCTTAATGTCTTTTTGACTTATTGTCTTTTTGACATTGTAAAGGGTTTTGGCACGGCCTCTGGGCTGCGACTCGCGGCAGGGGGTGTGGGGGACGGCCAGTCCCCCACCCGCGCCGCAGGCGCGAATCGCGTATTTTTTTATGAAGACCTATCGTAACCTCTATCCGCAGGTCTACGACTTTGCGAACCTTTACGAGTCCTACCGGGCGGCCCGGCGGGCCAAACGCGACCGCGCCGAGGTGGCCCATTTCGAGGCGCGGGTTGAGGATCAGCTCTTTCGCCTCCAGCAGGAACTGCGCGACGAAACCTACCAGCCCGGCGCTTATCGCCACTTCTATATCTACGAACCCAAGAAGCGCAAGATCAGCGCCGCGCCCTTCCGCGACCGGGTCGTCCACCACGCCCTGGTCAACGTGATCGAGCCGATCTTCGAGCGCCGGTTCATCTTCGACTCCTACGCCTGCCGGGTCGGCAAAGGCACCCATCGCGCCCTGGATCGCTGTACGCAATTTGTGCGCCAGTATCGCTTTGTCTTGCAGTGCGATGTGGCAAAATTCTTTCCAACTATCGACCATGGCATCCTGCTCGCGATCCTCGGGCGCACCATCGCCGACCCGCAGGTGCTACGGTTGTGCGAGCGGATTGTGCGCAGCGGCGAGGGGGTGCTCGACAGCGAGCGCGAGCTGCACTGGTTCCCCGGCGACGATCTGTTTGCGCCGCTGCGCCCTCAGGGATTGCCGATCGGCAACCTGACCTCACAGTTTTGGGCGAACGTGTATTTGAACGAACTTGACCAGTTCGTCAAGCGCGAGCTGAAGTGCCGGGCGTATGTGCGTTACGCCGACGATTTTTTGCTCTTTCACGATGACAAGGCGACCCTGCATTCCTGGTTGGGTGAGTTGCGCGATTTCGCCGCGACGCGCCTGCGCCTGCTGCTGCACCCGGCGAAATGCCAGGTCTTCCCCACCAGCAGCGGCGTGCCGTTTCTCGGCTTTCGCCATTTCGCCACCCATCGCCGCCTGAAACGCCCGAACGTGGTACGCTTCCGCCGCCGCCTGCGCGAGCTGCAACAGTCCTATGCCGCCGGGCAGATCAGCCTCGACAAAATCGGCGAGTCAATCCAGAGCTGGTGCGCCCACGCCGCCCACGGCAACACCTACCGGCTGCGCAACCAGATCCTGCGCCAGACAATCTTTAGTCCTATGCGCAAGGAGGCGCCACACAGGCGTTCTGAGTAGCCACGGAGCGGCGTATCGAAGGGCGCCCCGTGCAGGTGTTCTGAGCAGCCGCGGGCGCCCCATGCAGGCGCCCTGAGTAGCCGCGGAGCGGCGTATCGAAGGGCGCCCCATGCAGGCGCCCTTAGCCAACCTTTCCTGATTACGTCGAACAATCGAAGGGATTGTCACGAACTGGTTATCAATGAAATACATTCCTATGGGCACAGTCTGGGTTTACATTCTACGCTGCGCCGACGGCTCGTACTACACTGGCTATACGGCAAACCTGGAGAAACGCATCGCTGAGCATCAGAGCGGGGAGGGAAGTGAGTGGACGAAGCAACGACGCCCGGTTGAACTGGTGTTTACCCAGGAGATGCCTGACCGTGACAGTGCATTCCTGGCTGAACGACAGATCAAGGGTTGGTCGCGCGCGAAGAAGGAGGCGTTGATCGCTGAGCGATGGGATCTGTTGCGCTGGCTGGCAAAGAAGCCGGCGTTTCGACCAAAGGGGTCGCACATTGATAGCATATGCTTACAGCCCACCGTTTGATGCCTCCTTCGATAATCTCGAGATGTCCTGAGTAGCGCCGGAGCCAGTCCTGAGCGTAGCGAAGGGCGCAGCGGAGCGCGTATCGAAGGGCGCCTACAGACACACCTGTGATGATATGAACGAAATTCCAATTTTCGCCAAAACCTACGATCTGCTGCTCTGGCTGGTGCCGGCAACGCTCAAATACCCGCGCGAGCACCGCTTCGCCCTGGCCCTGCGCACCCAGCAGGCCGCCTTTGAGTTCAACGAGTTGATCGTACTGGCCCGCAAGACCCGCGACAAGCGTGACCTGTTGCTGCGCGCCGACGCCCACCTCGAGCAACTGCGGCTCTATCTGCGCCTGGCCCACGATCTGAAGCTGCTAACGTTGCGCCAGTACGAGCATGCGAGCCGTGAGGTCAGCGCCATCGGCGCCCTGCTCGGCGACTGGATGAAGCGCAGCGGGGCGCAGCCGCCGGCGGAGCGGCCGCGCGGCGCACAATTTCGCCCGCCGGGCGATGGAGAGACGCGCAACGGTGAGGTATAATGGGCGGTGGAACTGGCCGGCAACGTGCTGCGCGGCGGCTCGTGGAACAACAACCGCGACAACGCCCGTTGCGCCAACCGCAACGACAACAACCCTGACAACGACAACGACAACAACGGTTTTCGTCTCGCCACTCGCGCTCCTCGCCCGCCGGAAATACGTTGTGCTTATGCACAGCGCAACGTCGAGGCGCAAGAGGAGAACGACAGGCCGGTTCCCGGTTCGCCCTGAGCGAGCCAAACAGCACCCGCGCCGCTCCCTGTGGTAGGCGGCCACCCGCCGACGCCTGGGGCGGCGCATACGAGAGGGCTGCGATCTGCTATGGATCACGGCCCTCTTGCCGCACTGCCTGAACCAGATTGCATCTCACTACCGACGCAGGCAAGATCGGTACTACTGCTTGCAGTTACCCGTGAGGTTAGACCCGCCACAACACTCCTGATCGCAATTAAAACAGCGAATGCTGAACAATACTGTTATCATCGCTCTTCTTCTCAACCGGAGGCCAGAATACACCCAAGACCACCCAGGTGTTATAGGGAAAGACCGTCCCCATGAAGAAGCGAGTGTCCTTCTCGGCTGAGCACAACTCCTCCAGGAATTTTCGACGAACGCTTTCTGCTGCTTTGTGATCATCACCCAGGCGTTCCACTTCGTTTAACCAGAGAACGCCCAATTCCCAGTCCTCAATCATCGCCCGATGAGGCTTATCGTGGTCCTCGCATTCAAAAATGTAACTGAATTTGAAAGGTATTTTCCGCAACGGTTTTTGGGGCGGCCCAAAGAGCCGCAGTTGACTGAAGAGCGCTTGCCACTCCGGTTTCCATTCCGGATCGGCAGGTTCGATTACGAGATCCAGCACCCGTGAAGGACGTACGATGCCCAGCGACGTACGATCACGTTCGTACAGGGCTTGCAGTTGCTTCACCGTATAGACTGGCATCGCATCAATGATCTCCCGCCGCTCCCGCCAGGCGTCTTTTGTTGACAATGGTTCGCCAAGAGATCGCATCGAATCTAGTTCAGGCTTGCGGCTCTCCTTGCGGTGATCATTCCCGGCGCCAGAGGGCCAGAGGTCAATTTCAACCCACTGATACTTACGGAATTGCTGGTGTCGCGGCCTGTATCGGTAATCAATAGGATAGAGGCGCACCCACTCCTTGTTTTCGGTTATTCCTGCCGTGCATACGAGTTCCTGATACCCTCGCGATGGATGCGGATAGGTCATGACCGTGATCAGTACTTTCGTCCTGGTGAACTGCGCGGTCATCGTGGCCACTCCAAATGCTTGACTGGAAGCCGGGCAACAGGTGACAACGCCTCAGCTAACGTTGTCCGATGGCAATATGTCGGATCCGCCTCCATGCATACCAGAACGCACGGACGCTCGTTTACGATCCTGGCGAGATGCTTCAAGGTCGTGTTCTGAGCCGGCAGGATACGATGCTTGTACTCCTTAAATAGCCTCTCATAGTCATCTCTACTACGCAATTCCTCTCTATTCGAACTAGGAATGCCCAGTTCAGGAAAATGGAAATACCCTATCCCCAAAAAGCCGCACAGACGTGATAGAGTACTCTTATGAAAGCCGTACCGTCGCGAGACAGGGTTGTTACGCACATCCAAGAGGCATTGCACGCCATTCTCCAACAGCCTATTTAAGAAGTCGTCTACAGAAAGGCCCTCGTACCCTATAGTGTATACCGCCACATCAGCAACTGGACGGCTTGCACGGCGCTTGCTTGCATCCTCACAGTTAATGGTAAACCAGGGATACCGCTCATACACCATGTCCAGCAGTTGCCTTCTCGACATTGAGCCGTATTTGTTCATTATGTAGCGCAAGTCTGTCTTCACAGGTCTGGGCAGACTTAAGCTCCGCTTTTCCATCGATCCTTTCAATTGCCATTTGAGTTCATCGTTGCCATTTTCAAGCACACCATCGCGCAGCAAAGAATCGATTTCCTGATAGAGAACAAAAGAATGTGGTCCATGCAGATACGGGACAAACCGATAATAGGAACTCCCCCCATGTGAAGAGGTCTCCATGCCTAACAAGAAGGCCCACTTCATCAACTGGACCCGGGAGGCAGAACCTCCCGCTTCCTGCAAGATCGCTACGAGCGCCTTTTGTCTTACCAACATCATGAGCCTCGCTGCAAAGGCTGTCAGGCGCCTGTGTCATGAAGATCATGTGTTCTGATTAGCAAATTATGGCACGATCGAGCCAAAAATGCAAATCACTTGTGACGAACGACCCCATGCCCTGCCGACGTATACCGTGAAGGAGAAGTTTACCTCACACCGCACATTGAGGGCTATGTTGCTGCCCGTCTCACAGTCTCGGTTAGATCGACTTGATCGACCTGCAGGCCGCCACGCCGCGTCCTCTCCGCGCGAACGATGCGCCCGACGCTGCGAGCGCAGCGCCGCCCAACGTCGTCCCGCTGCGCCCGCGGCGCACGGCGCGCGCTGCGGATACGGCGCAGGCTTGCGCTGGGGTGGGCGCGGCGCTGCGTATGGCCGCGCACACCGTAGACGCGACAACTCCTCTGTCAGCATCCTCGACCATCCCCTCCCTTCCTCCGTTCACACCCCAGCGTAGCAAACCTCTGTTCTGGTGCATAAAAGGCACCAAGGTGTGGTATACTACGCCTGTTGGTGCCTTTAACGCACCAATGCCAGTCATATGACGATCTCTGGTGCGTTAAACGCACCAGATGGAGAGGAGCCTGCGATGTCCACCGACGCGCCCGCCCCGCCACCCGCGCCACGACCGCGCGAGCAATTGCCGGTCCCGCTCTTCGACGGGGTGGTGCTGGCGGTGCGCGCCCACGACAGCCGCATCTACCTTGATTTGCGCGACCTCTGCACGACCCTCGGGCTGGACACCTCCTCCCAGCGCCGGCGCATCCTGGCCAGCGAAGAGCTTCATCTCACCCGGTTTCGGGTCACGGTCGACGGGCAGCAACTGCGGACGCGGGACTTCCTGCTGCTCGAGGATGTGCCAGTGTGGCTGTTGAGCGTGCAGCAGCGCCGCGTGGCGCCCGAGGTTCGCGAGCGGTTCGCCTACGTCAAAACCTACCTGGTCGAGGCCGTACGCCAGGCCTTCGCGCAGCTGACTGGCCTCCCTGCTGCGCCGAGCAGCGCGATCGAAGAACTGAGCGACCTGGATCGCATTGACCAGGCCTTCACCGAGCTGGCTGAGCTTGGTCGCCGGCAGGATGCGCTGGAGACAAGTCAGGATCGGGCACGAGCGGCCTTCCGCGACCTGAGCGACCTGTTGCGCGAGCTGCGAGAGCGGGTGCAGGCGCTGGAGGCCCAGGCGCGCACGCGACTGAGCCCGACGCAGCGCGGAACGATTTATCGCATGGTGCAGGCCTGGGGCCAGGCCCGCGCCGAGCAGACGCCAGATCTCACGCCGGGAGTCGCCATCCGCAAATCGTGGGCGGAGATCAACGCCCGCTTTGGGGTCAGCACCTACACCGACCTGCCGGCAGCACGCTATGATGAGGCAGTGCAGTTCGTCAAGGAGCGCTACCGGGCGCTGACCGGGCGCGATCTGCCGGCCATAGAGCAGCAAGGGTTTGGGGATGACAGTCATGGAGGGTGAGAGTCTTGCCCAGCGGCTCGGGCGCCGGTTACGCGCCGCGCGGTTTGCGGCCGGGCTGACCGTGCGCGAGGCGGCCGCGCAGGCCGGTCTCCCGGGCCACCCCCAGCTGGTGCGCTACGAGAATGGAACGGCCCAGCCGCCGCTCGACCGGCTGGCGGCCCTGGCGACGGTCTACGGGACGACGCCGGCGGCGCTGCTGGCGGTGCGTGACGATGCTGCACCGGTCATTGCCGTGCTCGACCAGGCCGATGCGGCGGTGATCGCGCGCCTGCTGCGCGCGCTGGAGCAGGACGGGTGAAGGCAGCAGCGCGCACGGTAGATGTACCGCAGAGCACGCAGAGGAGCGCAGCGGATGGGCTTTTGTAAGCCCTCTGCGCCCCTCCGCGCCCGCTGCGGCGCGTACGTGTTCGGTACGTGTGAACCCTATCCACCCACGGATGCAGGCATCACCGGACGCTGATCAGCTGAGGGTAGCAGGGGCTTCACGGTGTTCAGTTGCGCCCGCGGCGCACTGCTGCGGGTATGGCCGTGCCGGTTCCAGGCAGGATGGGTGTGCTATCATGGCACCAGCGTTATCTGGTGCCCGCCGTAGTATAGTGCGCCTCGAGCGCGAGAATGATCGGCTCCAGGCACAACCCCCGCTGGGTGCTGAATAGATCAAAGGAGAGGGCCCATGACCGTGACGTTTGATCAGGTGCGTGAACTGGTGGATCGGCTGGCGCCGGGTGATCGCCGGCGATTGGCGACCTATCTGGCACAGACGACTGCGGCTGTTCGGGATACTGCAGAGCCGGCGGAAGCCTTTCGCCAGCGCAATCTGCAGGCCTGGCAGAAGCTCCTGGAGTTTCACGCGACCCTCACTGCCGACTATCCCCAGACTGATGTAGCGGCACAGCTGGATCGAGATCGCCAGGAGCGTGATGCACTGCTGCGCGGAGCAGGTGAAAGCTAGCCGTGTATACGCTTGATGCGAACATCTTCGCGCGGGATGCGAATCCGCGTGACCCCTTCTACGCAACGTGCCACGCCTTGCTTGAGCGTCTGGCCGGCACCGCAGTACCGGTCATCGAGCCAGGGCTGCTGCTTGCCGAAGTTGCCGGGGCCATCAGCCGCGAAACACGCGATCCGCTGCGAGCCAGGGCTTATCTGGAGTTGCTCCGCGCCATCCCAAGCCTGACCTTCGCACCGTTTGACGATGCCCTCGCCGAGGCGACTGCGTACCTGGCTGCTGATTATGCGCTGCGTGGCGCCGATGCCGTGTACGTGGCGACAGCGCGCCAATACAACAGTGCGCTTGTAACACTGGATCGCGAGGTGCGAGAACGGGTAGCGTCGATTGTCCGGGTGCTGACGCCTGAAGCTGCGCTGGCTGAATTGGGAACCGAGTGACAATACGCTTTTGAGGAAGGTGACGATGGTAGCGCCCCGGGATCTGGTCAACGCGCGGCTCTACGAAAGCGAGGAGGCCGTCATTGCGGACGCGCTGCGGCATCTGCTGCGCGCGCGGCCTGACCTGCGGATCAGCCTGGCGATCTACCGGTACCAGCACGAAGCGATCTCGCTCGCCCGGGCTGCGGCCCTTGCCGGCGTGAGCTGGTCGCAGATGCGCGAGATCATGGTCGAGCGCGGGGTGCCGCTGCGGATCGGCCCTGAGACGCTGGAGGAGGCCCGGGCTGAGGTGGAAGCGTTGCGCCAGGCCCTCGTCTGAACGTGATCAGCAATACCACGGCGCTCGCGAACGCGGCGCTGCTCTGGCAGGCGCCTGTCCTGGTACACAAGACGCACCAGCGAATGTCACACGACTGCGGCTGATGCGTTTTATGCACCATACGTCGATTATGCCTCGGCCCCAAGCCAATCGAAGATGCCCGTACCGAGATCGTCTCCATACGCACATCTCTTGCGAAGCGGCGTCTTATCGTCGAAACCACCGTACGATCAGCGCGACTCCACCGGCGATACTGATCCAGAAGCCACTCCAACGGATCATGGAGGCGATCTGCGCGTGGAAGGCATACTGCGCCGCTAACGCCGGCGTCGGATCTTGATAGGGTATGCCGGCAAACAGCACATCATAGACCAAACCCGCAAAGATAACGAGTATGCCGACGAGGATCACGATGAGTGGCAACCATCGTTGCATCGCGCTTCCTTCTGCAGTGTACGTGTGACATACCACACCAGCAGCGGCCGGCCCCAGGCGATCAGGCCACGGGCCTGGATCAGCGCGGCGCGTCTGGCCTCCAGCAGGCCCATTCGCAGGGCGCGCTGAGCCGCCGGGTGGGCCAGCAATGCATCGTCCACCGCGCGCAGATCGGGCAGCGGCTCGGCCAGGCGTGGCGGGGGCAGGGCCATCGGGCACCTCGCTGCGTCCAGGCTTGTTCCGATCATCTGCGAGTGAATAACCGCAGATATGCGGCAGTATCGCACAGAGAGGGCCGAAAGTAAAACATATGTTCATGTCACGGAGTACGTGTTCAGATGTACCGCAGAGCACGCAGAGGAGCGCAGCGGATGGGCTTTTTAAACCCTCTGCGCCCCCCCGCGCCCTCTGCGGTGAGTACGTGTTCGGTACATGTGAACACTATCGTGACGGATTGTGACCGTGGGTGTCCCAAAGCCGCGGTAGGCTGATGGGCGGGACGAGCAGACGCCCCTGTAGCCCAGGGGCGTGCCATTCCGGAATGTGTTTGCCCACCTTCTGTATCTGCCCCATAATGACCGTAGTGGTTTGTCAACCAGGTTGTGATGGATAGTTTTTTGCGGGGAGGGCTTCGCCCTCCCACGCCCCCTCCCGCCACGTTCATCACAATTATCGTGGCAGGCCAGTAGTGCAGAAAGGAGTGCAGATGCCTGATCGTGTCGAGATTGAACTTGATGATGAAGGGCGCCTCGTGCTCCCGGCGACGCTGGCGCACCGGCTGGGCCTGGTGCAGGGAACGACACTGGTCGTTGAACGGGAAACCGCAGATTCAACCTATGTCCGGGTGCAGCCGGCGACGCCGCTGGTCATTGAGCAGGGTGGCGTCTTCGTCATCACGGCAGCGGCGGAACAGCCCTGGACAACACTGCTGCACACGGAGCGCGAACAACGCCTGGATGCGCTCTGGGGATCCCATCGTGCAGATCCTGCTTGATACCTCGGTGCTGGTCGCCGCTCACATCATCGAACCTCGACGAATGGGTGTCGACGACCCTGCTGGGTTATAGAAACATACGTGCCGATTCGATGCCGACATCTGTGCTATACTATGCTGCGTGTAGCAAATCAAATCATAGACACCGGAAGCTACCTGATGACCCAGCTCCCACCAATTGAAGATCTCCTCAGCCGGATCACGATTGATCCGGATATCTGCCATGGCAAGCCCTGCATTCGCGGGCTCCGCTCTCCGGTTGAGGTGATGCTCGAGCTCCTTACGTCCGGGATGACACTGGATGACATCCTCGCCGACTATGAGGATCTTGAGCGTGACGATCTCTACGCGGTGCTTGCCTTCGCAACGCGCTTGAGCCAGGTCAAGCGCCTGCAGACGATTGCGGCATGAATTTCCTTGTCGACGCGCATCTCCCGCGGCGCCTCGCCCGTTGGCTGCAGGCCCGCGGTCATGATGTCGTCCATACGCGCGATGTGCCTGCCGGCAATCGCACTGGAGATGGGGAGATTAACCGTCGCTCGCTGGCGGAGCAGCGCGTAGTTGTCACAAAAGACGCTGACTTCGTCGATTCCCTCGTTGTGCGTGGGCAACCCTACAAGTTGCTCCTCGCCTTCTGCCACTGGCCGCCCCCTCCGCCTACTCACCTGGGAGTTCATGTTTCATCTGCCTGCACAACGGGCGCAGGTGCTGCTCAGCCTCGCGCCCGCCGGCGATGCCGAGGAGATCGACAGCGCCCCGCTCGTGCTGACGCAGCATATCGGCCCGGCCGGCGCCGATGCAGAGCGCGCGCCCGCGCTGCCCCTGCCCTTCCGCGACTCGCCCGCGGTCGTCGCCGCGCTCGCCGCCGGCGGCGTGGACTTCATCGCCGGCCCGACCGATATGAAGCTGGAGGGCCGGGTGCTCGCGACGGGCGCGGCGGTCTGGCAGACCTACTACTATGACGAGACGCGCACGGTCGCCTGGTAGCGTTGGCGCTGATCAGGGTGATGAAGTTGTCCGGCCGCAGAAGCACGCACCACCTGTACGATCGCTGCACATGGTTGACGAGACCGACACGGCACGGGATAGGAGATTGTATCGGACTGCAATCAACACAAGTGTGCCATTTCGCTGCCGGTATCTGTGTTATACTGTGGTCCGGAGGTGACAGTCGGCAGAAGCCATCGCCTGCATTGAGCAGCCTGCGCTTGATGTTCACCGGGGCCGCGAGGAGGACACAGCATGCGCCTGACGGTTGAGACCGAACAAGAGGAAGATGCACGCTGGATCGCTGAGATCCCTGAGCTCGCCGGCGTGCTTGCCTACGGCGCCACGCGTGATGAGGCGATCGTGCGGGCACAGGCGCTGGCCTTACGCGTGATCGCCGAGCGGCTTGAGCACGACGAGGAGCCACCAGGATTGCTGACCATCGCGTTTGCGGCGGCCACGCCGTGAGTTCCTGGCCTGCGACAAAAGCTCGCCGGGTTCTTGCGGCCCTGCGACGGATCGGCTGACGCATCAAGCGCACCTCGGGCTCGCACCGCACGCTCGCGCGCGATGGATGGGACGACTTCGTCTTCGCCTTTCATGACGACGAGGAGATCGGCCCGCGCATGCTGGCGCGCATCGCCAGGCGGACGGGCCTGACACCTGAGGATCTGTAGCGTATGACCCGACCGCAATACACCGCCTCGCTGGACAATACCCCTCCGCCTACTCATCCCCAGGCCCATCCCGCTTGCGCGTCGCCGGCGCCAGCCCCGGATCGCCCGGCGTAAACACGCCGTCGCAGCGGCCGCAGTAGAACAGCGTCTCCCAGCGGGCCACCGCGCGTTGCCAGCGCAGCTCGGCCGCGCTTGCCCGCGAGGGCAGCGCGCTGATCGCCAGGCTCCCGGTGAATAGCCGATAGCCGATAGTGCTACAGTTGTACATCACAATGTTCCGTACAGATGTTTGCCGCAAAAGAACACAAAGAGCGCAACATGTATGCACAGTGGGCGGATTGCGGCGGTCTTGTGTGCGTTTTGTGTTCTTTTGCGGCCCATTTGAGGATAGCTGAGCACAACCTATGACTACGGCGACGGCGCTCCCGACCAGGGGCGCGCAGCCCGACGACCGCGGCGGCGCCGGGCGGGCCAGCCGCGCGGCCAACGCCGTCGTCGTGACGCCCTCGCAGATCGAGACCGAGCGCCGATGGTCGGTGATCGTCGTCGTGGAGCGCTCGCCCTCGGCGACGATCGCGCTCACCTTGCTCTCCTGTTCCACCTGCCGCCCGAGCGACCGGGTGCGCAAGGTGAGCGCCCGGCTCGGGATCACGAGTTCGCGCTCGCCTTTGCGCGGCTGCGAACGGCCATCGGTTGTAGTCATCGCGTTGCTTGTTCCGCTCGCTTGTGAAGCCTCGCCCGAAGGCAGAGCCTGTTGAACAATGATGCCATAGGCGGCTGGCCGGTCGCACACGGCCCCGACGCTGCGCCGGATATGCCAGCGGCCTGACAGCGCGACTACGGCGAGATGGCGCTCAGCACAAGGCTGCGCGATACGCGGGCGCGGCTCAATTCCGCGCTGCCCGCCGAGGCGCTGGAAGATGCCTTCCGCAAGCTCACCCGGCCCGAAAGGGCGGATCTGAAGCGCCACCGCGCGTTGCACCGGCTGTTGGTGAACGGCGTGAAGGTCGAGTGCCGCACGCGCGAGGGCGAGGTCCGCGGCGCGCAGGCACGGGTGATCGGCTTCGACGAGCCGGCCAACAACGACTGGCTCGCGAAACCAGTTCAGCGTCACGGAACGTTGGGGCGAAAAATCTTTCCCAACTCGCCGGCCGGACGTGGTACTCTTCGTGAACGGCCTGCCGCTGGCGGTGCTGGAACTCAAGAATACCGCAAACGAGAACGCCACGATATGCGCGAGCTGGCGATGGAGAACCCGACCCTCATCGTGCGCACCGATCTCGACGATCAGCTCTCTGGCGCCTTCGCGCGCTGACAGGACCTGCTGCGCCAGCCGTCTGTGCAGACTGCATCGCACGCGCACCTGCGCGAACTGCTGGCGGTGCGGGCGGGCGGCAGGGTGTTCACCACCATCCAGAAGCCCGACGTAGGGGCGGGCCTTGTGCCCGCCCCGCCCGCCCCGCCCGCCCCGCCCGCCCCGCCCACCTCGCCCTGGCGGTGCGGGCGGGCGGCGTGGTGTTCACCACCATCCAGAAGCCCGACGTAGGGGCGGGCCTTGTGCCCCCCCCCCCCCCCCCAAA
>FWPV01002099.1_pt1 | contig 50548 bp, 40 predicted proteins | sample 2228371 | NCBI WGS metagenome assembly FWPV01 (sample SAMEA103939776, study PRJEB20133) | metagenome | reverse complement strand
ATGTCATCCTTGCTGAAATCCGTAGGCATTAGGAGCGACGATACTTTGACTTGGCATTCTGCCAGATGGGCGGCAAATAGCTGGCAATTTTCTATGCTGGAAAGGCAAACCTTCGATGAGTCATTTACGCCATCCAATGAGTTCACGCAATGTTCCCTATCGAATACGAGCTCAACAGCGTTCAATCCGAGTTCTTCAAGTGCTTGCTTCGTGGTGGGCCAAGCGGCTCTTACAATGAAGTCTCTCACAGATACATACAAAGCTGATTCTCCATAATTTTACTGGCTACCACAGATAACGCCGCCGCCGAGAACTTTTTCGCCTTCGTATATGACAAGAGATTGGCCCGGCGTTATTGCCCGTTGTGGCACATCGAAACTAAAGCGGAGTATTCCTTCAACAATATCCGCTAATCCTTCGGCTTCAGGCATTTTATACCTAATTTTTGCCGTAGCTCTCACTTTTTCTGTAAGTTCTGATCTAGCGATTAAGTTTATATCACTCGCTAAAGCAACTTTTTTGAACAAGTCTTTTTCAGCGCCGACTACCACTTCATTTTTCTGAGGATTTATCGCAACCACATAGCGTTTTTCACCGAAAGATCCTATTCCTCTCCTCTGACCTATGGTATAAAACGCTATGCCTTGGTGTTCACCGACTTTATTTCCTTTCAAATCGACAATTCGGCCGGGTTTGATCAGGTCCGGTATATATTCACTCAAGAAACGCCTATAGTCGTTATCGGGAATAAAGCATATTTCTTGGCTGTCAGGTTTTGCGGCTACTTCCAGTCCCAATTCAGACGCTTTTTTTCGGATATCAGCTTTGGAGTATTCTCCAACAGGGAAAAGAGTTTCGGAGAGCTGCGCTTGGGTCATTGAATAGAGCATATAAGACTGGTCTTTAGAAGTGTCGTTACCCTTCAGAAGAAGATGCCTGCCGACACGAGGATCGAAAATTATTCTTGCATAATGACCCGTCGCCACCTTATCTGCGTTTAGGGCTGTTTTTACGCGAGAGCGCAGGAACTCGAACTTAAGATATCGGTTGCAATTCACGCAAGGGTTGGGCGTCCTGCCGGCGGCGTATTCAGCCGCGAAATGTTTGACTACATATTCCTCGAAATCGGTTCGGAAATCCAAAAAGTAATGTTCTATGCCAAGTTTTCGGCATACCCGGTATGCGTCTTCGGCGGCTTCCAATGAGCAACAGCGAGATTCAGAAGCGTCGCCTGCTGAATCGTTTCTTCTAAGGTTCATTGTGACGCCGACGACGTCATATCCATCCTCGAGCAGTATTGCCGCAGCAACGGAGCTATCGACTCCACCGCTCATTGCCGCCGCGACGACTATGCCCCTAGCTTTTTTCTTATTGAAAGCTACCAATGAAATCCAAATGAAGTTCTAAAGGGATGGCTAAGATTTCTGGCCTAGACGCCTCTTCAAGTCTTCGTAAGCTTCCAAAGCAAGCTTATAATTTGGATTCAGTTCCAACGCTTTATTATACTCGTAAGCAGCTTCGCTTGGAACACCTGCGGCCTCATAAGCCTGGCCAAGATTGTAATGAACACTTGGCACATTTGGGCGTATGGCAGACGCTCTTTTGAAAGCGCCAATAGCAGCCTCGTATTTTCCGATTTCGCCGTAACAGGCGCCCAGGTAAAGAAAGGCACGAAAGTTGTTTTCATCCAAGCGTGTAGCTTCTTCTAGCTCTGCGATTGCCGATAAATAATCTTGGGCGTGAAAAGCCGCAAGGCCGGCTGTCACGTGTATATTGGCTTCTTCGGACATAATTTTTTCTCCGGTCATTTGTTATGGGTGTGGGCAGTAGTATACAGCTATAAATTGATTATTCGATGCTAGTTTCCTTCTTTTGGTCGTCCACTTGGTAATAGGACAGCACAGTCAGACCTTGGACAAAATCTGCGTTTCTTACGGTAACTTCTTTTGGCAGGCGCAAAGTGACCGGCGCGAAGTTTAAAATGCAGCGCACATTTGCCTTGACAAGCAGTTCAGCCACTTCTTGAGCAGCTGATGCTGGAACCGCAAGTATTGCTAAGGACGCTTTCAGCCGAGCGTTTGTTTTTATAAGCTCGTTAACATCTTGTATTTCAATATTCCAAAGTCGTCGGCCTATTTTTTTAGGGTTATTATCAAATACTGCGACAATCTTAAAATTGCTCGCGCCCAGGCCCGGATAACCGACTATAGCCGAGCCGAGATTGCCGGCGCCGACCAAAAGGACAGGCTGTTCTTTTTCTATTTTCAGTATGGAAGCTATTTTTTGGTATAGCCCTGAGACGCTGTAACCGATTCCGGGCCGGCCAAACTCGCCAAAGTATGATAAATCCTTCCTAAACTGCGCGGCATCTATGCCGGTAAGTTCCTCCATTTGCGGAGAAGACACTATGTCTGTTTCCTTAGCGTTAAGTTCGCTTAGCACAGTGAAGTAAGTGGCCAGACGCTCTAGCGCGGGTTGAGGCGGTTTGCGAATCATATTTTAGCTCTTCCGTTAACGCAATATAAACTACCAAACTATATAAAAAGGCTTGCACAACAATTTTTAATACTATGTTAGCCCTTAAGAAGTTACATTTCGTAATGCTTGAATGCAGACATTTTGGCTTTTCGCGATTTATCAACAATCAGCCAATCGCTCAATATTTAGCCTAACATCAAATTGAATCTGCTGAAAAATACTATAGAAGAATGGTTGTAAAATGCAAGGCACTTTTAGGGATTAAAATCTAATTGAGATTTATAAATTAAGTTAATATTTGTGTAAGGATAATTTCATCTATGCCGTTGACAAACAAAATAACCGCTGATATACTTCGGTTAGAAGCGCATCTGGTACTTTTACCAGTCAGGGGGTAGGGAGCGCTTCCAGCCGAAAAGACGGGTTTGAGCGTGATCCCGGGTGTTCGGCAAGGTAGGTATTTAGAATAAAAAATAAAACGTATATCGAAAAACCTTCTTCTTTTTCAAGGCTGTCGCAGCGCCCAGGCGGCTTGCCAATCCTCAACATTCCCTGGCCAAATCTTTGGGATGAGCTGTACCTGGCCAACGATAGCAGGTAGGCATTCGGATTCCGCCACGCGCCGTGCGACGATCTGAGGATAGAAGTGTCCAAGGAAGGTCGTTGTTCGGGGCTCAGCCACCTTTTTGCAGAAAATGCTTAGGAGGATGGAGATGGCAGGAGACAATTTAACAGGAATACACAATGACAGAGAAGTAAACCTCACAAAAAGAGAAATGGAAGTCCTTAACTTGGTTTTCGAAGGCAAATCCAGCCGAGAAGTTGCAGCGCTTTTATACTGCAGCAAACGAACAATTGACTTCCATTTGGCCAGGATCTATGAAAAGCTGCAAGTCAGCAACCGCATTCAAGCGATGCGCCGCGCTGCAATGTTAGGCTTGGTGGGAATAACACCGCCGCCCAAAGAAAGCGCCTAAACGAAAAAATCATTCCACGGTGTGACTTGCCAAATCTTTTGAGAAAAGGACCCATTTGCGCCAGTCTAATCATATAACTGGCTTTGAATGGAGTGAAGCTTGCTGATAGAGTCTGTATGCCCGCCTATTGACAAATGCAAGTTTCAGTGCTAACTTCTTTACGGATTCAAGCCGATTATTAAACAGTAGATATCCGTACGCCCTCAGCAGTTTGGCGCTCCACGAACTGTCTGGAAGCGGAATTGGCATCGATGAATCCGAAAGGAGCTGGGTGGAATATGGCAAGTCAGAGAGCTGACGACCCCAACTTCCTGCTTGCTGTAGATTTAGCAGGAGCAAGACCCGTTGTCCGCCTTTGTGGAGATGTAGATATGGCCACTAGTCCGGTGGTAAAAAACACTCTGAGCGAGTTACTCGATGGCGGGCATTTAGCAGTAGTAGTAGACCTCAGTGAAGTCACTTTCATGGACAGCAGCGGTCTTCACGTTTTGGTTGACACCCATCGAAGGCTTTTGGAGTCCGGCGGGCATGTGGTTTTAAGGAAACCAGGCCCGATTGTGGACAAATTGCTCCAGATTTCAGGATTGGCACCAGTTTTCCCCTTAGAAGAAAACTAGGGGCGTAATTTTATAACTTAATTAAAGGTTCCTTGCGTTGGCAAGACAGCGTGCGTGGCTTTTAAACTAATTGTGCGCCGAATGATGTTTGCCGCCATATTTAAACTCGCGTAGCCTTCAGCAAAAGCAGAGTTATGGTTTCAATTTTCACAGAAGCTTTTAGCATACGAAAATTGCTTGAATCCCAAAAAAAACGCTTTGGATTAGCATTAGAAGATTTTGAAGATCGTATAAAATCTGAAACTCACGGGATATTTGCTCTTGCTGCAGGCGAGAAAGCGGATTTTGGAGTGGCTTTTCGATTTGGGAAAAAGTTCTTCATTCAGGCAGAGACCGAACGTGCGGCAGTTGAACTATTGCAGAAAGGCTTGCAATGGGAATATGACGTCGACATTTTTTCTCCCCAATCTTGGATTAAATCCCGAGCGGAAGATTTTTTGACGAAACTTAAATCCAAGCCTCCCGGAACGGGAGACAAACCTCGCGGCAGTCGCATTGAGAGCCAGAAAGACCCTCTATTGGATTTTGTAAGAACTTTGCAGTCGGAAAAAGCGCGAAAAGAAAGTGGTTTCTGCGTGGCGCATGGGGTCCTTTTGGCGGAGAGAGCTATGTCAGCCTACGCTCCAATTGGGGCTATGATTTTTATAGACAGATTTGCCCAAGGGGAAGGACAACATCTATCGAAAAGAGCAGATGAAGCAGGTATTTCTTGGCATGTTATTTCAGATGGTCTAATGCGAAAATGTGTTGATTCCGCATATGTGCCACCGGTGCTGACGATTTTACGCCGAAATACGGTCGAAAAAGCACAGCTGCACATTGGCGAGCGTTTTTTAGCAGTTGCTGGGGAAAACATCGAAGAACACGGCAACCTGGGGATGATTATCCGGACTGCCGATGCTGTTGCAGCTGACGTAGTTTTAGTAAAAAATTGTGATGCGTTTCATTGGAGGAGTATCACAGGATCGAGGGGTTCTGTCTTCCGCGTGCCGATTTGTGAGATAGAAGATTTTGATTTTCCACCTATGGATTGTTTGCGTAAAATTGCTGCGGCGACTGGAACACCCAATTCCTATTCAGATTTTACGTATCTCGGAGCTACTCTTTTCATTGTAGGAAACGAATCTGAGGGTTTATCGGAAGAAGCCTTGAACGCGGCATCGGAAAGGGTCACTATACCAATGCCTGGCGGGACAGATTCGCTGAATGTAGCAGTTTCCGCTAGCGTGCTTCTTTATGAAGCGCTTCGACAAAGGCAATTGGCTAAGCTTTGAAGCGGATATATAGAATATCGCCATCCTGAACTATGTATTCCTTGCCGTGAAGTTCCACAAGGCCTGATTGTTTAGCTGCTTCCCAAGAGCCAGCTTGTTTTACATCCTCAAAATGTCCGACTTCTGCACGTATGAACCCTCTGGCTAAGTCGGTATGTATTGTCCCCGCTGCTTCCAAAACTGTCGACCCTTCTTTAAGCGTCCAAGCACGGACTTCCGGTTCCCCGGCTGTAAAGAATGAAAGCAAACCCAAAGCCCGATATATTTCGTGCACGACCTTGCCGACTGCTGGTTCGGGAAGACCCATTGCTTCCAAATATTCTGATTGTTCTTCTTCGGGCAGTTCAGCGATTTCGGCTTCGATTTTAGCGCTGATGGCTGTTAGGGGCAAATTGTTTGCATCGCAATAAGATTTCAATGATATGAACGAGTCTGAAAAATTGGCGTTTATTTCATTTTCAGAAATATTGGCAACTATTACTAGAGGTTTGAGTGTAACAAAATCGTAGCTCCTTAGAAGTTTTTGCTGGTCAGGATTGAGTTCGATGTCCGCTAGAGAATTGCCTGATTCGAGGCGCTGTTGGATGGTCAGCAGCAAATCACGTTCGATTGTTGCTGAAGTGACAACTCCGGCTTTTGTGCTATGGAGCGACTTTTGCAGCTTGGTTAGGCGGGTTTCAATAATCTGCAAATCAGAAAAGACGAGTTCTTCCTTGAGGATTTCCACTTCCTTGATAGGATCGGGGTCATTATCAATTCCGGCTGCTGGATTTTTAAAACAGCGGACAATGTGAACCAAAGCGTCTACCGTTCGAATGTCGGCAAAAAAATCCCTGCCTATTTTGAGGCCTCGTTCTTCATCTGTTATTTTGCCTGCGCCATCAACGAACTCGATAGTTGCGGGGGTAGCTTTTTTGGGATGGTATTGTTGAACAAGATAGTCGAAACGCGGATCTGGGACGCGCACGACTCCGACCAGAAAAGTTTCACTGCGAGATGTGGAGGATTCTTCACGCGCTGAGCCGTGGGTCAGCGCGCGAAAAAGCGTCGTTTTTCCTGTCGAGGGTAAGCCTACTATACCGGCTTTCATGGAATTGGAGCCTGAATATTTCTGGGAACAATCAGTTCCCTGTTGTGTCAAAAGCCTAGAGTCTTTTAGACCAAAAGAATAGAATATCCTTCATTAAGGATGGGTTTATAAAGGAGAACGGCTGCGCCGTCCCCATCAGCGCAGCCGTTAGCTCTCTAAATGCAGTCGGACCAAAAGCCCGTCATAGCCGGACTACTTCGATGGAATCTGATTGCCATCAACTGGAATCAATCCAAGTCTAGCAGCCCTGCGGAATGCCTGCACACGGTTTGAAACCTGGAGCTTGTCGTATATGTTGGCCAGGTGGAAGTCCACCGTCCGTTTGCTCACATAAAGAGCGTCTGCAACATCTTTACTCGATAGCCCTTCTATTACCAAAGAAAGGACTTCCAGTTCGCGCTTTGTGAGTTTTACGGAGCGGTCCTCTTGGACTTCGGGTATGCCGATAGCCGCCATAATGCCTCTCCTTTCCTTGCTCGCCGCTATTTTAGTCATTCCGCAATAATGCGATTTTTTCAAGTAAATGGTTTAGTAAGTCGCCCCGCTTAAATACCGGTTTTTCTTTAAATGGAAGATTTGCCGGTAAGGAGTCATTAAAATACTGGGATGCGGCTGTGAGATAGACCAGTATTCGCAGTGAGAGGCTCGAAGGTAATAGGGTTTTATTCGCATAACACTTTTTTGGCCAACCCGCAGCAAAGTTATTAAAGGAATAATCGCGATGAAAACAAATAAGCCGGTTGTGTTGCCAAAATGGGCAGAAAAAATGAAAACAAGGTATGAATCGAAAGAGGCCAGCCAATTCCTGCTTTATGGGAATGTAATGGACCTCGTATTTTTTGACGACAAATACCTTTGGCTTCGTGATTTCCTGACTCAGGCGCTCTCCGGCGGTAAGGAGATGGTGCTCTTCTATAACATTAGCGAGGGCATATCGTTTCCAATCGCGTCTATGCAGGATGATTTTGCGCGTTTCCTGGAAGTTACTCTCAAGCTCGGCGGGTTTCCGGGTTTTACTGACATTTTGAATTATCAGAAACGACCTGATTTAATAAAAGATCCCCGTGTTGCTCTTCCATTAATTGAAAGGTTGCTCGAAACCAGAAACAGGATATTCGTGATTATTGACCACGTTGATAAAATAGTTCCATCTTCCGATACCGCATTTATGTCTTTGGATGATAGAAGGAGCCTAGCGACACTGCAACGTTGGGCGGGACTCCCTTCTTTGATGTCGCGAGACAATGCGATTATTTTAGTTACAAAAAACTTGGCAGATGTGCACCGCAGCCTAAGATCAGACAATCCACTGATTGAGCTCATCGAAATCCCCTACCCTGATTATGAAGAGCGGCTCGCATTCATAAAATACCGATGCACGCAAAGTGCGTGCAAATTGGAAGCACCGGAAGAATCATTGGCGCATACCACTGCCGGGCTTAACCGTGTTGCAATAGATGGCTTCTTCCGGCAATCGCAAAAAACTCAACAGCCATTGGGATTCTCTATAGTTAAAGGCCGCAAAGAAGAAATTTTTAAAGAAGAATACGGCGGACTTGTCGAGTTAATTGAAACCAATATAGGGCTAGAAAACATAGCTGGCCTACAAAAGGTTAAAGACGACTTGAAAATGGTCATCCACCTGCTTCGTTCGGGCAGACGCAGCGAATGTCCTATGGGAGTGGGTTTCATCGGCCCACCGGGCACCGGCAAGACGATGTTTGGAAAGGCCATAGCAAAAGGCGCCGGTCTGCCTTTCCTGAAAATAGGCGATATTCGCGATAAGTTTGTAGGTGAATCCGAGAAAAACGCGGACCGTGTTCTAACACTTTTACGGTCGCTAGCGCCTGTGGTTGTTTTTGTCGATGAAATAGACCAAGCCTATGGACAGCGCGGAGAGAGAGGAGACTCCGGAGTGTCGCAGCGGATTTGGGCGAAGTTTTCCGAAGTTCAAGGTGATAACAACTACAGAGGCAGGATTTTATGGATATGGGCAACGAATAGGCCAGACTTGGTTGACGAAGCCACAAAACGACCGGGCAGGCTTGGTGACTTGAAGATTCCTTTTTTCTTTTCGGCAGAAGACCCGGAAGAGTTGATAAAGATAGCGGCGAAAAATAATGGAATCAAAATGCGCGCGGGAGATTTGAAACCAGTTGCCGAGAAGCTAAAGGGCTATAGCCCTGCTGAACTCGAATCGGTGGTTTTGCACGCGAGATGGTTTGCCAGGCGTTCTGGCCGGGATACTGTGACCCAAACCGACCTTGCGAACGCTGCTGAAGATTTCATTCCGTCGAGGAACGACAAAATGATCGAATATATGGAATTGCTTGCCATTCTGGAAGCATCATCCCGAAGGATGTTGCCGGAAAATTATTCAAGGGACTACGATAGGAACGTTTTATTGGGGCGTGTTTCAAGGCTTCGGACCGAGTTGTCAATGGAAGGACAGATTTAGCGGACTGCAGGAAACAAATGCCTGCCCGGATAAACAGGCTTTAATCTGATAAGCGTGCGGTGGTGATTAATTGATCGTAATTCGTAGTGATTTAGCAGCAGCTTTGGACCAGGGCCTGCCTGCAGCGGCGCTGGAGTCGGCGGTTATTTCGCATGGACTTCCAAGCAGTGTATCTGAAAAATGCGCGCTTGAAATGGAATCGCAAATCAGGGATGCGGGCGCTACTCCCGCAACAATAGCAGTGATAGACGGCCAAATAAAAGTGGGGATTTTAGAAGAGGAGATTCATCGGCTTGCTTTTTCAGAGAGCGCAACTAAGGTAGCTGCAAGGGACCTGCCGCTTATAACGGCAAATGGCGATATTGGCGGGACAACAGTCTCGGCCACCTTATTCATTGCGGATTCTGTGGGAATAGAAGTAATGGCTACAGGAGGCATTGGAGGCGTCCACCGGAACTGGCGAGAAACTTTCGACATTTCTGCGGACTTACACCAAATAACGCGTTCATCTTGCATTATTGTCTGTTCGGGACCAAAAGCGATAGTGGACTTACGCACAACCGTGGAATGGTTGGAATCACATAATGTGATGATGGTAGGTTTCAAAACGAACGAAATGCCCGCATTTTATTCAGCGCGTTCCGGTATTTCCATACCTGCTGCTGAAGGTCCTGAGCACGTTGCCCATATTTGGCTGGCAAAAAGGGAATTGGGTCAATGCGGATCTCTTCTTGTCGCGGCACCTCCACCTATTGAAGCCAAAACCGATATTCACGGAGCTTTAGAACAAGCAGAAAAAGAAGCTTTCGATGCCGGCGTTCGCGGACCCAGGCTTACGCCGCTTCTTCTGCGTAGAGTGGCGGAACTTACTGACGGTGATTCGATTCGCGTCAATGTGGAATTGTTGAAGAACAATGCGCGCATAGCCGGCGAAATTGCCAGGGAAATTTGTGTCGCCAAAACTGGCTTATAAGCTTTGGCGACTTCATAGGTATTATTCATTGGATCCTAATAATTTTGGTTTTATAAAATCTGGATCCGCCCGAAGGCGTGTATGCGTAAAATCAACTTTCCCTTGAAAGTGAATTTGACGAAGGATTTCATATAAAGAAATAAGGCAAAAAAGCAACTAAAAGCGGTAAATGCGATGGAAAGACCAGAAATTAGATACGAACCAGTCAAACTAGGGATGATTGGCTGCGGCAAATATGCACAAGGGCTTGCATACGTTTGCAAAGCCAGCCCGAAGATCGATTTGGCGCTATGTTGGGATCCTATACCGGCAGCATCTGAACATTTTGAAATGGAATATGGATGCAAGGCAGTGCGAACGATTGAAGAGCTTCTGGAGGATGATTCGATTCTTGGGGTAATAATTGTTAGCCCCAATGATGCACATTATCCAAACACCGCTGCCGCCGCCTCCGCGGGCAAGCACGTCTTTGTGGACAAACCGATAGCCCACAGCATCGATGATGCAAAGAAGATGATTAGCATTTGCGAGCAACACGGGGTTATGCTTGCCGTCGGCCATAATCAGAGGCGTTTGCCGGGCCACAGAAAAATTAAGGAACTGATCGAAAACGGTGAGATAGGAATACCAATAACTGCGGAAGCAAATTTCTCGCATTCAGGCGGAATGGGTTTGACACCAGATGCTTGGAGGGCTTCCAGGGAAAGGTGCCCTGGACTACCGCTTATGCAGTTAGGCGTTCACCACTGCGACACGCTGCAATATCTTTTAGGCGAAATAACCGAGGTTTGTTCTTTTATGAAACACCTCGCAATTCCAGTAGATAATGACGATGCAACGGTCACGATATTGCGTTTCGCAAGGGGCACTCTGGGTTACTTGGGTTCTAATTATGCCACCCCAAATATTTATTATTTGGATGTGCACGGCACCGAAGGAAATGCTTTTTGTGAACACGGCCGCCACGTTGCTTTTCGGAAAGCCGGCACTGAAAAACCGATTATCATCGAAGTGGACCCAGTCGATACGCAACTCGAGGAGCTCGAAGAGTTTGCCGATTGCATTCGCACAGGGGCAAAATATGAAATTACCGGTGAAGACGGCCTTCGCGCGCTTGCGATTGTCCACGCAGCATTTGCGTCAGCGCAGAAAGGGACACCTGTAGCAATAAAAGATATCATCGGCTCATGACGGAAATTGGCAAACATTTTCATTTCCACTAGTTGAAGAGCGAATAATTAGCGAGGATCTTCATCGAAACCCAAAACGTTAACCTTGCCAATGCCGCATCCTCGATCTGCACCGAAAAGATGGTATATTGGCGGCATGTGTTTGGCGCGTATCGCTGCAGATAAAAAGACCAATGCGATAATTAAGGAAACATCCACCGCTTTATTCATCCAATACAGGGCTTCAGCTTCAATAAGCGTTGATAACGGTCATCCAAATTAGCCATATCAACATTGAGGTTTACCTGCCCTCTTCGACGATACGTTTGAGGGCATTTCGCAGGTTTGCAGCTATCTTTCGATCTTCAGAGGTGCGCGCAAGGTTTAAAGCAGTTTCCGCTTCCTTTAATGCGAGGCGATGCTGGTCCATATATCTAGAGTATAAAATTGCCAATTGGGAATGCAGTTCCCAAGCATCGGGATTATGGGAGATACCTTCCTTTAGGTATTGAACTGACTCCGTGTAGTTTTTCAAACCCGGTCCAAGAATCCAAGAGCCGGTTAGATAAGCTTCAACGAAATGAGGATCTAATGCTGTTATCGTTTTTATTAGGGGCAAAATGTCTTTGTTTTCGCGCCAATCCTTATTTTTCTCGATGAACTCGTGATGGTATTTGTCTACTTTTATCCATAGAAGATTCGCTGCGACTGTCCTGAACTCTTTTCCAAGCGCCGAAAGTGCATAATTTGAAGGCAGGTTTTGCTTATGGCAGGATACCTTCCAGACCGCTGAGAGCTTGGATTCCGCGAATGGGACTAAAATCAGGACACAAATCAAGGTCAAATAAAACCTGCTTTTGCCTGTGTTTTTCAAGACTCTTTTCTCCTGCAGGTTAGAATGCCGCGTATTGCGTAGTAGAAGAAACTTATCCCCAAAATAACCAGCAGCGCGCCGGTCTGCAATTTAATTTCACGTAGAAAATGAGAATCCGTCCAATGGTTGCATTCCTCGCAAGCCAAAACCGCTGACGGCAGCAGAATTAATAATAATAAGACCGCCATTTTACAGATCCCTCGAGTTAAGAGCCAAGCTAGCCAGCCATAATGCGGCAGTTGTGTATAGGGCTCCATAAAAAGCAACCCAAGCAAGATATGAGGATGGCACGGGAATTCCGTGCACGAGCGCGTCCTTAAAATTGAAACATTCTAAATTGGGAAGTATGTGATAAATCACAGAAAGAAACGCCTTGGCGAAAGCGTTATCGGATTTTTCCAAAATACGGCTGATAAAGCCGATTTTGATACTTCCCAGCAGGTATGCCGTCATCGAAAAAGCGACTGCCAAAGCTGGGCTAAATAAAGCCGAGAATAATGTGGCTATGCCAGCCAAAAGCGCGGCTTCTAAATAGACATAAATTATGGCAATGATAAAACCTGTATCCAAAGAACGCTGGAACAAGAATATTTGGAGACTAAAAACTATTGCCATTGCTGTAAGCCCTGCGTAAATAGTTATTAAATGCCCCAAATACCGCCCCAGAAGAACGGTTGTACGGTTTATAGGCCGGGCAAAAATTGGATGTAGCAGGCGAGTTTCGATGCTTCCGCGCAAGCCGGACGTAGGCAGGATAACAGCCACAAGGCAACCGCCCACCATCATTCCTGCCATTGCCAAGTCTCGCATTATCTTGAGTTGAGTGCCAAAACTGAAGAAAGTCAGCAAACTTGCGCCTGTTATTACTGTTATAGTTAAAAGCGCTATAACGTGGAATATGTTTTTGCGCACGTTTTCTTTTAAAGTCAAACGAGCCAATGCTAGAATTGCCCCAGTATTCATATTACTATGCCGCCAACCTCACAAATGCGTCTTCAAGGGTTTCGGAAGCCTGTTCAACTGATAACAGCTCGGCTTCGCACGACTCCAAAGCCTTTAGCGCTAGGAAAAGGTCTTCTCTGTTCACTTCAATATATGTTGTTTTCTCGTTAGGAATTAGCTGCAAAACCGAATTATCGGGCAAGCCGCTTATTTCGGCATACAAACCGGCTATTGTTATACACATTTTCTCCTCTGCTTTTTTGATTTTTTCAGGGTTGCCAATAGCAACAAGCCGTCCTTCATTAAGCATTGCGACTTGGTCGCATATAGCCTCCGCTTCCGAAAGGAGATGAGTGCTCAAGAAAATGGTTTTACCTTCTGCTCGCAATTGGACAAGAAGATTCCGCAATTCACGCCGACCTATTGGATCAAGGCCAGATCCTGGCTCATCGAGTATCAAAAGTTCCGGCGAGCCCACCAACGCAGCTGCAAGACCCACGCGTTGGGCCATTCCTTTTGAAAGTTTGCCGACAGGCAATTTGGCATATTTTTCTATGCCGAGACGGTTTATAATCTCGTCTACTTTTTTCTTTGCCGTCGACTTGGAGATTCCCAGAATGCTGGCGTGAGTAAAAAGGACTTCTTTTGGCGTCAGGAATGGGTGGAATAGCGCCTGCTCCGCAAGGTAACCGACTCGAACTCGCGCATCTGTTTTCTCAATAGGAACGCCAAAAATTTCAGCGCCACCCGAAGTAGCCCGGATAAAGCCTAGCAGCATTTTAATGGTGGTAGTCTTGCCAGCTCCGTTTGGGCCAAGGAATCCGAATATGCAGCCGACAGGGACATCAAATGACAAGCCGGACACGGCTTTTATAACCGAGCCTTTTGATGTGCGGTATTCTTTGGATAAATTTGAAAGAGAAATCGCTGGATAAGACAAAATGTAACTCCCCGATTAAGGCTTTCATACCTGATTATCGGCAATAGACCCATTTTTCGTGAACATTTTTTGCTTCTTAGCCATCTAATAATACGGTTTTAGCTTATATGTAAGCTAACATAAAGTGTTTTTAGCATTTTTAGGAGCAATAATGCGCTGTTATGATTTTAGAAAACATATATTAGACCTGATCCTTCGCGAATTGCCGGTTGATTCACTCGATGAGATAATGGACCACGCTGGAATGTGCGGCAAGTGCGCTGATGCTGTTAAAAGAACCCGAGAACGGCTTGGAATAAAAGCAAGCGATAAGCTAAGAAGGATACGCACACGTTTTGGCAGGTTAGATGAAATAAGGCGTTATGCAAAAGATTCAAGATTTTCTCGTAAAAGCAAGATTAGCGGTGGCTCGGAAGACAATAGCGGTATTGACTCGGCAGTGGAAAAAATAGCCAATGCAATAATAGTACAGTCGGTTATAGAAAATGCCGTGAAAATAAAGATTGAGCCAATGCCGGGTTGTGGGCGTGTAAAATACCAAGTTGGCTCGCAAGTAAAGGAAATGATGAGCCTGCCGGTCTCGATACGCGAAAGAGTGGTAAGCCGAATCAAGTTTCTCGCCGGAATAGAACCGGGCGTGCATAGAGGCTCGGGGGTCGCGCGAATAGTTTACGCTGACAGAGTGATAGACTTGCGAGTGATTTCCTGCAAAACGAGCAGGGGTGAACGCATATCTGCCAGGCTAGCTTATAATGACAGATAGCCGGTGATATTATGCCGCGTCAGACATAACGGGCATTTTGAAAGCCGGGTATTTGTGCCTAAGAGCGGTAATGATGATTCGTGCCGCGCCTTCCACGAAAACGTCGTCGGTTTTAATTACCAAGTCATAGAGCCTGCAATCGGCTACGTCCTGCCCAAACATTCTTTTCACGAACTGGGCGCGCTCGCGGTCCGTACGTTTTATTGCCCTAATAGCTTCCTCGCGGGAATAGCCTTCAAACCGCATTAGGTTTTCTATCCTGCGCTCTTCCGATGCGTGAATCCTGACGTTCAAGGCATCTTTGACTAAGAAGTTAGCGCCTCGGCCGAGAATAATCGCACTACCGTGTTTGGCGATAGCGAGCAATGTCCGCGCAAGGTGCTGATGGTAAATGAAGCCTCCCAAGTCGTGTTCGCCAAAGGCTGCCCTGAACATTATTTCCAGTTCGGAGATGGTTCTTTCGTCGAAAGATTCGACAACTTTTTTGCGCACAGAGGCGTTTTGGGCTATGGCTTCGACCAGTTCTTTGTCCCAAAGGCTCCATTCAAGAATTGATGCAAGGCGTTCGGCAACCTTCCTGCCGCCGCTACCCAACTGCCTTGAAATGGTGATTACGGGACCGATAGGCTCAGACGCAGTAAAATCCTCGGGCTGAGCTTTGTTGGCGAGGGTGGCTCTCCGAAGCTGCTCGTCTACGAGCTGTTCGATATATTTAGGCATTGTAAGGACCTCCGCAGACGAAATCGGCCTGATAAAGCGGTAGACCCACTTTCTTTATACACCTGAAAACACCTAGTGTCAAATTGGCGCCGAGCGCAGGGACGTTTTAGCTGCCGCAATTTTCAACAAATAATTTACAGGACTTTTGCGGTTGGCATTGACAGGATTATCTTACAGCGTTATATTATTATTGCACAAGCGGGAGTAGCTCAGTTGGTAGAGCGCTAGCCTTCCAAGCTGGATGTCGCGGGTTCGAACCCCGTCTCCCGCTCCATTTTTATCCCATCACACCAATTCACCAGCGCCACTGCTTTACTCTTTGCTCCTTCCATAAAACGATTATTTTTTAACAGCTCGATAATCGAACAACTAATCTAAAAACTACAATTCTGCCTTGCGTTACAAAAATCTCTCGGAGTATTTGAAGCTTAGGGCGGGATTTGAAATCGTAATTGTAAATCGAACTATAAAGTGATATTATTCGTCACATATGCAGGCGTTGGCTGCAGGAGTTCAAGTTCGTGACGTTTCTTTTCATCCATTGGCATATAAGTGAGAATTCCCAAAGGAGCGTACAAGTCAGATGAGCAATAAGTTTGCCTCCATATTGTTAGCTTTGTTATTTTTCTGCTCTCCGATATTTTCTGGACCGCTTTTCGATGACTATCTGAACTATGCCCGGTTGGGTGAGCAAATATGCTGTGGAGACAGCGAAATCGCTTTGACGAAAAAACAGACCATCGGGCAAAGTTTTAGAGTTCAGCCGGGAACATCCGAAATATATCGGATTGGCCTGCGGGCCAATTCCGAACCCGATTCTTGGAGCGCTGATGAAACAGTTACATTGAGCTTGTATGACTCTCCCAAAAAGGGAAGAAAGCTTGCCTCATATTCCATAGACGGGGCGACCTGTCGAATAAAAGGAATACGCGAAGACGAGAAGGTTAGGATTCTCCTGTTCCCACTGCGGGCAAAAGTCAGCGGTATGGATTCCGCTTATTTCGAACTGTCGGTAGAAGGCGGCGATGAATCTGTTCGTTTCTTTAAAGCTGGCGGTGGAGGCTACGAGGGCGGCGAAGGATATTTAAATGGCCAGCCCCAGATGTGGGACTTGGTATTTGAAACGCACATCAAACCTGTTGCCGACAGAATTGAGAACTTACGCAAGTTTTGGAGCGGAATTAATTTGGAACTGCCGGAACTGGCAGCCGTCAAGGCCGCTGTAGAAGTCGGGGATTATGATAAAGCCCAAGAAGAGTTTGTCAATCATTTCCATAATAGGATGGATTTATATGACAAAAGCCTTTTTTCTTTGAATATCAATCCGGACTTTGACCGTACATTTGCAAACTTATTGGCAAGCGGAAAACTTTGGAAAACTGAAGAGGGAAAACTTAAAGAAATAATCCCTTGGCGGACGAAGAGCTACTGGGCGCCGGACTATGTGAAATGGGGCAAAAACTACGAGCCGGACATTACCGGAGGCTGGCATATTGAAAGGACACTTTTCGGGGCATATTCAGCAACTGGGGAAGAAAAATACGCTCGAGCCGGGATAGATCTGCGAATGCAGTTCATATTGGACAACAACCCAAGCCCCAAAGTTACAGGAATAAGGGCTCCACAAGACATATGGAACGAATTAACCGCAGGAAGAGCGCGAGGCCCGGGCCATTTGCCTTACATATATTCTCGCATACACGAATACAACGGCATAAGTGCCGATGAAAAAATGCTTTATTTCCTTAACTGGTTTGACAATGCGGAGTATCTTTACGAGTCTCCAGTTGGCGGAAACTGGGGCTTTCAAGCTGCCGAATCTTGTTACGAGTTCGGAAAAAAATTCCCTGAATACAAAAAAAGCGAAGACTTCAAGACGTGGGGGTCAAAGCGGCTGACTGAATTGACACTTCAGACAGTCCGTGGAGACGGCACACAAAATGAGGCGGCCATTAAATATCACGCTATGTGTGCCCGCCGGCTCATTTCATTAATGAACGACTACTCAAGCGGGCTGACTAAACTAGACAATCTTGCCATTGCCAAACTGAAAACGAACTTTGAAAAACTTTATGAACATATGGCTTACGTCCTTCAGCCGGACAATTATGTTGTTATGTATGGCGATGCGTGGCACGAAGACTATTCAGAGGAATTGAAAAAAGTCGGTGAAATGATAAACCGTCCAGACTTTGTCTACATCGCCACCCAGGGTAAAGAAGGTTCCCCGCCAAAAGAGGTGTCCAAATATTTCCCTGACGGCGGCTTTTTCATAATGAGAAGCGATTTTGGCGGCCCGGGCAAAGATTATAAAGACGCCCGCCAACTTTTTGTGCATAACGGCGGTTGGGTGGGAAGCCATGGCCATTTCGGCCTGACGTCTATTGCGCTTTATGGCTACGGCAGAACTTTGCTCATAGACCCAGGGGGTATGTGGGACCCTTCATACGAGCAGATTTGGTGGAAAAGTTTCATTCATAGCATGCTCGTTCCGGACCAAAGAGACTGCTCCCGGCAACCCGGAGAAAACATTTGGGTAAGTTCGCCGAGTTTCGACTATTTCGATGGATACCACGCTGGATACCGCAAAATTGGCGTATCCAAAACGCGCCGCCGCATTCTTTTTGTCAAACCAGACTATTTCGTCGTCGATGATTATGCTAAAAGCGAAAACGAGTTTGAATGGGACCAAGTATGGAATGTTTTCGACAAAAACGCCAAAGTTGACCCTAAAACGAAGGCCATTCAGACAACGCATCCTTACGGCAATCTTTTAATTCATCCCGCAGATGCGCTGGATTTCGAAGTCCACAGCAGATCCTTACAGTTTCCAATGAATGGAAGAGCCGAATCTAAAGTTTTCTACTACCGAAAGAGGACTTCGAACCCTCGCTTCACTACAATTCTTTACCCTTACAAGACGATCGTCCCTTCGGTGGAAGTGTCCAGCATAATGGCTGATGACCAAGCCGTGTCGGACAAAGTGAAAGCGGTTAAACTGGTTAATGGCAAGCTCGTAGACCTAGTTATATTTGGCGACTTGGAAGCCGGAAAGGTGACGTTCGGAGGAAAGCACGAACTGGATGGCGAGATGTTGGCGGTTAGGACTGAAAGCGGAGGAAAAATACTTGGTTACTCTTGCCATAGGGCAGTCGAGGCGACGTTTAACCGCCGAGTACTTTTGTCTTGCGACAGGCCAATCGCGAGTTTGGATGTTGTGTTCAATGCCTCAAATGTAGAAATCAATGTAAGAGAAGAACATCCGAGCCTGACCATTTGGGTGGGCAATGCAAAATCGTTCACTGTTAACGGGAAAAAACTTGCCATCCAGCCCGTGAATGGCTTCATAAAACCTTTTGCAAAAAACGAAATGGCGATATATGTAGATGATAATTCAGAAGGTTTCCGCCGCGTAACGGAAACCGACGAATGGGAAATGAAGCCCAATTTAGCGGCGTTCGACCTGACGCACACAATACACGAGACAGACCCCGGCAGGAAAGAAGCCGCCGTTTATGTAACGCGCATACCGGTGTCAGGAAAATATAAGCTGGAAGTCCATATTCCATCCACCACCACTGAAAAGACAGACGCAATGGAATATGTTGTCTCTGCCGCAGGGAACGAACCTGCAAAGCCTGCCAAAGCCGGTGGTGCGGTATTGAAAGTCGCTTCCGACGAAAAAGAGGGACGGTATTCATTTATGGTGAATCAACAAAACCTTGAAGGGTGGTTGGATTTGGGCGAGTATTATTTTGAAGCTGGCAAAGCCACAATCTTGACGGCAACCAACATCACGAGCATAGACGGGCTATACCCTGTTTGGGATGCGATAAGGCTTACACCGAAAGGTGAAGAGTAAATTGGTTATCTTCCTTAATTAAGGATTGAAAACAAATAAAGGCAGTGTTATTTTGGAAAACTTACAACTTTGGCAGATATTGTGCGTAGCGGCCGCCTCGCTAACAGTTGGAATCTCCAAAACGGGGGTTCCGGGGGTCGGTATTTTGACCATTTTCCTTCTGGCGACAGCATTTGGCGGTCGACCCGGAATAGGCATAATGCTCCCGATGCTATTATTGGCCGACTTGTTTGCCGTGACGTGGTATAGGCGTGACGTTCTGTGGGAAAAGCTTACTGTTTTGCTTCCGTGGGTAGTTGTGGGAATGATAACTGGCGCTGGCGCCCTTTGGTTTGTTGGTGAAATAAAAGCCGAAAAAGATATCTTGAATCAGATGATTGGGGTTATCATTTTAATAATGCTGGGCTTGCATCTTCTGGGCAGCAGGCTCGGTGAAAAACTGACCCCGAAGTCAAAAATCGGCGTCGGAATTACCGGAATCAGCGCTGGATTTGCAACTACAGTTTCGAATGCGGCTGGCTCAATAATGGCGATATATATGTCAGCGCACAATGCCCAAAAAAAGGAGTTCGTCGGGACTCTTGCTTGGTATTTTTTCATTGTGAATGTCGTGAAGGTGCCAGTTTACGCCGTATTGACCGCTATGAATCCCAAGAACCCTATTTTCACGATTCAATCATTAAAGTTTTTGGCATACACTTCGCCAGTAATTATCACTGGAGCAGCTGCCGGCAAATGGATGTTACCGAAAATTTCACAGAAACAGTTTGAGGCTGTAGTCCTTTTGCTTTCCGCAATCGGGGGAATAAAACTACTTTTTGGCTGAAACAGGTATTTAACTTAGGTTGATAGAAAATAATTCAAACCTGCGGAATAAATTGCAGCCGCAACTAAAATCTTTAGGTGAGGAATTAAATGAGCTTACCTTTTAGCGCAGATGAGGTTTATCAGATGGCGGAGCAAATTGAGCGAAATGGCGCTGATTTTTACCGGCAAGCCGCCAAAATTGCCGGCAGTGCAGACGCGCGCGAACTGCTTGGCAGCTTGGCTAAAATGGAAGATACCCACATTGAACTTTTCTCCCAGTTGAGAAAAGAACTCCCTGAGAAAGCTGCCAAGCCGACGGTATTCGACCCTTATGGCGAAGCGGCGCTTTACTTGAGAGCCGCCGCAGACAGCCACGTTTTCAACGTTAAAAAAGATATCCGCCAGATCCTGTCCGGACACGAGACCACAGAAGAAATCATCGATCTTGCTTTGCGGTTCGAAAAAGACAGCATAGCTTTTTTCTTAGGAATGCGAGACGCGGTTCCGGAAGAACTTGGCAAAGACAAGATTGACACCCTAATAGAACAAGAAAAAAAGCATATTTTGGATTTGCAGTCTTTCAATAAACCTAAAGCATAGTTTTGGGTTAATGGAGGCAGACTTTGAAGCTTTACCAATTATCTTTCATCATTGCAGCTTTACTTTCGGTTTCTATTCAAGCGCAAGGTTCGGTGAGCGCTTGGTTCGTGCCGAGCACTCTCAAAGTGGTAAGGGATGCAAAACCGCCGAAAAACATCAATAATAGATGGATAATTCATTCTGCCAGAAATGAAGTTGAATCTTGCCAAGTAGTTTTGTTATCCAATAAAGCCGTGCAAGGAGTAAGCGCGGCAGTATCTCCGCTAAAGCATAAAAAAAGAAAAGACAAAATTCCCGTAGAACTTTTTAAGGTGGAATACGTGCCAAATGTCGTTGGCAATACTCCGTGGCCGGACCCTCTTCCACCTCTGAAGAGTTTAAACCTTCAGCCGAATATAGCGCAGCCTTTGTGGTTACTGGTTCGCGTGCCGGCAAATGCCGCTCCAGGAACCTATGGAGGAAAAGTAGAAATCAAAACCGACGACGAAACTATCATACTTCCGCTCTCGCTAAAAGTTTGGGACTTTGCCCTTCCGGAGACCCCGAGTTGTGCCACTGCATTTGGAGTAAGCTCGTATTATATTTATCCGCAGGAGGGAGTCTCGCCTGATTCCCAAGAAGCTCGAGAGCTAGATAAAAAATATTATGAGTTTTTGCTCGACCATAAAATCTCCGCTTTTACCATACCCGTTGATTTGCTATCCGATGAAGCTGTTAAATACCTTGAAGACCCTAGGATGACCTCTTATATGATTCCTTTATACGGAGATGAGGAAAAACAAAAACAGCTTATCGAAAGATTGATTAAAAATGGACATTTCAGGAAGGGGTATTTTTACGTATATGACGAGCCAGTAAAGAAAGATCAATATGAAGAGGCCATAAAAAAATGCGAATTTTTAAAGAAAATTGAACCTCAGGTTAGAATTACGATACCAGTTTATACGAATCCTGACTGGGACCAAAACTTGAGGTCTTCAGATTTGCTACAAGGATTGGTCAACATTTGGTGCCCAAACAGTCATTATTTAGACATCAGCAATTGGCTTAGGGAATATCTAAAAAAGCGAAAAAACGCAGGAGAGACTTATTGGTGGTACGTGTGCTGCGGTCCCGGAGCGCCGTATGCAAATTTCTTTGTGGACATGCAAGGGATTTCACATAGGATTTTATTCTGGCAGCAAAAGATGGAAGGTATAGACGGCTTGCTTTATTGGTCGACTACCTATTGGAATCCCGAGCAGGGGTGCCCTGACCCTTGGGAAAGCATGATGACTTTTAGGGATATAAATCCGAAAATGAGGGGCGACGGCTCGCTTTTGTATCCTGGCAAAAAGGTTGGAGTCGATGGGCCTGTCAGTTCGATTAGGCTGGAAATAATTCGCGATGGGATAGAAGACTTTGAATACTTAACCTTGGCTGAGCAAAGACTTGGCAAAGAGGAGACATTTAAATATATTCGAGAATTGGTTAAAAATCTTCAGAACTATGAAACAGACCCTGAAAAGGTCGAAGAGGTCAGGGTAAAGTTAGGCTATGCGTTGGAAAAAGCCACAGCGGAAGCCCGCAAGAAGCTATAGGAACAAGCATCCGCATTTGATTTTTAATGCGGTTTTATCGTTCGTTTTCGTCTTGCAGAAGCCAGTCAAGTTTTAGAAGGTCGAAAGTCCGCTTGGCGGATGAAGAAAGACTTCGGACAGTAAGGGAAGCATCAGAAGAGGAAAGCCGTTGCGCCCACTCCATAATCACCCTTAATACCGGCGTTTCTACGAAGTCTGCTTCAGAAAGGTCAAGAGTGATTTTAGTCGCCCCGGAACGTGCCTGTTTTTGCAACTCGGAAGCGAGAATGGCGGCGCATTTAGCGTCGCAACCGCCTGAGATGAAAAGAATTATTTCATCTCCTGCTGATTCTACATTTATTTTAGGGCTTCTACCAATTATTGATGACTTTCCCATATAACAGCCTCGATTATCGGAAGCAAAAGCAGTTTTCAAAAGGGTGTTTTGAAAACTCGATTGGGCGACACTGTTAAAGCAACATAAGAGCCTTGCCAATGCGCCATAAGTGTTGTTCCACTTTTTATACGTTCCGGTTAACCGAGACGTTCCAAAAATTGGCCTGAAATAACACTGAATACGGGCAAAAAAGGATAATTTAAGAAGAATTCAAAATGATTGGTGCCGAAGGTGGGAGTTGAACCCACACGTCCTTACGGACACATGGTCCTGAACCATGCGCGTCTGCCATTCCGCCACTTCGGCAACTATGAGGAAACTGACTTCCGTCTCGTGAACTATCTTATATCCGGCACGGCGTCTATGTCAATAGCAGGTGTCGTTGCTATTTTATCGGGATGCGCAAGTTTTTTGAACTAAAAATGGAAAACACACCAACGGACGCTGTTTAAAATATTAATACAATATGGTTTGATATGGAGACGTAGTCATTCGATAATTGGCGATTTTTTATGGGAAACGAGTTTATTAAAATCGTCCGAAGATAAATAATTTCGTCCGACTCTCATAGTGAATGAGCGGGAGATGAGTTCCTGAAAGGACCGAAAAGAGCACGATGCGGCAGGAGCATTTTTAATGACTACCTTTAAAGGAAAGATGTATATAGAAATTGAACATTATATCTGATATTTGCAGGTTTGCTTGACACTTTAGCTTTAGAATCATAATATACCGAGTGAAACAATGGCAAACACTAAAAGGAAAACTCCTGACAGAATACTCTTCATTGAAGACGAAGCTCCAATTGCGGAATCTGTTTCTTATTCACTTCAAAACGAAGGATTCGATGTAATCACAGTGAGTGACGGAGCGGCGGGTTTGGCTGCGGCGCGTGAATTGAAGCCCGATCTGATTGTGCTAGACCTTATGCTGCCCAAGCTAAGCGGTTTGGATTTGTGCAGGATACTGCGAAAGGAAAGCAATGTTCCCATCATTATGTTGACCGCCAAGACCGACGAAGTTGACCGTGTTGTAGGGTTGGAGCTAGGGGCGGATGACTATGTTACCAAACCTTTTAGCCTACGCGAACTTATTGCAAGAATCCGCGCAGTATTGCGCAGGACCGAAGCGGCCGCCGAAACGGGCGAAGAACCGGTGTTGGAGGCTGGAAATATTACAATGGATGTTTCCAGAAGGCGAGTCACAATCGGCGACAAGCCCATACACCTCCCGCTCAAACAGTTCGAGCTTCTTAAAGCGTTGATGTCTGAGCGCGGAAAGGTTTTGACTAGGGAACACCTCATAGAGACCATTTGGGGCGGAACCAGCAGTTACGACACTGGAACGCTGGATGTGCATATCAGATGGCTGCGTGAAAAGATAGAAGAAGACCCCGGCAAGCCGAAATACATCAGAACGGTGCGCGGTGTCGGCTACAAGTTTGTGGCTGATGCGGATGAATGGGCTGAATAAACCTGCAATAGCGCGCCGGCTACTACAAATATTTGCCGCCGCTTTTTTAGTTTTCATCGTTTCAGCCATAGCTATTGATTTGATTTTTGGCGGACACCCTGAAGCGCTTTTGGAACCCAAGTTTCTTGCCTCAGGGCTAATTGCCCTTGTCCTATCTTCGTTATTAGTGTCCCGGCTTTTCCAATTATTCTCCAAGCCATTCCAAGAAATTGGTGAAAAAGTCCTTTCCATAGCTGAAGGGAATCTCGATGTCCGCATCGATGTCGTTTCAGATGATGAAATCGGCAAGATTTCAAGGAGCATAAATGAGCTTGCCGACCAGCTAAAGAAAGCCATAAATGAACTGAATGACCACAAGAACCGCGCCAACACCATTTTAGCGTCAATGACCGATGGAATAATTGTAACAGATGAAGAAGGGGTTATACAGGTCTTCAACCAAGCCTGCACCCGCATTTTTAAAAGAGAAGCTTCGGAAGTAATTGGCACACTGTTGCGCCAGGCAGACCTTCATCCTCTGATAGCGGCAATGGTCGAGGAATCAATAACCGAAGGCACGGTTTGCAGGCGTGAAATACGGCTTCCAGGCCGTGAAGAAACAATTGTAGATGCAACGACATCGCCTTTGAAGTGCGAAAACGGCAAAATAATTGGGTGCATATTAGCACTGTTTGATCTCACCGAAATCCGCACACAGGAAAAAGTTCAACGTGACTTTGTAGCCAACGCCAGCCATGAACTGCGAACGCCTATTACGTCAATTCGTGTCACAGCGGAAGCGCTAATGTCAGGGGCGAAAGAAGACCCAGGCCACTTGGATCGATTCCTTAGAACGATAATCAATGAAAGCGAACGGCTTTCGGCGCTAATTGAAGACTTATTGGAAATAGCAAAGCGCGACGCCGGCAGAAAGACATTGGAACGGTCTAAAGTTTCACTAGTAAAGCTAAGTGAGCGTTCGTGTGAATATTGGCGCACGAAAGCTGAATCAAAAAAAATTTCTTTGGAATGCGGCTTGAAGGAAGAAATATTCCTTGATGCTGACGAAAGCCAAATGGAACAGGTATTGAATAATTTAATCAGCAATGCCATTAAATACACTCCTGAAGGAGGCAAAGTCACCCTTTCCGCTTTTGAAAAAGACCGTTGGGCGGCAATAAGCGTAACCGACACAGGTATTGGCATACCCCAAGGGGATTTAGCAAGGATTTTCGACCGTTTTTACAGGGTGGACAAGAACCGCTCGAGGCAAATGGGCGGCACTGGATTGGGGCTTTCCATTGTAAAAGATATTGTGGAAAGCCACGGCGGCATTGTGCTTGTAGACAGCGAACTCGGCAAAGGCAGCACCTTCACTGTTACAATCCCCAAGTGGATGGAGTAGCCGATAAACGAAAAAATCCTCGATGGCATTCATTTAAAACGTTTTCCTCGTTTTTTGCAAAAATCCTCAGTTTTAATTAAAAATTAAGCTTCTCCACGTGTTTGAAATTAGCTGAGCAATACAAAAATAATAATAAATAATTCTATTTTGAGCAGGGGTTTTTTATCAAATGAGAACTTGTAAACAACTTAATTATTATTCTTTATCCATACTTATATGCGTGTTAATCGCTTTTTCTGCCGTATGCGGACAAGATATCTTGCATCCCATAGGTCAATGGGGCGGGTTGGCGACAAGCGTTGCAGTTGAGGGAAACCGTGCCTACTTCGGAATGGGGCAAACGCTAGTAGTTTTGGACATATCAAATCCATCAAATCCTGTTGAGTTAGGCAGAAGCGAAGTTTTGCCCGACTTTATATATGATATTGCAATAGCCGGGAACTACGCTTACCTTGCAACAAATAAGGCGGGGTTGCAAATTATTGACATTAGCAATCCGTCCAATCTGGTTCGAGCAGGCTGGCGTGACACGGCAAGTTTTGCCTTGGGAGTGGCAGTTGCGAATAATGTCGCGTATATTGCGGATGGCTCCGATGGATTGTTAGCGATTGATGTGTCCATTCCTTCGAGTCCAACTCTAATTGGGTCCACCGACACTTTTGGGTTTGCACAAAAGGTGGCAATACAGGGGAATTTAGCCTATGTGGCGGATGGTTACGGCGGATTGGCTATAATAGACATTTCTAATCCGGCATCACCGTTCATTACGGGAGTGTTAACAACACCCGGCAGCGCTCTTGGTGTGGCAGTGTCAGGGAATTATGTTTATATAGCGGATGACTGGAAGGGAGTGAACGTGGTTGATGCATCGTTTCCAATGATTCCGTTTACAGTTGCAGAAGTTGCCACACCTGGGTTTGCATTTGACGTTAAAATCTCCGGCAATAATTTATATGTAGCTACATACACTGACGGAATGCACGTTGTTGATGTATCCTCGCCGTCAAGCCCCACTGTAATTGGATTTGTAAACACAACCGGTTTTGCGAGAGACATTGCGCTGAGCGGCAACTATGCGTTTGTTGCCGATGACAAAAATGGATTTCAAACGATAAATATTGCGAATCCGGCCACCCCACAATTAGCCGGTGTGTTCAAGACCGGAGGTTATGCCAAACACGTGAAGGTAGTCGGCAATATCGCTTATCTAGTTGAAGATAAAGAAGGCTTGCAGACAATTAACATTTCGAACCTTTCCAAGCCGGTGCGAATTGGGTCATATGCCACAACAGGCATAGGGAATTGGGTGGCATTGAGCGGCAACTTGGCTTATTTTACGGATGGAGCAGGCGTGAAAGTATTGAATATCGCAAACCCATCGAGCCCAGCGCTTGTCGGCACTTACAATTCGCCCGGCGAGGCTCGTGGCGTGGCTATTGCGGGAAATTACGCTTATTTGGCGGACGGAGCTTTCGGGTTTAAGGTTTTGAACGTATCCAATCCGGCGAATCCGTCTTATGTGGGCGGATACGATATAAGGGGAGACAACCCCCAGGCTGTGGCAGTTTCGGGGTCATATGCTTACGTGGCTGATTACAATAGAGGGCTTGATATTGTAAATATATCAAACCCTGCAAGCCCCAACCGATTGGGACAGTATATGGTTTCTAGTGCGTTGGATGTGGTAAAAAGCGGCAACTACGCATATTTAGCTGCATTTAACGATGGGCTGTTAATTGTTAATGTCTCAAATCCATCAAGTCCGTCTTTAACCGGCCAATACAACGATTTCGACGACACTTGGAGTTTGTTCCTCTCCAACGATTTGTGTTATTTGGCTGATACAAATGGCGGAATAAAAGTTATTAACGTTGCTAATCCCGCAAATCCCATGCTATCTTTGCATTATGACACAAATGGTACTTCATACGGAGTTTTTGTTGCTGCAAACAATATATTCATTGCGGACTACGACGGCGGGCTACTGATTCTCCGCCGCGAAACCGCGATTCCATTCACCTCAATAAGCCAACTGAAGCAAAATCCCGACGGTGCTGTCGTTTCCATAAGCGGCTCGATTGTTACCCGAGCTTGGAATGATTATTTTTACATTGAAGATGAAAGCCGGTTAAGCGGCATTATGGTAGAAAAAATCGGGCACGGCATCGCCGCCGGCACGAGAGTTACGGCCACTGGCATATTAAAAACCAACTCATCAGGCGAGAGGTTCATCGGGGCCCTTTCAATTTCTAGCAGTGGGACTGGAACCATAGAGCCTCTTTCTATGGTTAATAAACATCTTGGCGGCGGCAATTTTGGCAACGTGTCGCTAGGTATAGGCCAGAGAGGAGTAACTGGCGGTTTCGGGCTGAACAATATAGGTTTACTTGTCAAGGTTTGGGGCAGAGTCACCCAGCCTTCAGCTAGTGGGTTTTATATAAACGATGGTTCAAACACACCGGTTTTCTGCAGCGTCAATGAAAGCATAACCATCCCCGCTCCAAATAGCTATGTTGTGATAACAGGAATCAGCTCTCTTTATAAACTAGGTTCTGACTACAAGCCCCTATTGAGAGTGCGAAACCAAACGGACATTCAGACAATATTATAGTTATTGCCATCAATAATGCAAAAAAGCCCGGATTCCCGGGCTTTTTTTGTAAAAACTCGGTTATGTAACATTCCGAGCTTAGAGGATTATGGCCGTTTGGGTTTTTGATTGAAATTCGTATGTTTTGGCATTTTGTAAATCAAAGTTTTTCGCATTTACAAGCATAGAACCCCAATTTTTGTGCGAAAAAGAACCGTCTGCCGCCTACTAGCCGCACAAACTAAATCCAACCGTGTAAATCGAAGAAATACCACAGCCTGCTTTTTCGCACGTTCTGTTTTTGATTTCACCTAAATTTTCCCCCGACGTAAAGTTGCGTGCCGGTGATATTGCCAGTTTTAGCTTGTGGAAAAAAGTTGGCACGCTTTTTGCAAACTTAATGGGTGAGGCGGCACAAAAACCGCTTAAAAAACGAAGAGCAGCGCCGTGAGTATCAGGGCGCTCATTCGTCACATCCTGCAATTTCAAAGATTATAATTGGAAAGGAGGTGCGCTTTTAATGCGTATCAGGGGCATTTTAACGATGATTGCTGCAGCGCTGGTGCTTTCGATATCAACCGCTGCAATGGCGGTCATCTATTCAGAGGACTTCAATAGCGCCTTGCCCGACCCGACGTTAATTGGGTATATTCCCAGCACCGGCACTTGGTCGATAACTTACGATCCAAGCGGAGATGGTTTTCTCGCATTCGATGACGCGTCAAATTATGGTTTTATCCGTTACAACGGCGGATCCTGGTCGGACTATTATCAGCAGGTCTGGGCAGGGATGATACAAGGAGCCAGTCAATTTTGGATTGGAGGCCGATTAAATCCGGCCGGAGGCGGGTATTATTTGCGATGCTGGTTGGATTTTGGCATGTTGGAACTTTTCAAAGCCGATGACTATGCGCTGCTCAACGGTCATGAGACTCTAGCTGCTACATTATTCAATTTTGAAGACGATCACGAATACGGATTGCATTTCGACGGCAGCAACATAACCGCATATGTGGATGGAATACCTGTATTATCTGGCAGCGATACTACATTCACCAGCGGCAGCATTGGTTTCGGGGCTTCAAGTGGAACTTTCACTTGGTTCGATAACGTTATAGTTACCGACCAGCCGCCGGTCATCCCTGAACCGAGCAGTATTTTCGCTCTTGGAACGGGAATCGCGGGGCTTGCCGGAATACTACGAAGAAGGACAATATAACCATAGGCTTATAGCCTTTAGTGCGAGAACAATCAGGTTAGAGCAAATTGGGGCGTTCCATTAGCGCAATGGTGGAGCGCTCCTTTATTTTTGTTTGGGTTTTACGAGTAGTTTGCTTGCTAGAGTGTAAGCAGAAGATAAAGCGGCGCTAAAGGCTATGCCAAGCCAAACCGCCGCGGTTATAGGAAGAAACCTCGACTTGAAGTGCTTGAGGTAAATAACCCACATTGCTTGATGTATGCCCCATATTTTGTGGAACGGCTTGGCGTGCGCTCCTCCTTTGCCTTTCAGATGCACTATTACACTTTCAGGATAGTACCAAACCTGCCAGCCGGCTTTTTTCGCTCGCAGGCACCAGTCTATATCCTCTCCAAAGCCAAAAATTCTTTCGTCCAGGCGACCGATATCGTCCCAAACTTGCCTTTTTGCCATTAAACAGCAGCCGGAAACGGAGCCTATTTCCGCGGTTTCATCCTCGGGCAAATAGCTCAGTAAATAACGCCCAAAAAGTTTATTTTTGGGAAATAAAGTGTCTAATTTAAGCAAATGAAATAGTGATGCTAACGGAGTTGGCATCCCGCGCTTGCATTGCGGCTGAAAAGAGCCATCGGGGTTAAGAACTTTTGGCCCTACAATTCCAGCTTTGGGGTGAGTTTCGAGAAAATTTATCAGTTTGCTGATTGAATCCGGTTTCAGCAATGTATCAGTATTTAGCCAGAGAATATACTTTCCGACGGATGCTTCTATTGCTTGGTTTGTAGCACGGGTAAAACCTATATTGTAACTATTTTCTATTATCTTTCGGACTTCCGGGAACTCACTTCGCACCATATCGATGGTCCCGTCTGTTGAAACGTTATCTACAATAATGATTTCACTATCAATCTGCGGTTCCGAACAGCGAAGAGATTGGAGGCAGTCTCGAAGGACGTCTTTGCAATTCAAAGATACCATGCATATAGAGACTTCAGGCAAAGTGAAACCTCTTTTTTCTTTTTTCTATGACATCTATATAAAGTGATTCGAGTTTGGCAACAATAGGGTCCCAACAATATTTTTCGAGAGCGAGCGACCTTGCGGCGGAGCCCATTTCAGCCAGAGACTGAGGATCGGAAAGCATTTGAGACATTGCCGTGGCAAGGGCTGTGGGTTCCGGGTCGCAAATTCTGCCCGCACGCGCTGCTTCGATTTCCGGAAAATAGCAGCCGGGGGAAATCAAAACGGGTGTCGAGCTTGCCAATGCTTCCAGCACGGCCATGGAAAATCCCTCGGAAACTGAAGGCAAGACGAAAAGGTCTGCGCGCGAAAGCAAATCTTGTTTCAAATCACCAGTGACCAAACCAGGGAAAAAGACTCTTTCCGCCAAACCGGCTTTTTTAACAGATTCACGAAAACTGGATTCCAGACCGAATTCGTCAGGACCGGCGAGGACAAGAACGGCCTCAGGGAAGTCGTTTGCGATGCTTATAAAAGCCTCAAGGAGTTTATCAGCGCCTTTAATAGGATGAATACGGCTTAGAAATAAGATCACTAGCTTATGGGGTTCAATACCGAAAGGTTTTAGATGAGTTCTTTCTGTTTTATTTGAAAACTTGGCGGCATCGATGCCGTTAGGAACAATCGCGCATTCCGTATCAATGCCTAGTGTACGGTAGCTTTGAAGTTCACCTTCTGTAAGAGCAATCAACAAGTCTGCCTTGCGCATAATTGGCTTTTCGACCAAATCTAAATACAGCCTTTTTTTCAGCGCCCGGAACTTCAATCTATTCGGGTCCAAAACCCCTCGTTGGCTGTAAACAAGCGGTTTTGAATACCTAAATGCCGCTTTGGCTGCGGCCTTAGTGGGATAGATAAAAGGCATATGTGTGTGGACAATATCCATGGAAGGAACTATATTTTCCAGCGCTTCTGACATTTTGGGGGCGTAGAAATAGCCTACCGATTTCGATACATACGGGATGAACGGCAGCATTTTTTTCAGAATTTCCCTTCGGCGGAAATACCAAACCTGCACTCCATCAACATTGACCGGTTGGTCGGTTGGAACATCCAAGTCTTCATCGAAGTTAGAGTTAGTTGTGAAGACAGTGACTTCGTGGCCTCTTTTAATTAAGCGTTCCGCCGCAGCGGAGACTGAAGAAACCGGTCCGCCAAGTTTGTATGCTGGTTTATAGCCTATAGTGACATATAGTATTCGCATAATCTTTAAAAGTTTAAATTAAAAAGTTTCAAAATGTTTTAATGCTATATTCGCGCCTCCACAATTCGAACATTGTAAGTGCAAATAAGCGGTTGGCATTGTTTAAACCTTTTTTTTGGCCATTTACAAGCATTGAGATGACGTTTTTATCGAAAAGCTGGGGCTCCGCTTCATTTAGAACTTCCTCGAAATAAGCTCCCCATTCACCTTTGAACCAATTAGCCAAAGGTATAGTGAAGCCCTGCTTGCGATTCAAATCCAGTTGCGGCGGCAATATTTTTTCAGCCAGTTTTTTCAATAACACCTTACGGGAATTGGCGGTGGCACGGAGGCAGTCGGGTATTTTGGCAAAGGCCCACTCCACAAGCTTGTGGTCTAGAAATGGGGCGCGTATCTCGAGGGAAGCCAGCATACTTGAACGGTCCACTTTGACTAAGTAATCGTCTGGCAAAGTGGAGTAAAAATCCGCCCTTGTAGCGGCCTGCAAAACAGAAGCCGCTTCGTTACACAAAGAGGCTTTCCATTCTTCGGGAGAGCAATCTGAAAGAATCGCGTTTTTTAACGCAGGGCCAAGCAATTTTCGTCTTATGAAAGCGTCAAAATACATATTAATATGTGATATGCTTTGAGAAAGTTCCCCACCGAAAGCAATAAGGTGGTTGCGGCCGCGCGAACCTACAGGTAAAACACGTTTTGCGATGAAGCTTACGGTGGAACGAAGAGGCTTTGGAGTATATGCTTTCAGTCTTTCGTGGCTTTGAATGAAACTGTAATGGCCATAACCCCCAAAAAGTTCGTCGCCTCCATCGCCGCCCAAAGCGACTGTGGCTTTTTCACGGACCAATCTCGAAACCATATAAGTAGGAAGCAATGAATGGTCGGCTATTGGTTCATCAAACTGCCGGATCAATTTTGGCAAGAGGTCAAGGGATGTCTCTTCAGCAGGCAATTCTGTGTGGTTTGTTCCGAATTTTTCCGCTACGATTTTTGCATAAGGGCCTTCATCATACTTGGCGTGACCTGGGAAAGAAATCGTGAAAGTGTTGATCGTGCGAGAAGAGACTTTTGCTGCAAAAGCGGTGACTAAACTGGAGTCCAAACCGCCACTGAGCAAAACACCCACAGGCACATCCGCCATTAACCTTCTTCGGACAGAATTGGAAATGAGGCACTGCAGCTCCTCGAGAAGAGAATCTTCATCGAATTCTGTAGATGCATTTCGAGGCAAATCCCAGTAACGCTCTATTTTCGCTTTGCCCGAATGCAGGTTAAAAGACAAATAATGGGCAGGAGGTAGCTTTTTCACGCCTTTTAGAATGCATTTGCCGCCGGGAACGTAGCCGTAAGCGAGATAGAAATCCAACGACTCGAAATCAAGTTCGCGAGAGAAGCTAGGGTCCGCCATTATAGCCTTAAGTTCCGATGCGAAAATAAGCTTGCAATTGCTCAGCCTGTAGTAAAGTGGCTTTTCGCCTGCCCTATCACGGGCCAAAAACGCCTTCCCATTTTGTTCGTCATAAATTGCAAAAGCAAACATTCCATCTAAATGCTCAAGGCAGGCGTCTCCCCACTCTTTGTAAGCGGTTAATAGGACCTCGGTATCGCTTTCCGTGCGGAATTGGTGACCTTTGCGCATCAACTCGTCCCGCAGTTCAATGTAGTTGTAAATTTCACCATTGTAGACAATCGACAAACCAACAGAGGCGTCTATCATTGGTTGGCGGCCTCCCGGAGTAAGGTCTATTATTGCAAGCCGCCTATGAGCAAATGCAGCCCGGCCATCTGGCGACTGCCATTCACCTTTATCATCCGGACCCCGATGTATCATTGTGTCTGCCATTTTGACCGCCAATTCTAAAATCTCGTTGCTTGGAGAGGTTTTATATATGTCTATGACGCCGGCTATTCCACACATTTTTGCTTGCAGAACCTCAACGCAACGAGGACGGGTACTAATGTATAAAGAAGCGTTTGAACGGCAGTAAAAAAGTCCCATTGTGCGCCAAAAGCAAAAGGCGTAACCATAGCATAGACTAAGACATTCTGAGTTGGTCCTTTCCAAGGCGATAGTTTTTCATAAATCATACGAAGAAGAGCTCCATAAACCATCATTCCTATAATTATGCCTAGGGAGCCGAAGTTCATGTAAAGCTCGCTTAAAATCCCTGGGCTGAATGTGTTCTTTGCGTCCCAAAACTCCGGGAAGAGTATTGACGTGTAAACTCCTGCCGCGCCGTAAGGCTTTGTAGGGAAAACGGACCTCGGAATAGGACCCGTCAACACCGCAATGTACGTCATACCAAGCTGGTAGGGAACGACATCTGGCACGTTTTTCAAGGTAACCATAAATGTATCTACTACATCGAAATCTCCGCGGCTGTAAAGGCGGTCCCAAAATCCGGCATTATCGTAGCGCTGGCTCTGTAAGCGCAAAAAATTACCTGCCAAAATGATGATAATTGCCAGCGCAAGAACGGGCGCCAAGCGTTTGAAGTTCATTCGCCGCACTACGTAGTGGGAAATGACTATCATTGAAAGAATGATTTTAAGAATTCCGGCTCTGCCCCCTTGTGAGGCTGAAAGAAGCACAGCAAGCGCGAAAAGCGCCCAAAAAGATTTAGATCTTTTTCCTTTGGACAATAAATGCGTATAAACCAACAACAAGCCGGCATTAGGCCACTGCGCCAGAAGGTAGTAGTATCCTTTTCCTTCGAATATTTCACCTCGTGAAGGAAGCATTATGAAATATTGTATTATACCACCAGCGGACTTAACCACCATAACAAGTGCCGCTATACCGATTATAAAAAAAGCCGCAGTAAAAAGACCTACTCCAGCTCCGTTCCAATCTGCACATCTTTCAATTATAGGCTTTTTTTTCGATGCAATGGGTACTCCGAAATAGCCGATGATCAAAAAGATTGTTCCTACGATGGCGTAAACCAAAGCCAAATCAAGGTAGTCGATACGGCTTTCAGGCCAAGGGAAATATTGGTATATGGGGTAATTTCTCAGCAAAATATATATAGCTTTGCCGACCCAATATATGACGGCCGTCCCAGAAAAAAGCGTTATCGGCTCAAAGAGATCGAGGTTACCTCTTCGCCATTTCCACAACACTGGAAAAGTCAGAACAAAAAGTAGCAAGAGTGCTAGGGCTAAGGTTTCACCGCCGTTGAAGTTAGCAGCGAATAAAGTTGCTATGCCGGCTACAAGAAATGCGAGAAACCACAGAAATACGTTTTTAGTTGAGTTTGAGATTGGATGAGTCAAATCAGACATCTATCAATTTTTGCCTAGCAATTCTTCATAAGCGGCGACGATTGATTTTATTCCCGATTCCAGGTCGAATATCTCTTTAGCTGTTTCAACTGCGCGCTGCTTCAAACCGCTATCGGAAACCAATGCATCGATTGCCTCAGCCGTTATGCCGCCGTCAATTATGATGCCGAGCCTGCGTTCACGCACAATTTTTTCGGTATCTCCAATTCCTGAAGAAACAGCAACCGCAAGCCCTGCTGAAAGATATTCCGCAAACTTCGTAGGGCAGGCGACAGCATTCACGATTGACCTGTCCCTCACCAGCAATGCCAAATCGGCGGCGGATAAATATTTTGGCACTTCCGTGTATTGAGAGGAACGTATGATAAAGTCTTTTTCTCCTAAGCCTGCATTTTTTAAGGCTTTTTCGGCAGTGGTTGTGTCTTTTGTTACGACTAGGAATACGCTATCAGGGCGCACTTTTTTAACATCCATAAAAACGCCGGCTATCCTGTCAGGTAAATGCCAAGAGGCCAAGCTGCCACTATAAACTACGGTAAACCTTCCATTCAAGCCAAGTGCTTTTCGCATTTCATCTCGATACTTTGCCCCGGATGAAAACAGAGCCACATTAGCGCAAGTCGGAATCACCTTCCGAACTGGTGGCAACGGGTATTTTTGCGCCAAATAGTCCATAAGCGGAAAAGAAACCGCAAAAATAGCGTCAGCGCCGGTGACCGAAGTTTTTTCCACTGATCTCAATTGCGCAATCCTCAGAGGCAGCAAAGCTTTTGCAAGTGGTTTTTTTGCTTCGTAAGCCATTTCCTCTATGGCTGCTCCGCGGACGTCCGTTATAACCTTTATTTGAGCTTTTGGCAGAGCTTTTTTAGCCATAACACCCAAATAGCCGCATACTTGAGCCCTGCAATGGATAATCAATGGGGTGTTGTCCGCTGTTAGCTCCTTGGCGGCGGCTATGACCTTTTTTGCATCGAATCGCAATGTCGATGAACCAAAAAATGGTAGATGGGTTGTAAGTATGCAATTGTTTTCAAGTTCATTTCGTACAATTTCGGACTGTTTTATGTATTCAGGCTTACAGGACTTGAAAATAGAATCCATCGCCAAAAGCCGCAAGTTAAACTGCCGCCTGAGACCGAGAACATAAGCGAGGACCTGCGAGCCGAATACGCTGTCCATTATTCCGTGATAGGTTAAATAAAGAACCTTTGGCTTTGAATCCATTTTTAGTTTTGTCCCCATTCGATGACAGTTTCTATTTGGTGAGGCAGCAGAGCTTTGCCAAGCCAATGTAAAATAAGGGCAGGTGTCCGCTCTCCATATTTGCGCGAAACCCAACCTTCTTCCACTGCCACTTTGAAGTTAGCCCCTAAGCTGTTGGTTATTTTAAATATAGAATCTGCTATTTTAACAAGAATCGCTTCTGGTTGAACTTCGACCTGCGCTTCCGGCTCCAAATGAAGAAACAGTTCAATTTTATGTTCTCCTTGGCCTTCGAGCAAATCAGTAAGTATAAGTTTAGGCTCTCGATGTTTTAGCCTGAAAGTCCGTTTATGCGCCACTGGACTAGGCAAACGTTCATAGCCGTGATGCATTCCTTCAAATATCGTTTCTTCTTCCGTGACCGACCAGTGCAAAGGTTTCGCTTTTGTATCATCCCGCATCCTGAATATGTTTTCAAGGTCCAAGCGGTTTTGCTCTTCATCGTCAATTTTCACTGTATTGTGGTAAGCTGTGGAGCGAAAAAGATTTCGTGCTTCGGCATCGGCGGTATAAACGTAAGTTCCCGGGTCCGTTATCACTGATACTTTATTTGCAAATAGTTCAAAACTGAGTTGTTCGCAATGATTATGGTTCCCCACCCCGCGAAGAGAATTTGGTCCGCAACGAACGCACACCCAAACATCCGGTTGTGCGCGCAGGAAGTAAAACCCTCCGTAAGGATAGCTTTTTGAAACGGCATCAAATTTATCTGGAAATGGAAGATGAAAATCATAAAAGAGGTGCCGATGGTCGCGAGGGTCAGTCCCCCACCCGCTGAGGATGTGCACCCTACCGTCATCCGCATCGCCTACCCTCGAGGCGAGGCCATCACCCCTTGTGTAGTCCCTCACAAAATCCAGCATAGCGCCTAAACGTTCATTAAAAAGCTGAGAGGGTTGCCAGCCAAAGTTTTTGAGAACCGCCGCTCCGCTAAGGAACAGTTCTGTTATCAAGCGGTGGTAGCTTACACTTATCTCGTGGTTCACTCCATCCGGATAAATCTGGTGCCGGATTTCTTCCTCCAACCTTTTTTGCGCAAAATCCAATAATTTCTTGCCAAAACAAGACTGTCGCAAAGCCGCCCCTATATACGCCAATCCCACTATATTTGACAAATAATGATTGGAACGGGCTGAATCGCTATATTCCAAGTTTTCCAAAATAAACTTGCCGTGGAAGTAGATGCTCTTCAAAAACTCCAGCCAGAATCTGTTGTTTATTTCTCCGCAATCCTTGAACAATTGCATAGCGGTTATCCAGTTAACCGCCCTAAGAGCGACATCCATTGGGCACTCCCAATTTGGCCCCATTTCAACCGGATTTTCAGCGATCCAATTTATTACTTGAGAAACAAATTCGTCAGCATAAGCTGAATTGCCGGTAAGGCGCCAGGCTTGTCCAAGCGGAACGAAATGCATGCATCTTGAAAGTTCGCGGACTACTTTGATATCGGAGCCATCCCCGTAAGATATCTGAATTTTTGTGAAATGGACTAAAGGCCATTCTCTACCAGTCTTAAAATCTTTCCGCCAATTTATGCATTCTCCAAGGGCTGTAGGGCCTGATCCTAGAAGGTCGAAGACGTGGGCTAGCGCATTATCGGCGGCGGATATAATTCGTGATTTTTCGATTTCGTCCTGAATAGGCAAGTTATCTACCGGCAAAACGCCATCGAGATTAGCAAAAACTTTTTCCAGCACACTTTCAACAGTTTCACGTTTGCCGAAAAGACCTAAGAAGGCTTTATCACCAATTAAAATTGGATTCGAAGGCACTGTTTTGGCACGAAATCGACGCCTTATCTCTCGCCGAGATACGCGAAATATCCTGGGCAAAATTGACCTCGGCGGTGTTTGCTTCAGTTCATTTATAATTTTGCGAACCATAAGTGCCAACTTGAACTTTACTTCCTTAAATTATCCTTCGCGAAGTGCATCGAAACAAAATCAACTGTGCTTTAGTTATGGTCACTGGACAGCATTGTCTAAAAGGCCGCGTGGACTATCATATGGGCAATAAAAGTTCAAAGTTTTATTCCAAAAGCCCATTTTTCCGCTCTATCGATGAAGAGTTCCAACGGCAGCCCTGCTGTGATAGAGAAGAGCAAAATCAAAACTCGGCTAACAAAAACCGAATTTTTGCGTTTGCGATTCACACATTGAAAAATTCATTTGAAATTATTTAAGTGGTTCCAATACCCTTTCTGAATACAAACATCCACCCTGATACTAACTTAGGTGGAAGAATGTCCGCGATGGCAGAGTTCAATATATCCATTCCAGCTATTGGAGCGATTAAGAAATCAGTGAAAGGCCCGCACAGAAACGTTCTGCCTCGGTAATCCAGCTTTGCAAACCCATTTTCCGTAAAAAGGCGTTCAAAATCTTCCTTTTGGAAGAAGTTGACGTGCGTGCACTCTATATTCAATGTCGCGGGCAGCTCAGCCAAACTGCGCCGTGAAGCCAAGTTTCTCATTTTCTTGGCGAAATGGCGAAAGCTAATATAGTAGTGCCTAAAAAGGCGGTTTTGTGCAACGCGCCTCCAAACAGCCATCTGGCGCTCGAAAGGACCTTTGCCATTTGGAATGGTAACCAAGCACAAACCACCCGGGCGCAGAAGGCGGTAGATTTCATCAACAAGGGTTTTTGGATGATCCAAGTGCTCCATAACTTCGGAGCAAATAATCGCGTCGAAACTATCGTTTGGATAAGATTCCGTCGTTCGGCTTTCGAAGCTGACGTTTGGATAAGGGTTTATGCTGCGCGCCATTTCCAGTGACTTCTCGTCGGTATCGATGCCTATTATTTCATTGCCGTATTTGCCAAGAGGGGTAGTGAGCATAGCGCCTGTGCCACAGCCAATATCCAGTATTTTTAATGGTCTATTGCCGAAATGACCTTCCAATGTATGGCGAATGAAGTTCAATCGCTTGGCAAATCCGTAGGGAGTTTCCGGGACATCGTTTTCGGTTGATTTCCAGCGCAGATAGAACCCGAAACAAAGCAAAAATACCAGTGCGAAAGTAATTGAGGAAGAATAAGCGGCGCCTACCGCGCCATATTTGGGTATCCAGGCCAGATTGAGAATTATCTTCAATGCTAAAGCCGGTATCCATATAATGACCATATAAACGGGCAGTCCTTCCCCGGAAAACTTTTGCGCGAAAAGCATCTCCACACCGATAAGGTATGCGCCAGGCAAAAGCCACAAAAAAACAGGAACCGAGCTTTCGAAATTAGCGGAAAAGACGATCGGAAACAATGGTTTTGCAAGCAAAGCGCTCAAGCCGAATAAAGGTAAAAGAAACAACGCATTTTTAATGATAAGCCTGTCTGTTTCGGCGCTACCTATTATTCGAGCCGAGACTCGGCTGCACAAAATAGCTCCTACAGCCGACGGCAAAATCAGCAATGCGTCAACTACTTGCGCGGCCACTGCGAATATTCCTGTCTGGCTTGCGCCCCAAAAATAATTAATCATAAACGGATCAGCGCGAATTACTAAAAAAGCAAGCAGATTAGCCATGTAGGACTTAGCACCGTAACCAGACATGCTCTTCAATGTTTGGCTACAAGGCTTGAACCCGGATTTTGTAGCTCGAAAAATAGTCACTGCGACACCGAGTGCAAGTATAGCCATTAGTATTGTTTGGCCGGAAACGAACAAGAATAACCCGTTACTGAAAACCGCTAAAACCAAGAATGTATAAAGTAGTAGTGCTGACTTGGTGACTATTTCAACGAGATTCATCCAATTGACTTTTTGCATCCCCAACAGGATGAATTGTACAAATTGAATGAAAAGCAGAGGACCAACCATCAAGGATGAAGCGAAAATTAGGCTAGGGCTAATTTCTCCAAACACCTTTGGCAGAAAGTAAAGCAAACCTAGAGATATTAGTGAACAACAACTTCCAATTGCTGCCGCATGGACTACTGAGTTTGACAGAGCCTTTGAAATTAAACTGCGATCCCTGGCAACGTGATAAGTATTTGCCCCAAAAAAACCGAAATTTCCCAATTGAATGAACGCCAAATTCAATGAGCTAAGGACCGCGAGACTACCCCTGCCTGATGGCCCGAGGCCACGAGCGGTTATGACAGCTATGGCAAACATCGATACAAGGGAGACTATCCTGGTTGCAATAAGATTTACGGCAGATTGCGCGAACCTTTCCGATGGGCAAGTTTCGGGTTGGCTCAAATTATACGCATTCGGTTCAGTGAGGGATTGACTGCTCATAAAGATTTCAATGCATCCGCAACTTTAAAGCTTATTTCAGTGGCGGAGACCATTTCGTTCAAAGGTATTGGTTCGGGAGTTTTACCTTGCAAATAGGAACCGAACGCCTGCCAGATTTCGCGCCTGCCTTTCTCTTCTTGGAGAGATTTTCTGCGAAATACGGAATCCGAATAAATGATTAATTCCCGAAAGTCGTTGACAACGGCTGTATGACCATCCCAGAGAATGTGTATAGTTTCTTTTTGGAATTTCTCTCCGCCAAAAGGTGTATATATGAGATTGCAAACTGAGCCGTCCGAATATTTGACCGAAGCTTGAACATTGTCTCTTGTGCCAAGTTCGTTTCCAACACGGTTTACTTGGACACCGCCTGCCGTAGAGCCAGTGAGGAAATTAAAAATATCGAACATATGGCAAGCTTCACCAATTATTCTTCCGCCCCCTTCGGGGCCTTGGACCCAGCTTTCAGGTGGAATTTTACCTGCGGCTACTATATAGTTGATAATGAGAGGTCCATTGCGTTTTGCAACTAGTTTCTTTATTTCGCCGATAAATGGAGAAAAACGGCGGTTGAAACCAACAACCAAGCGACCATTACACTCATTTAGGGTGTTTACCAAAGAATCCAATTCGGTGAGATTTAATGCCAGAGGCTTTTCGACATAGACAGCTTTGCCGTCGCGTATCGCCTCTTCGGCGATTTTAGCGTGTGTGTTATGACGGGTTGTAATTAAGACGGCATCTATTTCAGGATCTGAAATAATATCACGATAATCCGTGGAACAATATCCCGCACCGCTACTTCTGGCGGCATTACGTGCTTCCGGGCCGTTTAAATCCGCTACTGCGCTGATCGAGAATATGCTTTTGAGGCGCCTTAAATATGGCAAATGTCCGAGCTTTGCATATCCTCCCGCTCCAATTATGCCTAGTCGGATAATACCGGCTTTCGATTCGGCATTTTCCGCAAGTTGGACAGCTCGATTGATTTTATTCTCGATAGCGTTCTTGGGCTCGGCATACTTCAAAAGCGCAAGTGGCTTCTGATTCTGCTCGAATTGAAGATATTTGTAAGCTTCGGGCGCCGAATCTATGTTATAAACACCGCCTATTAAAGGGTGGACTTTTACTTTTCCTTCAGCAATTAATTCAAGGTAAGCGGACATATTGCGATTTTCAGTCCATCTTACGTAACCAAAAGGATAGTCGTTGCCCTGCTCTTCGTAAGAAGGATCGTATCTTCCCGGACCATATGAAGTGGATATTAGGAAGTCTATCTCTTTAGCATATAAAGACTCTCGAGAAAAATTGATTGGGACATCGCCTATTAGGACAATTCTGCCTTTTCGCCTTACCAAAGAAGCCGCCTGTTCGAGAAGGCTGTTGGATTTGCTAGCTGCGGTTACTATGGCCGCATCTACACCGTGTCCATCGGTTAGCCTTGAAACTTCGTCTTCTATATTTTCACTGGCATTCAACTCGACATCGGCGCCCAGTTCGGCTGCTGTAAGCAGGCGCTCGTTGTTTAGGTCAATGGCCAAGACCTTAACGCCCGATGCTTTAAGCATTTGCAAACACAACTGCCCTAAAAGGCCTACGCCAATCACTGCAGCTGATTCACCAAGAGAAAGTGACGCTCTGCGAATGCCTTGCATTGCTATGCCGCCCAAAGCAACTGTGGAAGCTTCCTCTAAGCTGACGCCTTTCGGCACATGCATCACAAGGTTTCTGGGGACGGAGACATACTCGGCGTGAGAAGCGTATCCTGCGCCAGCGCAGGCAACAAAATCGCCGGGTTTCAAATTGTCATAATCGCCTGCATTCTGGAGAACTATACCGGAACAACTATAACCAGTAGGCGTTTCAGAATCCACCTTTGCTTTGACGAGATCGGTGGCGACACCTAAACCATGGTTTTTCAACAAAGAAATTAGCCCGCTTGCTTGGCTAGGATTTCGGGCAGCTTTTGACAGCAAATGCTGAGCTGAAGCAGAAACCATAGCCAACTCAGTTCCTGAGCTAATGCAAGAGTAAGCGACCTGAACAAGAACAAACCCGGGACGCGCTACAGGAACAGGGACATCCGAAACTATTATTTGGCCTTTTTTTATTAAAACTTGCTTCACTTTACATTACAGCCGTTTATGCGCCATAACGCAGAATTAAAGTATCAACGATTCTTTCCGAAGTTTTTCCATCCCAGTATTCCGGAATGCGGCCACGCTTGCCGCCATTTTTAAGAATGAGCTTAGCGGCGTTGACAATTTTACCAGGATCTCTACCGACAAGAGTATTGGTTCCTTCCGATATAGTGATGGGACGCTCGGTATTATCCCGCAATGTCAAGCACGGAATGCCCAGAGCGGTGCTTTCTTCTTGAATGCCGCCGGAATCCGTCAGTATCATTGCGGCGTCAGAATTGAGCTTCAGAAAATCGATATATCCGAGCGGAGGAGTCAATAAAACATTGGGCATATCGGTTATGCGATTCATTAATTTGAAAGATTCCAAGCTTTTGGCGGTTCTTGGGTGAATGGGGAAGACTACTTTCAATAATTTTTGTAGCTCTTCTATGCCGTCCAATATGCTGAGCAGTGCTGAACGGTCATCGACATTCGACGGTCGATGCAAAGTGAGCACGGCGTATTTGGCTCCATTCTCTATATCCAAGCGTTGCTTAATATTGGAACTTTTCGCGCGCTCCAAGGTGAAAAACAGCGTATCTATCATTACATTACCCACGAAAGCAATCCTATCGGCGGGAACACCTTCTCGAAGGAGGTTAGCGTTTGCGTCTTTTGAGGGCGTGAAAAGCAAGTCGCAAACGGCATCTGTTATCAGCCGGTTGATTTCCTCAGGCATGCTTCGGTCGAAGCTACGCAATCCTGCTTCTACGTGGGCGCACGGCACTTGAAGCTTTGCGCATACGATTGCGGCTGCCATAGTGGAGTTTACATCGCCAACGACCACAACCACGTCCGGTTTTTCCTGAATGACGACGGGCTCGAATGCAAGCATTACTTTTGCGGTTTGCTCAGCGTGCGTTCCCGACCCGACCTCGAGATGCAAATCCGGAATTGGTATGCCGAGTTCTTCGAAGAAGACGGCTGACATTTGGCTATCGTAGTGCTGTCCGGTATGGACCAGAACTTGATCGATGCCGTCCCGGTTTTTCATCACACGGATTATAGGTGCTATTTTCATAAAATTGGGCCTTGCGCCCACTACGTTAATAACTTTCATAAATGCATCAGATAAATATTAATTTGAGCGCTTAATGCGCTTTTGTTCTATTTGAACTGCGAGAATTGCGCCGATAGCGAAGCCCAGCAATCCTCCAAGGGCTGCATTCACGCTTCGCTTGGGCCAAGAGGGTTTTTCAGCGGGCAAAGCCGGGTCAACTACTTCAAACAATGTGTCCTCGCTCTGCTCCGCGATACTGGCCAGCTGGTATTGTTCAGTTAACACTTCGTATATTTTTTTCTGAACTTCTACATTCCGCTGAAGCCGAGCTAGCTGCATTGCAATATTGGGCAATTCTGATAACCGTTTTTCAAAAGCAGTTATTTCGGACTCGAGATATTGTATTCTTGAATCTAAGGAGGCTTTTTGGGATTTCAATTTTGCCAGTTCTAATGGATTGCCAGCAGTTTGCAATCCACTTTCTACTTCCCTCAGCTCTACTTTTGCAGTTGTAAGCCTACCTTGCAGTTCTGCAAGCGCTTTGATATTCGCCTCGGTTTGAGTATCCAAGCTGATGGTTTTGCTTCTATTTTGGAACTCTTTCAAGCTTTCCGCTGCCTTATCGAGGCGGTTTTCCGTCAAATAGAGTTGTTGCTCGATAAACTCACGTTTGCGGCGGTTGGCGGTGCTAACAGACCCGCGAAGCTGGGCAGCGAACTCATTGGCAATTTTGGCGGATAACTGGGGATCCCTTGTTGTGACAGTAATCCTTAAAGAGCCTCGGCGGTCATCGGAGATAACCGTTGACTTTTTAATCTTCTGGATTGCCCAATAATCCGATATTTTTTTGCCCTTTTTACCTGTAAAAAATGGATTCGACCTAAGTCCCAAGCTGACAGAAACTCGCCTTGCGTGGGCATCGCTTCGGAGGACCGCAGCTAAATAATCGGACTGAGATGTGCCGCCGGCAATTAGGTTCAAAGGAGCGTTTGGCAATGAGAGTGAAAGCGAGTTCAGAATACCTGATTTTTGCTGGGCGAAAATTGTGCAATGAGAAGAGTATTTTTTGGGTATGAGAGGTGTTGCCGCCAACCCCAAAAAGGCGCACATTAATGTCACTATAGCGATTGAAATCCATTGCCGAGCAACCATTTCTAACAGGTCAGGCTCGAATTGTTTTTTATTTTGGATGGTTGAGTTGTCTATATTCACGGAATTATTTGCCCAAGACATAAAATGTTAGCGCCAAGCTGCCTAGCGTGCGTATGGTCTCGCTCCATTTTTCCCATTTCGGTTTTATGCTGGCGATGCCCTTGGTCGGGACAACAATAATGTCACCTAGTTCGACATTTTTTACTTCATCAGCTGAAAAGGCTTTGCCATTAGCGCGGATCACTACCACGTCTTTCTTGCCGGCATCTGGAGCGTATCCTCCGCACTGTTTGATGTAGTAGCTGATTGGCTGGCCTTCTTCGAAGAAAACCAATGAAGGACTAACGACTGCGCCGGCTACAGATACGACCACCGGTTTCCGCGGAATATGCAATACATCTCCGTCTTGCAGAGTTAGATCTGACTCGGAGCCCGGATTTGAAATGACCGCCCTTAAGTCTATTGGAAGCCTAGCTGATTTAGTCACTTTCTCGACTTCGCGGGATTTAATTTCCAAAATGTCCCCTTCGGGTTTTTCGATCTTTTTCGCTGTTTCAGCCAGCGTTTCGGTGGCAGTGGCAATTTTTTGGGTTTCTCCGTTCGCCGGAGACGGTTGAGGCGGAGATTTTGAGACTCCGTATTTTGCCATTTCGAGTTCGTTAATTTGATTTGCGAGGGCTTTCATGCTGGACTCGATGTTGCTAGCTATTTCGCTCTGGCTTTCTGCAAGCACAAACGGCAAAATCCTGCTGAAGATGGCGCCTTCCGGGAAAGCATCGTTTGTAAGGCCGCCTGCTCGTTCTACTAGATTACTCAAACGCTGTTCGTCATTTTCCAGAGCGTAAACGCCGGGAAAGGCGACTTCGCCCGTAATCGTAACGGTCTTTGGTTTTCGAGTGAGTTGCTTAATACTCCGAATCGATACGTGGTCGCGGTCTTTTAAAATTGGATTATCTTCCGCGGAGCCTTCCAAAGCTTTGGCAAGGCTAAAATGACGGACAGAAGACTTGCCAGACTCATCTGCAGCCGCCGCTATTTCAACTTGATCGTAAGCTTCGGGCAAGGCTCCTCCGGCCAGGGTAATGAGGTCGCGAAGCGTCATATTTTCTTTGCGATCGTAAATCCCGGGACGCGAAACCGAACCGCTTATGACGACAGTCCTGTCCAAATATTGAGCTTCCGACAGGGAGTAAACCTTGAGCTTGTCTTTTGCCGAGAGGATTATATTTTCTTTATCGTCTCCGGCGAGAGCTGCCGCGAGGTCGAAAGTGATAATTTCAGAACTTCCATCGTTTCTGATTCGCGTGACTACAGCGCGCCGAGTATAGACCTCTTCTTCGGCAAGTCCTTCGGCCGCTTTTATCAAGTCGGATACACGCATACCTTCCCGCCATTGATATTCTCCTGGGCGTTTGACTTTTCCGGTTGCTTCAATTTTGTTGACAATATCCTCCAAGACCGGCAGGACAATAACCGTATCGCCTGAGAGCATTTTCACCGAGAACTCCGGCAAAATGCCCGATTTAGATTCTTTTGCCTCTATATCGAGAAGGATTCTTTTTTCGTTTCCATCTACTCTTTCCAGCTGGATTCGTTTAGCGTAAGCTGTAGGACCTAATCCGCCCGCCAGCCGGATAACATCGCCAAGCGTTTCTCCGCCTTTTAATTCGTATATCGCTGGACGGCGGACCTCGCCGGTTACCGTAACTGTAGGCCCAATAACTGGAATAAAGACTGTATCGTTAGAATGCAAAACCAGGTCGCCGGCGCGCTTGCCGGTTAACAGGTAGTCGTAGACGTCCAGGGTGGCTATTGTTTTATTGTCGCGGATCAACTGAATATTGCGCATTGAACCTACTTCGCTTGGACCGCCTGCAGCATAAAGGGCGTTAAAGACTCTTGATAACCCGCTAAGTGTGTATGCGCCGGGCTTTGATGTTTCCCCGGCTACAAAAACCTGAATTGCCCTAAGCTGGGTGAGCGAAGCGCTGGCAGTAAGTTGCGGAAATTTTGCCTTAATTAGCTTATTTAGTTTCGACTCTACTTCAGTAATTCGTAGCCCGCGAACGCTAACCACGCCGACATTTGGTATGCGAACCTGGCCTTTTGCATCCACTACTATCGTATAAACCGATTCTTCACCGGTTCGGCTGGAAAAGACAACTTCCAGCTCATCGCCTGGACCTAGAGTATATTCATCAGGAACTGGCTGGTTTGGAATTGGCTCAAAAGCCTCTAGGGCGGCTTTGAAAAAATCACGCCCGAAAAGTTTCAGGACGCCTTTGTCTTCTTCATCGTCTGCGTCCCGGATTTTTTCTGTAGGTTTAGTATCGTCATCCAATCGAGATGGCTTTATTTTTTCTTTTTGGGAAGCTTGTTCGGTGAATTTGCCTTTTGTTTTTTCGATGCCGGAAGTGCTGCTGCTAGACTTTTCCCTCGAATCTTCTTCCTGCTTCTTGCGGCTTTCTGCCACGCCAGGTTTCTTTAAATTGGCTGATGAAGGACTAGAGACTGGAGCAGAAATAGCTGCTAAAGCCGAACACAAAAAAACCAACATGCACATAAAGGTAAAGCGAATCATTTTCCGCTTTAGCCTAGAAACCGACATCAGCACGACCTCCTGCCAAGTGCGTTACTAGCGGACGGAGTTACTTATAGCACGAGAACTATGCAGTGTCAATAAAAATCGGCAACCTTCTAAACAAAGCAAAAGGTTTTAGGGCTAGGATTCCGGTTTGCGGAAGATGATGACATATTCGTGTTTGAATATGTAAAATCCGCCTTTCAGCGCGCGGTAACGCCAAATGTTGGTGTCTTTGCCTTTTCCTTTTTCATTCCGGGCTATGTTTTTGACGACTATGCTTTTTGTAATGAAACCGATTTTATTCATTCTATCCATACAGTAAAATCCTAATGGAACTAGTTCCGAGTTGGCATATTTGTCGCCAATAACTAGCACGGCGAACCTGCCCGGCTCCAGAAGCTGCCAGCCGTTGCGAGCGGCCTTTTCGAACATTTGAAGATAAGTATCTACATCTCTTGCATTTGATAAGTCTTTAGGGCTATCACTGAACTTTATTATGTCGTGGTAAGGAGGATGGAGAACAAGCAATTGGGCATACTGAGCACCCATTTCTGCGAGGGCGGCACGAATCTTATGGGCTGCACGGGGAGAAGCGCTATCATCATTAACAACCTTAAATCGCATTTCAGACGAATCATTTTTCACTTTATTTTCAGCATAGGTGGCGAGTTCAGGATTGAGTTCTACACCGATGCATCTTCGTTCCAAATTGCGTGCTTCAACCATAGATGTTCCGCTGCCGAGAAATAAATCGAGGACGATGTCATTTTCTTTTGTGAAGCGCAGGTAAGTCTGGGTGGCTATTTGGGGAACGAAATTACCGTGATAATCAAGCTTATGTCCTTCCCCGCGGGAGCGCGAAGGAATATCCCAAAGAGAATCCGTCCAAATGTGGCCGAGTTCTCTCCATTTAGAAAGGTCGAGGTCGGAATAAGGAAGTTTGTTATTGTTTTTAGTGTAGCTTTTATGTTTGCTTGTTTCCCCGCCGGAGTCCACGGAAAGTTTATTTTCTTTCATTTTTATGATGAGGTTAATAAAACCAAGGGGGAGTCAGGCCTCCCCCTTTTTGCACTAATCAATGCATTAGCCTATAGAAAAATCTCGACTGCATTCCGTGAGTTTTTACTATGCCAAGGGCATCCCGCTGATCGAAATCTTTAGTATCGAATGAAGCGAGCGATTCAGAATATATGGCATATTTACTTTCCCTGCCAATGACTATAGCATTTCCTTTGAACAACCTAAGCTTCACGACACCAGTGACGCGTTCTTGGATTTTATTAATAAACGCTTCGAGGTCTTCTTTCAACGGGTCAATCCAGAGCCCTGCGTAAGCAAGCTCCGCCCACTTCCTATCTACCATAGCTTTGAAAGAGAGCTCCTCTTTTGTGCACACGAAAGCTTCGAGCGCTTTATGGGCGGTCAGAAGAGTAACAGCCGCCGGGCACTCGTAATTTTCGCGGACTTTAAGCCCAATTAGCCTGTCTTCCATCATATCAATGCGTCCGACTCCGTGTCTGCCGGCGATTTTGTTTAACTCCATTATCAAGGAAACGGGCTGCATTCTTGAACCGTTGATCGATATTGGCTCGCCTTTTTCGAACTCGATTTCCAATTCTTCCGGCTCATCAGGAGCCTTGCGTGGATCCGCTGTCCATTTATAAATCTCTTCGGGAGGCGGAAAATTTGGTTCTTCCAGCCTCCCACCTTCAATAGAACGCCCCCACATATTCTCATCTATGCTCCATATTTTTTCGAGGGAGACAGTGATTGGGAGGTTTCTCGCTTTGGCGTATTCGATTTCCTCTACGCGCGTCAAGTTCTTTTCGCGCATAGGAGCAATGATTTCGGCTTCCGGCATCAGGGTTCGCATAACGTATTCAATTCTAAATTGGTCATTGCCTTTGCCGGTGCAGCCGTGGCAAAATGCGTTTCCGCCCACTTCGCGGGCAACTTCTACGGCCTTCATCGAAATAAGAGGCCTGCCGATAGCCGTGCTGAGAGGATAGCCTTCGTAGTCGCCATTCGCTTTTAGGGCGGCGAAAACGAAGTTTTTGGCAAACTCTTCTTTCGCATCAGCGGTATAATGTTCAGTGCCCAAGGCTTTTGCCCGCTCCGCTGCTTCAGCGATTTCATCCGCCGGCTGGCCGAGGTCAACCGTGACAGTAACAACTTTATCGAAGCCATATTCTTCACGCATCATAGGGATGCAAACGGAGGTGTCCAATCCTCCGGAATAAACAAGGACCACTGTTTTCATAGCATTCTCCTACTTTAGAAACTAGCTTGTTATTCAGCCTATAATTAACGCCAGAACCGCCTTTTGCGCATGAAGGCGATTCTCTGCTTGATCCAACACTGCAGACTGCGGGCCGTCCAGCACTTCATCGGTTATTTCTTCGCCCCGGTGAGCCGGCAGGCAGTGTAATACTATTGCGTCTGGGCTAGCCAATTGGAGAAGTTCCTGATTGACTTGATAAGCCGCAAATATTTTCTTACGTTCCTCGGCTTCCGACTCCTGACCCATACTTGCCCAAACGTCCGTGTAAACCACGTCTGCCCCCGATATCGCTTCTCTGGGGTTTTCAAGGATAGCAATGCTGGATCCTGTTTCTGCAGCAATTTCTTTTGATAGGGAAAGGATTTGCGGATTTGGTTCGTAGCCTGAAGGGCATCCGACTTTCATATTAGCGCCTGTTTTGGCCGCGAGCAAAAGGAGCGAATTGCAAACGTTGTTGCCATCCCCAATGAAAGAAAGATTGATGCCTTCCAGCCGGCCTTTTTTTTCTTTAATAGTCAGGAAATCGGCAAGCGCTTGGCAAGGGTGTTCCAAGTCGCTTAAGCCGTTAATGACAGGTATATTGGCATATTTAGCCAGATCGCTTACTGTGCTGTGGCAAAAGACTCGCGCCATAATTGCATCCACCCAGCGTTCAAGGTTCCGAGCGGCGTCGGCAACGGTTTCTCTTTTTCCAAGCTGAATATCGGACGGGGCAAGGAATATGGCGTGGCCGCCAAGTTGGGTCATTCCTGTTTCGAATGTCACTCGAGTCCGCAAAGAAGGTTTTTCAAAAACCATAGCCAAGGTCTTGCCTGCCAGAACTTCCGGCGTGTGCCATAATTCGCGCGGTTTGTTTTTCATTTCAGCCGCGGTATCGAAAATGAGATCGAGTTCGGTTTTCGATAAATCACTTATGCTCAAGATATCGCGACCCTTCAAAGTATTGTTGATTCGCATAAATTATTCTCCAAGTTATTGGCCAAATTCTTTCAAAACGGAAGACAAAATGCCGACTGCTTCGTCAACGTGTTGTTTGTTAATTATCAGAGGCGGTAGCATCCTGATGGTTCGCGGGGGGATCGAGTTGACTATAAGTCCTGCATCTAGGCATTTTGCCGCAAAATCGCCTGACGGGATATTTACCAAATCCATAGCTAGCATTAGGCCGTGGCCACGGATTTCCGATATTCCGCCT
>FWPV01002094.1_pt1 | contig 50590 bp, 35 predicted proteins | sample 2228371 | NCBI WGS metagenome assembly FWPV01 (sample SAMEA103939776, study PRJEB20133) | metagenome | reverse complement strand
GAACGACAGGGCAACCTGCGGGAGGCAGAGCAGGTCTACCGGAGAATGCTGGACATCGAAGGCAGTATATATAACCAGATACGCGCCGTGCCCGAACTGCCCGAGGTGGACTACGCCTTCGCCTATGCCGGGCTGGCGCGAATAGCACAGGCGCAAAACAGGAATAGCGAGGCGAAAGAACACTGCGCGCGCGCCCTGCAGATTCTGGACGAAGACCGCCTCGCACGCGAAAACAATCCGATGGCGCAGGCGATGCCCCGCACTCCAGAGCGTGAGCGTGCGCTGGAGGCGTTACGTCAAGAATGTGAACGTGCCTTGCAGACACAGCGGTGAGCGGTGATGCCCGTCGAGTTCGCGCGTCCGTGGATGCTGATACTGCTGGCGGTGTTGCCCCTGTTCTGGTGGGTGCACCGGCACAGCCTTTCTGCTCTGCCTCACTGGCAGATGCGGGCGTCGCTGTGGCTGAGGCTCCTGCTGGTGAGCCTTATCGTCTTCGCACTGGCGGGCATCCGCTGGGTGCGCACCACCACGGCGCAGGCGGTATTCTACGTGGTGGACGGTAGCGCCAGCGTGGAACCGCAACAACGCGAATCGGCTCTGCAGTTCATCCGCGAGTCGGTGCGCCGGATGCGCGAAGACGATATGGCGGGGCTGATTGTCTTCGGCAGTGACCCCCAGATTGTCGTCCCGCTCACGGCGCGCCCGGACGTAACCCAAATCCCCGCCAGCGGTTCACCCGAAATGACCGACATCGGGCGTGCCATCAGCCTCGCGCTCGCCGCCTTTCCGGAAAACGCGGGCAAACAGATCGTGCTCTTTTCCGATGGCAACGCCAACGCGGGCGACGCGATTGCGCAGGCTCTGCAGGCGGCCGGACGAGGCGTGAAGGTGCATGTGGTTCCCTTCCCACGCGAGGTAGCGACGGAGGCGCTGGTGGAGCGGGTGCAGACGCCCGTTCAGGTGAAAGAGGGTGAGCCGTTCAACCTGCGCGTCTGGATACAGTCCACACATCGGCAAACGGCAGAACTGCTGTTATTGCGCGATGGACAGCCGGTGAAGTCGCAGGTGGTGGAGCTGAAGCCGGGCAAGAATCTGGTGCGCCTCAGCCATCGCGAGGACTCTGCCGGGCAGTATCGCTATCAGGTGTCGTTGCTCGCGCCAACAGATACCTATCCGCAGAACAACCGCGGGTCAGCGTATGTGCGCGTGCAGGGCGTGCCGCGCGTGCTCTACGTGACGGGCAATGGAAAGCCCACCCCTCTGGCGGAAGCCGGGCGCACCCAGCGCATTCGCATGGACGTGGTCACCGCTCAGGCGTTGCCGACTCAGCCGGCGCAGTTGCAGGCGTACGATGCCGTCATCCTGCACAACGTGCCCGCGTACGAGCTGGGCATCCCCGCCATGCGCGCCCTGCAGGTTGCCACGCGCGAGCTGGGTGTTGGGCTGGGCATGGTGGGCGGAGAGGACAGCTTCGGCGCGGGCGGCTACTTCGAGACCCCGGTGGAAGAGGCGTTGCCCGTGTCGATGGACGTGCGCAAGTACCACTCCTATCCTGCGGTGGGGATTGTGCTGGTGGTGGACGATTCGGGCAGTATGGCGATGCCGGAGGGCGGCACCACCAAGATGGAGCTGGCGAACCGCGCCGCGGCGACGGTGGTGCGCTTCCTGACTCCGCAGGACGAGGTGGGCGTCATCGCGGCGGGGTCGGACTGTCGGGCGGTGGTGCCGATGTGGCGCGTGGGCGAGAAGCGCGAGCAGATTCTGCGTGCCATCGCAGCGTTTCAACCCGGCGGTGGCGGTATCTACGTGCGTCCGGGCATGGAGGCAGGCGCGAAACTGCTTCAGGCGAGCCGCGCCAAGCTGAAGCACATGATCGTGCTGGCGGACGGCGACGACTGCGACGACCAGGAAGGCGCCATTCCGCTGGCAGGGCGACTGCGTCAGGCAGGTGTGACGGTAACGGTGGTGTGCTTCGGGCGGGGCAAGGACGAAGCGTTCCTGCAACAGCTGGCGCGGGCGGGCGGTGGGCGCTACTACTTCACCGACCGCATGGCGAACCTCCCCCAGATTTTCACCAAAGAGGCGATGATTGCCAGCAAAGCGCAGTACGTGGAGGAGCCGTTCTACGTGCGCTACACCGGCGACGAGATTGTATCGGGCATCGACTGGTCCGCCTCGCCGCCTCTGCTGGGCTACAACACCGCGACCGCCAAACCGGGGGCGCAACTGGGGTTGCTCTCACATCAGGACGACCCCGTCTTCGCCGTGTGGCAGTACGGAGTGGGGCGCAGTATGGCTTTCACCTCCGATGGCAGGGCGAAGTGGTGCGCCCAGTGGGTGAAGTGGGGCGAGTTCCCCGTTTTCGCCGCGCGCACCATCCGCACGATACTCCGGAGCTTGCCCGCCGAGGATGTGCGCACGCAGGTGACCATCTCGGGAGGTAAGGGTTACGTCGCGGTAGACCTCCTGCGCCCTCCGACGAACGAGAGCGGAGAATCGCTCAGTGCGAAACTCATCTCGCCGACGGGCAACGTGGTGCCGCTGGTGCTGTCGCAGACGGGCTCGACGCGCTACGAAGCCGCCTTCGACGCTCGCGGCTACGGCACGTATGTGGTGGCGGTGCAACATCGCCGTCCCAACGGCACGACCGGTCTCAGCATCGGCACCGACACCATCGCCTACTCGCCCGAATACCGCGACCTGAAGAGCAACGAGGCTTTGCTCGAGCAGATCGCCCGGCTGACCGGCGGCAGTCGCCAGCCGCCTCCGCAGGAGGTGTTTGGGGCACAACGTGCGCCGGTGCGTGTGCCTTCCGAGGCAAGCATCCCTCTGCTGTTTGTGGCGCTGTTTCTGTTGCCGGTGGATATTGCCCTGCGGCGCGTCGTGTGGCAGGCGGATTTGCTCCCCGAGTGGCGGACGGCGTGGGAACGAGCGATGGTTCGCCTGCGACTGGCGCGCGAGACATCCGCTCCCGCCTCGGCAACGGGACGGCTTCTCCAGCGCAAGGAGCGTCTGCGCGAGAAATACACGCCTGCGCCCTCTGCGCCTCTGGAGAGCGTCAAGCAGGAAGAGCCTGCCGTTCAGGAACCCCCTGCCGAGCGCGCACCTGCTGGAACTGCGCCCTCCACCTCCAGCGAGCAGATTGGCAGACTGCTGGAAGCAAAGAAGCGCACCCGCCAGAAGCAATAAAAACGCCCGCAGGGTCACCCCCTGCGGGCCCTGCAGAATGGCTACAGGTTACTTGTATTCCGCGGCGACCAGAATGCCCGCCACCGTGCGGCAGGTATCGGGGTCCGGCTGGCGGCAGTACGAGGGGTCGTAGTCTTTCACATTATCTCCGCCAGCGAAGGTCTTTTCACCCGGTCGCTGGAAGCAATGCCACTTCCACAAGTTCACGCCGATCGCCGAGGGAATTCGCGTCCACTTGACGTGCCCATCCGCGAACACGAAATGCGTGCCCTTCAGGTGATTGATAAGCCAGCCATACTGGCGCACGATCCCGCAGGGGGAGTTGGGAGTGGTCACATCTCCACCAAGCGGATCGCCGGGAGGTGCACACCAGCAACGCACCAACGCCCACGGTCCCGTATCGGGTTCATAGTTACGTGCATCCTGCAGCCAGATGGTTTCCGCAGGCACGTCCAGGTCCGCCAGATTGCGCTGGTAAGTTGCAGCCACCGCATTGCCGTTGGCGTCCAGCTGGACGCCCGTCTGGAAGACCGCACCGTTCACGGTGTATCCCCGCGGGAACCAGAGGTTCTGGCTCTGCGCGATACTGCAGAAGGGGTCATTGCGGAACCATGGCGAGCTGGGATGGCAGTGTGCCCAGGTCTCGTCCATCTGCGATCCGCGGTAAGCACGCTCATTGTCGCCCATCATGCGAGAGATTTGCGCACGGGCGTTGGGGCACTCGTAAATCTGGATGTTCTTGATGTAGGGGAGAATGCGGTACTTCCAGTTCATGACGACAGCGCCAGTGGGTCCCCACGTGCGGTTATGCGGGAAGACCTCGTCATAGTCTTGCAAATACATCATGATGCCTGTTCCCACCTGCTTGAAATGCGTCAGGCAGGAGGCTTGTCGCGCCTTCTCTCGTGCCTGCGCGAACACGGGGAACAGGATAGCTGCCAGTATCGCGATAATCGCGATGACCACCAGCAGCTCAATCAGTGTGAAACCGCGCTTCATGACTGAAACACCTCCCACTGATGGTTTTTGCCCATTGGTTAAGGGCATAATCTTACTAACCATTATAACACCGTGCGAAAACCGTGTCAATGAGTTTTCGCGGGTATCCGGAGAAATTTCTCACACTGCTGGTATTTTTCTCATAGCACAGTGGTATGGTATTATGAAAAAATCATAGCACCTGCTGACTCGTGGCGCTGATCGGTTTCTCTGTGCCACAGCAAGGTCATCGGGCGTCGCGCCGTCAGTCATTCCTGTGAGAAGGGCGAGCGAAACCATTGTTAGCCATATTTGTCATGATACAGGAACTTAAGGCGCCAGAAAAGCCATTTACACTATCATCATTGCTCCCCTCTCAGCCGTTGCGAAAAAACTCGTAAAAAACGGGGCAAAAGCCCTTGACAAACTCTCCAGGGTACGATATAGTTAAAGCGATGATGTAGTCATAGCAGTCATAGCAAAGGACTGAAGAGATGATTCCGTTACACCTGAACCCGCACCTGCGCACACCGCTCTACGTGCAAATCGTGGAGCAGGTGGAAGCGGCGGTCAATGCCGGACAGCTAACGCCGGGCACGCCGCTGTGGTCGGCGCGCGCCATCGCCAGGCACTACGGCATCAGTTACCAGACCGCCGAGCGTGCGCTGGCGCTTCTGGCACAGCGGGGTATGGTGGAACGGACGCGGCGCGGCACCGTCATCTCCGCTACAGCATCCAGACCTCTCGTCCGTCAGCAGCTGGTAGCGCTGATTTACACGTGGCAGATACCCGGCGCACGCCCCTCCTACTCGGTGGGCGAGATGCGCATGTTGCACGCGGCAGCGGAGGAATGCGCCCGGCATCTTTGGGGAAGCCTTCTGCTCCATTTCCCCGACCGCGGTGTATCCGCCAGCTACCTGCAGGAGTGGGAGCGTCATCACCGGTTCGGTGCGGCGCTGGTTTTCGGTCCGTTGCATGAGGAAGGACTGTTATGGATGCAGAGGCGCGGCTACCCCGTGGTGGTGGTGGATGCCGAGCCGGAGGTGCACGTACCCGTGAGGGCACCAAACAGGCGGTGCGCGAGCTGATCCGCCTGGGGCACCGACGCATCGGCTTCTTCACCGGTCACTACATGCCTCATTACGCCCAGCGCTTCGAGGGCTACATGGAAGCCCTGCAGGAAGCGGGCATCACCCCGGAGGCAAACTGGGTGATGCAACACGGACAACCCCGCCCGACGGTGCAGGAGGCTCTGCGGCGGCTGCTGGAAGTACGTCCACGTCTGACGGCTATCGTGGGAGCGTCGGACATCCTGTTAGCGTTCGCCTACCCCGCGATCACGGAGAAGAACATCCGGGTGCCGGAAGACCTCTCGCTCATCGGTTTCGATGACGAGCCTTTCTGCACCACCATGCAGCCGCCCCTCTCGTCGGTGCGGGTGGACCTCGAGCAGATGGCGCAAACGGGTGTGCGCCTGCTCATGGACATGATGGAGGGCAAGCCGGTTCCCCAGAGGGTGGAGATACCGGCGCAGGTGGTTCTGCGCGAGTCGTGCGCACCACCCCAATCGCAAACCGCTGAACACACCGAAACCATAAGGAGGGACTCACTGTGAAATCTCGACGCGGCTTTACACTGATTGAGCTGCTCGTGGTCATCGCGATCATCGCGATCCTGGCAGCTATCCTGTTCCCGGTCTTCGCGCAGGCTAGGGAGAAGGCTCGGCAAACTTCTTGCCTGTCCAACATGAAGCAGATCGGTACCGCGGCACGGATGTACGTAGAAGACTACGATGGCATGTCCATCTGGGACACTTACTGGCAGTTTACCCACTTCCCAAACACCTGGTCTGGGTTTATCCTGCCGTATGTGAAGAATGAAGACATCTTCCGCTGTCCCAGCCACGGCGTGCCACGTAAGCCTTGGAACACCGACCCCTATGATTGGGTACCGGAGTGGTACTACAAAAGCTACGGCATCAACGTATATGGTGCCGTCATCTATATCAAGCCCGACAACAACGTCAGCGAGTTCATGCTGGATCTCATCAAGCGTCCGGCAGAGCGCATCTGGTTCTTCGAGGTATACGACGCCGACGATAACGACCAAGGGCTCGGCTATAACGCAACTTGGGGACCAAGCCACTGGGCTTTTCGTCACACAGATGGCATGAATGTGACGTTTGTAGATAGTCACGCCAAATACGTCACGCGCAAGACGTTGGAAGGGTGGTGGAACGACACGTCCAGAAACCCATGTACAGGACGGTACCTGTACATCTACTACCCTTGGTCATCAGACAACTCATGTCCGGGGCTCTAGGTGAACAGGCATGAAGCGCCAAATCAGCCCAATCTGGTTGATCGTGGCTATCGCGGTGATTGCCATCGGCTTTGCGGTCGTGTTTCTGCGCTCGGGAACAACGGGAGGGCCGCGCACCGATGAGGCTAAATTGCGAAGCCAGTATCCATCGCCGAAGGTGCCACCTTTGGAAGCACCTCCGCGGTAAACGAGCGGGAGGCGCGTAACGCGCCTCCCTGCTCTCAGGGACGAATAAACATCCCTGAATCGATAGTTACGGTACCGCTACTACCGTCGACCTTGAAGGTGTAGCCGTATTTTGCTCCTTGAGAAAGAAAAAGCGAATAGGGGAACTGGGTGGTGTTAATTTCCCAGATTGTGGTATCAAGGGCACTGCAACCGTAGGCAATCCTGTAGTAAGGCATGGGCCTCCCTGTATCCTCCGACCAGTGCCCAATCCACAATTCCCACTGGGTAATCTGCTCGCCGGCGGCTGGCATGGCGCGAGCACACACGACATCCGGCTGAGGACCATAGGGGCGGCTCACCGAGAAGTAGATGTCGTAGGCGCTCGCGATATTGCATGCGAGACCGAACAATGCAATCGCCGCGACCACATTCCTGATACGTAGCACTGTACTACCTCCCGTAGGGTTAGACTTGCTCATCAACTATTTCGGGGAACAACGCCACCATCCTTCAAAAACCCGTTGCGCGGCAAAATCTACTACCCCTGGAGCGCGGACATGAGCCCCCAGCAGTGAACGGTGGGACAACCCCCGTTGCGGGTTCACATAGACAGGAGCGGTCTGATTACCGCTCCTGTTGTGCTTGTGCCCGTCGACAGCATCGTTCTCTTACCTGTATAATCTGATTCGGCTGAAACGCGGTGGAGAGGTGAGATGCCAGACGCAGGATTCCCGAGACGCATCACGGACTTTCGCGGTAAGACGCTGACGCTGAGCAAACGTCCTCAGCGCATTGTGTCGCTGACGCCGGGCAGTACGGAGGTGCTGTTCGCCGTCGGGGCGGGCAAGCAGGTGGTGGGTGTGACCAGCTACTGCGATTACCCTCCCGAAGCAAAACGCCTGCCCAAAGTGGGCGACATGCGCACCAATGTGGAGGCGGTAGTGGCTTTGCGTCCCGACCTGGTGGTGGCAGACGGCGTGCTGAACCGGCGGTTTGTTCCCGCACTGGAGCGGCTGAAACTGCCTTTGCTGGTCATCGAGCCGAAGACGTGGCTGGATGTGGCGCGCGTCATCCATCTGCTGGGCATGGCGACGGGGCATGAGAAGCAGGCAGAGCAGATTGTGAGGCAGTTTCGGCAGGCGGAGCGCGAGGCGCGTTCCCGCACCGCAAACAGCCCTAAGCCCGGTGTGCTGTTCACTCTTAATGTGGAGCCTCTGCCGATGTGGGTGGCGGGGCGCAACCTGTTTGTGGACGATATGATTCGTCTGGCTGGCGGGCGCAACGTGGCGGCGGACGGCGGCGAGAACTACTATCCGCTCTCTGCCGAGGCGCTGGTGACGCGCAACCCCGACATCATCGTCACCACTGTGCCGGAAGACCGCCTCTCGCCCCTGCGCGAGCATCCCGTGCTGAAAAGGCTGAAAGCGGTGCAGGAGAACAGGGTATACAGCGTGGACTCGAACTGGTTCGTGCGTCCTGCACCCCGCCTGTTGAAGGGACTGGAACAGCTCAGGACTATTATCTCTGGGACACGACGGGGCTGAGCGAATGAGCCGGTACAGGCATCGCTGGGCACTGGTTGTTTTCCTGCTGATGCTTGGGGTGGTCACCGCCGCGGCCGGGCTGTGTCTGGGCGCCGAGGTGCTCTCTCCCGATAGGGTATGGCACCTTCTCCTGCAGGGCGATCAGTCCAGCGATGCGATGAGCGTGATTATCTGGCAGTTGCGCCTGCCCCGCATGGCGATGGCGGCACTGGTGGGCGTGTTGCTCAGCGTGTCGGGAGTCATTCTGCAGGGGCTTCTGCGCAACGATTTAGCCGACCCCTACACGATTGGCGTCTCCTCGGGCGCGGCGATGGGCGCCTCGGCGGCGGTGCTCGCTGGCTGGGAGGCGAAGTGGCACGGCTTCGGAGTTCCTTTCACAGCGTTCGTCAGCGCGATTGCCGCCACGGCGGTGGTGTTGACGGTTGCTCGGCGCGGGGGTGTACTGCGAGTGTCGGTCTTCCTGCTGGCAGGCATTGTGGTGGGGTCTTTCATGTGGTCGGTGGTGACGCTGATGCTGACGCTGGCAGGGGCGGATGTGGGGCGCGTGCTGTTCTGGCTGATGGGCAGTTTCGCCGACGCCGAATGGACGCGCGTGCGCCTGCTGGTGCCGTTCGTGGTGCTGGGCGTGGTGGGGCTGAGGGCGATGGCTTACGGGTTGAACGCCTTCGCACTGGGAGAGGAGAGCGCAGCGCATCTGGGCTTCGACGTGGAAAGGCTGAAGCGGTGGGCGATCGTGCTGTCTGCGCTCAGCACCGCGGCGGCGGTATCGGTCAGCGGTATCATCGGATTCGTGGGGCTGGTGGTTCCGCACATGGCGCGTCGGCTGTTCGGGGCAGACCATCGCCAGCTGTTCTGGAGTGCGGCAGTGCTGGGGGCGGTGTTGATGGTGTGGGCGGACACCCTGGCGCGTAGCATCGCCCGCCCTGCGGAAATACCGGTGGGGGTGATCACCGCCCTGCTGGGTGCGCCGTTCTTCGTCATGTTACTGCGTCGGGAGAGATTGTCGTGAAACGGGAGAGCAGAGTTGGCAAGAAGAACAGCGAAGAGGTCTAACGAGGAAATCACACGCAAGTTGACGACCGAGCAGGCAATCATCGCCGAGGCTCAACGGGAGCTGCGCGTCATCTGGTGGCGTTACACACTGTGGATTACCCTCCTGATGCTGGTGGCGCCAACCGTGATGACTATTCTGGGAGCGTTGTTCCGAATGGGGCAGTGGACGTTCCTGCTGGTGAACTTCATCGTGGTGTTTGTGCTGGTGCAGGTGATGATGGCGCACGTCCGGCAGTCGTACGAGCGACTGAAGCAACTGGGGCGAACGGCAGTGCAAAAGCACATGTGGCAGGCGGCGCGGGTGGCGCTGGAGCCGTTCGCTCGCTTCGGCAATCGCGGCTTCGACTGGGATGGCGAGGCGCACTACCTGCTGATGCGCACATATCAAATGCTGGGCGAGGTACAGCGCGCCGTCAGGGTACGCGACTTTCTCCTGCGCAACCGACGAGGCAAGTGGGTGGAACGCGCACGAAAAGCCGCCCTGTCCGAAGAGGGCGGCCAGGGTTAGTCCTCGTCTTCGTCCTCGTCTTCCTCGAAGTGGAAGCCCTCAATATCGTCGAGGTCCATGCTGGGGTCGGTGTAGCGTCGCAGCTCCTCCGCCCGGAAGACGTGCACCACGAAGTCGTCGCGCTCGAAGCGAGGCATGTAGCTCGACACGATCTCCTCGTCGATCATGGCAACGAGGTCTTCCTCCTGCTCGGAGCTGAAGTCGGTTTCTAACAGCAAGGTGGCATGGATGGTACCGGAAGCGTAATGGATATCCACCTGACCGATGCGCTCGTCGTTGCGCCAGATCAGGTAGATTTCCGAGCTGTCCGTACGCACCAGCCGACTCAAACGCACATTGTTCATGCTGTTTCTCCTAAATCTTGCTCAGCGGTCTCACCTGCACCCGGGACTCTCCCCGCGCGACGAAGAAGCGAACCGCCCGCATCTCGCTCTCCACGAGGTAGCTGTGTTTGGCAATGGTCACTTTCACACCCGGGTAGACCACGCCATACACCACCACCTCCGCCCGAGGAGGCGCGTTGACCTGGATAGTGATGGTACGCTTCTCGTGCTGGAGGTCTTTCAGCCTTGCCTCCAGACGACGACGATGCGCCATCAGCCTCTGGATGGTCTCCTTCTTCTCGGGCGAGACATCGCCCGCGGTGACCGAGACAAACGGACGCAGGGCGGCATTAATCTTCTGTATATTTGCCTCGCACTGGCGTATCTCCTCTGCAATCTCGAACAGCCGCTCGTCGCCCAGGGTGTCCACACCGCCCACCACCTCGGTGGGTGTCCACTCAGGTGTACCAATAGTATACGCCTCGATGCCTTCAAATGCCACAATCCGCCCACCCACGATCTGAACGTCCTCCGAGAGGGCGATCACCTTGCGCCGGGTGTGGATGTTGCACTCTATCGCACTCGCCTTCAGCAAGACGTTGCCGCCCGCAGAAATCTCCGACCGCTGTGCGCCCGAGCGGAGGTAGCAGTGTCCACGCGCCTGCACCACCGCGCCTTCGCAACGCCCTGCCACTGCGATATCGCCCTGCACCCGCACCTGCGCGCCCGGCAGAAGGTTGCCCTGCAACACCAGCGTCTGCGCAAACTCCTGAGCGCTCTGCAGGTCTCCCGCAACGGGCTGGGCGGGCAGGACCGACAGCTTGTCGCCGCTGACGTACACATAGCCCGCGGTTTCTGCCGTGAACTGCAGGTTGTCGTCCGAAGCGGAGACGCCATCGCCGGCGCGCAGGTTTGCCTCTTTGCCCGGTTTTTGCGGTACCGTCTGAGGCGGGAAGGTGAGGGTGCGCCCCGGACGCCCGTGATTGGCGGGAACCACCGTAGCGATAATCTGCCCCACCTGAATGTAGCGCGAGGGGTCTATCTGCAGGTAATCGATACTGCCGTCTGGCAACAGCGGTAGAGGTTTCAACACCGCATCCTCCGGCAGGCGGTAGTTTACCTTCGCGTCCGTGCCATGCACGGGCAGTACGCCTTGCGCCACCACAGCCTCGACCTTCCTTGCGGTATCCGTGGCGCGCTGGATGGCGTCGCGGATGGCTTGCTCGCTGATGCCATAGGCAACGCCCATCTCTTCCAGCGCCTTCACAACATCCGCCACGCGCACCGGGTTGCCGTCGCCTTTGGGTGGCTCAACCACCAGCATCGCTTGCGTCTTATCTTCGTTGAAGAACACCCAGAAGCTGCCGTCCACCGCTGGCGAGGGTGGAGACTTTGCCGTCATGCGGGATACCTCCGCCTGTCTCTCGTTCTTTGTACGGAAATCTACCAGGTGAGGGTGTTTGAAATCTCTCACTCGTAGCACGGGCATCCCTGCCCATGTATCCCGACACCCGTTTTGCTGACCTCATCGTGTCATCGGAAATGGGGAAACCGCAACTTGAACAGGGGCAAGATGCCCACGCTACGGGTTTTCAAACAACCTCTCTACCAGGTTGATTATCGGAAGAATCTTCGCGATTGCAGAGACGGCAGGAGAGTGCACCAGATCGATATAATTAAACGATTAAGAACAACCGAGAATGAACCTGAACTATTTTGTGAGGTCAACGGGATGATTTCCTGGCGCAAATGGACGGTGCCGTACTCCGCCAGCGCGACGGCAAAACCCATCACGCAAGACACCACAGCAGTTGCTGAAGCCGGTGGGCGTACACTCACGTGGCGGGCATGGATTATCGGCATTATCTGCGTGGCGCTGGTGGACCTGTGGATTCACTGGGCGGAGCTGGTGCTGGGAGGGCGAGGGCATACCGCTCTGGCAAATACGTCCATCCCCGTCGGCGCGTTCAATGCGCTGGTCGCGCTGGTGGCGATGAACATGGCGTTGCGGCGGGTCGCCGTGCGCTGGGTGCTGAGTCCACAGGAACTGCTGGTCATCTACGTGATGATGACCGTGGCGACCGTCCTCTCCTCTTCGGGCGCCCTGCACTTCATCGTCCCGACGGTGACGGCGGCGTTCTACTACGCCTCTGCGGAAAACCGCTGGGCCGAGCTGTTCCACCGGTATATACCCGACTGGCTGGCGCAGAAGGATGAGTTCGCGCTTAAGTACTTCTATCAGGGCGGCGCGCCGGTACCGCTGGGGTTGTGGTGGAAGCAGATTACCGCGTGGACGCTGTTTATCACCGTGTATACCTTCACCTGCCTGTGCCTGATGGCGATTATGCGTCGGCAGTGGGTGGAGCGCGAGCGACTGACCTTCCCGACAGTAGCACTGCCTCTCGCGCTGATCAGGGAGCCGCAGTCGCTGTTCAGCAATCGCCTGCTGTGGCTGGGGTTTGCCATTCCATTCGGGCTGGGCACGCTGAACACCATCCACCTGAACTATCCGGCGGTTCCGGAGATTCCCCTGCGTGCCACGAGCCATCTGGACATTGCGCAGTGGGTCACCACGCCGCCCTGGAACGCTATCGGTTACACGCCGATGTCCTTCTACCCGTTCGTTATCGGCATTGCGTATCTGCTCTCACTGGACGTGACTTTCAGCTGCTGGTTTTTCTATCTGATCACCAAGATCGAGTTGATTCTGGGTTCCGCGATGGGATGGACGGCGGCAGCGGGGGGCGCGGCACAGAGCGTGTATCCCTGGACGGGGCATCAGGGAGCGGGCGCCTTTCTGGGCTTAACCGCCATCAGCCTGTATCTGGCACGCAGGCATCTGAAAGAGGTGTGGCAGACCGCCTGGCAGGGCAAGGGCGATGACAGCGGGGAACCCATGCCCTATCGCTGGGCGGTGATCGGCTTTTTCGCGGGGTTACTGGGCAGTATGGCTTTCTGTGTGGTGGCTGGCATGAGCTGGGGAGCGGCAGGCGTGCTGGTTCTGCTGGCGCTGTCATACATGATGGCGGCGACGCGCACCCGTGCCGAGAGCGGTAACGCCTGGCTGTTTGGTCCCAGCGTGGATGTGTACCAGCTCATGACCACCACCTTCGGCACGACCGGCTTCCGTGCGCAGGACCTGACCGTGCTGGCATACATGCGGGCGCCTCTGGGGAACTTCGACCTGCGCTGTATCTCCATGCCGCACCAGCTGGACGGCTTCAAGATGGGCGGGGAGGTGCGTGCCAACCTCCGGCAGACCGCCATCGCCATGATGAGCGCGATCGCGGTGGGCTTCGTCATCTCGTTCGTGATTGCGCTGGCAATCTGGTATCACTTTGGGGCGGGCGCGAAGACCGACGCCTGGCGTACCTCTATGGGGCGCATGCCCTTTGATGCTCTAGCGGATGCGCTGAACACGCCCCTCAAAGCAGATGTGAACGGCACCATTGCGGCGGTCTTCGGCTTCTTGATTACGGTCGTGCTGGCGATTCTGCGCACGCAGTTGACGTGGTTCCCGTTCCACCCCGTGGGCTACGCCATCGCCCACACGCTGACCATGCAGATGGTGTGGTTGCCGTTCATCATCGCGTGGGCAATCAAGTGGGTTGTCCTGCACTTTGGGGGGATGAAACTGTATCGGCAATCCATCCCCTTCTTCTTCGGCTTGATTCTGGGCGACTTCCTGAACGGCGGCATCTGGACGCTCATCGGCTGTCTGACCAACATCAGCGTCTATCCCATCAACTGGTAGCACGAGCGAGCGTCACGCCAGCGCCTCATGTGCCACCGTGTAGGCGAACACCTGCCGGGCGCCTGATGAGAGCAACGCTCGCGCCGCCTCGTTGAGGGTGCTTCCGGTTGTCCACACATCGTCAATCACAAGCACCGTTCTGCCTGCTATCACCGATGAATCCACCACGTGGAAGGCGTCCTGCACGTTCCGACTGCGTTCGCTGGCGTCCAGTCCCACCTGGGGGCGGTGGTAGACGCGGCGTTCCAGCGCGCTGTTCCGATACTCCAGCCCTATTCTCTCGCAGAAGTGTCGGGCAATCAGCGCGCTCTGGTTGAAGCCGCGCTCCCTTTCGCGCCGGGGATGGATGGGGATGGGGATAACCACCTCCGCGCTGTGCAGGGGAGCAGTTATCTCCGTCTGCCAGCCCTGAAAAAGCAGTTCTGCCAGCACGGGCGCGATGGTGGGCAGGTATCGGTACTTGCAACGATGGATGGCTCTCTGCACCGCGCCGCGGTAGTGGGCAACCGCACGCACCGCTTCGGGAACGAGCGGGTGCGCCCGACACGACGAGCAGAACCGCTCTGGCGATAGGGGAGTGCCGCATCGGGCACAGACTGGCGCGGAGATGTACTCAATCTGCGTGAGGCACTGCTCACACCAGTCGTCGTAACCCACCGCCGCGCAGGAGGCGCATCGGGGCGGATACAGCGCGTCCAGAACCTCCTGCCAGACTGCTTCCATCCATCTCATAACGCCCGCGCGATGATCGCCATACTGCGCGAATCGAGCCTGGTGGTGTCCGGGATTTCGAAGCGGTTGCCGTCCATATCGGTGATGATCAGACGGGTGGGCGTCACTTCCTGCACGTTATCGCGCAGGTGGCGCACCTGGTACACTCTCCGTCCACGGTTGGTCTGCACATCCCATGTGATGGTGCCATACTCCTCGCGCACGGAGTACACCTTCTGCACCACCGGCACGAAGTAGCGTCGATCCAGCTCCTCTTCGATAATGCGGCGCGACTCGGTGTCCAGACCGTGCAGAGACTTGAGAATGCCCACCTCCTGGTCGGCGCCGTCGCGCAGGCTCAGGAAGTGGTTGGGGTCAGAAAGGGGAAAACAGCGCACCACGTGCACCCGCAGGACACTGCGCTCGCCTTCGATGGTCATCCGAATCTGGCTGGAACCGGGCGTGCGGAAGAGTTTGATCTGGGATGGCTCCAGAAAGCGCACCTCGAAGGTGGGCACATCCCGAAAGCGCAGCATGTCCAGGCTGACACCACGACTGTCGACATTCATCATCGCATGTCCTCTGTGGAAGTGACTTCACACACGGGTATTATACCCCCGTACGGTGCCCAACACCAACCCGGATTTCGGTGCTCTCCGGCACAGCACTGCTTGGCGAGCAAGCTGTTCCCAGCTTCGTCCACCACGAAACGAGGCAGTGCTGTGTTAACAATTCCTTAACCTCTGCATAACTCACTGTTAACTTTGGCTTGATATAGTAAAGCGACAACCTGAAGGAGGAGGTCTAGGCATGAAAAGAGACGGTTTCACACTCATCGAGCTGCTCGTTGTGATCGCGATTATCGCGATACTGGCAGCGATACTCTTCCCGGTCTTCGCGCAGGCGCGCGAAAAGGCTCGGGCGGCAAGCTGTCTGTCCAACGAGAAGCAGATCGGGCTGGGGATCATGATGTACGTGCAGGACTACGACGAGACCTATCCGATGGCGTACTACTATGTGAACGGCGCCACCAGCCGCAACGGCTACGTCCACTGGACGGGTGTGGTCGACCCGTATGTCAAACAACTCAAGGGTAGCCGAACCATCTGGGTGTGTCCGAGTCACCGTCTGGGTGGCTTTGCCCCCACCAACTTCCTGGACCCGAACAACGCGCCTGCTGGACAGATCCCGCAGTACCCCGGCATCCAGGACATTCAGGCGGATCGCATGAGCTACATCGCCAACGAGCTGTTGATGCCGCGTAAGAAGTATGCGGCGGTTCCTCAGAACGTGGTCTCGATCGCCGCCGTGGATACTCCCGCGCAGGTGATTGCGGTTGCCGAGATCACGGACGTGCTGGGTGCATTGAACGATACCTCGCCCACCGGCGGCGCTGCCATCAAGTCGCACCGCCCCACCAACGGCGTCTCGGACAACGGCAACGTGTACGACGGTGAGGCTGGAGTACGCGGACCGGTGTGCGCACTGACTCCTGCGGAAGCGTGGTCTGCCATCCGCTATGCCCAGCAGAACAACAACGCAGGCGGTCAGCACCATATCGCATACATCAGTCCGGACCGTCACTCGGGCGGGGCAAACTACATCTTCGCCGACGGTCACGCCAAGTTCTTCAAACTGGAAGCCACGCTCGACACGCGCAACTTCCTGTGGGGCAAGCGTGCGTACGCGGCAGGTGGTCTGACGGTTTACGACTGCGTGAACGGCGTTCCGGTACAGTAAGGGCGGCCCTGAAGCCAGTTGGTAGCCCTCTCACGGGCGGGGTAGCTGCTACGGCTACCCCGCTTCACTTAGCGGAAAGTGGCACGCCACCTGATGCGACTCTCCCACCGTGCGCAGGGTCGGTTCCTCCTGCCGACAGCGTTCTTGCGCATAGGGACAGCGCGTGTGGAAGCGGCAACCGGTGGGGATGCGCGTTGCCGTTGGCACATCGCCTGTGGGCAGGTGGCGGGGGCGCCGAGCCTGCGAAGGGCGCGGCTCCAGCACAGCGTCCAGCAACGCCTGCGTGTAAGGATGGGCGGGCGCAGTGAACAGCCTCTGCACCGGCGCGCTCTCCACAATCCTTCCCAGATACATCACCTCCACCCGCGAGCACACCTGCCGAACCGCGTGCAGGTCATGGGTGACGAAAAGGATAGCCATGTTCATCTCCGTCTGCAGATGGCGCAGGAGGGCATGGATTTGCGCACGGATGGACAGGTCCAGCGCGGAGGTCGGCTCATCCGCTACCAGCAGGTGAGGCTGAGTGGCGATGGCGCGGGCGATACAGATACGCTGGCGCTGACCGCCGGAGAACTCATGCGGATAGCGATGCAGGTGCTCCCGGCTCAGCCCCACGTGTTCCAGCAGTTGCCCTGCCTGTTCCCATGCTTCCCGTCCACGCGCGATACCGTGCACCTCCAGCGGCTCCGCGAGAATACTGCCGATACGCATCCGCGGGTTCAGCGACGCCATCGGGTCCTGAAACACGATCTGCATCCGCTGGCGCAGGGGGCGTATCTCCCGCTCGGAAAGGCGATGCAACGGTTGTCCCTGGAACCACACTTCGCCGGCGGTCAGCGGAACGAGCCGTAGTAGCGCCCGCGCCAGGGTGCTTTTGCCGCTACCGCTCTCGCCCACCAGCCCTACCGCCTCGCCCGCCTCCATCTGCAGGTGCACGCCGTCCACTGCGCGTACCGCCTCCCCGCGCGCCAGCGGGAAGTACACCTTTACGTCGCGCATCTCTACCAGCGGAGGCATGGCTAACCGACCGCCTCCAGAAGACGCCGGGTATAGGAGTGCCGGGGGCGCTCCAGCACCTCGTACACGCTTCCCGACTCCACGATTCTGCCCTCGTGCATCACCAGCACGCGGTCGCAGGTGTACGCTACCACGCCGATGTCGTGCGTGATGAGCAGGACGGCGGTGCCCTGCTGTTCCTGCATCTCGCGCATCAGGTGCAGTATCTGCAGTTGCACGGTCACGTCCAGTGCAGTGCTCGGTTCATCCGCAATCAGCAGGCGAGGGTGGCAGATGAACGCCATCGCAATCATCACCCGCTGGCGCTGTCCACCTGAGAGCTCGTGCGGGTATCGGCGCGCGATGCGTTCGGGGTCGGGCAGGTGTACGGCACGAAGCATCTGTAGCGCCAGCTGGTAGGGGTTGCCCTCGGCGCGGTCGCGGTGCAGGCGAGCCGCTTCGGCAATCTGGTCGCCGATTCGCATCACCGGGTTCAGGCAGGTGAAGGGGTCCTGAAACACCATCGCGATGTCGCCGCCGCGTACGCCTCGCATCTGCGCCTCGCTGAACTGGTGCAGGGGCATCCCGTCGAACACGATTCTACCCCGCACGATGCGTCCCCCCGGCGGGAGCAGGCGCATGATAGACAGCACAGTCATCGTTTTGCCCGAGCCGCTCTCGCCCACGATGCCCACCGTCTCACCGCGCAGGATTTCGAAACTCACGTCCTGCACGACGGGCGGCGAGTCGCCAAACGCCACCGTCAACCCATCCACCTGCAACAGCGGTTCAGAAGCCATACTCATGTGCCTTCGCCAGACGTTCCTCCACGTAGGCATAGAATCGGTGGTTGGGGATGCCCTCATGTGCCAGCACCATGCGGGCATAGGGGCGTCGCTGGATATAGAGCAGATGGCTTTCCAGCGCGCACTGGTCGTGCCGCCGGTCTACGCGCAGAAGGTGGCGCAGACTGCTATCGGGAACCTCGCCGCGCAGTTCCATCGGCACTGCCGCCAGAAAGGTCAGGCGGTACACATCCTCCCAATCCATCTGCAGGTCTTTGAAGTTCTGCCGGATATATTCGGCGATTTCGCGGTCTTTGTCGCCATACTCCAGCACGTACTTCTCCAGCGTGTCCACCGCATCCGCCAGAAAGACGCCCACCGCCACGCCCAGATTCCACACTCTGCCCGCCATCACCATCGCAGAATCATCGGACGCGCCGGGGCCCACGCGGTGGCGGATGTACATATAGTGTACCTGCGGGTCGTGTGCATGTTCGCTACCCACAATCAACCCCTTCGCCCGGAACTCGTCCAGCTCGTGTTCGTGTGCCTCTTTTGCCAGCCGATAGCCGTCGAACCCCATTTGCTCCATCACCTGAGTGTTGACCAGATAGCCCCGTCCGCCGCCGATGGTCCAGCCGGTGCGTTGTTCCACCTCTTTGCGCACATCGGGGTCGTCGCGGAAGCCTCCGAGGAACAGCCCGCGCAGAACATCTTCGGGCGCGACGTGAATATGGCGCAGGGTGCTGATGGTGAGCAGAGGCACGCCCTCTTCGTCCATCAGTTCGGGTTGCTCTCCGGCGATCACCCGCTCTGCATAGCGACGGATGTCGTCGATGAGCGCCTGCCGGGCGGAGCGGATGGCGTGTGGGTCGCGGCGCAGGGCGCGGGCGATGTGGTCAATGGTAGTGTTTGGGTAGCGGCGTCCGTGAAAGGCGCCGTGCCCTTCATGGGCGTGCCCTTCGATCGCCTGCATGAGCAGAAGCTCTTCCACGTCCCAGCTGGTGCGCAGGGTCTCTTCCGCGTCCATCTCGGCGAAATCGCGCCGGATGATGTCGGGTGGAGCAACAAGGTCGTGTTTGTGGCTCATGGCTACCCCTCAGTGTTCAGGATGGTGTCATGATAGCACAGGCGAGGTGGCACAGGCAACGGGGTTTGGCGACGGGGTGCGCGTTGTTATGCTTGCTTGAGTGCGGTACAATAGCAGTAAAGATGCCCAGAATCATGGCGCTGGACATAGGCACACGGCGTATTGGGGTGGCGGTGAGCGACGAGACAGGCATCATCGCCCAGCCGCTGGCGGTCGTCACCCGCGAGAGCACGGCGAAGGACATCAGCACTATCGCCCGCATGGTGCGTGAGTGGGAGGCGCATCAGGTGGTGGTGGGGATGCCGGTGACCCTGCAGGGCGAGCAGGCACAGTCAGCACAGCAAGTGTCCGATTTCGTGGCGCGCCTGCGTGAGGTGCTGGAGGTGCCCGTCGTGCTGGTGGATGAGCGCCTGAGCACTGCGGAGGCGAACCGGCGGATGCTGGAGGCGGACGCGCGCCGCGCCGAGCGCAGGCAGAAGGTGGACGCCGTCGCCGCTGCCCTCATTCTGGAGCGGTATCTGAGCGGTCCGAAGAGCACATGACCCCAAACATCAGGAGATACAGGTGGCTTATCACGCTGGGTGTGGTTCTCGCGGTGCTGGCTGGCGCAGGGGGATGGTTGTGGTGGCAGTTCCAGCCGGTGGGGCAGGGTTCACTGCGTCTGGTGCGCATCACGCCCGGCATGAGCGCACGCCAGATCGGGCAGAAACTGGAGAAGATGGGGCTGGTGCGGAATGCGCGCGCGTTCGAGTGGGTGGTGCGCTGGCGGGGCTGGGGCAATCGCCTCAAACCGGGCGAATATGAACTGCGCCCCAGCATGTCGCCCGCACAGATTGCCCAACTGATCGCCGAAGGGCGCGTGGCAACCAGCTGGGTGACCATCCCCGAAGGCTACACGGTGCGCCAGATTGCCGACCTGCTACAGGAACGAGGCGTTGCCGACAGAGAAGAGTTCCTGCGCCTGGCAACCGAAGAGGGCGACACCTTCCGAGCCTCCTTCCCCCTGCCGAAGAACCTCGAGGGTTACCTCTTCCCAAATACCTATCGGTTACCGCGCGGAACCGGCGCACGTCCGGCGATCCAGAGCATGGTCTCCCTGCTGGAGCAAGAGGTCTATCAGCGCTATCGGGCCGAGATCGAACAGTCCGGCTTCACCTTCCACGAGATACTCACCATCGCCTCCCTTATCGAGCGCGAGGCGAAAGTGCCCGAGGACCGCCCACTCATCGCCGCCGTCATCCGCAACCGGCTGAAACGGGGCATGAAGCTGGAGATCGACGCCACGGTGCTGTACGCGCTGGGAACCCATAAATCCCGCGTACTCTATCGTGACCTGGAAGTGGATTCCGATTATAATACATACAGGCGCAAAGGGCTCCCGCCCGGTCCCATAGCGAACCCGGGTATTGCCTGCGTGGAGGCGGCGTTGCGACCGGCGAACGTGGACTATCTGTATTACGTGGCGCGCCCGGACGGCAGTCACATCTTCACGCGCAGTTTGCAGGAGCATCATGAGGCGGTGGCACGGGCGCGAGCGGAGAGAAGGCGAATAGCACGATGAAGAAGCAGGGCTGGTTGCGCTGGTGCCCCGATGAGGTGGTCTCCAGCGTGATAGAGATTGATCCACAGAGGCTGGTTCAGCGGGGTATCGAGGCGGTTCTGCTGGACCTGGACAACACGCTGGTGCCCTGGCAGAGGCTGGACATCCCCGAACCGGTGCGTCGCTGGATCGAGGCGATGAAACAGGCAGGCTTGCGCCTGTGCCTGGTGTCCAACACGCGCCGTCGGCGCAGGCTGGAGGTACTGGCAAAGGAACTGGACATCGCCTATGTACCGAAAGCCTTCAAGCCCCGTCGCTACGGGCTGAGGCAGGCGCTGGCGCAGCTGGGAGCCACGCCCGAGCGGGCGGTGATGATCGGTGACCAGATATTTACCGACGTGTGGGGTGGCAACCGGATGGACATGTATACTATCCTTGTGCGACCGATGGCGCGACGCGAGTTCATCGGCACGAAGGTAAGTCGTCTTCCAGAGCGAATATTACTGTGGGCGTATCGTCGGACCGGCGCGTTGAACCGTGCATCTGGAACCCGTGAAACACTTTGAGCGTCATACAAGAAGAGGGGGAATTGGCTCGTGAGAGTGATTACCGGGCGGACGCAGGTGGTGGGCGTGATGGGCTATCCGGTGGAGCACAGCCTCTCGCCGGCGATGCACAACGCAGCTTTCGAAGCGTTGAACATGGACTGGATTTATGTGCCTCTGCTGACCCCACCTGAGAACGTTCAGGAAGCGGTGGCGGGTTTGCGCGCGATGAATTTCCGCGGCGCGAACATCACCGTGCCGCTGAAGGAGCTGATTCCGCCGCTGATGGACGAGCTGAGCGACGTGGCGACGCAGATCGGCGCGGTCAATACCGTGTGCCTTCGCGAGGATGGGTCGTTATACGGCACAAGTACCGATGGCATCGGCTTCCTGCGGTCGCTGGAGTCGGAGCATATTTCGCTGGATGAAGACCTCGATGTGGTGGTGCTGGGCACGGGCGGCTCGGCGCGGGCGGTGGCGAATGCGCTTATTCAGGTGGGCGCGAAGGTGACGGTGGTCAGCCGACACCGTGACCGCGCGGCGCAGATGCTGTGGGAGCTGGGGGCAGAGGCACACGCCCTGCAGTATTCCGATCCCGCCGTGGTGGGCGCGATGCGGAAGGCACGGGTGCTGGTGAACACCACTCCGTTGGGGCTGTATCCCCACGTGGAGGAGATGCCACCGATCCCGCTGGAGGGGTTGCACCCGGATATGCTCGTGTATGACCTCGTGTACAATCCGCCGGTAAGCCGTCTCCTGCGAGAGGCGCAGAAAAGAGGATGTGCCACCATGAATGGCGTAAAGATGCTCGTGTATCAGGGGGCGGAATCGTTTCGGTTGTGGACAGGGCAATATCCTCCCGTAGATGTGATGGAACAGGTGGTGCGTAAAGCGCTGGGAATGGAGTTTGCTGGTCAGGTGGTGTAGTTGCGCTATCCGGGTGAGCGTGCTATAATCGCATATCTGGCGATGCAGTATTACCCGTCCCCGGCGCGGATGGGGATGGACTTCAACGAGCAAACGGGGTGAGAGAGCGATGGCAACTGTACGGAAAAGCCTCGGCGAGTATCTGGTCGAGCGGGGGTATATCACCCGCGAGCAGCTGGAGCAGGCGCTGAAAATTCAGCGCAGTGCGGGCGGCGACCTGGGCAGGATACTGGTAGATAACCAGTGGGCAACGCCCGCTCAGGTGGCGGAGGCACGCGCTCAGGAGCTGGGGGTACCCTTTGTGGACCTCAACACCTTCACCATCGACCCCAGTGCAGTTAACGTGGTGCCCGAGCGCATCGCACGCCAGCACAAGGTGGTGCCTATCCTCAAGGATGGCAACGTGCTGACAGTGGCGATGGCGGACGTGAACAACGTGCTGGCGTTCGATGACCTCCGGCTCGTCTCGCGGTGCACCATCCGCCCGGCGCTGGCAGCCGCCGACGCGATCGAGGAGGCGATTAACCGCGCCTACCAGTCCGTGGTGGGCAAAGCCCCGGAGGCTACCGAAACAACAGCGGCGGCTCCGGTAGGCGGCGGGATGATGGCGCAGATCAAGGCAGATATCGCTCAGGTGGGCGTTGGTGTGGATGTGGACGAGGAGGATGTGGAAAGCGCCGCGCGTGTGGCCGAAGAGGCGCCCATTGTGCGTATCGCCAACACCATCATCCAGCAGGCGGTCAAAGAGCGTGCATCGGATATCCACGTCGAACCTCAGGAGCGAGGTGTGCGCATCCGGTATCGCATTGACGGTGTGTTGCACGAGATTATGACCCTGCCCAAGTACATTCAGGCACCGCTCATCTCGCGCTACAAGATTATGGCGGAAATGAACATTGCCGAGCGACGCCTCCCCCAGGACGGTCGTATCCCCATCCGTGTGGAAGGCAAAGACTACGACCTGCGCGTCTCCTCGATCCCGGTGCACCTCAGCTCCGGCATGGGCGAGAAAATCGTCATGCGTATTCTGGATAAGACCAGCATCCTGATCGGTCTGGAGAAGCTGGGCTTCACGGCGGAGGTGCAGGCACAGCTGGAGGAGCTGGTCGTTCAGCCCAACGGTATGGTGCTGTCCACCGGACCGACCGGTTCGGGCAAGACCACCACCCAGTACTCCGTTCTGCACAAGCTGAACTCCATCGAGAAGAACATCATCACCATTGAGGACCCGGTGGAGTATCAGCTGCCCGGCATCAGCCAGGTGCAGGTGAACCGCAAGGCAGGTCTGACCTTCGCGAACGCTCTGCGCTCCTTCCTGCGCCAGGACCCGGACATCATCATGGTCGGTGAAATGCGTGACCTGGAGACGGCAGAAATCGCTATTGAAGCCTCGCTGACCGGACACCTGGTCCTGACGACACTTCACACCAACGACGCCCCCTCCGCCGTGATCCGTATGGTGGATATGGGCGTGGAGCCTTACCTGATTTCGGCAACGGTCATTGGCGTTCTCGCACAGCGTCTGGCACGCCGACTCTGCCCGCACTGCAAGGAGCCGTATGAGGTTCCTGCCGCCGAACTGCGACGGTTCGGCTTCCGTCCCGAACACCCCGACCAGATGGTCACCCTGTGGCGTGGACGGGGTTGTGAGGCGTGCCGATACACCGGGTTCCGCGGACGTATTGGTATCTTTGAGCTGATGCGCGTGAACGACGAGATCGCTGAACTGATTGTCCGGCGTGCACCTCTGGCAGACATCCGTGACGCCGCCAAGGCGAACGGAATGCACGAACTGCGCGAAGACGGTCTGTTAAAAGTGCTGGAGGGTGTCACCACACCGGACGAAGTGATGCGCGTGGTCTTCACCGCAGGGCACTAATTTGCAATGGAGGAGGCAGACCTTTCCGTGGAACAGACAACGCAGTTCGATATCGAACCAACGATAGGAGGGCAACCGTCCACAACCTCTGCAGCGACGGCGGTGCGTCCGCGCAGTCTGGAGGATGCCCACATCGACGACCTTCTGCGCATCGTCGTGGAGAAGGGAGCGTCCGACCTGCACCTGTGCGCTGGCGTGCCACCCGTCATCCGCGTGGACGGGCGGTTGATACCTACCAATTATGAAAAAGCCACGCCGCAGGATACCCAGCGGCTCATGTACGATATTCTGACCGATGAGCAGATCCAGCGCTTCGAGAGCACCCTGGAGCTGGACTTTTCGTATGCGCTGGGCAAGATGGCGCGATTCCGCGTGAACGTGTATCGCGACCGGGGCGCGGTGGCGGCGGCGTTCCGACTCATCCCCACCCGAATCCCGACCATCCGCGAACTGAACCTGCCGCCCGTGCTGGAAGAGCTCACCCGCCTGCCGCGTGGGCTGATCATCGTGACCGGTCCCACCGGTTCGGGGAAGTCCACCACCCAGGCGGCGATGATCAACCAGATCAACATGGAGCGGAGTGTGCATATCGTTACCATCGAGGACCCGATTGAGTATCTGCACACGCACCGCTTCAGCATCATCAACCAGCGCGAGCTGGGGCAGGATACTAAATCGTTCCATAATGCCTTGCGGGCAGTCCTGCGCGAGGACCCGGATGTGATCCTCGTGGGTGAGATGCGCGACCCCGAGACCATCGCGCTGGCAATCACCGCAGCCGAAACGGGACACCTGGTGCTGGCGACCCTGCACACCAACAGCGCCGCCACCACCATCGACCGTATCGTGGACGTGTTCCCGCCCGGACAGCAGGAACAGATTCGCATCCAGCTGTCCAACAGTATTCAGGCGGTCATCTGCCAGCAGCTGCTACCGCGTGCCGGTCAGCCGGGACGTGTGCCAGCAGTGGAAGTCATGATCGCCACGCCAGCCATCCGGAACCTGATTCGCGAAAACAAGGCGCACCAGATCACCTCGGTCATCCAGACCAGCGCGAACGTGGGGATGCAGACCATGGACCAGAGCCTGCGCGACCTGTACATGAAGGGATGGATCACGCTGGAAGAGGCTCTGTCGCGCGCGATGAACCCGGACGAGCTGAAGAAGCTCATTACGCCGACCGTGACCGAGGGCACAGTGGGCGTGCGTGGGCGATAGCGACGGATTCGTATCCTCTGCATGTTGCATGTTCATGCAGAGGCGCGATGTAGCGTACTGGGCTTATGCTCCAGTACCTCCAGAGGAGGGATGAAAGATGCCAACTTTTGCGTACACCTTCCGCGACGCCATGGGCACGGTGCGTTCGGGCACCTCGGAGGCGGAAAGCGCTGAGATCCTGCGCAAGCGTCTGCAGGAACAGGGCTTCACCGTCACCGAAGTGCGCCAGATTCGAGCGCAACGCCCCGGTGGCGGATGGGGGCGCGTGAAACTCAGCGACCTGGCGATCTTCTGCCGCCAGTTCTCCACCATGCAGGATGCGGGCGTCTCGATCGTGCGCAGTCTGGACGTTCTCGCCCAGCAGACGCAGAGCCCTAAACTGCGCCGCATCCTGATCGACATCCAGGCGGAAGTGGAAGCAGGTCAAACCCTGTCCAAGGCGATGAGCAAGTACCCGAACGTGTTCTCGAACCTGTTCATCGGCTTGATCCGCGCCGGAGAAGTCGGTGGTGTGCTGGAGGAGAGCCTCCAGCGTCTGGCGGCGTTCCTCGAGGCGGACGTGGCTCTGCGACGTAAGGTGCGCGCAGCCATGACCTATCCGACCATCGTCGTGATCGCCGCGCTGGCGATCGTCATCGGGCTGGTGACCTTCATCCTGCCCAAGTTCTTCGACGTGTTCAGGGACCTGGGCATCAAGGAGTTCCCGGTGATGACGCAGATGCTGATGGACTTCAGCAACTTCCTCACCAGCCGATGGTATGTGATGATCGCCATCGTGGTGTTGGTAGTCATCGCCTTCCGCATGTTTGTGCGCACACGCATCGGACGCAGACTGTATGACCGGCTGAAGCTGAAACTGCCGGTGTTCGGTCCGCTCAACCACAAGATCGCTCTGGCGCGTTTCTCGCGCACGCTCAGCACGCTGTTGAGCTCCGGCGTGCCCATCCTGCAGGCGCTGGAGACGGTGGCGGGCACCGTGGCGAACGAGATTATCGCCGAAGCGGTGATGGAGGCGCGCGCCCGCATTCGTGAAGGTGACCGAATCGGTCCGCCGCTGGAGAAGAGCGGCATGTTCCCACCGATGGTGGTGCACATGATCTCCATCGGTGAGGAATCCGGTGCCCTCGACCAGATGCTGTCCAAGGTGGCAGACTTCTACGAGTCGGAGGTGGAGTCCACCCTCCAATCGCTCACGTCGGCGATTGAGCCGGTGCTCATCGTTCTGCTGGGCGGTATGGTGGGCTTCATCGTCATCTCACTGCTTCTGCCGCTGATCACGGCGGTGCAAAGCCTCGCCGGCGGACAGCAGGAAGGCGGTGCTGGAGGATAAGCCAGCGATGCTCAGGGGGGCAGGCATCCGCCCCCCTGCGGTAAACTGGAGGGCACGAGCCGACGCCTTATGCCGGAGTGGTACATCGGGCTGGTGGTGTTTCTGTATGGGGCGGTAGTGGGCAGCTTTTTGAATGTTCTCATCTACCGCCTCCCGCGTGGTTTATCTATTGTGAAGCCACGCTCCCACTGCCCGAACTGCAAGACCGAATTGCGCGCTCGCGACCTTGTACCTCTGCTGAGCTTCCTGTGGCAGAGGGGCAGATGCCGATACTGTGGGGCGCGCATCTCGTGGCGCTATTTCTGGGTGGAACTCGCCACAGGACTGCTGTTCTGGGGCATTTACTGGCGCTACGGCTGGAGCTGGGACACGCTGTTCTACGTGCTGTTCGCCGCGGCGCTGATCGCTGCTTTTTTCATTGACCTGGAGCATTTTCTGATACCGGACGGCTTAAACGTTTTCATGCTGGGGCTGGGCATAGCCCGTAACGCCGTGTTGATCGCCGAAGAGAACCCGCAGGCGTGGATGGCTGTCGGGGACTGGAAACTGCCCTACGCGCTGGTAGGGGCAGTGGTGTGTACGGCGGTGTTTGCCGCCATCGCTTTGATGGGGCGTTTACTGTTTCGAAAGGACGCCATGGGCTTTGGAGATGTGAAATTGGCACGGGCTATCGGTTCGCTGGTTCCGCTGAATCTGGCGCTCCTGGCTTTTGCGGGCGCAGTGGTGCTGGGGGCAGTGGTGGGCGGATTGCTGATCGTTCTGAACGCCAGACGCCAGTCCGCTCCAGACTCTTCGTCTTCGGCTGATGCCACCCCGACTGCCGCACCCGAGCCGGTTGGGCAGATGCTGTTGTACAGTCTGGCTCTGCTTATGGCGCTCGATGCAGTGCTCTTCCTCTACGATGGCATCCGCTCTCTGTTCTCATCCAGAAAGTCCGCTCCACCTGCCTCTGAAGAGGAGGAGTTCGTGCCCGGGCTGACCACCATTCCGTTCGGTCCCTACATTGTGGCGTCCACCCTTATCGCACTGATAGGCAAGCCGTACGTGCTGGCGCTCTGGAATGCGTATTGGAGATGGGCGACGGGAGGCGGATAGGGAGGGATAGTCATGGCGGTGCGCATAGCTCGAAGCAAACTGACCTTTGATGAGTGGTTGAGATTACCAGAGACTAACCAGCTGGTCGAGATCATCGATGGGGAGTTACGTATGTCTCCTTCTCCAAGTGGTTTGCATCAACTACTTCTGGCGAACCTTGTGGGGCTTCTGCAAGAGTACATACCTGCCGATAAAGGGTTGATACTGCCCGCGCCGATGGATGTGGTTATTTCGCGCTCGCCGTTGAGAGTGCGCCAGCCCGACGTAATGGTTGTCTTGTTTCGCGAGGACGGCTGGCAAGATGTGCAGTCTGTGCTGAATGCAGAACATGGCGCCGTTGTTCCAGACCTGATCGTGGAGATACTCTCCCCGCATGAGACTCGCAAGTCTCTGCAGGAGAAGCTGGACGACTACTGTCACATCGGCGTGCGCGAAGGTTGGGTCGTCAGTCCGGAATCTCTCACTGTAGAAGTGCTGCGTCTCAGTGAGCAAGGCCCCGAACGCGTAGGGTTATACCATCAGGACGAGAGCGTTCGTTCGGAGATATTGCCAGAGTTGCAAATAGATGCAAGGAGACTGTTCGCTCACGGGAACATTACGCCCGGAGGCGTCGTCAAAACCGACAGGAAAGGAACGAGGTGACCGACTATGCGAGACCGGATTCACACCAGCGCGTTTACGATGGTGGAGATGCTGACGGTGATTGCCATCATCGCCGTGCTCGCCGCCATCATCTTTCCGGTAGCGGCGACGGTGCGCGAACAGGCGCGCCGTACCACTACCATGTCCAACCTGCACCAGATTCAGGTTGCCCTGAAGATGTATAAGCAGGACAACAGGGTGTACCCCGAAGCGTTGCTGGGGTATGTGGAATTTCAGGGCAACAGCGCTGTGCCTGCTGACCGCATTCGGGGCGGCTTCCTGTACCAGGCGTACATTCGGGACATCAATATCTTCCGCAGTCCCAATAACCCCGTGAACGACAAGGTGATGTGGAAGGCGGTGGAGGTGTTGCTGGCGGACCCGAACGACCCGAGCGTGCGCTCGAACGAAATCAACGGGCAGCTGGTCACCCGCCCCTTCTACCTGATGGACAGCATGGACATCGGTCCCACCTGCCCGGGAAGCGGGGTGTATGAACAGCACTACAGCCTGTACCGCCCCTATGCCCCGACGAGCAACACCGCCGGTCCGCTGGACGATATGTGCCAGCTGCAATACAACCTGCCGCCGGAGAACACCATCGTGACATGGGTGTCCGACCATCGCAACTGCGATAGCTCGGGATTGCCGGCGCAGGGAAGCAAGGACATCGTGCTGTTGCTCAGCGGAACGGCAAAGGTGGTCGATTCGCGGGTGATTACCCAGAAGATGACGGGACACGACCCGAACTTCAGCAACGCGGGTCAGAACAAGTTCTGGTGCCTGGACTAACGGGTATCTGAAAGGCGGACAGAGACATTACTGTGCCGCTGTGGGATGAGACAACAACCGTAAGCCGGGCGGCGTAGAACTGTCTGTTGCGCCTGTGGAGCCGGCGTCGACTCAGTAAAGCCACCTGACGAAAGGCGGTGGAGAGATGAAAGGGAAACGCACAAGCACATACGCCTTCTCGCTGATCGAGGTGCTGGCGGCAATCGCCGTGCTGACGATCGGCATTCTGGTGATTCTGAAGCTGTTCCCGGGCGGGTTCTTTGTGACCCGCGCGGCGGAGAACCGCTCGTTCGCCAGCCGATTGGCTCAGCAGGAGGTGGAGCGGTGGAAGAACAACGCTACTGCTCTGCCTGCAGGCATATTGCCTCTGGCTCCTTACTCCGACGGGAGTGCAACCGGCGAGGCGATTGACGTCGGCGCACACCCCGACAATCTCGCACCGCCTGCCCTGCCCCCCGGCATTGACCCCTACTACTACTCGGACATCAACCGCTGGCGCCGGGTAGTGGGCGAGAAGGTGCGCATCCCCATCCCCGTGCCGACCGTAGCCGGACAGGGCTCTGTGTATGTGCTGAGCGCAGGTCCCTTTGTGGATCAGCCGCTGTATGACCCGGTGGCGCAGGTATGGAGGCTGAGCAACCTGAACGTCTACGGGTCGCCGATGGTGCGGGTGCGCTGGGAAGCGCAGAGCGACGCGCCGCCGCCCCTGAGGGGACCTCAGCAATACGCCATCGACTATGATGCCGCCGACGACGGCTCGCACGACGACGTGGTCATCTGGTTCTACCCAACACCGTATGCACGCGACTTCACCATCTCGTACGATTATTACGACGGCAATGACGGTTGGAAGCTGAAGTCGGTGTCCAAGACCATCCCCAACGTGGCAGGGGTGATTGGCGAGCCGGTGCGCATCGACCTGCGCAGTTATACCGGTCCCGACGGCAGACCCATTCTGGAAGCGAGCTGGCGCATGAGGGCGGGTAGCGAAAGGGTCAGCCGCGAGTTCCGCCTGATTCCGCTGGCGCAGGCGTGGTCCGATGACCCCTACGAGTTCAAAATACTTTATGGCAACATCGGTCCCTACGCCAACGTGGGCGTGTTGCTGTTCAACCCGCGCGGACGAGACTACACCGAGCGCACAGCGCGCGGCGTCGTGCCGTTGACCGCCCATATCGACTACACGGTGCTGGACTGGCACATCATCCGCGAGGACCGGCTGGTACCCACCGTGCCCGCCGAGATCAAGCTGAACCTGCGCTTCCTGCGCAAACGTGGGGACAAGCTGGATGACCAGACCACCTATCAGGGGCTGATCCGCGGAGTCAACTGGAACGCCCTGCCACAGAGCGACCCATTGCGCCAGCAGCCCGACTTCGTCGCGGTGGACGTGCAGACCGGACGAATTATCGACCCCATCGTGGGGCAGGGCGACGCCGGTTCGTATACAGTGGACTACCGCAACGGTATTGTGAACGTGGTAGACCCCACGCTGGCAGGGCACACGCTCCGGTTCTACTATCAGGCGGACGGCGATTGGGGCGTGCAGGTGATGAAACCCTATGAGGTGTACCGCGAGCGATATGGCAACCTGCTGAGCTACCGCGAGTTCTACGTGGGGGGCGGCTCTGACGGCGGCTCGCCCACACGCATCTACTTCCCGGTGTGTGATGCGGGCAAGCAGGTCATCCTCGGCGAGGTGTTCTACAACGACAGCGTGCTGGGCAAAGATGTGATGCGGGGCGTGCTGGCGCGCATCAGCAACCGCACCGAGAACGTGGGCGGGCGTCCGCTCTGCTATGTGGACGTGCGCGACATCAAACCGACAGCGGTCTCGCTGGACCTGGATGCCTACAATACCTACGGCTACGTGGTGCGTGGTGTGAAAGGAGCGTCGTTCAAGGCGCGCGTGATCTGGAAGGAAAACAACCGCTGGCAGCGCTATGAGGTGGAAACCATCCTCACGCGCGAGGTGGAATAACAGAAACGGGAATCATACACGGGTGAAACAGGAGTGTCACCAATGAGAGCGACAGGCAACACGAAGTTCAGGTCAGCGTTCACGCTGGTGGAACTGCTGGTGGTGATGGCGATCACTGCCATCATGCTGGGGCTACTGCTGGGTCCCATGCTGCAAAGCTTCAACTTCACGCGGCGTGTACAGAGGGTGGCGCAGGCACAGGATACCGCACGCGACCTGATGGAGACTATCGCGCGCGAAATCGCCGACGCCGCGTATGTCTTCGATAACTCGCGCGTGCTGAACCCGGTCACCACCAGCAACCCGGTGAATGACGCGACCCTGCGGTTCGATCTGGTAGACCAGCGGGGTACGCCGGTGACGTTCTACCTGCCGTATACCAAGATCGACTTCGTGTTGCCCGAGCGCGTGTCTCAGAGCACCGGTGTGGTCGACCCAACAGACGGTAGCGACTATGTGCCGCCAGACCGGAGGGTGGGCAAACCGCCATCGCTACCTGTGCTGGCAGGGCGCACCGTGGTGCGCTACTTTATCGCCCGGCGCGACCCCAGCAAGCCCTACAGCAACCGCAACGAGCAATTGCTGGCTACCGCCGCGGTCGACAATCCCTATGTGTTGTGGCGTGCGCAGTTCGTGTTATATGAGCGCAATGGAAACGGAGCCTATGTGCCCAACACGCGCCTGTTCAAGCTGGATGCGAATGGTGAACCCATTATCGACGAGCCGGGCTTCTTCTACGATACCAGCCAGGCTCCCAACGGCAGGTCGTACATGCAGAACTGGCTGGAAGTGAGCCGACCGGTTACCGAAGTGGAGGATATCGACCTGATTAACGTGCAGTACAACCGGCAGACCGGGCAGATCGTGCAGGTGACTCCGCTCATCCAGTTCCTGCCGGGGCTGATGGTGGACGACCCTGCCGTGCCCACCGCAACGGGCGATGCCGCGAACGAAATGCCCAATGCCGTTCCTACCGCCTACACCACCAAGAAGGGCGGATGGAGCCATCCATTCGTGGTAACCGTGTATCGCAATGGGTTCACCACGGTGTATATGACCGGCGAGGTGAATGGGCAGTTGATGGTCGCTCGCGGCGCTGCTGACTCCTACCGGTTCAACATCAGCGCGTATCAGCGGATGGCTTCGGCAGGCTGCTACGATGAGGGCACGTGGGACGCGGGCGTGTGTTCCAGTCTGCCCGATCCGTGGGTGCAGGGAAGCGGTTCGTGGGAGCGCAACCCTGCCTCGCTGGACGCGCCCTATCCGTATCTGCCGTTCCATATCGACCCGCTATCGGGTACGGTCAACTTCGCCATCCCGGCGGTAGCGGTGTTCCGCCCCGGTGAGAAGCCGGTGTTTGAATACCTCGCGCGCAACACGCAGGTGGACGAGAGCGGGCGGCGCTATCTCCTGCTGTCCGAACCCGATGTGAACAACACGGGCAACAACCGTCAGAGCCCGTTGAAGCTTCTGCAGAACGTCTCCATCGTGCCCGGCTCGGAGCGCATCTGGGGACCCGACCAGACCACCCCACCGGGCGTGGAACCGCGCCTTGTTCCATACACACGGGTGCCATGGAACGTGACGCCGGGCCCGAACCAGTATCGCATCAACTACCGGGGCACCGGCGGTAACCATCCCACCCTGCAGACCGGTTATGTGGAGTTCTGGTCGCAGTGGCAGGTGCCGTCGGGTACGCGGGCGGACGGCACGCCTTACGACCTTCTGCGCGTCACCTACTTCATCCAGACGAACACCGAAAACGACATCGTTAAGGTGGACTATATGACGCGCTCGCAATATACCGTGGCGATCAGTGTGAAGCTGTATGACCCCACAACGGGCGACCCGCTACTCATGTCGTTGACCACACAGGTGCGGGTGCGCAACCTGTTACGATAAGAGCGGGAGGGGAGTGCGTAAAATGAAGGGCACAACACGAGAGAGAACCTGCTGGCGGCGCGCCACACACACTCAGCGCGGACAGACGCTGATTGTGGCGGTGATCGTCATGTTTGTGATGATGTTCATGGGTGCGCTGTTTGTGGCGATCATCGGGCGCAACCTGGAAAACGCCGCGCGCAGTGGCAGAGTAACCGATGCGCAGTACTTTGCCGAAGCGGGCATCCAGTACGCCGACCAGCAGCTGACCTTCAGCGAGGAGGGAGCGGACTGGCGTCCGGTACCGGCGAACCTGCCGCCAGATCAGTGCCGCGATCCGGACTACCAGTGGCTGCGCCCCTACGCGCCGACGGAGTCCACCACGACCAACCCCTGTGGAACGGCAGTGGCTGGACCAACCGGGGGGTTCAGTCGGGTGCTCTTCGAGAACGGACGCGCTCTCATCCGTGTGACCTATAACCCGCGCCCCTACGACCCCAATGATCCGGAGTCGGGTCCTCTCTCGCGATTCATTAAGATCGAGTCCATCGGGCGAGTGGGGCGGATTGACCCCAACGACCCCACCATGCTCACCAGAGCGGCAACCGGTTTGCGGCGCGAGCTGGTGGCATACAAAGCCATCGGCATCACCGACTACCTGCGCTTCATCACCAACCGCGACAACCGCACCAACGCGGTGGTGGAGCTGGGCGTACCGGAGGGCATCGTCGGGCACGATGCGAACGGCAACCCCATTCCGGTGCGGCTGATCTGGGGCAGTGCGAACAGCGGTGCCCCCATCCGCGTGAACGGCAACCTGAAGTGGCATGGCGAGGTGAAAATCACCGTCAACCCGCAGAACGGAGACAGGCTGGAGGTGGCGGGTGACATCCTGCTCGCTCCCAGAGCGCAGGTAACGGTGAACAACAACCCGCTTCAGCCCAGCAACAGTCCTACCTTCAGCACGTATGGGGGCGTGATCCGCGATGGGCGCACGGGCGTCGGGGTGGACGGTGGCGGACGTTCCATCACCCGTCTGGAGCCACCGATTATCGACCTGACCGACCCCGCCACCAACGTGAACCGCTACTGGAGCATGACGCGCAACTCGGGCGCGCTGGTGGGCGGGCGCAACAGCGGGCTGTTCGGCTTCGGACGGGGTATCTACATCAACAACCGCGCCGATGTCCTGCGCGAGCCGGGGCTGTTCGGTGGTCCGACGGTGCGCAGCGAGTTCCTGCGGCTGGTGGATTCGCGCAACTGGCAGGGACCCTACTATGTGCCTCCGGGCGCTATCATTCGCCTCAACCCCTTCGGCTTCACCATCCAGCTGACGCGCGGGCGATGGCGCGCCCCCAACGGACAAGCCACCAACGCGGTAACGATGGTATGCGCCTACCTGCCGGATGGACGGCTGTCGCAGGACCTGCTGGACCCGTCGCTGAATAAGTCGGCGGTGGGACTGCCTTTCGTTACCGACTTCACCGGCGTCATCTACGCCGAGGGCAATGTGCGCATCCGGGGGATTATTCCCACCGGCAAGCAGTTGACCATCGTGTCGGGCGGAAACATCTTCATCGAGGGCAACCTGATGAAGACACGCCTGCCCAACGGTCAGCCCGATCCGATGAGCGCGATCGCCCTGCTTGCCAAAGAGAACATCGTGGTGAACACCACCCTGTTCATCGACCCCGAACTGGGCACGGAAGCGGGCAGCTGGAACGAGCAGGACGCGCCGCTCAACTTCCCGTCGTGGCATCGCGCTATCCTGCCCACGCAACAGCAACCGTTCGTGTTCTCGTCGGCACAACCTCTGTCCAGCTACCTGACCAATACATGGCCGTACGGCATGAAACTGCTGGTGCGTCACGCCGCGCTGGATAACACGCAGACCAGCATCTCTCTGCGCGTCAACTATCCGCTGTCGGATACCAACGGCAACGGCGTGCTGGACGAGGACCTCTATCGCTTCCCGGGCGGGCTTTCGGACGCGCTGGGGCTTCCCACCATCTATCTGGTCAACGCCTCCGGCGTGAACTACGAACATCTGGGTCTGGAGCTGATGCGCAACCTGTCGCCGTTCAACGTCAATCCGCCGACGGACCCGCAGAACCCGCGCAGTGATTATGTGCTGAACACTGCTCCGGGCGCGGAAAACCGCATCGTTTTTGAGGTGAACAGCGGATCGGGGAACGTGCCCGCTAACGAGTATCACCTCAGCCGGGTGGCGGTGGTGCCGCTGGACATCGCCATCGAGGCGCTGATGTACGCGCAGGAAGGCTCGTTCGTGGTTCTGCCGGGCGAATGGTTCAACACCGACCCGCGCGACACGTTCCCGGTAGGTTCCAGCCCATCTTCTGTGCCCGCCGCTCTGCGCAGGCAGCTTTTCAACGTGCTCTCGCCTGTGTATCCTTTCTATGCCCAGCCTCTGGACATTCGAATCACCATCCGGGGAGCGATCGCGGAGAACCTGCCGTGGGCAATTCAGGACCAGGGCGAGTGGCTGAAGAAGTGGGGCTGGATCCCGCCGCAATACGGAAACTCGGGTATACCCATTCCGCCACAACACCTGCGCGACCCCAGCGACCCAACGCGCACCCTGCCGATGGGCTATAACCTGGTGATGGAATATGACCCCATCTTCACCTCAGCAGGTGTGGTGCGGGTTGACCAGTATGGACGACGGTTGCCTCCGATGCCTCGTCTGCCGGTATCTCCGGGACTGCTGTATGTGGGGGAGATGAGGTGATATGGCAGTTCTCGCCGCACAGAGCAAGCAGATCGTCTATCCCGAGTCGGACGGCAAGCCGATGGCGGATAACACGAAGCAGTTTCGGTGGATAGTGACCCTCGAGGGAGGGCTGGAGGCGTTGTTCCGCGACCGGGAGGATGTGTTCGTGGCTGGCGACCTGTTCTGGTATCCGGTCGAGGGACGTCCGGATATCCGCATGGCGCCCGACGTGATGGTGGTGTTTGGGCGTCCGAAGGGTGACCGCCCCCCCTACAAGCAGTGGGAAGAGGGTGGCATCGCGCCTCAGGTGGTGTTTGAGGTGCTGTCTCCCAGCAACTCGTTGCTGGAGATGGCGAAGAAGCAGGAGTTCTACGACCGCTACGGCGTGGAGGAATACTACCTTTACGACCCGGACACGGGCGATTTTGTCGGATGGATCCGGGGCGAGGATGGGCACCTGCGCGTTATCGAGCAGTTAGAGGGCTGGGTCAGCCCGCGGTTGGGCGTGCGCTTTGAGAAAGAGGACGGCGAATTGCGCATCATCCGTCCTGATGGACAGCGCTTCCTGACCTACACGGAACTGGAAGCGGAACGGCAAAAGGCACAACAACGTGCAGAGCGACTGGCGCAACGCCTGAAGGAGCTGGGCGTCGATCCCGAGCAGATCTGAGCCGAGAGAAGGGTGATCACTATGCGAAACCGATGGAGTGTGTTCCTGTGGCTGGGCATCCTGACAGGTTGGCTGGCACTGAGCAGGTCAGCAGGAGCTGATGCTTTTACATACACTACCGTGCGCAAGCAGATTCGGGTGTGTGTCCTGCAAATCGGCAACAATCCCGTACTCACGCCATTCGTCTGGCATGTGCTGGACCGACGCACGGACTTCAAGCCTGCAGGCTGGGATTTCGTGAACCCTCTGGCTGGTCCCGGCAGCCGCAAGAACATGGCGCCCTACTGGGTGGTGAGCCTGGACTCGGTGTCGGTGGATGACCTGCGCCAGTTCGATGCGGTGGTCATTGCCACACAGGGAAGCAACATCGCTTTCACTCCCGAACAGCGCGAGAAACTGCGCAAGTTTGTAGACGCCGGCGGACTGCTCTGGATCGATAACCAGACTGCATACACCATCGATTCGCGCGCGCCGCTCTTTCTGGATTTGCAGTTCAACGATGAGGGGCTGACCAGTGGCTTGCTGGTATATCCCACGCATCCGCTAATGAACATGCCCTATCCCATCAACCGGGGCGAGCTGAACCAGATGGGCGCGGGCATCCGCGGCTCGCTGAGCGCGACGGGTGCTGACCTCAACGCCCCGCCTGCGCCACGCGTGCTCGCGCCGATCGTGGTGCGACAGGACAACCGCCGTCCCGTGCTGATGGCGGGACAGTACGGTGCTGGCGCAGTGGTGGTCTCTTCCATCGGCATTGCCTATGCGCTCAGCCATGCCGTGGCGCCTCCCGGGGTGCCCGTGGCGAACGACAACTTCGCCGCCGCTGCACCGGCTAACCTCAAGTTTGGCTACAACATGATTCAGTGGGCGTCAGCCTTTACGGCTCAGCGCAAGAACGCGCGGCGCACATCGGGCAGTTTCGAGAGCGTCGGCGCGCCGCTGGTGGAGAAGTGGGGGCTGACGGGATTGCAAGCGGTGGGCACGTTCGCCTCCGCGCCGGTGTTCTACAACGGGGCGCTGTTCGTGGTCGGTTCCTCTCCGCTGGGTGGCTTGCGTCTGTACTGCTTCGACGCCAACCCGCGCCGCGACATCGACGGCGACGGCAACGAAGACGACGGCTTGCCCGACCTGTGGCAGAGGGGCACGCCCTACGATGAAATCTGGGAGGCGCCCCTCGGCTCAGAGCCGGTATCCACTCCGCAAATCGTGGAGATTGCTACCGACAGCAACGACCCGCTTCAGCGTGCGCTGGTGGTGGTCATGCTGAAAAACGGCACGGTGCAGGCATATCGCGCCTTTCCGCGCACGGGTGGGATCAACTCGCCAATCGCCGGACTGGCGGACGGCTCCAATCTGGTATGGGAGCGTCAACTGCCTAACGCTGTCGCATTCGATACCGATAATATACCCACCCCTGCCTCAGCAGAAGGGTTGCTGGTAGTGCCCGCAGTACAGGCTGGCGGCACGGCAAACGTCGGCAGGCTGTATGTGCTGTGGGCTGGCACCGGCGAAGTCATCAACTCGGGTAGCAGTGGGCAAGACTGGATACAACCGCGCACCAACCTGCCCATCATTACTGGTGGCGTCACGCTGGGCTTCGTGCGCGATAGAGGGCAGACCGGCGAAGGCTCCATCGCCAACGACCTGATGGCTTACGTCTCCACTGCCCCCGGCTCCACTACCGGCACGCTGACCAGCTCGGTGTACGCCTTCTGGCTGGGCACGAAGGGTGAGGTGCTCAGCAACCCGAACAACGACAAAAGAACCTTCGTCACCCGCGCGCAGGGACGTCAACTGCACGTCTTTCTTGCCGACACCAGCAGCCCCTACGCGGGGTTGAACCCTGTGCTGTGGGTATATAACCGCAACACCGACGGCTCGCTGACGCTGGTAGACCGCTATGACCTGCCCGACTCGCGCGTGACGGTGAACGCAGGAACCGTTACCTTTGCCAATCCACCCGCCGCCAACCCGGTGGTGGTGATGAACTACTTCATCGACTGGGGCAAGTCGCCGGGCACGCCAGTACGCTCCACCATAGGCATTGCCGACGTGTTGCCCAACCCCAGCAAGAACATTATCGACCAGCCCGCGGTGGACGCCAACGATACCCTGATCTACACTACCGATAACGGCAGTATCTACGGCTTGCTGGAACAGCCCGGCAACCGCACCGCGATGCGCTGGCGCTGGCAACTGCACAACGGCTACAACGACCAGATTACCTCTCAGCAAACGGTGGCGGTGCCGCCTTCCCTGCGGCTCAAGCGAACGCTCTTCGGTACGCCGTTACCGCCCAGCGGTTACATCGGGGTAAACACCGGAGGTTTTACTGCCCCGCCCGCTACCTTCGGCGACACCACCTATGCGGTGGCGGAGGCACGTGCGGACTTCGGTTCGCCAGTTGGAGAGATACCCGGCACGGTGCTGATGGCATTCGACAACAACCCGCGTGTGGAGCTGCGGTTGCGCGATGAGAACGGCAACCCTATCGCCATCCCGGGCAATGCTACCATCCAGATACGGCAGGTGGACGTGATACGCAGCGGCAATGGCCCGACGCAATACACCTACGTCCAGCCGGCACAGTATACGGTCAACCGTGGGGCAGGCATTATCAGCATCCACAACATGATGCCCGGCGCGGGAGGCGGGGGCGCAATCTTTGCCTTCAGCCTGTCTCAACCCACGCTGGTGGTGGTGACCGCTGGCAGTGAGCCGCCGCGCCAGTACTATATTCAGCCATCCGCCTACAGCAATCTGAAGTGGTTTATGTTCATCCCGGCGGTGCGGGTCAAGGCGTCGCCGGTGGTAGCGGGGGATGTGGTGTATCTCTCCGCGCAGGTAGACGCGCCCGGTGTGCAGGTTTCGACGGTCATCGCCGTCTCCGCTGATCCTACCGTGAACGATCCGAGCATCCAGCGGGGCGACGATGTGCCGCTGATCAATCCCGATTCGGACAAGCCCAACCACGTGCTGTGGCCTGCGCTGGGCAAGCCAGCAGATTACGGCTACGACCCGAACAACCCGGCGACATGGGGTCCCTCGCTGATCAACCTGCTGGACGCGACGGTGAACGAGCTGCGCCGGGCGCAGGTGGGCACGCAGGGTATCGCCGCGGTAGCCGTATCGAACGGACTGCTGGCAGCGGTGGGCGATACCGGCATCAAGGTGTTCGAACGTCAGATGACGCTCATCGCCGATAGCCATCGCCTGATGGAGATAGACCCGGCGGGCAAGGTGGCATGGAGTATGGATGCCAGCCGGTTGTGGGGAGCGGTATCAGGCGGCTCTGCGCCTGTGGTCAGCGTCACGCCGACCTCCGTTGCCCGCCCGGCGAAGGTGTACCGCACCGGCGTCAACGAGATGATCGTGGTGGACACCGGCAACAACCGCATCGTATGGGTGGATAAGTCCGGCAACGTGACCGCCGAACTGCGCCGGTTCGAGAATCCGCCTCGCCTCGACCTGTCTGACCTGTCCAAGCCGCCAGCACCATTGGCGCCGGGTGACCCGCATGAACTGCGCGCCCCGCAGGATGTGAACATCTACACCGAGTACGTACCCAAAGTGGGGCAGAACGGCAATCGACTCAACCCCTTCGAGGACGCGCAGGACCTCGAGTTCTGGGTGCATTACCTCATCGCCGACACGGGCAACGGGCGACTTATCGACGTGATCGACCGCTACGTTGCCGATACGAACACCGGTGCGGTAGGACCGCTGATCTCTGCACGGCAACTGCTGTGGACAAGTGCAGAGGGCGCGGAGAGGCGCAAATACCGCTACACAGGCATCCAGCGTATCGTTTCGGGCTACAGTGCAGGCGCGCCGGTGTTCACACTGGTGGCGACGGTGGCGAACTATCGCGTGCGCCCAGATGGAACGGGTGAAGAGGGTGTGGGCGGCACGGTGATGGTGCGCACGATCGGTGCGGGGCTCGACATCACCGAAGCGTTCAGTGAGGTGCTGTTGCCCAACGAACCGGCAGGCTCCAACCAGCGCGTGCCGATAGGCAGTCCCAACAGCGTGCAGGTGTACCCGGTGCGCTACGATTCGGCGACCAACTCGGTCATCTACAACATCGTGCTGGCAACGGACAAAGGCGTCTTTGACCTCGAGCGGGTGGCGCCCAACGAGTGGCGGATCAAGTGGCGCCTGACCGATGAGGTCTACCGCAGTCTGACGCACCTGCGCGACCGCATCCGCGGACCTCAGCCGGTAAACACCTATATCAGCCGTGCTATCCCGCTGTGGGCGGTGAGCGCAGTGCGCCTGCCGAACGGACACTACTTGATAGCCAACGCCTACCGCGGAATGCTGCCCGACAGCAGTCGCTTCAGCGGAGAGGTGTTCGAGATAGACCCCAGCAACTACAACCCGGGGCAGACGCGCACCGAAAACGAGATTGACGGTCAGCGCACCTACCTGACAGACGGCATGCGTCCAGAGGACATTGTGTGGTGGACGCCGCGCCGGGTGAAGAGCTGGGCGAACATCAACGAGGTCGTCAGCAGCGATACCTATCGTCTGGACGCGCCCTTCTTTGCAGATAGGGCCTATTAGGATGGCGGCTATGAGATGCTTCGCTGACGCTCAGCATGACAATGTGGTTTATGGCAATACCACCTTACCCGTCATTCTGAGCGGAGCGAAGAATCTCAAATTAGCGAAGGCGAGATGCTTCGCTGGCGCTCAGCATGACATCGACATGATACGGCGAACGCAACACAGAAAATTGTCGTCAAATAGCAGTGAGAGGGCATGTACCACTGCCGAGTGAAGTGAGGGTGGATTACAGATGGCAACAGCGAGAAACTGGTTACTGGTGTGGAGTATCGGGTGCTTCCTGCTGATGCAGGTTGCAGTGCGGGCGGACGATTTTCCGATGTTCCGCCGGGACCCCCAGCGCACGGGGGCAACAAACCTGAGCACAGAAACCGGACCCGGCAGAGCTTACCTGCGCTGGTGGTGGCCCGCCCAGCAGGATAGAGGCATCACGCTGGAAATAGACCGCGACGGCGTGAACCGCGCCGGAGACTACACCGTGATTCAGGGCTCGGTGACCACCATCAATATCACCGATACCAGCGCGGTGACAGATGGCTTCCGTGATTCGTACGACTACGCCACCGCCGTCAATCCCACCAGCACGACCGACCCCACCAGTGGCGCCACAGTGGTGGTACGCTGGCGCAACGCCACACCAGACGAGCTGAACCCTGACAGTGCCAGCTACAACCCGCTGATTGCCCGACCCACCCGATACCAGATCGCCGTGTGGTTCCCCTCATCGGGCACGGCAGGCGGACGCAATGTGCGTGAAGCGGTGTACAAGGTGCGCTATCCGACGGGTACCAGCACCTACGGCGAGATCGTCCTGGTCGTGAACCAGACCGCGGGCGGGCGGTGGATGCGCCTCGGGTCGGCGGGAAGTACCGCCTATGTGTACGACTCCACTACCGGCACCTGGGTGCGTACGCAACTGCGGAGTGACCTCACCTTCCCCTTCGATGGACGTCGTCCCGTCGAGGTCTATGCCTATAACACCTCCACCCACACCGACGATGATGGCAACTTCGACGACGCGGGCAGGCATGTGGTGTTCGACGGCGTGCGTTTCATGCCGGACCTGGGAGCATTCTACTCCTCTCCCGTGGCAGCCACCATCGAGGTATCTCCCGGCGTGTCGGCACAGAGAGTGTTCATCGGGCGAATCGAGCGCGTTGCTGACCCGGATGACCCCATCTCCAGCGTGGAGATCGGCGTCATGTACTGCTTCGACAACGCAGGGCGCGTGGTGTGGCGCTATCCGCTGAACGTCACCGGACAGCGCGCGGTGACCGTCGATGATGCGGATGGTGCCCCGACTTTTCAGGCGGACGCTGGCTGGACCACGCCGGGCACCATCCAGCCAGACCCCTACGGAACGACCTATGTGCAGACGACGGTAACAGGCAGTACCGATCCCACCACATGGCAGAGGGTGCGCTGGCAGCCTGACCTCCAGCCCACCAACGGCAGGGACACTGCCCGCTACACCATTTACGTCTGGCTGCCTCAGGACGACGGAACCGTCAGTCGTAGCACGGTGGCACGCTACATTGTGGTGCACGAGGAAGGAACCACGGTAGTGGAGGTCGACCAGACCCTGAACACCGAGGGCGGGCAGTGGTTCAGTCTGGGCACCTACCTGATGCGGCGAGGCACGACGAACTATGTGGAGCTGGTGAACTACTCGCGTAAAGCCAGCGAGGTCACCGAAGGGCGCGTGGTGATTGCGGACGCGGCGCGGTTTGTGGAACAGGGCACGGGCGCCAGCGGCATCTTCTCCACGCCCGTGGTTGCCACCCTGCCGATGCGGGTATCTGGCGGCACAACCGCCACGCGGCAGGTGGTGTTTTTCACCGCGAACGACGGCAAAGTGTATGCGCTGGACGCTGTGGGTAACGGCGATGGCACTACTTTCTCCTACTGGGTGTATCCGGAGGAGCCTCTGAACGAGCGACCGGTGATAGGCTCCTTCGGCTACTCCTCGCCGCTGGTGGTGAACATCGGCACGAGCGGTTCGCCCGACTGGCGCGTGTATGCGGCAAACTCCAACGGGCGCGTCTACTGCCTGGACGCTTCCGGTAACGGCGATTTCAGCGCGTCCAGCCCCGGCACGACCGACCGTATCTGGATTTATCCCGCGGCGGACAAGGCGGCGGTGGTGGACGGTTTCGTTTCGTCGCCCGCCTACAACGATACCAGCGGGGAAGGTCCTACCATCTTCGTAGGCGGTCTGGACGGGCGCATGTATGCCCTGAACGCGAGAGGCTCAGGCGGCACCACCACCGAGCGATGGATCTACCCGGGCAAGTATGAACCGGCTTCGGGCGATGACCCTGCCCTGCCGGAGGAACTGCCCCTTGACCCCATCTCCACCACACCAGCCATCTTTGACGGCAAGGTGTACTTCGCCGCGTCGGATGGGCGTGTGTACTGTGTGAAGGAGAAGGGAACAGGGCGCCGCCGCACCGAGCGAGTCTGGGTGTGGCCCTATGCCCAGCGTCCACCTGTCAACACGGCAGGCGATGAGGAGCCGGTCGAGCCGTTCCTGTACTCGTCGCCGACGGTGGTCGCTCAGGTAACCACCGTGGTGGGCGTGCGCGACGTGGTGTTCATCGGCGACCGCGGCGGAACCATGTATGCGCTGGACGCACAGGGCACCGGCGACGGCAGAACCGAGCTGGTGTGGCAGGACGTGACCAACCCGCTCAGCCCGACGCCGTCGGGTAGCGGCTCACTGGGCGCTGCGATATACTCGTCCAGCACCTTTACGCAGATTATCCCGAGCCGGTCTGTCACTGGCACGCCTGCTCTACCTGCCATCGTCTTCGGCTTGATGGACGGCAAGGTGATCGCTCTCAGTGCGTTCAACAGCGGACCGGGCACATTCCGGCAGGTGGAGCGGGACGGCGGGGGCACCCAGACCGTGCGCGGCGATGTGCTGTGGGGCTGGCAGACGCTGGGTGAGGCGGTGTTTGCCTCGCCTGCTGTGGCGAACAGCTGGATGTATATTGCTGGCGACGATGGGATCATCTATGCCTTCTCGCCCACCGGCGGCTATCTGACGCCCGGCGAACCGCCCGGTGGAGAGCTTGTAGACGCTTCCCTGTCGCCGAGCCTGGAGAACCTGAAGGTGGAGATTTTCTCGGCGGAGGAGTACGCCGACATCGTGCAGAGACGCACGCGTACGCCGGAAGAGGTGGTAGCCGGTAGCCATACCCGCAAGATCGGCTACGAATGGGGCGACACGGTGTACGTGATCGCCTACGGGATGCAGGGACTGGTTCCACCGGCGCGTTCTGTCACGCTGACCCTGCGCGGTCGCGTGGCGACGGTCAATCGCACCGTGGGCGTGGTACCCTATGGCACCGATGTGGGCGTGAACCAGAAGTGGATGGCGTACCATGCCTTCCGCCTGATCCCCACGCAGGACGGCGACGCCTGGACGCCCGGCGCACGCTACACCGCGGCGGTGCGCGTCACCTCGACCTCCACCTCCAGCGGCGGACAGCAGACCACCACCATCACGCTGGAGCGCACGGTGGACCCCTATTTCGAGTTCACCATCGCGCACCCGCTGGCTCTGCGCCTGTTGAACCCCGACGGCACGGTGAACACCAACCTGCAAGTTGGGTGGGTCGGGCAGACGGTGGTGGGCAACGCGGTGCCGCAGGAGCTGAGCATCAACGGAAACGCGGGCAAGTTCCTGCAGCTCGAGCTCGGTCTGGTTCCTCATGGCGCCAGCAGTGGACGCCTGATCCAGATCGCCGACCGTTCCAAGGTTGCCCTGCTGGGGGGCGACCCATTGCGGGTGAAGGTAGAGCGAGCGAACCTTGCATGGTATAACAACGACGATGGCTCGCTGGCGGTGATCAACCCCCTGCCGTGGGACGAACTGCCCGTGAGCATCCCCAATACCAGCGTGGACTATCCGGACATCCCAGAACGGGCAGTCAGGGTGTCCGCAGGTGGGGTAGACCTGTACACGGCGTCGCGCGGAGGCGCGCTGGCTCCGCCTGCTGATCCTGTAGGCGTAGCTCCAGACTGGACAAGCTGGACCCTGGTACCCACTGTGGGCGAAACCAGCGTGCAGGTGCCGCGCTTCCAGCCCGCGAACCTCGTCGGCTTTGACGGCACGAATCCGTTCACCGCGCGGGGCTATGCTACCCGTATCCGTCGCCCCATCCGCATCTATGTGGATGTGAACAACAACGGACAGCTGGATCTGCCGGGCGGTGCACGGTTGAGGCAGACGCCGCCGGTGACCAGAGAGGAGCCTTATCGCGAGTTCCGCGTGACGCTGGGCGTGCCGCCAGACATGCGCCTGCGCGTGGAAGAAGACACCATCGACATCGGTGCGGTTCCGCACGGATTCGGCGTCCATCCCGATCCCACGAACTTCGCCTTCCGACCGCCTGTGTCGGATAGCGACCCGGTCTACCAGACCAATCCGTGGTACCAGGCGTTAAAGCCGTTCTGGAAGCCGTTCACCGTGCGCAGTCTCAGCAACGTGAACCTGCTGAACGTGCGGGCGGTGGGCTCGGTGGATTATCTGGATGCCAGCGACAATCCGCTGTTCGTGAACCCGTTGCCCGTCACGCTGGTTAGCGATCAGGTCAACCCCTTCTACTGGGAGGTCAACCCGATAGCGGACCCGACTTTCCTGTTCCACAAGCCTGCGCTGACCGCAGGCTGGGTGCGTCGTTCGGACGGAAGCATTGTCCAGCAGAACGTGTTCACGTCCGTGGACCCAGTTTACGATGCCATGTGGCTGGCGATGCGCCCGCCGCTCTACAACGGCTTCCCAGGAATGCATACCCTGCACAAACCGCGACCGGATAGCAGTCCGACGGTGCTTTCCATCCCCGACAAACCCTATCCGGGCGCGGCAAACGGCGCGTTCGACAACGTGCCCGTCACCAAACCGCTGGTGAGTGTGCAGGTTCCGCTGGGCACGCCGTCCGGCACCTACAGCAACCTGATCCGCATCTTCGAGGCGGCGTCGTGGAATCCGCATGTGCTGGCGATCCGCGCCAACAACGAGCCTGCCCAGCCTGTCAGCGAACCGACCATGCGGGTGAAGGTAACGGTTACCGAATCGCGCCTGACCAACAGCATGTCCAGCGGCTCCCTGCCTCAGCTGGATACGACCTATCAGGGCATTCCGCCCCAGCCGGGTCAGCCGGGCTATCTATCGGCGAACGTACAGCCCGCGGCACTGATGACTCCGGATGGCATGTTGCTGGCGTGGAGCAGTAACTGGAGCCGGAACCGGGTGGTGGAAGACGGCACTGATGCTTATCGCGAGGCGCAGGCATCCAGCAGTAACGCCTGGTTCCTGCATGTGGCGGTTCTGCCTCGCGATACCCAGCGCGGCGTGTGGACGCCTGCCTCGCCGAACCAGTGGTGGAGCGGACGGGGCGTGGAGTACCCGCGAGACCCCACCAACAGTGCGGTGCGCGACAAGTACGGCAGGCTTTTCACCACCCTGCCGGGCGAGGTCATCCCGTCGTCCATCAAGCACTACGCGCCCACCTTCTTCGTGGTGGGTGGACAGCCCTACCTGCTCTGGCAGGGGCAGGCGGCGAAGCGCCAGATGGGCACGGTCGTGGTAACCGAGAACGTTACCTTCATCGCGCCGGTGGTGAACGGCGTGCCGGGCACGCCCGTGGCTCTGGGCAACGACGCCGCTCTGCCGCGCTTCCAGCCGCGCGTGGTGGTGATCAACAATACGCCAGTCATGTTCTGGTACAGCGGCGCCAGCGGGCGCTACAGCGTCTACTACAACGCCTGCCTCGGCAACCCGCTGAACCCCAGCGCGTGGACGCGCGACCAGCAGTTGCCTATCCCGGCAGTGGTCACCAACGCCTTCGAGCCGATGGTCATCCCGCGACCGGGCATCGGCGCCATTGACGTCATCTACACGGCGTCTACCAAGACGCGCCAGACCAATGAGCTCATCCTCACCCGCTTTGCACTGGGCGGAGGCGGTCGGCTGAACCCGGTGAACCTGCCGCCTGTGCGTGGGGAGGTGCTCCAGCGCATCGGCACGAGCAATGTATGGATGGCGCGCGATATGTCGTGGGTGCGCAACCTGCGCATCCGAATCTGGCGGGTGGGCGATCCGCATCCGCTCGCAGCGAACGATATTCAGCAATCGGGAAGCCCCGCGCAGTACTGGTACGACCAGCGGTTCGACTCGAACACGGGCATCCTGTACCTCACGCGCTACACCGACAGCGCACGCACGCAGATCGACTGGCAGGTGGCAATCGACCTGTCGGCGGGCACGGTGACCTTCCCGTACCGCGCGCCGTCCCGCACGGATGTCATCTTTGCGGACTATGTGCCTCGCGCCATGCGCGTGACGGCGAACCACGGCGGTAACTCGCTCATCCCGAACGATGGCGTGCTGGTGCCTCAGCCCATCGCCTTCTATGCGGGAGCGAACAGCGCGCCGACCGGCGGCATCGAAAAGTCGCAGAACCCGCGCTGGAAGTATATCCTGCCCGCGCTGAACAACCCGACGCAGTCGCCGCCAGTAGATCGGCTGTGGCTGTTCTACCGCAAGTCCACCGGCTCGCCGGCGCAGGAGGTCTTCGTCACGAAGACGATGCGACTGGGAGTGCAGTTGCCCTCTCCGGTGTTTGCACCCATCATCACCGACGGACAGGGGGAGCGTCGCCCCGATGTGTCGGGCGTGACGGTGACGGGCATCAGCGCGAGCATTGGACCGGTGGAGGTGGACTTCGTGCGCGGGCGGATCTACTTCACCGACGCCGACGAGGGCAAGCTGGTGAGCATCACCTACACGCCCATCGATGCGCAGGGCAACCCGGCTGGCTCACCGGCTACCGTGACCGGCGTGGTGCGCTGGATCGACGAGACCTCCGAGGCGACGGAAGGCTCGCAGGCGTTCGTGCCGCTGGTGGGCGCTACCAGCGAGAGCGGGCTGTTCGCGCTGAAGGACGAATTCGAGCCGAAGGTGTGGCTGTTCTGGACGAGCACCCGCACCGGCACGGCGGACCTGTTCTTCCAGACCTTCAGCCCGCGCCTGTATCCAGACGTGGTCGTGCCGTAACAAGCCAGTGGCGATAGACACCAGAAGGGGCAACCATCGGGTTGCCCCTTTTGCATCGGCAGGGCGTTGTGCTATATTATACGAAAGAGCGATTTCGTACTTCGGTTGGGGGGATAGGAACGGAGATTCTTCGCTTCGCTCAGAATGATGGGTGCTGTCATGGAATGATAGGTGGTGCAACAGATTGGCGGATGATGCGCCTGAAATGCCGATGACAGGCCCGAACCACGAACTCATTCTGTCACCCTGAGCGAAGCGAAGGGTCTCGTTCTCGCTATCATAGAGAAAGGCAACAACCATGTCGCGCGAGCAGATGAGTTTGCTCTACGTTCCCAGACAGCAAAACGACCTTGTGGACGCAGGGGATTGGGACTACGCTACCGCGGATACCAAGACGCATACGCACGGGTTTCACACATATCCCGCGATGATGATTCCGCAAGTAGCGCGGCGGCTCATCCGGATGTACGGGCAACCGGGACAGACCCTACTTGACCCGTTTTGCGGTTCTGGCACATCGTTGGTAGAGGCTCGTCTTGCCGGGTTGAACGGTTACGGAATCGACCTCAACCCTTTGGCAGTGCTGTTGGCGCGAGTGAAGACTACCGATCTGCCTGAATCGGTGCTAGAAGAGGCGTTGTGGCAGGTGTGCGAAGCATACCGTAAGAGTATCCAGCATGGGAATGTAGAAGTGCCGCGCTTTTTCAACGTGGATTACTGGTTCACGCCGGAGGTGCAGTGGCATCTTGCCCATCTTCGTCAGGCGATATTCGCGATAGAAGATCAGCCGGTGCGCGAGTTCATGCTTGTGGCGTTCTCTCACACAGTGCGCGAGTGCTCGCTGACACGTAAGGGAGAGTTCAAGTTGTACCGTCTACCGGAAAGCCAGATACAGAGCTTTCGTGCAGATGTGCTGGGCATCTTCATCGCGAAGGTCGAACGCAATATCGAGGGGATGGCGGAGTTCAACGCGCAAGTAGATAGGCGCACGCAGGTGCGAGTGCTGCAATCCGATACCCGCCTGCCTCAGCCGATAGAGGATGCCAGTGTGGATTTGATTGTGACCTCTCCTCCTTACGGCGATTCGCAGACAACTGTGGCTTACGGACAGTTCTCTCGGCTGTCTCTGCAATGGTTGGGGCTTCCCTGTGAGGAGGCGAAGAGCGTCGACCGGCGAGCGTTGGGCGGCACGCTGAAACAAGCAAGCATCTCTAAAGACTTGGGCTCGCGGGCACTGACGAGCACGCTGGAGGCAATATCTGCGATAGATGCGCGTCGTGCTCGGCAGGTAGGTGCGTTCTACGCCGATTTTGCGAGCTGTTTCGTGGAGATAACGCGGGTATGCCGACCCGGTGCGAAAGCCTGCTTCGTCGTGGGTAATCGCACGGTCAAGGGAGTCCGAATCCCCACTGATGTGATTCTGCGCGAGATCGCGGAAGGTTTCGGCTGGCGATTTGTCGTTCAGTTCGAACGGCGCATCCCGAACAAGCGGATGCCTCTACAAAACAGTCCTTCCAACGTGCCCGGCGAACGCGGAGAGACGATGACCCGTGAGCACATCGTCGTGCTGGAGAAATAGCATGACAAACTGGCGTACAATCAAGGCAGAGATACAAGGACCATCCGGCTTTGCGGCATGGGTGCGGGGAAGAGTAATCCCGTCAGGCATACGCCTCGCTGAGGAGGCACGACAAAGGGTTTTCGACCGTCTTTGGAGTGGAGCAGAGCCTAATGAGGAACAACTGAGCGCGATGGCGGACTGGTTTTTCTCAGAAGTGGTGGATACGGAATACCAGCTATACTTGGAATACGAAGAGCGATGCGTAGCCGAGGCAATACCGCTCGCACTAACCCAAGAAGCACAAAGTCGGTATCCTCAGACTGCTGGGATAGTCAGTGCTGCAGTATCGGCGCTAGAGGATGTTTCAGTTCCTAATGTTAGCAGGCTAACGCAGGCGATCGAGATTTTGCGTCCGTGCTTCAAGCGTTTTGAGCAGTCGCTCGCACAGGGGCGCATGACGAGAGCCGGTGGTAGCGCACAGTATCACTTCGAGTACTTGCTGAATCGCCTGGGCTACAGTGGTGAATTCGAAACGCAGAAAATCCTCAATGGCAAGGTAGATTTCCTGTTCCCCAGTGAGCAGGCGTGGCGTCGTGACCGACAACGTTGCATCATTCTTTCCGTCAAGCGTTCTCTGCGCGAGCGATACAAGCAGGTTTTCGAAGAATTGGGCATAACTGGCGGACTAAGTGTCTACTTATTGGTCACTCAAACCTCTGAGGAAGCCCGTAAGGATTTAACACCTTCGAAGATAGACCAAATGAGAGCTCAGAATGTCTACCTTGTGGTTAGGGATGCGGTTAAGCAGAGCTTGTTTCCTTCGGAGCCGCGTGTGTTGGGTCTCACGGACTTTCTGTTTCGCGAACTTCCCTTGAGGCGACAACTCTGGAAGCCATTGGTGCAGGAGGGGAGTTGATGCGGGCGGGCGCTCCGATGGTTCTACACCTCCCCATCTTCGAGGGTCCGTTAGACCTGCTTTTGCACCTAGTGCGCGAGAACAAGGTG